>Ga0207018_1118_pt1 | contig 13221 bp, 12 predicted proteins | sample Alteio_BWMinCont_52_FD_153476 | JGI IMG/M metagenome (GOLD analysis project Ga0207018, IMG submission 153476) | Enriched cells from forest soil in Barre Woods Harvard Forest LTER site, Petersham, Massachusetts, United States -... | ecosystem: Environmental > Terrestrial > Soil > Temperate forest >...
CTGGAACGATAGCTGGACTCGCTGTCGGAAATCTCGCCGGTAGAATCGTGTCGCGTAGTCAAAACGAAGAACAAGATGCAAAAGTTGTCGAAGCTGCTGCATCTTTAGGCGAAAAACAACCACAAAAGATGGATCAACAAGCAATGAGCAGCACAGCTGTTTTCACTGTTTTGGGAGCCTGCATTGGAACCTGTGTAGGCCTTGCGACAGGAGGTGCTTTTATTCGCGCTTATATGCCAAAAATTAGGTTTTAATCTTGTATTTTATCCGTATTTTTGGGCTACGATGATCACTTCTCTGGCCCAATTATCAATCCCGCCCAAAAACCGATTTTTGAATATGACTTTGCGCAATGTGGGAGACTTTCTGGTTACTGGTTGTTTAGTAGACCCTTTGAACCAAGAGTTCGTACCTGGGGTTTGAAGTCCATTGGAACGAAAACGTACGCTAAGGTAAATGCTCCTATTTGTTTTTTGGGTGCAATGGGAGGAGTTTCAACAAACGTCATTCAAGTCCCGTAGAAATCCTAAAGCCAAGTTTCTGTTCCACTGCGCCTCACCCTCCTAATACCGTGCATATATATCTTCCAATCATTCAGAAAAATTCAAGTTATTAAATATATTATTATATATTAATAATCAATGGTTACAAATGGATTATAATTTAAATTACAAGCGTATCCCAGTAATATGAGTAATTTTCGCTATTTTTTTGATGTAAGCTGTTTACATTTAATAAAGTTCTGTAAAATTACTTTGATTAAAAATAATTAACTCATTAATTGCTATCGACAAATATAATATATTTATTTATAATATTACTATAAAAACGAATTAGTTTAATATTAATCAAAAAATAAATTCATATGATTTAGAAAACAATCTAATAAATCAATTTTTTAAGATAAAAAAGGAATTTTATGCCAACACCAGTTAGTTTATCTGCCGTTTCGTGTGATCAGGGAAAGCTTAGTTCGGTGTCTCTTCACAATCCCCGAGTTCAACAAATTCTCCGGCAGGTTCAGCCTATCCAAATGCTCCCATCCACGCGTATCCTCTCTTCCAGTTCGTTGAGTAGCTCTTCACCCATAGCTGCTCCGACTATTTTAGATTGGAGAAAACGTCCTGCACCATTGCAAGAGTGCATTGATAGCGCTTTTCGCTCGGTGAATCAAGATACAGGGAGCAAGTGGGGACTCTACAATGGCTCTACTGACTATTGTATGTGCTCCATTGAAGAGAAACAACTTATGAAAAAAAAGATTCTAGATTCCTATCCTGCTCAAAAAGAATTTTATGCACTTGATATTGGCGCGGGTAATTTTCAATGGGTTGAATCGTTAGCAGAGTATTTGGATGAACAAACCGATTTACCTAAAGACATCAAAATCCACATTATCGGAGTGCGCGGCGAACAAAATTTAAATACGCAAATCACCGATACGCCTCGATGCCGTATATACGAATTGGGTTCTTTTAAAATCGAAGAAATGGCCACAGAATTTGAAAAAAGAGGTCTTGATCATTTGAAAAATAAGATCGATATGGCTTCATCTCGTTGGTGTCTTCGTCATCTAGCGGATCCTGTTGGAACCTTTGCCCAAATCGTTAACTTTCTTCGACCTCAATCGGGACATTTTATGTTCGATGGTTTTCTTTTTCTTTATCAAGATCAGAACCAGAAAGATGCCCCGTACAATAGAAATATGGTGCAATTACTTTTAGATGCAAAAGTCTCTTTTCTCATGATGGCATTTAGTTCAGGTAGATCTTTAAATCATTTTGTTATCAAAAAGAAAGAAGACGTACCTTGTCAGTTGCCCATGAGCTATGCAGGGCACATTGGCGCCTATCGCTATCAGATCGGCTCTCAGACCATGACAATTTTTAAGAGAATGGGCAGAACTTACGACTGGCGAATGGAAGGGGATGAGGATTACGACCATATTACATGGATGAAAGGGGATAAAAGCCTTCATGAACAACTCAAGCAAAATCGATTATTGAGTAGCAAAAATATTTGCTGGATGCCCATTCAAAAAGAGGATCAACAACAAAAATTACCCCCTCTTCATTCTGCCATTTTACATGGCAACTCACCGTTGATTCGCCAATATTTAGATCAAGGTTGTGATATCAACGAATCTGATTCTTATGGACGCACCCCTTTGCATTTATCTATCTTGCAGAAAGATCAGAAACTTTTCACTCAGCTGTTAATAGAAAAACGGGCCGATTTGGGGTTATACGATGGCCAGGGGCTCACTGCATTACATACTGCCGCAATCCATGATACAGAAGGCTTGTTTTTACAGGCTCTTATAGATTCCGGCGCTGATGTCAACTGTCACAACGAAGATTACCCGCGCCCAACTCCTCTTGACTCTGCCATAAAAGCCAAAAATCTTAGGGCTGTCCAGATTCTTCTGAAGAGCAAAGCCAAACCTCACGACATCGATTCAGTATACTCACCATTACTTACTGCAGCAGCTCATGATACAGAAGGCTCTATTCTACAAGCTCTTCTAGAAACTGGGATTGACGTCAGCCGTAAAAGTGCACATTCTTACATAAGCACTCCTCTGGACGATGCGATTGAAGCCAAAAATCTTAGGGCTATAGAGATTCTTCTGAAAGCTGGAGCCTGCTGTTCTGAGAAAAATTTGCTAGCTCTGAGTGAGGCATCTTTTGCTATTATTCATGATCTTCTTCCAAAGCAAAAGCTACAGTCTAGATTTTAAGGGGGGCGCTTCAGAATTTGTAAAAAATCGTACGTTAAGACTTACAGAGGGGTTTGAAGTCCAATGGAACGAAAACGTACGCTAAGGTAAATTCTCCAATTTGGTTTTTGGGCGCAATGGGAGGAGTGTCAACAAACGTCACTCAAGTCCCGTAGAAATCATTAAAATTAAGGTAAAAACAATGTCATCTAATTCGATAGCTAACATTATTTCTACTACTCTTGCACCGCTTTGGCGCCCTCTTAAGCAGAAATTCGAGGCTCACCCAATAGCTAGCGCTCTGATCATAGGCAGCGTTGTGACGATCGCTGCGGTCCATGCCCGCCCCTTGTGGAATCGGGTGTATGTTGAAAAGCAAAAGGAAGGTCTGCCCAACCCAACAACAGAATTAAAGCCCTCAAACCCAGCACCAGATCAAAAACCGGACATTCTCACACAATTGAAGGAGGCTCAACGGCAAGCAGCGCTGCATCGCACTCATGAGAAATTTTATCCTCCTGACGTCCCACTTCCAATTGTAGACAATAGCGACTTCACGCACTGCGACCCCTACTACAGCAAGGTATTTCACAACCTTGCTGCGCAATTTTTTTCGGGTGGCAATCTCAAGCAATATGAGCCCATGATGAGAGAAAAAGCGAGTCAACTCCTGAGGGATGAACCTAATGTAAATCGCGCTATCAAGGAGTACGCGTTTCAGATGTTTAGCGAAATTTTGTTCGGATACAAAGGAAGGTCCGATACAGGCCCCACAATGCCTGAGTTGATGGGTGCCTGGCTACTCCCTTGCTCTGATCCAAAAAAGTTCCTTGCATCCATCCAAGATGACCACAGACTCTCAAACAAACAAGTTCATAATTTTATAGCTGTTATGTGGCGAGAGACCTCTTCAACTACCGACGCAGCATTACGTAATCAGATCGTGAGAGCTTGCCGCCATCCAGACTTACAAGACAGGGCTTTAAATGCAGTCAATCAGAAAGATTTGGACGACCAAATCCTGCGATTCATCATAGAAGAACATCGCATGGATCCTTCCATATCTGGCTTCATAGAAAGAGGCCCTACAATTATCAGGAGGCCAGCAGACTTCGTGAATGAAAAAGAGATTGTAGGCGCCGATCCTCAGATATTTAATCCAAGCCGTTACCAGCGGCTTCCTAGCTCATGGTATGGCTTCCCCTGGATGCCGTTTGGTAATGGTGGCCCCAACCGTTGTCCTGGTATGGAGTTTCACAAATATCTGTCGAAGCAATTTCTCACAGAGCTCTTTCTCAATTACCGTCTTGAAGGAATTAACGCATTCGGAGAAGTAGTAACTGATGCGCATGACATCGATACCAGAACCAGAATAAGCAGCGTAATTGTTAGGACTAGGAAATCTCCAATACTCACAAAAATCTTGCATACAAACTAAATCACAACACAGGATAAAAAAAATGGGGGTTCGGAGCTTCCCCAATCTGACCATCCTACTATCCTGCTCCTCTTCTTTTTGACTTTGCAGGTGTCTTGCTTGTAGGGGGCGGATCTATATTTCTTGTTTCATATGAACATCCGCTATACAATTTTTTCTCTAGTAAATATGTTGGATACGAAAAGTAGTCCAACGTTGGACTACTTTTAGCGCTAAGGTTTCTGAATCTTTGCTAATAAGATAAAAACAAAAGAATGACGATGCTTTCGACAGGTGAATTCAAGAAAATTTGCACTTTAATTTGTTCATTACAGCTTCTTCTCTCATCGTATGCTCATGCGGGAGATAATTTTTTTGCTAGTCTCAGATGGGACTGTAAATCAAATCACCAAAAATGAGCAGCCTGTCAATTGCGATCTTTCTCCATGGCTTAAACCAGGCCTACTCAATAGCGCACGTATTGAATTGAAATTTGGATCATATGGAGTACAGGTATTAGACCAAGATCTAGCCAAAGGAATCCGTTTATCCAGTCTTTATAGCGAACATGAGAATGAAAAAATTGCCCGTACCATAGCTTTCACTCAATATAGAGCAAAAGTAAATGATAAGTTACGATTGGCTCACGAGGAGATTCTGGCCGGTGGCTCCATTGGTTCGACTTTAAAAAAACATGGATTTGATATGAAGAAGGATCTCTTTTTTAAGGGTCTTGTCGAAGATATGCCGAATCAGTTGCAAAATCTTCTACATACTAAAGAATGTGCTTTTGCGACAGTCATTTACAATCTATTAGCTAAAGAAGGTAATAATTATTATCCCTATTGCACGATCGTAGAGATCTATTCGCCTGAATTTCTAACATTGGTAGAAGTTGACCAGATTTACCCTGAGCTCATACAGGAAAAGGCAAACCTACAAAGCGCTTCTGATGCCATCGATCACATGAAGCAACAGCTAACGGAGTTGAGACCTTAGTGATAACGTTTAACAACCATTCGAGCGGCACGTTCGCCTGATTCGCAAGCGGCTTCCAATGTGCCAGGTACGTCTTGCAGAATCGATGCGTGCTCTCCTGCAAAATATAGCGTGTTGCCAATGGGGGAAAAAAGTGTTTTTGTGGTTTCTCCGTCGACTTCGATTGTTGCGGTTAGAAGGATGTCTTGTCCGGGAGCGATATAGGAATAGGAGCCTTTTACGTAAGGATCGTTCGGCCAGCTATAACCTACAGGACCTTGATATTGGATAAAGGATTCGTCTCGCGCCATGACAGGTGCTGTCCAAGAAGAATAAGAATACCGGAGGTCAAGCATTGGTTGATCTTGAATCAGAGTATCGTTGATGGTGTCCGCTGAAAATTTTCCACTCTCGCCGGTGTAATAACAAGTAAGGATATCGCAGTTTGCGTCACAGAATGCACCCATTCGATCGTTAATCAGAGTGATCCTTTTTTGAGGTGCCCCTGAAACTGGAAGGAGAATTTTGGCATTGGTCCCATAGGGAACGCTTTGAATCGCAGCTAGCCTTTCAAATGGAATGACGGTTTCTTCGAAGCGGATATCGGTGTAGGTAGAGCAGGGGATTGCTAGCACAAGGATATCGGCATTTGCTGTGTCTCCATTTTGGAAGAGGAGGGAGTAGGCACCACCCAGAGCTTTGGATACGGAAGCGAGAGGTGCGTTTAAATGAATGCGGTCTCCAAGATCTTGAGCTAATTTTTCTGGAAGGAGACTATTTCCTCCCTTAATGCTTGCGAGTTCGACTGTGCTTTCTTGGTGCGCTGAGGAAATGCCGCCGAGCAACATGTGGTATAAAGTTTCTGTGTAATGGGACGATAGTTTTTCAACCGGGGCTCCTTCATAACCTGCTAGTCGAACCGCATAACATGTAAACGCCGGATCGGTCGCATCAAAAAGAGTGTTGAGTACCTCAAGCATGGAGCTCGATTTTTTTTGGATGATATCGAGCCTTTTCTTGAGAAAGTCAGGATCGACTGAAGGAAAGAGTTCGTGGCTTGGAATTAGCTTCTCACCAGTGAAATAGGCATGATCCAAGGAAATCGTATCGCTTTGGATCTCGAGACCAAATTCATTTATGAGGCGACATAAGTTCTCAGCAACGCCTCCATCGAAGATACTTTGTCCCCCCAAGCTCGCCTATTTGAGTATTGATATGGACACTCAATATGCGGCCGCCCACACGGCCTCGAGCCTCATAGAGCTCTACATCCATTCCTTGTTGTTTTAGGCGATAGGCAGTCGTTAGTCCAGCCAACCCAGCGCCGATGACAACAACTTTTGGGTAAGATTTTTGTTCGGTAGAAGTAAGAGCCATAAGGGGTACGGAAAGGAGGGTTAAGATGTTAATGAAGCTCATTAGCAGAATTGTTCGGTTTTTTGGAAGATTGGTTCAGTGCTGAAAGATGAGCCGCTTCACTGTCAACCAATGTCCCGTCGCAATCAAAAATAATCGCTTTTATAGGGAGTTCAGAGCAAAGAGCGTTCGCCATAAATAATCCATATATAAAAATGAGGGCCTTCACCATATGCCTAGAGATTGTATTGAAAATTGTGCATTACCGACTACATTTTTCATTCGACGCTCGCACTGTATCTTCGAACATCGCTGCTCACGTGGGATAAAAAATCTGGAGAGCTTTCTTGCTAAATTCCGAATGCTTCAGGTAGCTTGCGGTTATGAGCAGCCTATTAAAACCCCACATGATGGGAATTCTCTTTCTTTTGATTTCCTTCGGGGCAATTTCAGCGGTTATTCTAACCCCTGCATTGCCGGAACTGTCTCGAGATTTTGGCATCTCTGAATCAAAAGCGCAGTTGACGATGTCCCTTTTTCTTATCGCTTATGCGTTTGGCCAGCTGCCCTATGGACCGATAGCTAATCGATTCGGTCGCAAAAAAGCGGTTTACATCGGGATTGGGCTGATGTTGATCGGTTCCGTTCTTGCTCTATCAGTTCCCTCCTTTGCAGCCGTTCTTCTTGGCCGCCTGATCCAGGCACTTGGCGCTGCTGTTGGGCTCAAGATCACATTGACCATGATATCTGACCGGCATGAAGGACCAGAAGCCACCAAAGCTATTTCGATGCTCTCGATTGCATTTGCCATCATGCCTGCCTTTGGAGTGACGATCGGGGGGTATTTGGTCGAGTATTGGGGGTGGAGGGGGTGTTTTGTTTTCTCCTCGTTTTATGCAGGGCTTCTTGGGCTCCTCGTTCTGGCTCTTCCTGAAACAGGGAAGGCGTTTGATCAAGGCGCACTAGAAACGAAGAGAGTGATTCATGGTTACTTGCAACAATTTAAGAGCAGGTCAACCATGTTGAACGCGGTTTTTTTAGGGTTTGTTAGTTCGAGTTTTTATATCTTTGCAACCGTTGCACCTTATGTTGGAATTGTCTATATCGGTCTCTCTCCTGGGCAATTTGGCCTATGGAATCTCATTCCTTGCGTAGGAGTTTTTATGGGTGTGTGGCTTACTTGGTGGTTTGCTCAGAAAAATAAGCCTCGTCTCGCAGTTCAGACCAGTATAGGGATCATGATTTTTGCAATCGCACTGATGATCCTTAGCTTTTCTTTTTCTTTTGTCAATGTTTGGACCCTCTTTATTCCAGTAGCGATCATGAGAATTGGGTCGAATACAATTTGGTCGAATGCCGCATCTAGCGGGCTCTCGGCCTCTCATGATAAATCGAACACTTCCGCAGTCATGCAATTCATCAATCTGAGCATGTCGACTATTGCAGTTTTTGTGATTTCAGCCTTTCCTACAACTGCAATCATGCTTCTCCCGTTGGCTTTGGGAGTCATTATCTTCCTATTGCTAATGATGAATACCTTGGTTAAAGTTTCGCAGAGCTAGCGAGCAAAGTAGTCCAACGTTGGACTACTTTCAGATTTCCTCAGCCTCTTCGATTATCATCCTTGATGCAATAACTCTTTGGTAGTCATTACTTTTGCGAAATTCTTAATGCTCCCCAAGGCATTGTTATGAAGTTCTTCAGTTCCTGCTTCACAAGCATCTTGAATGACTTTCACAGAATAATCAAGATCATGGGCCGCTCTCGTCGCATGTTCAATGGCCATATGAGTGGCTACCCCTGTCAGCACTAAGGTGTCTATTTTTTGAGCTCGTAAAATTGCTTCCAGCGGAGTTGCATAAAAGCAGTTGATTCGATGTTTCACGATTACGAGATCGGTGTCTTTGATGGCCAAATTTTTATGAAATTCAGTTCCCCAGCTGCCAAGAAGAAGAGCCTTATAAGCAGGCGCAACCCCAAAAATTGGCGAATCCTTTGGACATTCAGGATAACCTGGATGAAATCCCACTTTCACAAAAATGAGATGCCAGTTTTTTTTTCTTCCATAATCAATCACTTGATTCGCATGTTCTATTACATGATTTTTGATGATTCGTTCGGCGGAGTGCCCAATTTTCCCTTTGGGATCAACAATATCATTGATAAAATCAATGACTAACAACGCTACAGATGACATTTCATATCCTTTGTTCTAAAAACCCTTATTTATGGCTGTCTTTTCTAGGAGAAAAAAACTGCTACGCGTGAGCGAGTGTTACTAAATGCTTAGCCAATACTTCAACCGTATTAACAACGGGAAGCGTATCGGAGAGCGAAACCTTTTTATGTAGCAATGGTAGCTCTGTGCAAGCAATGATAATGCCATCAAAAGGATGGTGGTTATGAGTCTGCAAGATCATTTTTCTTAGCTCTTGAGCTTGGCTTTCTTCCACTCTTCCTCCAGCAATCTCACGAATCAATTGATTCACTAGCTCTTGCCCTTTTGATGGGGGATAAAGACACTGAATCGGGGATTGTTCATAGAGTTTTAAATTGATCGTCATCGGCGCTGCTAAAATCAGGGCTTTGGAGATATGCTGATGAGTCGCCTCTTTTAGACTCTCAGTCACGAGATTCACGAAGCCAGTTTTTGGTAATTCTGGTAAAAAGCCATGAAAAGAATTGGAAGCAATGCAAAAGAGCGATGCCCCAGCAGTTTTCAGTTTTGATAGGCAAAGGGAGATCTCTTCTTGAATTTTCCCCTCATTGCCTCGAGTGAAAGGATAGGAAACAAGTACAATTTCTGGAAATTCATTGTAGTCGTTGGCATTGTATTGTTTTTGGCAAATTTCTAGGATGGATGTATAGAGAAAAGCGCTAGCCATTGGCCCAGCGCCTCCAACAATTCCAATTGTCCTTAAAAAAGAAGTCATTATAATCCCTTTTATTTAATCTGTATCTGTAAGAACTGAAGCAGATTGCCCGACGCGATTTTTTCAATTTGCCCTTCAGAGAGGATCGTTCGAAATAGTTCAATCAAGCGGGGATAACAGGATGCATTATCGAAGCCAGCAATATAAGAAGGCTTGGGATGTTGCCGAGGGCCGCTATCATTAAAAAAGTCTGCACCAAAACAGAGATGATCTAACCCGCCAAGGTTTTCGGCGTGTTCTACATGCCGCAAAAAGTCTTCAGGATTAGACCCGACGAGTCTTCGGACGAAGTTCAATCCAATAACTCCTTTTCTTCGAATGATCTCTTTGGCAATCGAGTCTGGGAGATTACGGGGTAAATTTACGATTTTTCGAAAGTTCGAATGACTCGCAACGGGTTTTATTTTCAGACCTAGCTTGTCGATCTGATTAAAAAGATCATGAGCCAGGGCGTCAGAAGTGTGACTGAAATCGAGAGCAATCTGTTTTCCATCCATCCAGCGTAAAAGGGCCTTTCCATCGGGCTTTAATCCCTTATTCGACTCATTCCCCCCTCCAAACCGGTTTTCGCTATCCCAGGTCAAGCTAATATAAGAGATAGGGCCTGCTTCTCTGGCCCAACGCTCCAGCCTTGCCAGCCCTTCATCCAAAGACTCGCTTTCATCACAGAATACAGAGGCATTTTCAATGGCCAATAGAGGCCGGATATCCTTTGGAAAAACATCTGCATACTGAATCGGCAAGGACTTGAAAATTTGGAACTCTTTTTCGCCGGCAACACTACAACCAGGCTTCGTTTCCTTAAAGATGGCAAATGTCTGAAGAACCACGCCTCCTTGTTTCATTTGAGGAATAGAGACCCGAGACTCAGGATCATACGCATTGCTCTTTGGATGATTTAACAGGTGGACTAATAGATCGCAGTGCAGATCGCAAACTTTCACGTTTAATTCTCCCTATTCTGCTCATCCTGCACAAAGCATCCATTTTTGCCAAATGGACTGCTTCCGCTTAAAATCCTGTTGACTCTTCTAATTCTACAGTCCCCTCTAAAATTTTTTGCACTTTGTTCATATCATTTTTTCATGGGAATCGTGGGCTAGTTTTTGTTATACTGACTTGGAGAACCTATCCTCAGCTTAAGCAAATTATGAAAACCACGATCAAAACTGAGCGCTTGATTCTACGCCCATGGAAAGAAGAAGATCTGGAGTCTCTTTCAAGGCTGAATGCCGATCCACGGGTCATGGAATTCTTTCCAGGCTTATTAACTCGCGAAGAAAGTGCTGCTCGTTTGGAGTGTTATGCTAAACATATCCTGAATCATGGATGGGGGCTATGGGCTGTTTCTGTTCCAGGTGTATCAGATTTTATTGGTTGGATCGGTCTTTGGCGCATTGGGTTTGAAGCACACTTCACTCCGGCAATCGAAGTTGGTTGGCGGTTGCTGCCAGAGTTTTGGGGTCAAGGATACGCAACGGAAGGAGCGAGAGCCGCAATTCAGTATGGCTTTAACACGTTAAAGCTGGATGAAATTGTATCAATTACAGTTCCGGCAAATCTTCGATCTCGGCGCATTATGGAAAAACTTGGCATGCACCGTGATCCAAAAGACGATTTTGATCATTTAAAGGTTCCCGAGGGACATGCGCTTAGAAGACATGTGCTATATAGGATTACGGCGCGCGAATGGCAACGCCAAACAGGAATAAAATGAAAAAATACGTCTTCAAACCTTATAGCCATATTTTCCCTGAGCTGTTTGACAAAGAAAAGGCACGAATTGCGCCCCATTTAACAAAGGCTTTAGCTATTGAGCATGTGGGAAGTACAGCTGTTTGCAATTTAGGCGGTAAAGGAATCATCGATATCGCCATAGCCGTCCAAAAAGAAAATATGGAGGCAACGTCCAAACAACTTCAGAGTCTTGGGTATGAATTTAGACCAACTTATAGCACTCCCGATCGGTTGTATTTTATCATCTATTTGCCAGATCCAGAAGAGGGTAATCGAAGGTATCATGTACATGTAACATATCCCGCAAGTAACGACTGGGAAGGTCTTATCGGTTTCAGAGATTATCTGAGAACCCATCCAAAAGAGGCGCAGGAATATGCAGCGATGAAGAGCCAAGCAGCTCTTGAAGCGAATAATGAAGGAGACCAATATCGAAAGCTCAAAGATCCTATGTTTAAAAAATTCAGCGCCTTGGTCGAAAAAGCGGATCATTTTCCCACGATTTCCGTAGAAGCAGTGGATGAGTCCTCTCTTCAAGAATCTATCTCCTTCCTACGAAGACACGAAGATTATTCTCTTTTCCTGCTTGGTAATTTTGAAGCTTACGGTTATCGATTAACAACAGCTCCAAATTCTGGGAATTATAAGCTGATTCGCTCTCAAACAGGGATCATTGCCGTCTTCTGTCTTACGAGACGGGGCAATCTAGTAGTTCAATCAGAAACGTCTGAAGATGCCATTTTGGAGCAAATCTTGATCTCTTGCCAAGAAGAACAGTTGCCTATTTCAGGATTGGTTGGAGAATGGAGCTTTTGTCAGCGTTTGTGGGGCCTTTTCAAAGCAAAGGGCATTATTCGAAACGAAAGTTTTATCTCGAAAGAGATCCTTTATACAGTCGACTTGTCGCAACAAAAAGTGTCTAAAAACGGGAATGTTCGACTGCTTGTGCCAGACGATTATTCGCAGTGGAAACCATTGCGCATTGACTACTTAAAGGAAGAGGGATTGCCGAACGATTTGTCTGACAAGCAACTCCACGAGCTGTTTTTACAAAAAGTACAAAAGAAAATTTCTTGGGGGTTTTTTCTGGGCATACAATTGGTGTCCATAGCTGAGTTGAACGCGAAGGCGTTTGATTTAGGACAAGTCGGGGGAGTTTATACAGCGCCTGCTTTCAGGAAAAAAGGATTTGCAACATCTGTTATGCATCAACTCATCGAGGACGCTAAATCTCTACATCGGATTCGCAAATTGATCATTTTTACGGGAGATACCAATCATCCTGCTAGAAAATTATACGAATCTTTGCAAGTGACTCCTATAGGGTATTATGCCCTCATGTTTGGGAGCAATAATCCTGAATAAAAAGAAATAGCCGGATAGCCCAATTCCTAGGAAAAATTAGATGAATTTTTTGTCTAGTTTGCCTTAAAGAGGATTGTTTCAATATAATTACACTCGTTTTAACAGTCAAAAATTTGAATCAGTGCTAACTTTGACTTTGTCCAGCTCATCTATGGATACCCAACGATGCTCTTTCACAAGAGTTTGGAGTTGATAATTTGCAACTGTTTCATCAAGAGGCGGGGAGTTTGCAAACGAGGTGTAATGAAAACAAACAGCATGAATTCCTACTTCGCGGCAAGCCTGTTGTACACTTTCAACCTGCTCTTTACGATCGTCTACAAATATAATTTTATGAGGGACTTTCGTTATTTTTTGGAGCACTTCTTTCAATACAGGTCCCTTCAATTTTTCTCCTGTTAGGATTACACCCTTCTCATATACAAATTGAGTTCCCCCAACAGCCAGCTCTGGGAGATCGTCTTGAATCAATAGACCAAAATTCGCCAATAATCTTGTTCCACGAAAGTGGGGTTGTGAGGGATCCACTAATACCTTTGTAAAAGCAGCCACTTTAGCGTTGCAATCCTGAGCTTGATAAATAAGTTCTGGCCAAGTATCGAGCAATTGCCAAGCATTATCACTTTCCTCAACAATACGGACCATACGGATTATTTCTTCGCGAGTCAGTTGGGGGTAGTGGGTTTCAAACCACTTTTTTTTCCAAGCTTCATGGG
>Ga0207018_1120_pt1 | contig 13071 bp, 10 predicted proteins | sample Alteio_BWMinCont_52_FD_153476 | JGI IMG/M metagenome (GOLD analysis project Ga0207018, IMG submission 153476) | Enriched cells from forest soil in Barre Woods Harvard Forest LTER site, Petersham, Massachusetts, United States -... | ecosystem: Environmental > Terrestrial > Soil > Temperate forest >...
AGGCGATGATTGTTTCTTTTTGACGGGTTCATCCATTACCTTCGATCCTAGAGGGAGCACGATCTCGATCTCCAATTCGATTGCGGATGATAGTTCTAGTTCATTTGTCGGCGTGCAGCCAGGAACAGTCCCTGGAACTTCGGCCGGTGCATCCATCAAGATCGGCAATCCTCAAAGCTCTCCTGGGACTGTTTACTTTCCAAGCAGCAACCATAGTACTTATGCCGGTCCAACGATCGTACAAAATGGCACGTTGGTTCTCGATGGATCGATCAGTAGCTCTGTTTCCGTATTGAATCACGGCAAACTCCAGGGGGTCGGAACGATCAATAATGCTGTCAGCATTCAGAATGGAGGAACTATCCACGCGGGCAATTCAATCGGGGTCTTCACGATGAATAGCTTGAGTTTTGAGGGTGTCCAGGCGAATCTGGAGCTCGACATTGACCTGACCCCTGGAAGCAGCTTGTCTTCGCTTTATGTGATTAATGGTCCTCTTGACATCCATGATGCGACTCTAGTCCTTGCCTTTACCCAAACGAACCCCGCATCTGGTATTTATACATACAACTTTATGCAGTGCGCAGGATTTCCCCAAGGACAATTTAGCGCCAATGTGATCAATCCTCCGATTGGATTGCATCCAATCCTCCATTATTTCCCAGGCTTGGTACAGCTCCAATTAGTTCCATTTGCCGATGTCATTGGAGTGGGCGTTTCCCTTTCAAGAAATCAAACAAGGATTCTCTCCTATTTACTCGCATTATCGAGCGTCCCATCTCTGGAATCGATTTTGAATAGCCTCGCAGATTGCTCCCCAGAGGAACTACGAAAAGCGCTTAACAGCATATCTCCAGCTCGCAATGAGGCAGCTACATTTTTCAGCAATCAAGTGGCATTTGCCATTAGCCATCTTCCACTCATTCGTCTTCGCGATGCCCGCGTGTTGCAATTTTTGCCTCTGCAGAAACAGACGCAATCCTTGGGGGCTGCCTTCGAGATAAAAACTGAAACTCTTATTGCCATGAATGAAGGACCTGTACCTATCAATCAACCAGCCGAGCATGTGGCAGATTTTGATCAATCTTCACAGCAAGCCCCAGCAGGCAAGGCAAAAATCGCCGCAGCAAAACCGCAAAATTATAGCGTTTGGGCAGGAGGATTTGGAGATTTTCTCTCCCAAGATGGACAAAATTCAAATCCCAACATTGCAGATACTGCATCTGGCGCTATGCTTGGTTGCGACTTTTATGGGTATCAAAACGGAGTTTTCAATCTTTCGACGGGTTATCTGCACAATGACATTTCCGCAGAGCATGATGCAGGTAGCGGCACATCAAACGGCGCCACGTTCGGAGCCTACGGCACAGGCACCCTCGGCAAGGGATATCTCGAGGGAGGTATATTGGTCAGCTACAATCGATTTCAGATGGAGCGCAACATCGCTATTGGGGGGCTCCTTCCCTTCTATGAGACAGGCAAAAGCTCCTTTAATAATTGGGTGATTGTGCCTCACCTCGGAGGTGGTTATGATTGGATGATGGATTGGGGCATTGTGGAACCCTTTGCTTCCCTCGATTGGGCCATCAGCTTTCAGGAATCATATAAAGAAAAGGGGGCGGCCCCACTCAATATGAAAATTAAGGGTCAAACGCCCTCTATTTTGCGGAGCGAACTTGGGCTCAATGTGTATGAGACATGGGATTCTGTTAAAAGCACATTGATCTTTGAACAATCGGCCAGCTATGTGAACAAAGCTCTTTTCAAGTCGAATATGAGCTCTGCCATCATTTTCCCTACAGCCCTTCCAGCTGGAGCTCCTGGTTCATTTACCGTATCGACGTACGACAAAACACTGAATCTTTTTGGGATTGGACTGGAATTGTTTTATAAACACAAACCCAGTAACGTGTTCGTCTCTAGCAGTTACCAGGGCGAGTTTGGCAGCGGTTATATGTCTAACGAAGTCACAGGAACGGTTGGGGTCTATTTTTAGCAAGTGCGATTCAACCGAAACGGGGCCCCGGCTACCTCGATTTTTTGAGCAAATGATGGATTCTGTGTATTAAGTTTATGAGCACTTGCTATGTTTAGTTGGGAGAGGTGCAAATATCGCAAAAGATTCTTTAGAAGCAATTCGAAAAAGTAAGTTTTTCAGTTACTACGAAAAATACATGATGGCCATGGGCGTTATTGGTCAATTATTGTTCTACGTGCAAGGTGTGAAAATATTTGTCACTAGATCGGCTAATGATGTCTCAATGCTTGGTTTTTTGTTAGGGCTGATCTCCGTGAGTAGTTGGTTGATTTATGGATTATTGATTAAGAATAAGGTGCTTGTTATTGCAAATATTTTTGCTGTGATTGGCGCCTTATTGGTGATCGTCGGAATCTTGATTCACGGGTAGAATCAGCACGCAGAGAAGAATTCCTCGTTGGATGGAGATGTGGATGAGGGGTTGTAAGCATACGTTCGAAATTCCAATGAATGAAGCATCGAGGGTTTTGTTCTCGAGTTCCCATTGTAAACCACGGGTGGTAATTCCTGTGACGGGGCCGTTAATTGGCACGAGCGAGATAGTTTGGCCCACGCTCATAGGGATTGTAACATCACCTTGGATGGCAAACACCGTCTCACTCTCGGTTTTTATGATTACGCGCCCTGGATAGCGCGATGCGATCAAAAGGTTTGTGAGGGTGTGGTCAATTCTTGCGCCTAAGGCTCCAAAAAAGGTGACTGTTTGGCTGATTTTTAATTCATGTTCTAGCGCAACTTCTAAGTCCGTTTCATCTTTTTCTTTGGGAAGGGTGATTGTGGAAACGTGGGCATATTCATCGAGTAGGGATTGGGGGACAGAATCAAAATCTCCTACGATTAGGTCCGGTATGATTCCGAGTTGCTGGCAATAAATGAGTCCTCGGTCAACAGCGACTATGCGCGAATGGGTTTTGATGCTTGGTGCGAGGCTAGAAAGATTCTCTATATGCCCATTGGCAATAAGTGCTGAGCTTGTATGGTGAGGAAGGTCATTCATAAATATGCGGCCAAGATGACTCGAACATCCACGGAGTTTCCCCCACTAGAACCTGAATCTAGCGCGTCTGCCAATTCCGCCATGGCCGCAAAGAGGGACATTGTAAGCGGGAATTGGGTTTTTGGGAAATATAAAAAAATTGGGCTCATTTTCTTTTTGGGGGTATAATGAGGCAATTGCAAAACTCCATTCGGAGCCAAATTTATGCTTTTTCCGTTGGCTTCGATTTTTTGCAAAGTGCCTATGGCCAAGAGGATATGTCACTTTGCAAAAAATCGAACCAACGAAAAAATCATCAAATTTTGCTCGCGAAGCGAGTTTTGCAATTCCCTCATAATGATTCTTCTTATAAAATGAGCTGTAACCAATCAAGGAGATTCAGATGAGCGAGAAAAAAAATATTAAGGTTTTGACGGACGGCAGTTTCGATAAAGACATCCAGAAGGGTGTTACATTGGTTGACTTTCATGCCAATTGGTGTGGGCCATGTCGAATGCTCGCGCCTGTCTTAGAAGAAGTGGCCAAAGCCATTCACGGCAAAGCATCCATTGGGAAGGTAGATATCGACACTGAGCAGAAAATTGCTAGCCAGTTTCAAATTACTTCTGTGCCAACGATGATTTTGTTCAAAGATGGCAAGGAAGTAAACCGGCTCGTTGGTTTGCGCAACGCTGATGCGATTAAAGATTTTATCCTTGCAGTGACATGATTGGCAGATTTTTAACTCTCGGTGTTATGCTCGTTATTGCTACCGGGCTGGTGCTTCATTTTGATGTGGAGATCCCAGGATTTTCCGATTGGATTGGCCATTTGCCGGGAGATTTGATCTTGCAAAAAGGATCTGTCACGATCTACCTTCCCTTTACAACCTCGGTGATGTTTAGCGCAGCGCTATGTCTCTTGGGGTCGTTGTTTTCGTCAAAGTAGTAAAATTTGTTTGGCGTAGAGCTTCATAGAGGACGATCGCAGCGCTGGAAGCGAGATTTAAGCATCGCTGTCCTTCTGCCATCGGGATTGTGTAGAATCGGTCTGGGTACTTCTCCCATAAGCCTTCGGGCAATCCTTCCGTTTCTGAGCCTAAAATGAGAAGTGCCTCTGTCGTAAAAGACGCTTCTGTGTAGGGTCTATTTGCTTTGCTCGAGAAGAAAAAGAAGGGCTTCTTCTCTTGTACGAGCCAAGTATCTAGATCATCGATCGTTTGAACGTCCACGCGATCCCAGTAGTCAAGTCCCGCCCGTTTCATGTGGCGGTCTGCCAAACTAAATCCTAAGGGGCCAACAAGCACGAGTCCTGCGTTTGCAGCGCCGCATGTCCGTGCGATATTGCCCGTGTTTTGAGGAATTTGCGGGCGGTAAAGAACGATTTTCATCGAATGAAGATGGTTTTTAGTATGGGAATGATGTGATCCAAAACAATTTCTGTTTCTTCGCGGGTCGCCAAGTTTTTGAGTTGGGCTGTCCCTATTTCGAGCTCATTGGTGCCGAGTATGCAACAATATTGGGCTTCACACCGGAGAGCATTTTGGATCGCTGCGGGGACTTTTTTGGCCGATAGTTCGATGTCGGCAGGGATATGATTATGGCGGCAAGCGGCTGTGAGGTTGAACGCTTTCTCCCGCGCTCCATCGCCCATCGGAATGAAATAAATAAAAGGACGATCCGTTTTGGGGTAAGAGACTTGCTGCGCCATCATCACTTGCAAAACTCGCTCTAAGCCTGTGGCAAAACCCACTCCTGGAGCATCAGGTCCCCCGAATTGGGCTAGCAGTCCATCATAGCGACCACCTGCTCCCACGGTATTTTGTGCGCCCAAATTTTCTGTGAGCACTTCAAAAACAGTTTTGTTGTAGTAATCCAGTCCTCGCACAATTCTGTCATCTACGACGTAGGGAATCTGGATTTGATCCAAAATATGGCAGAGTTTGTGAAAGTGGAGTTTGGAGTCGGGACTCAAGTGGTTGAGAATGGAGGGAGCTTTGGCTACAATTTCTCGGTCTTTGGGATCTTTGGAATCGAGAATGCGGAGAGGATTTTTTTCAAACCGAGTGCGACTATCTGCAGATAGCTCTGCAAAATGGGGCGTTAGATACGCCATTAAAGCGGCTTTGTAGGCTTGTCTAGATTCTAAATCTCCGACAGAGTTTACGTGTACCTTGAGGTTTTTGAGGCCGAGCCTGTGATAGATCTGGAGCATTAAATCAATCACCTCTGCGTCTTGCTCGGGAGAAGCAATGCCGTAGCCTTCAGCGCCAAATTGGTGGTGTTGCCGATATCTTCCCGATTGGGGCCGCTCATAGCGAAACATTGGGCTTATGTAGAAAAATTTGTGGATAGCCCCTTGTTGCATTAAATTGTTTTCAACGATGGCGCGTGCGACAGAGGCTGTGCCTTCGGGACGGAGAGAAAGGGATCTTTCCGAGCGATCGGGGAACGTGAACATTTCTTTCATCACAATGTCGCTTGTTTCTCCCACTCCGCGATTAAATAGTTCCGTGTGTTCATAGATGGGTGTGCGAATTTCGCGGTAACCATACTCTGCGGCTGTTTGGCGAATGATTTTTTCTACATATTGCCATAGGTCAGATAGCTGCCATGATTCGTCTGCGCCATAGGGAAGAATGTCGAATGTGCCTTTGGGCCGTTGAATTTTCATGGTTTCATGATAAATCCCCGAGGGACTTCTTTGCAATTCACTCTTCTAACTTCTCTCGTAATTCTGTGAGCTGGCGCGTCCAACGCTCTAAAGCGCTGGATTTAGGGTGATTTTGATAGTCGCTATGGATTCTGTGGATTAAATCCATGTAGGGGAACGGGAGCCACTGTTGGCCTGTGTATTCTGTGAGATAGTAGCCAAAGGAATGCTCTTCTTCGGGAGGGTAGGTTTGAATATCTTCTAAGAAATTTTGGAAGGGAGCGTACACGGGATCACTTCGTTGGTACTGAAGACTGTCTTCTAAGAGATGGTGCCAGATGTCGGAAAGATTATTTAAAAAAGGGACGTCTTGATTGCGATCTTCGATTTTTAGCGTTTCAAAAGCGGTTTTGAGTCGAAATAAATTTTCCTCCGGCGATGCGACAATTTCTCCGGAAGAACCCCTCTTGGTCAAATGGATGAGCGAGTCGACCGCTTTTTTTATCATCGCCAAGATTTGCGCAGCGAGATGAGGCTTCTTATTAGGCGGCTTTCCCCCTTGGTCTTTCTCTTGTTGTTCACGAATGATGCGGTATCGTTCATAAGGGTCTTGCGGGTTGCCTCCCACTGGATTATCAATGCTCATATTTCTTTTTTACCCACAAATAATTTAGTTGGCGAGGGAAAATCGTTGACAAAAGGGGGGGGAGGGGGCTAGGCTTTTTTCTGACTTATCAAACGGGTCTATCCATTTATGTTCAATTTTTTACGTGCTGCTCCCTGCGTGGAGGAACTCCAAGATCCCGATGTTATCAACAAAAAGTATAAGTATTGGCGTCTTCGCGTTTTTTTTGGGATGTACCTGGGGTATGCTTTTTATTATTTTACGCGCAAAAGCTTCACCTTTGCCATGCCTGCTCTTCAATCTGAGCTAGGTATGGAGAAATGGGAACTAGGATTGCTGGGAAGTATTCTAAGCGTGAGCTATGGAGCCAGTAAATTTGCGAGTGGGATTATAGGGGATCGATCCAATCCGAGATATTTTATGGCGATCGGCCTTATCTTGACAGGGGTTTTCAATATTTTCTTCGGCCTTTCCTCGGTTTTTTGGGTGTTTGCCGTGTTTTGGGGGCTCAATGGTTGGTTTCAAGGATGGGGATGGCCCGGCTGCGCCAAGCTTTTGACGCATTGGTACTCGCAATCGGAGAGAGGCCGTTGGTGGAGCATTTGGAATACGTCCCACAATGTGGGAGGGGCCCTCATGCCCATCGTAGTTCCTCTCTGCGCGCAACTTTTTGGGTGGCGCTACTCCATGCTGATTCCGGGGATGATAGGCATTTGTGCAGGTCTTGGTTTGATGTATTGCTTGCGAGACACGCCGCAGTCCATGGGGCTGCCGCCGATCGAAAAGCATCGAGGAGATTATCCAGCTGGGAAGTCAAAAAATGTTGATAAAAAAATTTCAGGAAAAGAAATTCTTTTTGAGCATGTTCTCCGGAATAAGTTTATCTGGGTGCTGGCGTTCGCCTCCTTCTTCGTCTACGTCATTCGCACCGCAGTCAATGATTGGAGTATGTTGTATCTCATTGAAGTTAAGGGATATGCGTCTTTAGAGGCAGGTCTTTGCGTATGCTGGTTTGAAATTGGCGGCGTTTTCGGCAGCCTAGTGGCAGGATGGGGGTCAGATCTCATTTTCAAGGGGAGGCGCAATCCTGTGAATGCGATCTTCGTCGCTGCGATTTTATTGCTACTTGTTGCCTTCCGTTTCTTTGTGGCCCCTTCGTATATCTTGGACGGCGCATTTTTATTCCTGTTTGGGTTTTTCATTTTCGGTCCTCAAATGTTGATTGGGATGGCGGCGGCCGAGCTTTCGCATAAGCATGCAGCGGCAACTGCGACAGGTTTTGCAGGGACGTTTGCGTATCTGGGCGCTGCGGCTGCGGGCGCACCCTTGGGTGCTATTACGAAGCTGTGGGGGTGGGATAGCTTTCTACTTGCGCTGGCGATATGTGCAGCCGCAGCTCTTTGTTTGCTATTGCCTCTCTGGTCCGTGAAAGTGAATCCGAAGGAAGTTGTTGCGTCCGAGCCAGCGGAAGCTTAAGGGTCAGGAGCGGTTTTCTGGTATACGGCGCGCGGTCAAGTTTGGTGAATTTTGGAGGGCCTCAGAGTGGCTCAGATTCGACGAATCATGACGAGAGCCATATTGCATCAATATGGCCGAGGAATGATTCATCGAAGATGGGCTGCTATGATGGTCCTCCAAATTCACTAAACTTGACCGCGCGCCGTATAAATGGCTTGGCTGGTATACTCGGAGAGTATTAACCCAATCACACTAGGAATTCTATGTCTGTCCCTCCCGTTCCCCCCTCCACCCCCTCTACATTGATGCAACATCTTTCACTGGAGGATCCCTCTATTCCGCTTGTTCAGGCTAGTCGTAAAATTGACGCAATGGTTCGTCCACAAATGCCAGCTATACCTGAGATGGCATTGCCTTCTCCAGTATCAGATCGGCCATTTGTTATGGGTCCATCGCCCTTGATGCCGTGCGCTCTGCCGGATAGGCCCTGTGTTTATAGCAGGAACCAAACGGAACCTGCCGGGCCCACCTCGCCTACCAAAATGACCCTTGTTGTTGCGTCTACAGGAAAACAGATTCGTTTGTTGGAATTCGGTAAAGATCCTCTTGAACAAGTGAGTCATAAGCGGGCGCGCTCAGATGCCTTAAAAACGAGGGAATAACATGACTTGGGTTCCCCTAAACGTACATTCGCAATTTTCCATCTTAGATTCGACGGCTTCTGTGACATCACTGGCTGAAAAGGCCAAGAGCTATAACATCGGCTCGTTGGCTTTGACCGATGTGGGGAATTTGTATGGAGCGGTTGATTTTTATAAGGCGTGTAAAGCCGCTGGAATCAAACCGATCCTTGGATGTGAAATTTGGGTGGTCCCAGGATCGCGTCACGAAAAGAAACGAGTGCCAGGTGTTCCGAACGGCTTTCCAATCGTTTTGCTGGCGAAAAATAACGGGGGCTTCCGCAATTTGTGCAAATTGTCTTCGCTCGGATTTTTGGAAGGGTTTTATTATCAGCCGCGCATTGATTATGAGCTTTTGTCGACCTATCGAGAGGGATTGATCTGTTTAAGTGGGCCAGTGTCTGGAAGGCTAGGCCATTTGATTAACCAAGGATCGGAAGAACAGTTGCTTCGTGAGATTGAATGGTTCCAGACTCTTTTTGGGGAAGATTTTTATTTTGAATTGCAGCGCCACGCGATGTCTCAAGCCCAAATCCATGAGGATGGGATGGAGAAAGAAAGCTGGCTGTGGCAAAACTTGCAAGCCTATATTACGGCTCAAGATAAGGTCAATGCCAAGCTCATCCAGCTATCCAAGCAATTTGGCATTAAGTGTGTGGCTACCAACGACATTCACTACATTGAACAAAGCGATTGGCGAGCGCATGAAATTTTGCTGAATATCCAGTCGGGCGAAGCCACGCAGATATGGGAACGAGATTCACGGGGAAATTGTAAAAATAAAGTGCCCAATCCGAAAAGGGATACCTATCCCTCGCACGAGCTGTATTTTAAATCCCCTGAACAAATGCAAGCGTTGTTTGCTGATGTACCAGAAGCCATTGAAGAGACGGCGCGGGTCGCTGCCAAGTGTTTCTGTGAGTTGGACTTTAAAACAAAGCATTATCCGGTCTTTATTGCGCCTTCGTTAGAAGGAAAGTCCTATACGGTGCCTGAAAGGGAAAAAGCGGCCGAACAGTTTTTGTATGATTTGTGCCAAGAAGGAATTCAAAAACGGTACACACCAGAACTGCTCGCGGTGGTTGCTGCGGTGTATCCAGGAAAAGACCCGCTGCAGGTAGTGAAAGATCGTTTTGCTTATGAATTTGAAATCCTGACTTCCAAGGGCATGTCTGATTACATGCTGATTGTCTACGATTTCATTGCTTGGGCTAAGGGACGCAATATTGCCATGGGTCCTGGGCGAGGATCTGCCGCTGGATCGATCATCTCGTATTTGATTGGGATCACCGATATTGAACCTCTTCGGTTCCATTTGTTCTTTGAACGATTCATTAATCCAGAACGGGTCTCTTATCCGGATATCGACGTGGACATTTGCATGGATAGACGTCCAGAGGTGATCGATTATGTGGTGAATAAGTATGGCAAGGATAAAGTGGCGCAGATCATCACGTTTGGAACGATGAAAGCCAAGATGGCCATCAAGGATGTAGGACGTGTGCTGAGCGTGCCTCTTTCTAAAGTGAATGAAATCGCCGCGTTAGTGCCAGAAGATCCGACGATGACGTTGGAAAAAGCTTTCCAAATCGATCCTGAGCTCACCCGTTTGATGGAAACAGATGAGGAAGCTCGAAGCATTTTGGAAATGGCGAAAAAAGCCGAAGGTTCTATTCGCAATACGAGTACTCACGCGGCAGGCATGATTATTTCCGGGAGTCCGATCACCGATCATGTGCCTGTTTGCACAGCCAAAGATTCGAGTATGGTCGTGACGCAATTTGCAATGAAGCCTGTGGAAAGTCTTGGGATGTTGAAAATTGACTTTTTGGGCCTCAAAACATTGACCTCCGTGCAAAAATGTGTCGAGATGATCGAGCGCAATACGGGTTGTAAGTTAGATGCGGCCAATCTTCCCTTGGATGATAAAGCCACGTTTACTCTTTTAAACCAGGGAAAAACGCTCGGAGTGTTCCAGTTAGAATCCGGTGGTATGCAGGATTTGGCAAAACAGCTGCACATCGATTCATTTGAAGAAATTATTGCGGTAGGCGCTTTGTATCGCCCGGGCCCGATGGATATGATTCCTTCTTTTTGCAACCGCAAACATGGCCGGGAAGAAATTGAAATTGACCATCCTCTGATGAAAGATATTCTTTCCGAAACCTATGGCGTCATGGTGTATCAAGAGCAAGTGATGCAGATTGCGAGCGCATTGGCCGGATATTCTTTGGGCGAGGGGGATGTTTTGCGCAGGGCGATGGGCAAAAAAGACAAAGAAGAGATGGAGAGGCAAAGAGCCAAATTCGTGGGTGGTTGCACGGAGAAGGGAATTAGTGCCCACATCGGGGAGAGAGTCTTTGAAAAAATTGAAAAATTTGCTTCCTATGGATTTAATAAATCGCATGCGGCTGCCTATGCCTATTTGTCGTACATCACAGCGTATTTTAAGGCGAATCATCCCAAGGAGTGGATGGGTTCTCTGATGACGTGCGATCGGGACGACACCACGAAGTTGTCAAAATTTATCCAAGAATCGCGGGCGATGCACATTGAAATTTTGCCCCCCGATATCAATCAAGCGGGGGCTGAATTTGCGGCCGTGCCGAGAGGGATTCGCTTTGCCATGGCAGGCATTAAGGGAGTTGGGCAGGCTGTTGTAGAAGAGGTGATTGCGGAGAGGCGCCGCCGAGGTCCTTACCAGTCGTTTTATGATTTCATTCAGAGAGCGGATAAGACCAAAACGCCTAAAAAAGCGATTGAGTTATTGATCGAAGCGGGCAGTTTTGATGCCTTCGCAGGGGATGGTGGGACCATGGGATGGTCTCGCGATGCTATGCGAGAAAGTGTTGACGCTATGTATACAGCCAGCCAGCGCGATCAAAAGGAATCAGCGCTTGGCGTATTGAATTTATTTTCTTTGATAGAGGACACAGAAAAGCCATTTTTAGCCCCTCCTCCTGTGTTTCGGCCCTCTACGAAAGCGCAGCTTTTGCACAGAGAGAAAGAGCTGCTCGGGTTTTATTTGACGGGGCATCCCATGGATGATTACAAGGATGTTCTTCGCCATCTTTCCTGCGTGGCGTTCTCCGAGTTCGAGACTTTGCCTGAAGGAGCGGTCGTTCGTGCAGCCTTTGTGGTTGAAGCACTCCAAATAAAAGTCTCCAATAAAACGCAGAAAAAATTTGCTATTTTGGTCATTAGCGATGGGTTGGATCGTTTTGAGTTGCCTGTGTGGTCGGAATTATTTGAAGAAAAATCTCCGATTATCCGCGAAAACAATCTTTTGTATGGAATTATTTCGGTAGAGCGTAAAAATGGAAATATCAATCTGTCTTGTCGATATTTAGATGAGTTGGCCTCTATCGATGAAGCAAAAATCACAGCGTGTGATGAAATGTATGACCGTCTGAAGGCAAAAATTAGCGCTGAGGCGAAGTGGAGAGAAAAAAAAATGATGGCAGCAGAAAAGTCTCCTCCAGAAAATTCCAAAGAAGCGGCCCTTCCGACAGCGGTTATAGTGCGAATAGATGCCGATCGAATGCGTATGAGCGAAGTGCTCGCCATGAAAGAATTGTTTCGATCCCATCCCGGTTCTTCCCCCGTTGAAATTCACTTTTATAGCGGGGATAAACGATTGGGGATCATCAATATTGATGCGTCGTGGGGCGTTAAAGTAGATCCCGTGTTCCAGGCTAAATTGCAAGCTTTGAATGAGCGAATGGCCAATTGACAGAATGACCCTAGCAATATAATCTAGAGTACTCACATTTTTGGATGGATATGAAAAAATATGTTGCGTTTTTTATGGCTGCTGCCCTTTCTCTTTCTGCGTTAGAAGAAGAAGACCTAACCTGGGATGAAGATGCGCCTTCGGCCGTTGAATACAACCATTCTTTGCAAGAAGCTCTTGCAGCCAAAGATTGGTGGGCCGCGATTGATTTGGCCGATATAATTGCCTATAACTTTCCGTCGTCTCCTTTCTCACATGAACTATCCTATTTGGTGGGCTTTTCCTACTGCCAGTTGGGACAATACGAACTGGCTAACAAATCTTTGAGTGCTTATTTGAATCACTCTGCGAGCCATTCTCATTTCGAAGAAGCTGTACGCATGAAATTTGAGATAGCTGAGGCTTTTTTACATGGGAAGAAAAAACGGTTATTTGGTTGTCACAAATTGCCCGCGTGGCTCTCTGCTAAAGAAGATGCCTTGGAAATATACGACGAAGTGATTGCGACCGTTCCTCATAGCGATATGGCGGCTGCCTCTTTGCTGGGGAAAGCCAAGATTCAAACCGAGTTTGAAGATTATAAACCGGCTGTTGAAACTCTGGCGATGTTGATTCGAAGATTCCCAAAAACTGATGCGGCAGCGGAAGCGTATTTAGAAATTGCTCGTGTCTATTTTCAGCAGTCGCAAAATTCGAGCTTAGATCTCGATATTTTAGAACTGGCGGAGGTCAATCTTCGCAAATTCAAATCTGCGTTTCCTCGCGAGACTCGTGTCTTAGAAGCAGAAAAAATCTTGTCTGAAACGGACGAATTGTTTGCTGCGAATTTACTAGATACTGGACAGTTTTTTGAGCGAACTAAAAAACCGGCAGCGTCGATCATTTATTATAATCGAGTCGTTGCCAAGT
>Ga0207018_1117_pt1 | contig 13060 bp, 11 predicted proteins | sample Alteio_BWMinCont_52_FD_153476 | JGI IMG/M metagenome (GOLD analysis project Ga0207018, IMG submission 153476) | Enriched cells from forest soil in Barre Woods Harvard Forest LTER site, Petersham, Massachusetts, United States -... | ecosystem: Environmental > Terrestrial > Soil > Temperate forest >...
AATTTTTGCAAATGCAGTATCGTTCGGGCAACCATCAATACCATAAGCGATTAGCATTATATTGTAATCATTACTATCTGCGAAACTATAAGTAGGTGAGCTAAGTTTACTGCTATCCCCAGTTCCAAATCTCCATAAGTACGAAGATGCATTCGACGAATTATTTTGAAAATCTACTGTATTATTTATCTGTACAGGGCTTTGTGGTGTAAATTGAAATGCAGCAATAGATTTTGGAATAACATTAACATATACACTATCATAAACGGGCAATGGTGTACAATTATCTGCCAAACTCACTTTATGCCATATACTCTTGTTTTCTTTTTCCTGGATTAAATCACCGCTGAGCCCTTCATAAGGCCAATAATATTTATAATGCAGGCTATCGCCTCCGCGCCCAAAAGCACTTAACAATATACTTTGCCCATAACAAACTTCTGACTTTGATGCATTTGCATGAACATTTAAAATTGGTCTTATTTTTAGTTTTATATACCCGGTATCTACACAACCATGTGCATCAATCACCACAAGTTTATATTTTTGAGAATCACTTAGGGTAGCCGTTGGATTTGGGACAGTATCTGATGATAAAAATTTTGATGGTATCCATTTGTATTTGACGCCTCCCGCGCCATGAAGTTTATATTGTTGATTTATACAAACGACAGTATCATGACTAACTGAGGCTTTTGGGTTAGGAAAATGAGTAATATGGATTTCATCAACAATTGAGCATTCTGATGCGCCCGGTAATTTCAAATAATAAATACCTGTATCCTTCGCCCACACAATAGGTCCATTTATAATATTTATTCCATTCCCTGGAAGTAACCAGTATATGTTAGGGCTTATTGTATCAGTTCCTTTTAAAAAGACAGAATCATAAGGACAAACAGAATACTTTTTAGAAATTCCAGAAATGGACTGGTCCCTTAAAATTATGTTCACTGTATCAGTCGAAGAACAATAATTGTGAGATACCCGAAGCCAATATTTACCTGATTTATGTGCAATAATTTTGGAATCAGTATCTCCCGTGCTCCACAGATATTTAAAGCCCTTATTATACGTTCCTGCAGAAAGCGTATCCGTCAATCCCTTACAAATAATACGGTCCTGACCAAGATTGGCGATAGGATAGTAATGATTTGAACAAATCATAGTTGCCTTATTTTTGGCAGTGGATAAGGAAATGGAAGTATTTTTTACCGCATAACCTTTTTCAGGAGTAAAAAAAATTGGATTAAATGTGCTATTGTGAGGAATCGTTTTCATTGTAATAACCAATTCATGACATCCAATAACCCCATATTTATCTGCTTTAGCAATTAAACTGCCATTTGAGAATGAAGTTCCTATAAAGGCGAAACCGCTGTCAGAGGTAGCGTCAAGAATAAGATCAGATGTTTGAATGCCGTTATCATAAGGATTGAGTCTTATATCAGGGATCGTTTTAGCTGAAAGCATTGTTCCATAAATATCCGTCTCGATAAATAGAGTAGATTTTGCACCTTTTATTGAATAGCCAACATTTGCCAATACAATTTTTTGATCCTTAGTAACTATCATGGATAAACAATTATTACCATATCGATAATCAGTGTTTTCATAGCTATATTCCCAAATCTGGTTTCCTGATTTATCAATTTTCTTTAGGCCGGGATATTGATTATTATAGTTACCATTACAATATACATTATCATATGCATCAACAACTGCGTCATTTATATCAAAGTCATATAAGTCATTGTCTGTTTTTGCCCAAAGTATTTTACCGATTGAATCAAGTCTTAAAATTTCGGATTCATCACCTGGAAACAATACCATAAATGAATTATCAGAAAATGTTAATATTCTACTTAGTTGCTCTAACCGATCACTATCATATTTTTTTGACCATTTTATTTTGCTATCCTCACCTATCCGTACAAAAAAGGTACTGGTAAAAGAATTGGTTAAATGTTGAAGTGTATATTGAAGACTATCCACTAATCCAGCTATGGCATAACCCTTTCCATTTACCTGAGTGCAAGTAAGGCTCACAATATTATTATAATATGTGGTACTAGCAATTTTTGAACTACTTCCTGTAAATATTTTATCAGCCCATTTTTCATTCCCGGCACTATCTAGTTTTAGAACAAAACAGTTTTCCAATGAATCCGCACTCGTATATACCACAATAAACCCATTATCATTAGCCTTGATTATTTTACTTGTACACGGAAGATATGGAGGTATATTGTTTTTAGAAATGGCCTGATTAGCTAAAATTAGTTTCGACCATTTTATACCCAAACAAGGATCAAGTCGAGAAATCAAAATCTGGTACGTACCATTACTTGCATTAGAAATAACTTCTTTAGTCACAAAACCACCGTCATCGAGTGCAACAATTCCTTTTTGTAGGCTATCTGTTTGTATCCCCGTAAGTGAAATCTCAAATGGATTTTGGGCATATAGATTTCCAATCCTAAAAAGGCAAAAGAAAAATAAGACCCATGTAAACCTTTTTCGCATTGATCTTTCTATTTTCCGACATCCCCTAACCTATTGAGACTGGATTTCTAATAGGATTTTTATTATAGGAGAAAACGAAATTCTCCTCGTTCTATTTTAAGACGAGTAGAATAGGTATTAGGTTGCCTCGCGGATATGGGGGTTCAAAAACCTTATAGGTCTTTAAGACCCATTAGGTTTAATCATTCTTTCAAGGTAAAATAATTCCCTTCTTTACTCACATTCACTTTCACAAGTCCGATGGATACCAGGTTTACCAGTACTCTTTCTGCAATATATGGGGGTATTTTGGCCTGTTTATAGAATTGTTGAAAGGTGATTTGCCCATTTTTAGTAAGATATTCCAAAATAAACTTCTCGGGCATTTCATAGCGAATGATATTCGCTTTTTTGCTGGTTTTTCTTTTAAAAACTTCTACCAATACTTTATCAGCCAGCAGATTTTCATCTTCTTTTCTAATATATACCAGCCACTTACCACTATCGTCTTTGGCGAAGTGAGGCTTTTCGCTGCTTGGTGGCACATAAACTTCTAATACAGTTTTACCATCAATACTCCAATTGCTCAACTCAACTTTAACCTGAGGTTTGCAATAACTTTCGGCTGCAAGCTGAATCATGTATATTTCTTCTTCAGATTCTATGCCTATTATGTTACCGTTATCTTTTACGCCAATCAGCAGCCTGCCACCTTTACTGTTCGCAAATGCAACGAGAGTCTTCGCTATTTTAGCTGCATTAGAAATATAATACTTAAAATCAAGCTGTTGCCCCTCTCCTTCTGCTATCAGGTGCTTTATGTAAGCCGTGTTTATCATGATTTGGCCCTGAAACAACATTACGCCATTTCAGATGTTGCAAACATAATAGAAATACATTTAGAATAGTTGTAAAGAAAAAAATAATAGGGTAATCTATCCCCAATTTAAAATTACAAGATCAATGATGCAATTTTTATATAATTTTGACAATGAAAACTTTCAATGAAATATAGTGCCCCAATTATATAAGTATCTTGGAATTTTAATATTTTTTCATTCAAATGAGCACGAGCCGATTCATGTTCATGGTCAGTACCAGGGAAATGAAGTAAAAGCAGAAATAATTATTGAACAGGGTAAAATTGTAGAGATAAAATTGAAAGCTGTCAAAAACGCACCGCCGCTCAGCGGCGCAATATTAAACGATTTTACGCATTTTATTGAGGTACATGCGAACGAAATAATAGAAAAATGGGTTGAATATTTTGTTTATCATAAAGAACTTAAGCCTAAGGTTATAACTAAAAGAATAAAATGAAGATAGTAAATGAGATTATTGATGAGGGAGCATATTTAACTATTTTAAAGGCCGATTATCAAGAAAACTACAGGCTGCAACTATTTTTTAGCAATGGAAAAAACCTTATTATTGATTTTGAGCCTTTTATATCAAATAGTTACCATCATGGTATCAGAAAATATCTTGATAAAGATCAATTCCGTAAATTTAAAATTGTGAATGGAAACTTAAATTGGAATGATTATGATCTGATTTTTCCAATTGAAGATCTTTACTTGGGGAACTTGAATCCTGGAATTGAAAAAACTGCGAGAGTTTCAATTACTCGCTGAATCTACAAATACTGGTTATAAAGATTTATTTTAAGAAGTAATTATGAGTAGATGGCTTATTATAAAGGTGATAAGAATATTACTATTTTTTAATTGTTTTAATTTTATATAATGTCCACCAATTTCCCAAATTAACAAAAAACGGCATAAAATTTGTTTATTGAGCCGCGAATGAACAAAAACCCCTTATTTTCAATTCAAACCTCATTTTCAAATATTTACAAATAATTTACACATTTAGTGACCCTTTTTGTTTGTTATGTGTATTTGCAGTCGGGAAATGATAAAATTAATCAGAATTAAAAAACTACCTGAACATCGCCAGATGAAAATTATTGCATTAAAGTGCTCAATATTCATCCTCCTGTTATTTAGTACAGCCGCACAAGCACAGAGTTTGAAAAGCGCTGATACGATCAGGATAGACATCAAAACTGCGGAGCAACGCTTTATCCAGCAAAACCTTTCAATCCTTGCTGCCAAATATGATGTCGATATAGCCAAAACAAATATTTTGCAGGCTCGTTTATGGTACAATCCGAATATTACCTACTCTCAAACATTATATAACTATGCTACCAACAGGTGGTTTGATATATCAAACACACCGGATAAAAATGGAAATCCGGGGAATGGTGATGTTAATATCCAGTTACAACAATTAATAAGCTACGCAGGTAGGCATACTGATCTTGTAAGACTGAATAAAATTGATGCCCAAAGAGCACAATACACTTTTGAAGAAGTTGTGCGGGCTTTAAAACTTGAACTGTATAATGATTTCAGCACTTTATTTGGAGATCAGCAAAAGGTAAAACTCTATGATAACCAGATTTCTGCCCTCAATAATCTTATTAAATCAACGGAAGAACAATTAAAACTTGGAGTAAGCTCTAAAAATGATTTGACGAGGCTGGAGGCTGAAAGACAGGATGATAGAAACCAATTGCTAAATTCACAGAGTGAACTTCAGGATGCGGAGACAGATTTGAAAATATTGCTGCATTACCCGATAGGCGCCTATCTTGTTGTAGAAAATGGACTTCCAAATTCAAATTTTGAAACCCCTCCCCTTGCTACAGTTTTAAATACTGCAAATCAAAACCGGGGAGATTTGAAACTCTCACAAAAATCGGTTGAATACGAACAGCAAAATCTAAAACTTCAAAGGGCTCTGGCAGTTCCGGATCTAAATATTGGAGGCATGTATGACCGTGCAGGGGGTGCGGGATACAATTATACCGGCATAAGTCTTTCATCTGATATTCCTATATTTAATAGAAACCAGGGATCAGTACTTGCGGCAAAATACCAGATACGCAAAGCCCTATTGAGCGACTCTTTACAGATGAATACGGTACAAAGTGAAGTTGAAGGGGCTTATATGAAACTTCAGAAATACAAGATACAATATGATGCCGTTGATAAAAACTATTCAAAAGATCTTGAAGATATGGTATCAAATGCCATTTCAAATTATAACAAAAAACTGATAAGCCTATTGGAATTCCTGGATCAAATGCGGGCATATACAAGTGCAAAATCCGGGATTATTGATATGAATACGAACTATTTTAATGCGATTGAAAACCTGAATTACCAGGTTGGAGCTGATATAATTAAATGACCATGAGAATTTTGAAACTGATATTATTTTCTTTTGTCCTTGTTTCTATTTTGTCTTTTGCAGGTTGCAAAAAAAAAGAACCCGCTGTAAGTGAAACTACCACAGATAAATCTATAGTTCACATCACAACACTACAAAGCAAAAGCATTGGTATTGACACCGTGAAATATAGTTATGGCCAAAATGAGCTTACCCTTACCGGTAAAGTTTCTTTTGACGAAGATAAAGTATCAAAAGTATATCCGTTAGCTAGTGGCAATGTACTTAGTGTAAAAGTGAGCCTTGGGGATAAAGTACAGAAAGGACAGGTTTTAGCGCTATTAAGAAGCAGTGAAATAAATGATTATCAAAATCAGTACTCTGTTGCTTTAGCAGCTTTACAATTGGCCAAGAAAAATAATGATAACGCCGCACAATTATTTGCATCGGGATATTATTCTCAGAACCAGGTTCTCAGCGCGCAAAATGATTATCACCACGCTCAATCAGATTTGAACAAAATAAAACAGCAGCTTTTGATTTTTTGGTGCTAACCCTGACAAAACCGATGCTGAATACAAAGTGGTTGCCCCAATTGATGGGTATATTGTAGAAAAAAACATAAGTGAAAACATGGCTGTAAGATCTGATAACGGGACCAACTTATTTACAGTATCAGACCTTAATGTAATTTGGGTGATTGCAGATGTATATGAAAGCGATTTGAGCAAAGTGAATATCGGCGACCCGGTTGATATAACGACGCTTGCTTACCCCGATAAAACCTTTAAAGGTACGGTTCAAAAAATCAACTCTCTCTTAGACCCTGTAAGTAAAACACTTAAACTCAGGATTGTTCTTAACAATACAGACGGATTACTAAAACCAGAAATGTTCACAATTGTTAAAGTTCATTCTGCTAATACCACTAAATATATAACTATCCCCACCAGGGCATTAGTTTTTGACAATAGTAAATATACCGTTGTAGTTGCAAAAAATGACACCACATTTCAAAAAAGGGTTGTAAAAGTTTTGCGCAGTGATGGAGATAAAACCACGATCTTAGAAGGGGTTACTCCCGGGGAAAGAATAGTAACCGATGGAAGTCTCCTTGTTTCATTTTCAGCTCAATAATCCTTAGTCACAACAGAAAAGCCAAAAAAAATTATAGATGAGTAAATTCATCAAAAGTATCATCACCTTTTCGATCAAGAATAAATTTTTTGTTTTATTCATGACCTTACTTGTAGTTATAGCAGGTGTTGTGAGTTTCCTTAATACACCAATAGAGGCATATCCTGATGTCACAAATACCAGGATCGTAATAATTACGCAATGGCCTGGCAGAAGCGCCGAAGAAATTGAAAAATTCATTACGATACCAATTGAAACGGAAATGAATGCCGTGCCAAATAAAACAAGTCTACGTTCTATTTCTTTATTTGGATTATCGGTTGTTACACTGATCTTTGAAGATGATGTTGAAGATTTTACGGCCAGGCAGAATGTAATGAACCGGCTTACTTCTGTTAACCTTCCAGAAAGTGTTGAGCCTGATGTTGAGCCGCCAATAGGCCCAACAGGTGAGATATTCAGGTTTACGCTTGAAAGTAAAACAAAAGGTGTAAGGGAATTAAAAACCCTTGAAGACTGGGTAGTTGAAAAAAATCTGAAACAAGTGCCGGGTGTAGCTGACATAAATAGCTTTGGTGGCGAGGTAAAAACATTTGAAGTAAGTGTAAGCCCTAGCCTCCTTGATAAATATGGATTTACTGCACTGGATGTTTACAAGGCCATCAGCAACAGTAATATAAACGTAGGTGGGGATGTTATTGAGAAAAGCAGTCAAGCGTATGTAGTTAGGGGTATTGGCTTGATAAATGATGTAAAGGAGCTTGAAAATGTAATTGTTTCCAACATAAATGGCACTCCTATCCTGGTCAAAAACGTAGCCCAGGTTCATGAATCTGCACTCCCTAGGCTGGGTCAAGTAGGAAGGGATAATAAAAATGATGTTGTTGAAGGAATTGTGGTTATGAGGCGGGGAGCCAATCCAAAAGATGTGCTTGACGGACTAAAGACTAAAATTGATGACCTTAATAATAACATCCTCCCTGAAGATGTAAAACTTAAAACATTTTACGACCGTACCGACTTGGTTGATAGAACAACGCACACGGTACTGCACAATCTACTGCTCGGTATTATTTTAGTTACCGTTATCCTTCTCATATTTCTTGCCGATTGGAGAACTACTGTTATTGTAGCCATAATAATTCCCTTATCCTTACTCTTTGCCTTTATTTTGTTGCACTATAGAGGCATGTCTGCCAACCTATTGTCAATGGGCGCTATTGACTTTGGTATTATCATAGATGGGGCGGTCGTTATGGTTGAGGGGGTTTTTGCCTTCCTGGCATTCCAGTCAGAACATCTTGGCATGGAGGTATTTAATCAGCGAGCAAAATCAGGTTGGATACGAAAAATAGGGGTAGAAATGGGGAAACCGATTTTCTTTTCCAAACTGATCATTATCACAGCGCTTATTCCAATATTCGCTTTCCAGAAAGTTGAAGGCAAGATGTTTTCTCCACTAGCTTATACTATTGGCTTTGCTTTACTTGGCGCATTGATTTTTACCCTTACGCTGGTTATCCTACTCTGTAAATTATTATTGAGCAAGAATGTTAGAGAACGTAAAAATCCTATTGTGGATTTTTTTAACAGAAACTACGAACCTATTATAAATGCCGCACTCAATAAACCAAAACAAGCGGTAATTATTGCTTCGGTTGTACTGGCTGGTGGCATATTCTGTTTTACTTTACTCGGCACTGAATTTTTACCTCATCTTGATGAAGGCGCTATTTATGTACGCGCCAGTTTACCGATGAGCGTATCTCTTTCAGAATCAGTGAAAGCGAGTAGTGAGATTCGTAAAATATTTTTAAGTTTCCCTGAAGTAAAACAAGTTATTTCACAAACCGGACGTCCAAATGATGGTACCGACGCAACCGGATTCTTTAACAATGAATTTCACATCGATATCTATCCAAAAGAAGAATGGAAAAGCGGTCTTTCAAAAGATCAGCTCATAGATAAGATGCAGCAAAAACTAGCCAAATTCCCGGGCGTGGATTTTAACTTTTCTCAACCTATTTCTGATAATGTTGAAGAAGCTGTATCAGGTGTAAAAGGTTCTATGGCCATTAAAATATATGGAAATGACCTGCCAAGACTCGAAAAAATTGCTGATTCCGTAAATGGCGCTATGGAGCATGTAAGAGGCGTAGAAGATTTGGGTATATTCAAAAATATAGGACAGCCCGAGCTTGATATAGACCTCAACCAGGTAAAAATGGCATCATATGGCGTGACCACAGCAGATGCCAATGCTGTTATCGAAATGGCCATAGGTGGCAAAGCAGCTTCTCAGATATATGAAGGAGAAAAGAGATTTGACATCAGGATTCGTTACCAGCCGCAGTACAGATATTCTGAAGATGTGATAAAAAGGCTTTTGGTACCGACCAATACAGGTTCAAGAATACCATTATCAGAGATTGCAGATTTTACCCTTATTACTGGCCCTGCATTTATTTACCGCGAAGATAATCAAAGATTTATCGCATTAAAATTCTCCGTACGGGGCAGAGACCTCGGGGGTACCATTGCAGAAGCTCAAAAAGATGTTAATAAGACTGTTCACCTGCCTAAAGGATATAAAATGACGTGGAATGGTGAATTCGAAAACCAGGAACGAGCCACAAAAAGGTTGTCTTATGTTGTGCCGATCAGCATTATATTAATATTCATATTGCTCTTTGTAATGTTTGGCAGCGTACTCGATGCCAGCATTGTGCTATTAAATGTACCGTTTGCCCTTATAGGAGGTATAATGGCATTGCTCATTACCGGGATCAATTTCAGTATATCTGCAGGAGTTGGTTTCATTGCCTTATTCGGGGTCTGCGTGCAGAATGGGGTAATTCTTGTTTCAGTATTCAAAAAGAACCTGCATGATGGTATGCCACTGGTCGAAGCCGTAAAGCAAGGCGCCAAAAGCAGATTGCGGCCTGTTATCATGACGGCCCTTATGGCGATGTTAGGATTATTACCAGCAGCGCTATCTACAGGTATAGGATCAGAAACTCAAAAGCCACTTGCCGTAGTTGTTATCGGCGGACTTATCTCTGCCACTATATTGGTAATGATCATCCTGCCAGCCATCTATATGCTTATCTATCGCAAGCGTCATGCAGAAAAAGAAGGTGGAGGCATTCACTTACATCTCCCTCATTTCGGACATAACAAGCCTGCGCCGGAGGCGTGAGAAGTGAAAGGTGAGGAGTAAGGGATAAGGAGTAAGTAGTAAGTGGTGAGAAGTGAGAGGTAAATCTAGCCGCTGATAATCAAATCTATACCTCCTACAATTGTTCTGGCCTTTAGGCCAGGGATAAAAAAAATCTATTCAATTTTAGCTTTAGTCCAATTTTTGGGTCATTTGAGAAAAATATTCGGCTGAAGCCATTCCCAACATTAAACAAAAAACCCCGGCCTTAAGGACCGGGGCAATTGATCAGTTTCAAAAATTCTTTTCACGGGTTGGTGTCCCCACCAACTCGCATTATAATTATTATCCCCCTTAAGATCGGGGCTTCTTCTCAGCGGTCTGAGTCCTCACATACCGGAAATTATATCTCTTAATACCTATAAGTATCACTCTTAAAGGGTCCTTCAACCGTTACGCCGATATAGTTAGCCTGCTCAGGCGTAAGGATATCAAGCTCCACTCCTATTTTAGATAGGTGAAGTCTTGCAACCTTCTCATCAAGATGCTTAGGAAGTACATAAACCTCATTTTTGTACGAAGCATGATTTTTCCAAAGCTCGATTTGTGCAAGAGTCTGGTTGCTGAAAGAGTTCGACATAACAAATGAAGGGTGACCTGTTGCGCAGCCAAGGTTCACTAATCGGCCTTCAGCCAAAACAAGGATTTCCTTCCCATCAATGGTGTATTTATCAACTTGTGGCTTGATTACATCTTTAGTATTGCCATAGTTGCCATTCAACCATGCCATATCAATTTCATTATCAAAGTGACCGATATTGCAAACGATCGCTTTATCTTTCATTGATTTAAAATGTCGGTCTTTAATGATACTTGTATTGCCAGTAGCGGTTACAATGATATCAGCCCTTTTTACGGCATCATCCATTTTCTTAACTTCGAAACCATCCATTGCAGCCTGAAGCGCACAGATCGGGTCTATTTCTGTAACAATAACACGCGCACCTGCCCCACGAAGGCTCTGTGCAGATCCTTTTCCTACGTCTCCATATCCTGCTACAACAGCTACTTTACCAGCCATCATAATATCTGTCGCACGACGAATCGCATCAACAAGGCTCTCTTTACAGCCGTATTTATTATCGAATTTTGATTTGGTTACACTGTCATTTACATTGATCGCCGGCACTGGCAAAGTACCTGCTTTCATCCTGTCGTATAATCTATGCACACCCGTTGTTGTTTCTTCAGAGATACCCTTTACGTGTTGTATCAGTTCAGGATATTTATCAAGTACTACATTGGTAAGGTCTCCCCCATCATCCAATATCATATTCAAAGGCTGGCGATCAGGCCCAAAGAACAATGTTTGCTCAATACACCACTCATATTCTTCTTCAGTCATGCCTTTCCATGCGAAAACAGGCGTACCGGCAGCAGCAACAGCAGCAGCAGCATGATCCTGTGTAGAAAAGATATTGCATGATGACCACTGTACATCCGCGCCAAGTTCTTTCAGCGTTTCGATAAGGACAGCGGTTTGGATCGTCATGTGAAGACAACCCGTGATACGAGCGCCTTTTAATGGTTGTGAAGCACCGAATTCTTGCCTTATTGACATCAAGCCCGGCATTTCCGCCTCGGCAAGTTTGATCTCCTTACGCCCCCAAGCAGCCAGGGAAATATCTTTTACTTTGTAGTTCAATTGTTTATCCACTGTAGTTTCCATCTATAAAGGGTTTGTTATTTTATATTTAACGCAAAGGTAGGAAAAAAAGTAGTGAGATGTGAGTAGTGAGTATTGAGAAAAGCACACTCTTTTGTCATTCTGAACTTCGTGAAGAATCTGATTGCCATTTCCTCAATCAGCCTCATAAGATATCACGAAATTGACCAACGCTAACTACATAAATATTAAATCTATATTTGCAAATTAATAATCCAAAATGCCCAAAATTTACAACTACTTAGGAATTGTCATACTTTTTCATTCCAGGGAACACAAACCTATTCATGTGCACGGCAGGCATTCCGGACACGAAACAAAGGCTGAATTTATCATTGAAAATGGAGAAATTATCGAAATAAAAATTAAGAAGATCAGAGGGAAGATTCCATTGAAAAAAACTGAAATGGATGATTTTGTAAAATTTGTGAACGAATATGGGAACCAGATTGTACAGAAATGGATTGATTACTTTGTATTGAATAAAGTAGTGAAACTTGAAGAAATAACTGAAAATTTATGAAAACTACCACATTAACCTTAAGTCTTAAAAAGGCATCCTATCTCGGCGAGTATAAATTGAAGTTGAATTTTTCAGATAATCATACCAATACAATTGATTTTGAAAAGTTTTTGATGGATGCCCGAAATCCTATGATAACCAAATACCGCGATAAAGAACTTTTTCAAAATTTTAAGATTGAAGATAGTGACCTTATGTGGAATGATTTCGAAATGAGTTTTGCCCTCGAAGACATCTATGACCGCAAGGAAATGTGAGTTTCCTTATGTCCTCTCACTGTCCACTGACCACTGACCACTGGTTCTTAATGTATCGCCACGCCAATCGTCGAAATACCTGTCGACAAATCCAGGAATATACCAAAGGTTTTATTGATATGGTATTCTGTGCCGATATGGAGATCAAAAGTTACCGTGCCATTACTATTATTGTTATTTATATTAGGGATTTCGGGGCCGCCATCAACGAGTTTTGAATCAACAAGAAGCATACCGATGGAGCCTGCCATGTAGAAATCCCAGTCTTTGCCCGCGCCCAGCAATTCATCAAAATAATACGTACCCTTAAGCCCGATTGGCACTACTGTGGTGTGATAGGTACTATACCTGTTCGGTTCTTCTATAGTACCGCACATATACTTGTCAATGCATGTATAATATGAAACCATCGGCGCCAGGGTGAAACTATTGGCTACCTGCAGTTCATAGTTTATTTGAAACGCCGGCATAGGATGCATCATGGTGCCAAATTTGCCCGTATAGCCCCCAATGCC
>Ga0207018_1113_pt1 | contig 13042 bp, 10 predicted proteins | sample Alteio_BWMinCont_52_FD_153476 | JGI IMG/M metagenome (GOLD analysis project Ga0207018, IMG submission 153476) | Enriched cells from forest soil in Barre Woods Harvard Forest LTER site, Petersham, Massachusetts, United States -... | ecosystem: Environmental > Terrestrial > Soil > Temperate forest >...
GCCAGGGATCATACGCAGGGACATAGACCACATCGGGATTGGCCGGCTCGATGACAATCGTGTTGCCTTGAGTCGTTACCTTCTCCTGGTCGCTGTTATTCAGATGGCCGGCTTTCTGAGCCTGTTGGCGCATCACTTGGACAGCATCCATCACGTCCTGCTGCTGGTTGGCATATGCGTCTCCAAGTGATGAAGTCCAGGAGAGATTCTTATCCATGTTTTCAAGAACCGAGGGAAATTGCGTGAGCGCCTTCACGCTCGGGTCCCAGGGCTGTTTGTCGACTTCTCCGCCGAGCTCTTCGCCCTTCAGGTTGGAATGACTTTGCATCCAGCGGTCGGCCTCGACGATTTCGGCTGGATAGGTGGAAGCCGCGAGAATCTGCGCAACCAGGGCGTCCGGGTACAAGGCGATCGGCGCGACCAACTGCTGCAACTCTTGAGGAGACTGTTGCACGGCCGGAGCTGGTGCCTGTTCGTTGGATTGGCCGGCGGGACTGTAGGAACTGGCCCGCGTGGCAGATTGCGCCAGGAAACAGCACAGAAGTACAGTCAATACCTGTCTGGATGATTTCACGATCATGACGAACCCTCCTCAACTAAGTTGGGACTGATCCTTTTGCGTTAAACCCACCCTTACTTCTTCGGAGAGTCTGAAGGGAATTTCTTGAACATTTTCTCCACGCCCTTATCCAGATTCTCGATGTTCTTGTCAGAGTTGTTGGAGAGCGTGTCGCTCGAGCTGCCCCTCCACGCCAACTGTTTTGTTTTTGCGTCGAACAAATCGACAACCAAAGTGCCCACCTTGTAAGTTTCTGTAGTGGTGGTCGCGTCACCAACGCCCCCAAAACCTCCGCCTCCAAATCGTCTCCAGCCCCAGCCGCCTCCAAATCCGTCGTAAAAGGTATTCAGGGTCTGCTGATCGCGTGTAATTTCCATGGCAACGATGCGAACATCGCCACCGGAATCGACGCGGGTCCAGCCCTTTGCCGCCAGTGTAGTGTTTACGGTGTTCTTGATCCGGTCGACATCCAGGGGGTTTTGCGTCTTAACTTGTTCCCATGAGTAGGTTTTATATTTCCCGAAGTCCGCGTTGCGATCGTAATCAGTTTTCACCTGCTGGGCGGACGATTTGCCGGCAAACAAGAAAATCATTCCCGTCAATACGAGTAAGGCTCTGTGCGCCTTCATGTTTGCTCCGGCTGTCCGTGGTTCGTTTGTACGAGTTTGGTGGACTATCTCAATAAACATCGTTGTCTCTCCTTACTCAGATTGCCGCCATACCTTCATTGCTTTCGGCGACGCGACTTGAATATGCAACGCGGCTGCCAAACCTGTTGAATGTGTATGTGACGGAAAGTAGAGGCCAACTTCAGGCGTAGCTCGCTAAGGAATGCCAACCCCCCGTACACGACGTCCAAATCGCTGACACTAAGCCGAAGGAATCATCGCCCGGCAGCGAGTGAGGGCACGCCGTATCGCAACACGTGGACGCCTAAGAAAGATTGTGAACGTTGAGCCAATTTCTATTGCGAAAGGCACTTGCGTCTAGCGCTTGGGGGTGTTCACTGAAGAATGCTTTCCACGCGGAACTCAACTGGGTAAACGATTTCAATTTGCCGGAAGTTCAGTCCCAATCTCATCGTCACCGTGTTGCGCGGGAAATGGACCTTGATTGGAACGCGAGATACCAAGTTTTTTCATGCGGAAGTAGAGCGTGGAGCGCTTCATCCCCAGACGCGCCGCAGCGCCATTGGGGCCGGCGACAACCCATCTTGTGACCGCGAGCGTCTTGCGGATATGGTCTCGCTCGGCTTCTTCTAACGTGATTGCTCCCAGCGATTCCGCCTCGACGGAACGCTTTAGCTCGGCCAGGGGCGATCGCAATACGGCGCCGGCGGTCAGGATCACGCTGCGCTCAATGAAATTTTGCAGTTCCCGGATATTGCCAGGCCAGGAGTAAGTGCCAAGGGCAGAAATGGTTTCTGGAGGAATGTGTTCGATCTGTTTGCCCATCCGCCGGCTGTAAATGTCGACAAAATGCGCTACGAGGGCTGGAATGTCTTCGGGGCGCGACCGCAACGGCGGCAGCACGATCGGGAACACGTTGAGGCGATAGTAGAGATCGCTGCGAAATTCCTTTTGCCTCACCATGCTCGGTAGATCCCGGTTTGTCGCTGCCACCAGCCGAACATCCACATGGTGGGTCCGGGTGCTGCCTAAGCGCTCGAACTCCTGTTCCTGCAAAACGCGAAGTAACTTAGGCTGTAGGCCAGGTGGAATATCCCCAATTTCGTCCAGGAAGAGCGTTCCTTTGTCAGCGAGCTCGAACCGGCCGACCTTCTGCGCAATCGCTCCGGTAAACGCGCCTTTCTCATGACCAAACAGCTCGCTTTCCAAAAGATCGAAGGGAATCGCGGCACAATTTACTCGTATGAATTGGCGCCCACAGCGACTACTGATATTGTGAATCGCCCGTGCAATCAGTTCCTTACCTGTGCCGGTTTCTCCCTGGATCAGCACAGTGGAATCTGTAGGCGCCACCAGTTCGACCTGCTCGAACACCGACTCGAGAGCGGAGCTGTTGCCCACCACCTGCTCGAATCTGCGCGGACTATGGTAACGGTCACCGAACCCCGATCTTTCGAAAGCCTCCGCGTAAGCCGGCATTAAGGACCTCCTGCGCTCTCGGGTGCACCGTTCCGTCGCTGGGCTCAACTCTCTAGGGCTGCTCGCACACTTTCGAGCAGGACTTCCTCATCGAATGGCTTTGAGAGGAACTCGACGGCGCCCGCTCTCAAGGCCTGGATTCGCATCTTTGCGTCGCCGTGTGCCGTAATGAAGATGATCGGAATTTTGCAACGCTCCGCGTTCAAGTGAGCCTGCAGATCCAAACCGGACATTCCGGGCATACGGATATCCGTAATCAGACAGGAGGTTTGGTGCTGTCGCCCCGACTTTAGAAATTCCTCCGCCGAAGCAAACGCTTGAGCCGGATATCCGACTGCTTTCAGCATGCCCTGTAGTGCGCCGCGCATCGAGTCATCATCGTCGACAATCGCCACTAATTTGGTCGTAACGTTGGTAATCATGGGGCAACACTACGGCGGAACGGGGAGCAGCACAATTATACGTTGGTATAACCGGCTAATACCCCTCCGATGGACGAAACGCGGACCGCACTTGGAGCGATATTTGCGAAAGCGTGGGGCTACTTCTTGCCGGGCGGCAGCTCCAGTTTTTCCGCCATTCTAACGAGTTCCGCCAGCGACTCGGCTTCCATCTTTCGCATTACGTGCCCGCGGTGGATCTTCACGGTGATTTCGCTGGTTCCCAGCTCCGAGGCTACTTGTTTATTGAGCATGCCCGAAACTACCAGGCTCATGACCTCGCGCTCGCGCGCGGTCAGCGATTCATAGCACTTTCGCAAATCGGCAAGTTTATCCAGTTGCTCGCGTCTCAGCCGGTCGCGATCCAAGGCCTGGTGAATCGCGTCCAACAAGTCCTGGTCCCGGAATGGCTTGGTCAGGAATTCCACTGCACCGGATTTCATGGCCTTTACGGTCATCGGAATGTCTCCGTGGCCGGTGATGAAGATGATTGGAATATGAACGCCCGCTTCCGCTAGCTGGCGCTGAAAGTCCAGGCCGTTAACGCCGGGAAGTCGCACGTCCAGAACGAGGCAACTTGGCGCATCCGGCCGCTTGCCGCGCAGGAATTCTTGCGCCGTCCCGAAAGCCTCCGAACGCAAGCCAACCGACTTCAACAGGCCTTGGATTGCCGCACGTATGTGGGCGTCGTCGTCAATAACGAACACCATGGCGGCTGCCGCCGTCATGGGAGCTCCTCGGGGTTGGTGGGTAGAGTGAAGTGAAAGTATGCGCCACGCGGATTGTTGCCAGCAGCCCACAGACGGCCGCCATGCGATTCAATGATGGACCGGCTTATGGATAGCCCCATGCCCGTGCCGTCAGGTTTGGTCGTAAAGAACGCATTAAAAATTTGGTTTGACTCCTGCGAGGGCAGCCCCACTCCCGTATCGCTGACCGACACCAGAATGTGTCCGTCTTTCTCTTGCTGGGACTGGATGGCCACCTCCCGGTTCCCGTCCACACTCTTCATTGCCTCGATGCTATTTATGATGAGATTCATCATCACTTGTTGCAATTGCACGCGATCTCCCATGACCACAGGAAGGTCCGTCGCCAGGGCTGTCCGGATGGATATGTTGTATCGCGTCGCCTCGCCCCGCAGCAGGACGATCATCTCTCGAATGATATCGTTGACATCCACCAACTCCCGTTGTGGGGTACCCTTCTTGAAGAGCAGGCGGATCCGGCTGATAATCTCCGCCGCACGCGTTCCATCTTTGACGATTCTCAGGGCGGCCGCGCGCGCCTCTTCCAGATCGGGTTGATCCCGTGTAAGCCAGCGTAAGCAGGTGTTGGCGTTGGTGACAGCGGCGGCGATCGGTTGATTCACTTCATGCGCCAAGGAGGCTGTCAGTTCTCCCATGGTGGTCACCCGGCTTACGTGCGCGAGATCTGCCTGCGCCTGACGCAGCGCTTCTTCGGCCCGCTTGCGTCCTGTGACGTCCATCACCGCTCCAACAAACTCGATGCTTCCCGATTCGCCGCGTAAGCCATGAGCCACAACGTGGACATATTTGACTGAACCATTCGGCATCACTAAGCGATATTCATGGTTAAAATCCCTCCCATCCCGCGCCGCGCGCTCGATTGTCTGTTTCACCTGCGCCATGTCTTCTGGGTGAACCCGTTGGAGAATAAGTTCCACGGTCGGTTTCGTCGTCCGGTCGTATTGGAAAATTCGAAAGGATTCTTCTGACCAGATGATCTCACCGGCGGAAACCCTCCATCCAAGACTGCCGGTGTGGCTTAATCGCTGCGCTTCCGATAAATACGCCTCGCTCTGTTGCAGCTTCTCTTCCTGTACTTCCAAGGTCCGGGCAGCGAATCTCCTATCAATCGAGGATGTAAGCAGAGCCAGCCCGAGTACGATAAACGTGACAGCGGAAATTCCGGCTGTACCCAGTGTGGAGATGCTTACGGCATGAGATAGGTCCACCGGCATAGTGGACGAGGTGAAACTGGCGGCGGCCATGCCGGTGTAATGCATGACGGGGATCGCGGCACCCATCACGACGGCGCCGGCCAACTTTTCCCAGCCCATCCCCATTTTCTCATCTCGGAAGTGGAAGGCAATCCACAGCGCAACGAGAGAAATCAAAACCGCGAACGCGACAGAGAGAACGACGAGAAAGGAATTAAACTGGCATAAGGCAGGCAAACGCATGGCGGCCATGCCGATGTAATGCATGCTCGCGATACCCGCACCCATCAGGACACTTCCGGCGAGCGCTCGGAGCGCGCCCATTTTCGGCCGGCTCGCCACGTACAGCGCAATGACAGATGCGAGGATGGCTGCAAACAGTGACAGGAGAACGGTTGGCCAGTGGTAGGCCATGGGAATCGGCAAGACGAACGCCAGCATCCCAATGTAGTGCATGGACCAAATGCCAGTCCCCATCGCACCTGCCCCGCCCAGCAGCCAGACCGCGCGAGTCCAACCGCCCGCGGCCGTCACGCGACCCGCAAGATCCAGAGCAGCGTACGACGCAAACATGGCGATCAGCACCGAAAGTGCCACGAGTGCGTAGTTGTACGAACCAATCAGGTTCACGGCAATTCATGCTCCTCGACTTTGGTCGGCAGGCTGACGTAAAAGCTCGCGCCCCGCGGAGAGTTGTCGCCAGCCCACAAGCGGCCCCCGTGCGATTCGGCGATGGATCGGCTAATGCGAAGTCCCATGCCGGTACCGTTAGTCTTAGTGGTAAAGAACGCATTGAAGATCCGGTCGGCCTGCTGCGGGGGAAGCCCTCCGCCGGTATCGCTGACGGACAGGAGAAGTTGCTCGTCCTCCGTTCGGTCTGATTTGATGTCGAGCTCCCGCGTCCCATCCACATCCTTCATCGCATCGATGGCATTCATCATGAGATTCATTAGAACCTGCTGCAATTGCACGCGATCTGCCATGATCTCAGGGAGGTCCGTCGCCAGGGCTGTCCGGATAGATATGCTGTATCGCGTCGCCTCGCCACGCAGCAGGACGATCATCTCTCGAATGATATCGTTGACATCCACCAACTCCCGCTGCGGAGTACCTTTCTTGAAGAGCAGGCGGATCCGGCTGATGATCTCCGCAGCACGCGTTCCATCTTTGACGATTCTCAGGGCGGCCGCGCGCGCCTCTTCCAGATCGGGTTGATCACGCGTAAGCCAGCGCACGCACGTACTGGCGTTGGTGACGGCTGCGGCTATCGGTTGATTCACTTCGTGCGCCAGAGACGCCGTCAGCTCTCCCATCGTGGTCACTCGGTTTACGTGGGCGAGGTCTGCGAGGGCCTGGCGTAATTTCTCGCGCTCCTCGTCCGCCCGCTTGCGATCGGTTATGTCGATCACGGTACCGATAAATTCAACGAAATCGTCCGTTGCGTTTGGAACGGGATGGCCTACCACGTGGATGTCTCTGATCTCGCCTCCGGGATGGACGATTCGGTAATCCAGCTCGAAGTCCGTGTTCTCACGCCCTGCTTTCCCGACCGCTTCGCTAAGTTTGAGTTGATCATCCGGATGGACGCGCTGAAAGAACGTTTCGTATCGCGGTTGTCCGCCGTGCGGATCAAAACCCGTCACCCGGTAGCACTCTTCCGAGAAGTACCTGATCTCACCTTTGGCAGGTATCGATGCCCAACTACCCGTGTGGCTGAGCCTCTGCGCTTCCGCCAGATAACCCTCACTACGGCGCAACGATTCTTCCGCGGACTTGCGCTCACGGCTTTCCGCCTGCAACGTCTCGTTGGCCGTTTGGAGCTTTTGAACCGTTAGAGTTAGGTCGTCGCGCGCGTGCTTGAGCGACTCCGTGGCTCTCCTTTGTGCGGCGCTCATCAATCCGACAAACAGAAGCGAACCTGCAAAACCAACTAACCTGGGTATCGCCCCGGGCTTCACGGCCAACGAATGTATTGGAGGCAGGAAATAATAATCGAAAACCAGAGTGGAGAGGACCGCCGCAAGCAATCCCGGCGCAGTTCCACCGATCCAGGCGCTGATAAGGACGGCGAAAACAAACAATGCAAGCGGAGAGTCTTCCAAATGCAGCGCCGGCCACTTGGTAAGGGTCAGCGCTGTGAGAACCAACAAGGCCGCAATTCCATACCTCAAAAATACAGGTGGCCGGGGCCACAGAAGAGGATTTGAACTAGACACGCTTCCGCTCCCGAGCTTCTGGAGGTTGCTACATGCAATATACTGAATAAACTGGGTCGATTTTGGGCCGCTCCGCACGCATTTTGCAAGAACGTTATTTCCTGCAGCGCTTGATTTTGGGTTGCCAAATGCGGCTCCCCATGAGTTCCGGTGACTGAGATCCGGTAGCGCAAGACCTCCTTTCCGGGCCTGCACGGTAGGCCGACAGCAATTCATCCTTCATCCTGGCCAATAGACGGAATGCCAAAACTCCGACACGTTTGAATGAGGGTCGAACTGGCCAAAACGTGCGTAAATTAGAACATCCCCTTTTCTTTCGGCGACTTCCGAGTCGCTTTCCCCGTATGCGGCTTTGGCATAGCGATTGCTTCGTCCACGCATAGGTACTGTTTACGGACGCGGGGAGGGATGGGAGCCATGGAAACGCTGCATTCAACCTGGATGGATAAACTTTCGGATAGTGAATTGGTTGCAGCCTCGAAGTTTGGGAATTCGGAGGCTTTCGACGAGTTGGTTATTCGCCACAAACGAAGGGTCATTGCCTTAGCGGAACGGATCCTGAACAATCGCGAGGACGCTGAAGATGTTGCGCAGGAGAGTTTTCACAAGGCCTACCTTCACATCGGATCTTTCCAGGAGAAATCGCTTTTCTCCACCTGGCTCACTCGCATCGTAATGAACGAGGCTTTTATGGTGCTGCGCCGGAGGAGGAGAAGCTTCGAAGTTTCACAGGAAGGCGCCGATGACGGTGCGAAGCCCCTCGAGGCGACGTTTGTTGACCAGAGCCCGAATCCGGAACAATCCTGCTGGCGCCTCGAGCGGTCCAAAACATTGACTGAAGCAATCAATCGCTTAAGTCCAAAGCTTCGGAGAACGATTTTGTTGTACGACATCGAGGAATACTCCCTCGACGAAACGGCTCGGATTTTAGGCACGTCGATTGCGGCTGTGAAATCACGTCTCTACCATGGTCACGACAAATTGCGTGGAAGGATGAACCCTGGCGACCAACTTGGAATGAGCGCTCCAGGTTCCCGCGAAGCACGATGCTAGGAACACCGAGCGCGCTTGTTTCACAAGGGAATTTGCGGATGCGGTCTTCAGATCCTCGGAGGATCCATTCATCCGCGGTGCCGTCCCCACGACAGTTCGCAAAGAGGCAAGCCTGGAAAGCCGCCGGGCGAGCCCTGATTTCCGGCTATGTGGATTCCTATACGCTGTTGAACTTTGGAGTGTACGCCTCCTTCATGAGTGGCAACACCACTTCCGCCGGTTTACATATTGGGCGGGCAAATCTCGCCGCGGCTGCACACGGTTTGCTTCCGATTCCGTTTTTTGTTCTCGGCATCTTGGTAGGAACATTACTCCTACAGAACAAACCTCAACTCAGCTCGGCGGGGCTCTCCCTGTTGGTCGCGGCGATGCTGACTATAGGTGTCGCTGCCTCCTACTTCGCCTGGCCCGGCTGGGCCAGCATTCTGGTGCTGAGTACTGCCATGGGAATCATGAATACATCCATAACTCACGTGGGCGGGCAATCCGTAAGCCTGGCTTTTATTACCGGAAACTTGAACAATCTGGGCCAGCACCTCGCGATGGGAATCAAGCGTGCCCCCGTACAACACGTACAGGGCTCATGGGATACACACTGGTTGCGCGCTGCTGTGTTGGCCGGCATATGGAGCGCCTTCTTCTTGGGAGCAATACTGGGAGCGGCATTCGCGGTTCGCTTGGCCAATTGGACCCTCCTGCTGCCCGGCCTCATGTTGGTGATTTTCGGTGCTGGACCGCCCGGTGATTCAGGCGGACGGAAACTGAGACACTCTGTCTAAATGCTGACAACCATTCAACTCGTTGGACTCCTCTCGTGCAGGCCGCGCGCTTAATTTCCGTCAGATCTTTCTAAGAGAGCCTGTTTTCAACAACTTCCTGAAACTTTCGCTTCACGTTGACATTGGTATCCGGACTGCATCGTCAAGAGCGCGAACGAAGAAAACAGTTGGAGGACAATCCGATGCGCAAACTGTTGGCCTGTCTTAGTACTATTTTTATCATCGTTCTGCCACTTCTTGCCGAGGCGGCGAGCGCGGCGGACAAAACTAAAGATGAAGACCGACTGAGAAATTGCGGCACGGTCTTGAGAGAAATTCTCGACGTGCCTGATGACATTCCGCAGGACTTGCTCGATAAGGCGGATTGCGTCGTCGTATTCCCCTCCGTCTTAAAGGCCGCATTCATCGTTGGCGGAAGCTACGGGCGGGGCGTTATGTCGTGCCGCCAGGGCGACGATTTCAAAGGCCCATGGGGCGCTCCCACGATGATGGCTCTTGAGGGGGGAAGCTTCGGTTTTCAGATCGGTGGAGAAGCTACGGATTTTGTGCTCCTCGTGATGAATGAAGGCGGTGCGAGAGGAATCCTCAGCAGCAAAGTGAAGTTGGGAGCGGATGCTTCCGTGGCCGCGGGCCCGGTCGGCCGGGATTCGTCGGCCGAGTCGGATGCGACTCTGCGCGCTGAAATATTGAGTTATTCAAGGGCGCGTGGCGTGTTTGCCGGAGTCTCCCTCGAAGGCTCCACGATCCGTCCGGACAATGGTGACAACCGCCACGTGTATGGCAGAAAGATTCCTGCGAGGGATATCGTCCTGTCCGGAACTGTTGCCGTGCCTCCAGCAGCCGGCGAATTGATTTCGACGCTTGGTGCCAGGACTCCGAAGCACCGAGCATAAGGCCGATTTGGTGGATGCAGTCCGCCGACGCCGGACAGAAAGATTGGGGCGTGAGTCATGTGGATCGTTCGACTGGCGCTGAAGCGGCCTTACACCTTCGTGGTCATGGCCATTCTCATTGTGATCTTGGGGGCGCTGGCGATCGTTCGCACACCCACCGACATTTTTCCGAACATCAACATTCCGGTGGTCAGCATTATCTGGAGTTATAACGGCTTAGTGCCCGAAGACATGGCCGACCGGATCGTCAGCGTCACGGAACGATCTCTGACCACCACTGTCGACAACATTGAACATATCGAGTCAGAGTCGCTTTACGGAACGGCTGTCGTTAAAGTGTTTCTCCAACCAAACGCGAACATTCAACAGGGCATCGCGCAGATTACGGCCGTCTCTCAGACTCAGCTCAGGCAGTTGCCGGCCGGGACGACGCCGCCCCTCATTTTGGCCTACAGTGCATCGAGCGTGCCGGTTTTGCAGTTGGCCTTGTCAGGACAAAATCTCTCGGAACAGCAACTCAACGACTATGGCCTGAATTTCATCCGAACGCAGATCATTACCGTATCGGGTGCATCGGTTCCATATCCCTACGGCGGAAAACAACGCCAGGTACAGGTGGACCTAAATACCACGGCATTGCAGTCGAAGGGCCTTTCCGCGTTGGATGTGGTGAATGCCATAAGTGTTCAAAACCTGATTCTGCCAACCGGAACGTCGAAAATCGGGTCGAGAGAATACGATGTATCCATCCCCAACGCAGCACCACAAACGATCGCGGACTTGAATCGCATTCCAATTAAATCGGTTGGCGGGACCACTATTTACGTCAAGGATGTCGCCTGGGTGCGCGACGGATTTCCCCCGCAAACAAATATCGTGCGCGTGAATGGGCAGAGGTCCGTACTGCTAACGATTCAAAAGGCGGGAGATGCGTCGACACTAGACGTAATCTCCGGCATCAAGGCAATACTCCCTCGAATTCGGTTGACGGTTCCGCCCCAACTGGAAATAAGCCCTCTGGCCGACCAATCGATTTTTGTCCGTAGCGCAATCAGCGGAGTTGTCCGGGAGACGCTGATTGCCGCGTGCCTCACGGCTTTCATGATTCTCACATTCCTGGGCAGTTGGCGAAGCACGATCATCATTGCGACTTCCATACCGCTGGCGATCCTGACCTCGATCATCGTGCTCAGTGCGATAGGTGAAACGATCAATATCATGACGCTCGGAGGACTGGCACTTGCCGTTGGAATTCTGGTGGACGATGCCACCGTCGAAGTCGAAAACATCAATCGAAATCGCGAGGCAGAGCCGGATAAAGACATGGATGAAGTGGTGCTCGAGAGCGCTTCGCAAATCGCGACACCCGCCTTCGTGGCCACTCTTTCGATCTGCATTGTGTTTGCTCCCATGTTCCTGTTGTCCGGCGTGGCGCGGTACCTCTTTGTGCCGCTCGCCGAGGCGGTCGTTTTCGCCATGTTGGCATCGTATCTGCTCTCCCGGACGATCGTACCGACCATGGCGAAGTACCTTTTGCGGGGCGACAAGATAGAAGGGAAAGATTCCGCCCCCAGCCGCAATCCTCTGGTGCGATTTCAAAAGGGCTTTGAGGCGGCCTTCGAGAGATTTCGCGTGAGCTATCGGGGCTTGCTGGGGAGCAGCCTCCGTCATAGGGGCGCTTTTTTAATCGCGTTCTTCGCGTTCTGCCTTGGCTCTTTGGCAATCCTCATCCCATGGCTCGGTCGCGACTTCTTTCCCAGCGTGGACAGCGGCTCTTTCAAACTTCATCTCCGAGCGCCTACAGGGATGCGCATTGAGGACACCGCCGACCTATCTGATCTGGTGGAGCAATCGATTCGCCAGCAGATTCCGGCCCCCGAAATCTACAACGTCATTGACAACATTGGCCTGCCCTACAGCGGCATCAACCTCTCGTATAGCAATTCGGCTCCCGTCGGGACCGCGGACGCCGATATTCTGGTGACCCTGAATGCCAATCATCATCCCACGGACGACTACATTCATCAGCTTCGCCTGACGCTCCCAAAACGGTTTCCGGGCGTGACATTCGCTTTCTTGCCGGCTGACATGGTCGGCCAGATTCTAAATTTTGGATTGCCCGCTCCTGTGGATGTGCAGATTGTGGGGAACGATATGGAGGGGAACCGGATCTATGCGGACGCGCTGCTCGAAAAACTGAGATCCGTTACGGGAACGGCTGATTTGCGAATCCAACAGCCGTTTGATGAGCCCTATCTACGCTTCAGAGTCGAACGGACGAAAGCCGAAGAACTTGGCTTCACTGCCCATGACATTGCCCAAAATCTTTTGGTGTCCCTGAGCGGTAGTTTCCAAACTTCGCCCACGTTTTGGGTGGACCCAAAGAACCACGTCAGCTATCAAATCGCAACTCAAACGCCTCAATACCGCGCGGACACGTTGCAAGCGGTGGAGAACATTCCAATCACGGGCACGGATCCAGCCACTCCCCCATCGCTCATGGCCAGCCTGGTTTCCATGCAGCGGGGAGCGGGCATGGCGGTGGTCTCCCATTACAACATTGAACCGGTGATTGACATTTTTGGATCGGTGACTGGGCGGGACCTGGGCGGCGTGGCAGGCGACATCAACAAGATCATTGGCAGTACGCAGCAGCAATTGCCCCGCGGTTCTCGAGTTGTGGTTCGCGGGCAGGTTCAGACCATGCGGTCCTCTTACATCGGCCTCATTGGCGGCTTGGCATTCTCCATCGTGCTCGTCTACCTGCTGATTGTCGTGAATTTTCAGTCTTGGCTCGATCCTTTCATCATGATTTCCGCTCTCCCCGCGGCGCTCGCCGGGATTGCCTGGTTCTTGTTCTTAACGCACACGACTCTGAGCGTGCCCGCGCTCATGGGAGCCGTCATGTGCATGGGAGTAGCGACCTCAAACAGCATTTTAGTCGTGAGCTTTGCTACGGAAAAAATGCAGGAAGGCAGCGATTCCACGAGCGCCGCATTGGAAGCGGGCTTTACACGTTTTCGGCCAGTCC
>Ga0207018_1121_pt1 | contig 12978 bp, 11 predicted proteins | sample Alteio_BWMinCont_52_FD_153476 | JGI IMG/M metagenome (GOLD analysis project Ga0207018, IMG submission 153476) | Enriched cells from forest soil in Barre Woods Harvard Forest LTER site, Petersham, Massachusetts, United States -... | ecosystem: Environmental > Terrestrial > Soil > Temperate forest >...
CAATCCTTTTTTCATATTCTCAATCCGCAAAACTTCTAAAAATCCGTTCATTGCAAACTTGGATGCGGAATATCCCGTTCTCCCGGGCAACCCTTTATAAGCGGCAATGGAAGATATACCCACGACGGACCCCTTGGTCTTTAACAACTCAGGCAAGGCATATTTCGTACAATATATCGTTCCCCAGAAGTTTACATCCATAAGTTTTTTCAGCACGTCTATGTCCGTATCTTCAAATAACGCCCGCATGCTCATGCCGGCATTATTAATAAGGATATCAATGCCTCCAAATGCTTTTATGGTTTGGTCAATAAGATTTTTACATTCTTCTTGTATGGCCACATCGGTTTGCACTACCAGGGTTTTTACTCCCTTTTGCTCACATAAATTGGCTGTGGCAAACAGGCCTTCCTTGTTTCGTGCAGCCAATACTACATGACAACCTACACCGGCAAAAGCCAATGCACAAGCCTGCCCAATGCCGGAAGATGCGCCAGTAACGATAACAACTTTATCCTTTAGCATGGTTCAAAGGTACAAGAAAGTTCATTGAAGGGAAATTCATTCTGATAATCAACCCAAAGGTGATCAACGATTGGAAATAAAAGGCGCTTCTTTAATATATTTTGTATCCGCCAATTGATCAGCCATGAAAAAGGAAACATCTGTACTGCTTATCATTTTGCCGGGACAATCATGCAAACCTACCTGTACATATTTTCGGGTTCCGGTAAATTCAATAAAGGGTACTCTTACCAGGGTCCAGTCTAAATTGCTCTCTGACAATAGATCATAGGCATGCTGCTTATCTTCAATAACTTTAGGAAAAAGTAAACGCATTAACGCTGACCGAAACCTGATCCTTCTGCTTTTAACATCTTTCGGTGTATTGATCGTTAGCCCTGTGATAGCAATATAGCGTTTAATGTTGTATTTGGTCATGGCCTTGATTACATTATCAGTAGCCGGGGCTGAGACCGGAGGTTCATCTTTCCTGTTGCCGATTGTGCTCATAACTGCCTGGCATCCTGAAATTAATTTGTCGATATCATTATAATCTAAAGCATTGCCTTGAACTACTTCCAAAAGGGGATTTTCAGTTGTAAAGGTTTCCGGATTTCTAACAAGTACTTTTAAGGAGTGCCCAAAGTTTAGTAAATGTTTAACAAGGTATTGGCCTGTTTTACCACTACCGCCCAGGACAGCGATTTTTATAGGTTGTTGTTCCATTATTTCTCTTTATAAAATTTAGTAAATAGGGAAAATCGATTCGGACTGCCTGAGATAAATACAGTTTCTTTAGGAACCGTAATTGGTTTCTGTTCTTGAACCTGCATTATTTTATTAAGAGAGTTTAATAAGGCAAAAGTATGACTTATAAATTATTTTCCAAAAAAAGGAGGAGGAAAATGTAAGACTGGTCGAGACCAAACTTTAACCCTTATAATTATAATCCGGAAAAATTACAGAACATTAATACCTTTATATTTAAAGCATTTTGTAAATTTGATTTCAAGTGTTCCCGTAACTTTTGATAAAATCTGGAAATAGATGTATTTACCGTTCAAATTACTATTCCCCATTTTCTTTCTGCTGATCGCTTTAGTTGGATGTCATAAAACAACACCTATTAATAATGTAAAAAATGCTGTGCAAGCAGCGAAAAAGTATTATATAAAATCTCTGGCTGCCGGACCAAATGACAGCACTTCATTCATTTATGATGATCAAATGAAATTAATAAAGAAAATCACTTTTACACCCTCCATTTACCGGACGTATGGGGCAGATACGGTAGTATTTTATTTTTCATACAACTATTTAGGGCAATTGGATACTCTTAAAACAACCATGTCTCATGCGATCGGTTGTGAAACTTTTGAATATAATGCGGATGGAACAATAGCTAGGTTTAACTATTTAGATAAGCTACTAACAGTTGATTATTTTTTTTTAATCTGGTACAATAACAAAAAGCAGGTCGATAGTATAAATTATTTTGTTTCCGATGGTTCGAGTAATTTTAAAGTGTTTGAGACTGCACAATTTATACATGATGTTTTTAGTCAAAATTTCGTTGAAGTATCCGGTGATTCAGCTCACACTGAAACACAATATATATTTGACAACTCAAATTCAATGTACCAGGGGATCCAATTAGGACATTTTGAACAATCCCTTCCTAATGGAGATTATTTTGGAACAGACTTAATTCCTCCTTCACATAATTTAATATCTATGACTACTCATAATTCCGGATTTAACCAAACAGAAAAAGTATCGTATATTTATAATTCTGACGGATACCCAACAAAGGAAACATTTAATGGATCATCGTTTAATGGAAGTAGTTTTACTTACAGGATAACCTATTATGTTAAATAATTATTTATTACATCTGATATCAAGCGACCCATAAAAGTATAACCTTAAAACGTTTTTCTCTTATCGTTTGCTATTGATAATTGCATTAAAAACACGTACTTTTAGCTCCGAAATAGCAACGAATATATAGCAGATGATACAAGTCGATAGCATTCTAAAATCCTTCGGAAAGATCAGGGCAGTTGATGGTATTTCTTTTGATGTAAAAGAGGGTGAAAACCTTGTTCTATTGGGAGCTAGTGGCTGTGGGAAAACGACAACACTCCGAATGATAAATAGATTGATTGAACCTGATGGCGGACAGATAAATATTAATGGACAGGATATTCGCTCTCAATCGCCGGAAACTTTACGAAGAAATATTGGCTATGTATTGCAACACAATTCATTATTCCCACATTATACTGTAGCTCAGAATATTGCAATAGTACCCAAGTTATTATATTGGGACAAGAATAGAATTGAAAACAGAACAATAGAATTATTAGAGAAACTGAATCTTTCCCCTGACCTACATTATAATGCTTATCCAAATCAACTTAGTGGCGGGCAGCAGCAAAGGGTAAATGTAGCGAGAGCTTTGGCGGCTAATCCTCCTGTCTTATTGATGGATGAACCATTTGGAGCCCTTGATCCTATAACCAGATCGAATATTGTAAAGGATTTTGGCGATCTGGATGAATTGAAGAAAAAGACTATCGTGATGGTGACTCACGACGTGCAGGAGGCTTTCGAAATGGGAGACCGCATCTGCATTATGGACAAAGGGAAGATCATGCAATTGGGCACCCCTTCAGAATTATTATTTCATCCGGCAAACAGCTATGTGCAATCATTCCTAGAAAAACAACAATTAACCCTGGCCTATAAAGCAATTAAACTGGAGGATATATCGGAAGAGTGGGAGAGCGAAGTGCGAAAGAGCGAAAAGGAGAATGAAATTCAAATATCCTCTAATTCTTCAATTTGGGATGCGATGGAAAAAATTAACAATGAAAAAGATATGAATACAATAATAACCATAAGAAATAAAAATAACCAAGTCAAACGAGCATCATTAAATGAGATACTTACAGCATACAGCCATTTAAAGAATAAATTAAATAAATAAGCTAATAGGTTATTAAGAGCGTGGCGTTTGCACTTTTAATTATCGTTTACTTGGCAATAACTTAATAACATAATAACCAAATAACTATTAATAATTGAATTTTCTAACCTTCATATCTCAGCAATCGGGTAAACTATTAGACCAAACGCTGGCACATATCGGACTTACTTTTATATCCTTGTTACTGGCTGTTTTAATTGGGCTTCCCTTAGGTATTTTGATAGCGAGAAAAAGAAAAATGGCAGGAGGTGTACTTGGATTTGCAGGAGTACTGCAAACTATCCCAAGTATTGCACTATTGGGTATGATGATTCCGCTATTAGGCATAGGACCGAAGCCTGCGATTATGGCTCTATTCTTATATGCATTGTTGCCGATAATCCGAAATACTTATACCGGTATTACCGGAGTTGATCAAGCGATAAAGGAAGCAGCCAAAGGCATGGGAATGAGCGTAAATCAAGTTCTTTTTAAAGTCGAATTACCACTAGCGATGCCCGTTATTTTAGCAGGAGTTCGCACAGCGACTGTTATCAACGTAGGAGTAGCTACGCTGGCAGCATATATTGCAGCAGGTGGTCTTGGTGAATTTATCTTTGGAGGCATTTCGCTAAACAATACAAATATGATTTTAGCCGGAGCAATTCCCGCTGCTTTACTCGCTATTATTTTTGATTTTTTACTGTCGCGGGTGCAAAAAATATCTTTCAGGAGATTAGGTATTGCCCTATGGATATTTCCATTAGCTATCCTTATTTTATCTTCTTTTTATATACTTCCATCTACGTACGAAGGTAAATTGTTGGCAGGTTTTACACCTGAATTTATGGGAAGACAAGATGGATATCTCGGACTCAAGGATAAGTACAAATTGCATACACGAAATGTAGTAATAAGTGATGCGGTTATGTACAAAGCTGTTTATGAAAAAAAACTTGATGTGATAAGTGGATACAGTACCGATGGCAGATTGAAAGCATTTGACCTCGTGACGTTAATAGATGATAAACATATATTTCCGCCTTATTATGCAGCCCCAATAGTTCGAAATGAAACACTTCAAAAATATCCAGAACTCGAACCTGTTTTAAATATGCTTTCCGGTAAAATCGATGATTCAATAATGACAGAATTGAACTACAAGGCAGACTACCTGAAACAAGACCCTGAAACTATTGCAAAAGATTTTTTAGTAGCTCGGGGATTATGGAAAGCATCCAGGGAAGGCCATAAAGCAACAATTAGAATTGGGTCAAAAATATTTGCTGAACAGTATATCCTGGCTGCAATGTATACTTTGCTTATAAAGGGATATACAGACCTGGAAGTGAGCGCTAAATCGGGACTTGGCGGTACTAAAATTTGTTTCGACGCGATGACTAATAATCAGATAGATATTTATCCGGAATACACAGGTACAGGATTACTGGTAATCTTAAAAACACCACCGGCTGTAGTCGATCAGCTCATTTCCAGCAAAGAAAAAGTGTATGATTATGTAAAAGAAAGTTTTAATAAACAATACCAGATTTCCTGGCTTAAACCGATTGGTTTCAATAATACTTACGCATTAATGATGCGAAAGGAACAGGCAAAATCCATGATGATAAATACTATTTCGGCTCTGGTAAAAATGGATAAGTAATCTTAAAAAAACATGGTTTTATTCAAAGTAATGATAGCTTTTTTAAAATCTTCTCTGGCGACAATAAACTGTATATTAACTTTCCTCAGTGCAAAACCACCTGACAAGATGTTAATTTTTTGATCACTTAATGCTCCGGCAGCTTTAGCTAGGACACCCGGTTGGTCTATATTGCTCCCTATCATACATACGATAGCAACATTATGAACGTTAACAGTTTCAAATTCAGTTTTCAATTTTTTAAGGAGACCAGGCTTAAAATCCTTTTCCCAAATGAGAATAGAAATACTGTTGGCGCTGGTAGCCTTAAATATATAACTAATGCCAAAGCCATTAAACTCTTGCATTACCTTCAAATCAGTACCTACCTCCCCAACCATCAAAGGATCATAGATATCAATCATAACAGTCTTTTCAGCGCCAGTAATAAACTCAACTCTTTTATGAGGAGAGATATACTGTTTAGTAATAAGAGTTCCGGCGTGCTCCGGTTCAAAAGCATTCTTAATCCTGAGATTTATTCCATTAATTTCAAGGGGTTTAGAAGCTTTTGGATGTATAGCTTCCATACCAATATCGGCCAACTGGTCAGCAACATCATAATTTGTAAAACCAACAGGAACACAATTTTCAACCCCAACTAAAACAGGATCAGCGGAAGAAAGATGATACTCCTTGTGGATAATAACTTCTTTAGCCTCCACCGCAACCGCTATTTTACTAAATGTAACTTCAGAATAGCCCCGGTCAAATTCCCTCATAATACCTTCAACGCCCTTTGTATAGCCGGTTGCTACACATATGGTTTTATCAAAAGGAATGTCTTTAAAAGCATGACGGATTCGCTGATCAATAGTATAAGATTTATGATCATGAAATCCACATAGGTCTATAAATGTAGCATTTATCTTGTTATTTTCGAGGACATTCACAAGGTTAAAAGCCGAATGTGCTTCGCCAATGGAAGATAATATTTCCCTCGCGGCTTGAAGAATACTTTCAGCGCTCACATAGCCTGATGCAAGAATATTGGCAAGGTCTTCCAAAAATTTCTGTGCTTCATCAATTCGATTTTCAATAAATGCATCTGCAACTTTGAGATCAAGTCCTATAGGCTCATATTTCTTGTTCATACCCTGAAGCATTTCTGTAATATCGTCCAGGGATTGCGTAAAATTCTGATGACCCGCAATCCGGTGATATATACCAGGTTTACCGGTCTTTTTATTTTCAAGCAACATATCGGTCACCCCCGAAAAAGCTGAAACAACAAAAATACGATTGTATAATGCAGAACCTTCTCTGCCATAGAGTACAATATTGTGAAGTACATTATCAAGGGCAGTCATACAGGTACCGCCGATTTTTTCAACTGTAAGCATAGTGCAAAAATAGAATATAATTCTATAGGGGCAAGGGCAAGTGTTTTTTATCAGTCTCCCTAACAATAACGAAAGAATACAAGTAATTTTGCCATGATCTGGTTGAGTATGGTTTTAAATAGAAGAAATCAGGAAATTAAAAGATGAATAAACACGCAATTGCGATACATGGTGGGGCAGGAACAATTCTTAAGAGCCAAATAACTGTTGAGAAAGAAGGAGCGTACAAGAAAGGTCTTTTGGCAGCATTGCAAGCAGGTAATGAAATACTGGAGAAAGGCGGCACATCACTTGATGCTGTAGAAGCAGCAATAATAAGCCTCGAAGACAACCCTCTTTTTAATGCGGGTAAGGGTTCAGTTTTTACGCATGAAGGCAAACATGAAATGGATGCAGCCCTAATGAATGGCAAAGACTTAAAAGCTGGCGCAGTTGCCGGCGTATTGCATATAAAAAATCCGGTGAAGCTTGCGAGGGCAGTCATGGATCAATCCGACAATGTATTGTTGGTTGGAGACGGCGCTATGGCTTTTGCAGCTAAAATGCACTTGCAGTTTGAAGATGAAAAGTATTTCTTTTCTCAACACAGGTTAGATCAACTTAAAGAGATTCAAGATACAGATACGATGCAAATGGACCATGCGGATAAAGATGCCGATGGAATGCTAAAAAAGAAAATTGGTACTGTGGGTGCAGTCGCGCTTGACATACATGGGAATATCTCGGCTGGCACATCAACTGGGGGAATGACAAATAAAAGATACGGCAGGGTAGGTGACACACCAATAATCGGAGCCGGTACATATGCCAATAATACTACTTGTGCAATATCCTGCACAGGAGTTGGGGAATATTTTATACGATCAGTTGTTGCTTATGATATTAGTTGTCTAATGGAATACAAAGGACTAACTCTTGAAGAAGCCTGCAATGAAGTGGTTCTTAAAAAACTTGTTGATTTCGGTGGTGAAGGTGGTCTGATTGCGATTGATGCAGAAGGAAATGTCCAAATGCCTTTCAACTCTGAAGGAATGTATAGAGGTATGAAAAAGGCCGGAGAAGATTATGTAGTTGGGATTTATAGAGCAGAGTAAAGTGGCTTCTAAACTTTCATTATTTAAAAGTTAATAACTTTACAAACGATTATGACAAATCGAGAACATATTGATTTCCTAATAAATCAGGCTGGGGAAGATTTCAGGGCCGCACTCGTACTCGCGGATGCTGGTTTCTATGGGCATGCTCTTTTCTGGGCACATCTGGTTCTGGAAAAGTTTTGCAAAGCACTGTGGATTTTCAAAAACCAAAATCCGGTTTATCCATATATCCATAATTTATTGCGCTTACTTAAAGAATCAAATGTGGAACTTTCCAATGATCAAATTGAGTTTTATGCAGAAATGAATCAATTTCAAGCACAAGGGCGATATTCTGATGAATTGAAGAAAATGGAAAATACTGTAAATAACGAATTAGCAATTCAATACTTGGAAAACACAAAAAAGGAAATGAAATGGTTGCTCAATCAGATGCAAAAAAATCAGCTATAAGTTTTGTTGAAGCCTGTATCCAAAATGGCATTCCGGTTAAAGAAGCAATACTTTTTGGATCTTATGCAAAGGGTAATGCAGATAGTAACTCCGATATCGATATTGCCTTGATAGCTGATTCTTTTGGGAAAAATATAATTCAAAACGTTAAACAAACAGCACTCATAAACTATAAGTTTGCCGATATTGAGGTGCATCATTTTCATCCGGATGAATTACTTTTGGACGATCCTTTTATTAATGAAATAAAGCGAACAGGAATAGAAATATATCCTTGGAAAGCTTGATATAGTTTATAGTCTCGATCTTGACTTATTTTCCAACTGCCTCCAAAACTCCCTGGTAAAATTTCCTCTCATGCAGGTAATAAAAATTACCTTTGGCCATGACATGTACCACAAGGTTCTCAATAGAAATCGGTTGGCCATCTTCAATATCGGCAATATTAGAATGACGGATATTATGTCCATCAAAAATTAAAGTAAGACCACTGCCGATAGCTTCCATTTCATTTCCATTTTTGATCACTACCCCTGTATCTTCGCCAAGACCAATGCCAATACAACCGGGATTACTGGCAACAGCTTGGGCTAATCGTCCAAACCTGCCCCGGGTTACAAAATGAGAATCGAATATTACATCTTTCATAAAAGCAAGTCCAGTGGTAATTTTAACTTCACCTTTTAGCAAAGCACCCGTACTACTTCCTTGGTATATCATGGTATTTGACATTGCCATAGCACCGGCACTGGTTCCGGCCACAACAAACTCTTCATTATGATACCGATCAAGGATGATTTTAAGGAAATCCGTACCTCCTAAAATCATTGTTAATCTCAATTGATTGCCACCGGTAAACATTACCCCGTCAGCCTTAGAAACGCGCTCGATATAATTAGAATGATGTGCATCTTCACGGCTTTTGATATGTATAACACCAACATTGTTACATCCTAACTTGCTAAATGCCTTTATATAATTGTCACCAACTTCTTCAGGAATTACTGAGGCCGTAGTTATAACTTCTATGTAAGAATCAACTCCTTTCATTTCAGAAATAATCCGTTTGAGAATACCGAATTCGAGAAATTGGAGATAATCTTTCGGCGCAAAATTTGCCTCTACTTCAGTACCTTTATCTTCTGCCCCACCGATGGCAATGAGAGTTCCTTTTGGGATATCCATTCTTAATAATTTGTTAACACGGCACAAATGTAGATAAAAGTCGTCAGTGGTCAGTTGTTAGTGATCAGTTTCAAAATAGTAATAGGTAGTGCTAAAAAGAATGGTAAAATCAATACAGAATCTTGTTTCTTGTCTAAACATTGAACTATTACACACTAGGTTTCAAATAATCCCTATATTTATCCCCTGATTAAGAAAGAGACATGAAGATACTGGAAATAAAAGCAATGCGCGGACCAAATTACTGGTCTGTTCGCCGAAGAAAGCTCATAGTAATGAAGCTTGATATTGAAGATCTGGAATTAAAACCAACTAATAAAATTGATGGGTTTCTTGATAGACTACAGATCATGTTTCCAACAATGATTGAGCATCGTTGCTCTGAAGGAGTAAGAGGAGGATTTTTTCTCAGGGTTCGTGAAGGGACATGGATGGGACATGTAGTTGAACATATTGCCTTGGAAATACAAAGCCTTGCAGGAATGGAATGTGGTTTTGGGCGAACAAGAGGGACAGGAGTGCCTGGTGTTTACAACGTGGTATTTTCGTACATGGAAGAAAAGGTAGGAATGTATGCTGCAAAAGCAGCAGTGATGATTGCCGAATCTCTTATTTCGGGAGATCCTTACAACCTGGAAGAAGACATTCTTCATATGCGCGAGATAAGAGAAAGATCAAGGTTCGGGCCGAGTACCGGTTCCATAATTGATGAAGCAGTATCAAGGGACATTCCTTTTATCAGGTTGAATGATGAATCGCTTGTGCAGTTAGGTTATGGAAAAAACCAGGTGAGATTCAGAGCTACAATGACTGATAGAACCAGTTCAATTGCAGTGGACCTTGCAAGCAATAAAGATGAAACAAAAAGGATACTGGCCGATGCTGCAATTCCGGTAGCAAAAGGACTTTGTATTTCTCAAATAGAGGAAGTAAAAACAGCTATTGACAAGATAGGATTTCCACTAGTTTTTAAACCTTTAGATGGGAATCATGGGAAAGGCGCATCAATTAATGTAAAGACTGAAGATGAAGCGCTTGCAGCTTTTGATCATGCTAAAAAATACTCCAGAAGGATTATCGTAGAAAAATTTATTGTGGGCTTCGATTTCAGGGTGTTGGTGATAGATCATAAATTTATTGCAGCTGCGCTGAGAGAGCCTGCAAATGTGACTGGAGATGGCAGGCTGAGTATTGAGCAACTTATCGCTATAGAAAATAATGATCCGCGTAGAGGGTACGGCCATGAAAATGTACTGACAGAAATAAGTATTGATCGTGAAACTATAGAACAACTTTCAAAAAGTGGATATACCATTGAAACAATACTTCCACATGGAGAAGTATGTTATTTAAAAGGCACTGCAAACCTCAGTACAGGAGGAACATCAACTGATGTAACGGATTTTGTTCATCCGGACAATATATTCATATTTGAAAGAATTTCTAGGATCATAGGGTTGGATATATGTGGGATAGATGTAATGGCGACCAACCTTAGCGAACCACTGGAAACTTCCGGTGGGGTAATACTCGAAGTGAATGCTGCCCCCGGTTTCCGTATGCACCTGGCTCCCGCTAAAGGACTTCCGCGCAATGTAGCAGCTCCGGTAATCGACATGCTTTATCCGACAGGCAAAAATTGCAGGATACCAATTATAGCAATAACTGGTACTAATGGTAAAACTACTACCACAAGGCTTATAGCTCATATTGTGAAGAACATCGGTTACCGTGTTGGTTTTACAACCAGCGATGGGATCTATGTAGGTAATTCAATGCTTACTAAGGGTGATACCACAGGTCCTGTAAGTGCCGAATTTATTCTCAAAGACCCAACGGTAGAATTTGCCGTTTTGGAAACTGCGAGAGGGGGAATACTTAGGGCAGGATTAGGATTTGGACATTGTAATGTAGCGGTAGTAACAAACATTCAAGAAGACCATCTGGGCTTACAGGATATTCATACACTGGAGGAAATGGCTAAGGTAAAAGGTGTAGTAGTTGAAAGCGTTTGGAAGGATGGATATGCAGTACTAAATGCGGACAACAAACACTGTGTTGAAATAGGAAAAAATGCGAGTTGTAATATTGCATATTTCAGTATGGATGAGAATAATCCTATTGTAGTGGAGCATTGCAAAAAGGGCGGAATTGCTGCGATTTATGAAGATGGCTATATCACGATCAAAAAGGGAGACTGGAAGTTCAGGGTGGAGAAGGTAACGATGGTACCTCTTACCTTTGGCGGACGTGTCACTTTTATGATTTATAATGTTCTTGCAGCTACACTTGCAGCCTATGTTTACGGCTTTAAAATTGATGATATCAGAACAAGTCTTGAAACGTTTATTCCATCATCTGCACAAACTCCGGGCAGGATGAATATTTTCGATTTTAAAGACTATAAAGTAATGATTGATTTTGCTCATAATGCAGATGGTTTCAATGGAATAAAGGAGTTTCTTTCAACGATAGATTCTCCCTATAAGATTGGGATTATAACAGGCACCGGTGATCGTCGCGATAGTGATATTCGCGCACTTGGGAGTATATCTGCTGAGATGTTTGACCATATAATTATTAGGCAGGATAAGTTTCTAAGAGGTCGTGAGGCTGATGATATTGTAAGACTATTAGTGGAAGGAATTAAAGAAGTAAATGAAAATGCGTCCTATGAATATATCCCAAAAGAAGTAGAAGCGCTTAGACACGCTTTCACCATTGCGAAGCCAGGTACTTTTATTACTGCCCTGAGCGATGTTATAGATAATGCTATAGAAGTAGTTCAAGATTATATGGATAAGGAAAGGGGGCTATAAAAGAAAGTGTGGATTGCGAAAGAGCGGAGAGCGGAAAAAGAAACATTCTTGATTCATTCGCACTCCACTCTGTTTCTTTGCACTTCTTTCCGCCCTTCGCTCTTCACTCTCCGCACTTCTTTTGGGGGGTTACAGGGGGTTACAATTTTCATGGATAATCTTACCTTTTTGTCAATTAAAACTTTGATATACAACTATATAACAATTTAGTATGGCGTTACAAACCTAAAATGTGTAACCCAATTATGAATACTTTATATGTTGAATGGTAAATGATATATGAAGAATGACAAATGATAAATGTATCTTAACTTTGTCCCTTAACAGATAAAACTTATATTCTATGTACACGATAAAAGATAGATTACAAAAAGACCTTGAAGACATCAAATCTGCAGGGTTGTTTAAAACTGAAAGGATCATAGCCAGTCCACAGGGGCCGGAAATTACTTTAACAGATGGATCAAAAGTATTGAACTTTTGCGCCAATAATTATCTTGGTCTTTCATCGCATCCCCGTGTATTGGAAGCAGCAAAAAAAGCTTTGGATTCGCACGGATATGGTATGTCTTCGGTACGTTTTATATGTGGTACACAAGATATTCATAAGGAACTTGAACAAAAAATAGCAAAACTCAGCGGCACTGAAGATACTATCTTATATGCTGCTTGCTTTGATGCAAATGGCGGCGTATTTGAACCATTATTCAGCGATGAAGATGCTATTATTTCTGATGCACTTAACCATGCCTCTATTATAGATGGAGTAAGGCTTTGTAAAGCACAACGCTATCGCTATGAAAATAACGATATGGCTGATCTTGAAAAGCAATTGATTGACGCTCAAAAATGCAGGAGCAGGATTATTGTTACTGACGGCGTATTCTCTATGGATGGTACT
>Ga0207018_1122_pt1 | contig 12965 bp, 11 predicted proteins | sample Alteio_BWMinCont_52_FD_153476 | JGI IMG/M metagenome (GOLD analysis project Ga0207018, IMG submission 153476) | Enriched cells from forest soil in Barre Woods Harvard Forest LTER site, Petersham, Massachusetts, United States -... | ecosystem: Environmental > Terrestrial > Soil > Temperate forest >...
TGTAGAGAGCTTTCAATTCGGTCCTTTTGGGTGCGATTCAACCGGAAGGGGTATATACGGTTCTATGAGAATCGAATGGGAAGGAGCCCTTACGAGCTCCTACTCAGTGTCGACGTCTTTGACTTTCTTTTTAGTCTTTTTGACCAACGAAGTTGTGGATTTCGTCGTTTGATCGACCCAAATGGGTGAGCTCCATGCAATGTGGCCATCAGCTTGCATTATGCGAAGGTAGTAATAAACGAAAGGGGGGAGGTCATTGCTTCGCTCTAGAACGATATTGCCAAGTGTCTCCATGTCGTCAATTTCGAAATCTACTTTTCCGTCTTGGATCGGGAGTTCTTTGAAGATTTTTCCATTTCGGATCAAAACAGCTTCTACAATGGGTTGGGTTCCAATGGCGTATCCTGTGATATATCGATTGAATTCCAAGCCCGGACGAGTTTTCGTTTCAAGTTCACTCCCCATTGGGAAGCTGGCGATATGGAGACCTACAATCATTCGCTCGCCCGTGGTTGCGTAGCAAAGCCGAGCTGTCAGAGCTTCCATCATGGAAGATCTATTCTGCTCCTTCGCTATAATCGCAGTGAGTCCAGGGCTGTATTGGATTTGATTGGAGTCAAATAGACCGCTATAAGGACCCCGGTCGTCGAAGCCGCCCGCGATAAATCCGAAACGGCACCCTTTATTGAGGGCTTTGATGATCGAACCTTCTTGCGTTTCAGCAATCGTATTCTTGCCGCTTCCTGCGATAGGACGCAGAGGTTTGTCCCCACATTTGCCTTCAGAACTGCCCCAAGAATTGTAAATTTCGACCACGCGTTCAAATTCAGGATTGAAATCGTCGAAATTATAGGCAGTCGTTTTTCCCATCGTGAAGGAAGGAATCGCAATCATTTCTTTGGGATTGTTCGTTTTGTAGATTTTCTTCAGCGAGTTGTTTTTCGTATCTTTTCTACGAAAAATTGGTTTGGAATCCTTGGAGTATACGAAATGGCGTAGACCTTCAACGCCTGGTTCCCCCAACCACTGAAAACCTAACATCACGACAAATCGATCGTCTTCATTCAATTCGCTCACTTGGGTAGAGATCGCTTTCCATGTGTCATTCGATGTTTCTTCTTCGCTATCGAAGCACGAGGTCGCTACGAACTGCATCGCGCGGTCATCGCGCATATGCCGGAGCCATGGTTCGATGTTTTCTGTGGCGTCAAATCGTTCCGATTCACTGTGGAATGAACCCCAAAATAGATTGAGGGCCCCTTCAGGAAGGCATTTGATGGGAGCTGAGGTGAAAATTTCTTTGGTTTGTAAATTTCGGAGCTGAATTTTATAGACGCCAGGTTCATTAAAATAGAGGCTCGGCAAGGCGATGAATCCTGTTTCAGGAACGAAGAGCTTCCAGTTGAGGTTTTCGCGCAGATGCTCATAGCTCAATTCAATGAGTGTTCCCTCAGGCGCATTGGAGGTGAGATTTCCGAACATGTCTTCAAAGCGAACTACCACATCGAATCGTTTGTTGCGAGCGATAATGGATGGCGTGATAATCCGGAGCGTCTTTAACTTATGACCGCGAACATCTAAATGAAATATTTCATGTTCCTTGTAGTCCCCTTTGCCTTTGGGGTCAATAAATAGATGAAAGGGTCTTTTGCGTTGAACGATTTTTTGGCATGCGCTGCCCACGCTTTCAGCGTCTTTATCTATTTTGCCGATAAAGATTGTGAATTGCTCTCCCGATTTTAGTTCGGTGGGGAGAGTAAACTCGAACGAAGGAGCCGCTGGCATTTCGGGGTTGTGAACTTTTGTGGCTGCGATCGGTTTATCGCTAGATTCTGAGTCCGCCCAAATGATATTTGATTTTTCTTTGAGATTGGTATGGGGGATTTGCCAATCAATGGGACGGCCAAGGCTGTTAAGATCAAAGCGAAGCTTTGCTCCTTTCGGAAGGTTGTTAGCTGTTGTGTAGACGAATTTCCACGTAGCGGTGTCTCCGGCATAGGCATGATTCGGTTCGCAAACGCAAATAGAGCGGCGCATGAATACTCCCTAATTAAACCGCCCATTTTGCCCTAGAGACGGTTGAATTGCAAGAGGGGATTTTCCAAACACACTCTCAAGCGTCTATAAAATCGAGACCCGTGGTTTCGAGAGCTTGTTTGCTCGTGGGATGGAGCGTTTTAAACAGCTCCGAGCACTCTCTGGTCAGATAGGCATTGAATGGTTCGTTGAGGGGACTTTTCAGATAATCAGCGGCCATTTTTCCGGACATTATGCCGGGCTGCCTAATAAAAAAAGAGCCGACTGCAGGGATGATTCGGTTGGTTTTTTGGGCTTCTGGTTTTTGCGCATCCACTTTTGGTTCATGGAGCCGATAGTATCGACCTTTGTGCTTTAATCGGCCCTCTTTATCGGGCTTTGTTCGAATAGTAGTGGATTTAGTGGGCGATGCTACTTCCCATGTATGGACGGGTTTTTTTTCTATTTTTGCTAATGTTCTTTTTAAGGTCATTTTTTCTTGGGAATTTCGGGGCCTTTTGTTGAATTGACTCGCATCATGGGTCCATAAAGGACTCGCAATTTCTCCAAATTTTTTTCTTGCTTCAGGACTCGATAGAGGAGTGCTCGGGGAGTTGCCAGTGAAGGATCGTTTTCTTTGTTGTTGTTGAGGGGTATGAGGGGCTAATACAGCAACTGCCACAGTATTTTCCGATGAGGATCTTATTGGAGATCCTAGGGGATTGGGTACATATTCGCTGGCTGGGGCGGGAGTATTTTCTTCTCCGGCATGAACTTCGGGTTTTGTAGAAGAGGCCTGTTGATTCAGGTATGCTTGGCGATTGCTCGGGGAATGGCAAGGAGAAGAAAAGAGGGTTCGTTTCAGATGGACAGTATTGTTAGCTCGGGCTGCCGTGTGGATAAGTTGTGTGTCGGCAGCAGGGGGTGTAATTAAAGGTATGAAGGGAGGGTTGATTAAAGGAAATTTTATCACTGACATAATTTCTCATATTGTTTGTTTTTCTTGAGTAATTATAGCAAATTGATGTTTTTTGTTAAATAATAATATAATTTATATTATTTAGTTCTAGGAGAAATTTTAATTTTTTTGATGGATCGTTCATCTGAAGATAAGATTTCAAGATCAAACTCATCATGCGAGAAGCGCCAGCCCTTGCTAGGGATGGTGCCTGCGCAGTGAAAAATGTATCCGCCAATGGTTTCGTACTCGGGATTGGAGGGGATTTGGACGCCAAGTTGGTCTTCGATGTCGAGCAGGGTCATTTTCGCATCGACCACCCAACCACCTCCAGGGACTTCCCAAAATTGCCGATCTTCGTTGATGTCGAATTCATCTTCGATTTCTCCGACGAGCTCTTCGAGAATATCTTCGATGGTCACGACTCCTTCTGTGCCTCCGTATTCATCCACGATGATGGCCATGTGAATTTGCTGGGTCCTAAATTCTTGGAGCAGATGGGTGATTTTTTTGTTTTCTGGCGAATAAAGAACGGGCTTCGCAATGGATTGCAGAGGGGCGTCGAGATTAGTTTCCGAGTACGCATAGCATTTGAGCAGGTCTTTGTAAAGAACAACGCCCGTGATATCGTCTAGTGACTCTTTATAAATGGGAATGCGGCTATAGCTTTCTGACGCGAAGAGAGGTGTGGCTTCGCGGATCGTGATTTCTGCTTCTAAGGCATACAAATTCACTCGTGGGACCATGATCTCTTTGGCAACGCGCTGCTTGAAATTGATCAGCGAGCTGATGAGTTTTTGATCTGAGGCGTCCAAATGCCCATGAAGCTCTGATTCTGTGATCATTTCGCGCAGTTTAGCTTTGTCGGTCAGCTGTTCCGACATATCTTCTTCTATGTGCACTTTGCGCAAGAGTCCTCTTGTCAGTCGAAGAAGGATGCCTACTAGAGGAAATAGCAGAACTAAAACGAAGGAGGCGAAAGGGGCTGCCATACGGAGAATAAATCGGCTCCATACATTGGCTAAAAGTCGTATGAGGAAATCGACGATCAGAGAGGCGGCTACGATGCTACTTCCTACTTTGAGGAGATAGCTCCAATCTGTGGCATGCGGAGGTTCTAGAAGAACGTTTTGCAGGTTGGGGCTTTTAGAAAGGCAATAGAAAAAAGCTGTGACTGCAAAACCTAGTTGAAAGATGTGCTTAGAGATGGAAATGGAAAAATAGAGATTTTCCCACTCTTGCTTGGGAAAAAATTTGCGTAAAATGGGGAGAAAGAAAAAAAGGGGCGCTTGTTCGGATCGCAGTAGCTCTTTGGATTTGAATTTTCCGAGACGCAAAAAGGCTGTGCTGCAGGCGGTTAAAGCCATCGAGCCTAGAAGAAAAAAACAAGGCAATAAAATGCTGTCTAGAAGGAACGTCATGGCGCGAGATCGACCTTTAAGTTATTTATCAAAGCCATACAACTTTTTTCCTTTTTTCGCATTGCTCTTTTTGCGACCGGTTCTAGATCGTCATATCCTAGGCAATGGAGAAGACCGTGAATGATGTAAAGAGCCACCTCGTTGTGAGGATCTTCGGGGGCGTATTCTAGAGCAGCTTTCGGGCAGACGAATACTTCGCCCAAATGCTCTTCATCCAAGGGAAAGGAGATACAGTCGGTGGGTGTAGGGTCTTGAAAAAACTGGTCGTGTAAGGCGCAAATTTTCGCCTGGGTGACACAATAAATGGATACTTCTGTGTGTGTAGAGCCGAGGTCTTCAAGAACCGCTTGCACTAATTGACGTACAGCTTTTTTTGAGAGCTTGAGATCTTTTTGTAAATTGTGGACGTGGATTAGCAATTTTTTCCTTGATTTCCTCAGCTCGACTTTTGAGGTCGAGTTGAGGAATTCAAATTCCTTACTAAGCAGAAGGTGTTTTGGGAAGGCCGGTTACTTTCGTATTTTTCCCGTCAACCCATTTGCCGAGTTTACGTAGCACATCGATTCTTTCGAATCTTTTGAGTACGTTCCGTTTTTGTACGCCTTTGCTTGATTTTCCGTAGCTTGTATGTCTAGTCATCGGATATTCCTAATTAATTTTTGGGATGAAGCGACCTAAAGCTGGCCCTTCGCTTACTGCATTCTCATGGGCTTTATAGCCGGATGGCAGGTTATCTTTTTTTGATCCCGTTTTTGGGGATGGTGGGCGTGGTCGTCGGGGAGAAACTGCTCTCCTCTCGCCTTGTTTACTCATTCTTGTCATGGTGCGCGGCTCCTTATCAACTAGGGAATGATCATAGAATAAAGGCTACTTTTTTTCAATCCCTCATCAGAGATAACAAATATTTGAATCTTTTGTTGATTTCTACCTAGCTTCGATCAGGTACCCAGCTTTCTTGTAGGCGTCGAACCGCATAGCAGAGAGTTGCTGTTTCAGCGGTGAGGTTAAGTCTTCGAAGTCATAAATGAGCCGGATCCCTTCGATCAAGAGAGGGGTAGGGCATAGATTAAAGGCAAATTTTGCTTGATTGACATTGGTTCGATTCTTGGTGATTGCTATAAAAGCTGTAGTGGTTTCTTCGGAGGCGACGTGAGGCATAAAGCTTGTAGAGGGGAATTTCCAAAGAAGTTCATCTACATAATGCACTGCTTTCTCATCTTCTGCCAAGATCAGTAGATGTTCTTTTCTCCCAAAATGGGCGCTGGCGGTCTCGGCTAGCCGTGAAATTTTTAGATTCGGCGCGCGCACTTGGAATAATACGACTCGTGCTGGAAGTGTTTCAGGGTTCAAGGGGTTGCTCGGATGCGGGGTGAATAGCGCCACAAGAGAGGAGGAATTTAATGACATCTTCTTTCGTCATCTCTAGGGTTTGTACGTCACTTTCAGGAACTAGGAATAAAAAGCCTGAAATAGGGTGAGGAGCCGTTGGGGCGAAGACAGAAACGAGATGCTCTCCGGCTTTTTCTATGCATTCTATGGGCGCGTCTCCAGAACTGAGTCCCACAGCAAGATGCGGATGACATGGGAATGGTATAGCTACAGCCTCTTTAAATCCTTGTTTCCCATCGGAGGAGAAGATGGCCGAGAGGATATCTCGGCTGGTTTTGTAGATGGTGTTCACGAAGGGAATTCTGAAGAGTAGGTAGTTCGTGACATTGGCCAAACTTCTAAAGAGAAAATGTTGCGCGATCATCCCTAATACAAGGATGAAAAGGGATAGAAGAATTAAGGCGATCAAACGAGAAAGTATAAGGGCGCTTTCGTGACCGAGTTCAAAGGGCATTTTTTCTAAGAAAATTTTCACGATGGGAACAAAAGGTCGGGTGAAGAGATTGAATAGAAAAATCGCAATGGCAAAAGTCAATACAGCGGGAAGTAGGATCACGAGACCGGTGATGAACGATTTTTTCATATTTTTCCCCTCACAGGTTGGATGACGCCACAGGAAAGAATGTATTTAATTGCCTCGTCGCTTTTCATGTCGAGTAAGATGAGTTCAGATTGAGGGCTGACAATCAAAAAGCCGGTTGTAGGATTGGGTGTCGTGGGAAGGAACACAGATACTAATTGTTCGGAGGAATGCTTGGCGACAGTATCAGGGGCATCTGAGGCAATGAGTCCCAACGAATAACAATTTTTGTGGGGAAAACGAACCATGACAACTTGTTTGAACGATTTTTTTTTCGAGGAAAAGAGAATTTCTGTGATGTCTTTAGAAGTTTTGTAGACTTTGTTGATAAAAGGGATTTTTTTCAAAATCCCGTCGCCTACCCAAATCAATGTTTTGATGAAAAACCATCTGGCCACAGCGCCAAGTAACAAGATAAAGCCAAAAAGGCTGGCGAGAATGAGCATTTGGCTAATGAATCGCGCAACGGGCAATGGAACAATGCCAAAAAATCGGAATTTTTCGAGGATATGCAGGACGATTCCGAGAAAGGGACGCGTTAGAAAATTGACGAGAAATTCGATGACATAAATCGTGATGGCAAGCGGGAGGAGTGTAGCGAGGCCAGTGAGGAAGTACCTTTTCATTAGTATCATCATTGCTAGGTTTGCGTTTTTTAGCAAGCAGGTGGTTTTGTTCGGGTGTGAAAAAAATCTACATACTTTCCTATGTACAACTTTTAATCACACCCGTTTTGTGCAGTTGCAAATTTTAGCCAAGCGTAACTCAAAATACATTTGACAACATTTTTGTTGTAGTACAAAATAATTTAATATCGACAGCTCTAAGAAAGGAGAACCGCATGTTTTTACGAATGCTTATATTTGTGGTAACGCTGGGAAGTCAATTAACATCCCCTTTATTCGCTGGCACCGAAAGAGGATCTCAGCTTTTTCAAGAGAGCGGAGGTTCTGTCGGCATTCCAGGAGTGGCAGGTCCTGCTGGAGCTCCAGGGATTGCCGCCGCCGCAGGTGCTGCAGGCATACAAGGGATTCCGGGAATTCCAGGCGCACCTGGGCTCTTGGATTTTTCAGATTTCTATGCTTTACAAGGCACAGATAATGGAACTATTGCTCCGGGTAGCGCAATACAATTTCCCCATACTGGATCTACTACTGGAGCGATCTTTGCCACCGGTTCTACCACATTTGTATTACCAACGATCGGCACTTACCTAGTCCAATTTCAGGTGGACGTGACGCAGCCAGGGCAACTCCAATTAAGCCTAAATAGCATACCTCTTCCCGAAACAGTCGTTGGAAGAGCCACTGGAACTACGCAAATTATTGGGATGTCTTTAGTTACCACAGCGACTTCTGGCAGTGTTCTCCAGGTCATTAATCCTTCAGGAAACAATCCTTTAGGGCTAACGATTCCCTTCGATGATGGTGGCACGCAGTCTATTTCAGCGCATCTTGTAATTATACGAATTCAATAACACAGAAAATATAAAAAAGGATACATATGATTGCACGAATAATAACATTACTACTAGCTCTTGTCAGCAGTTTAACCTTTCCATTGTTCGCTGGAACTGAACGAGGCGATCATTTGATTACCGAGGGAGGCGGCCTTCAGGGCATAGCCGGAGTAGCAGGTCCTTCCGGGGCTCCAGGCGTTGCTGGCGCCGCCGGCGCTGCTGGCATTCAGGGGATCCCTGGGATTCCGGGCGCACCTGGTATCTTGGGGTTCGGTGACTTCTATGCACTGCAAGGAGGCGCCTTTGTTGACAACGTGCCGATTGCAGCAGGCGTTGCAGTCAATTTTCCGCACGATGGATCCATTGGAGGAATCACTCGTGTTCTGTCCTCACCCTCATCGTTTAATTTACCTACCGTCGGTACATATCTTGTCCTCTTTCAGGTAGATGTAGCTGAGCCCGGACAACTCATGTTAAGGCTCAATGCGGCACTTATCCCGGATTCCGTAGTTGGGCGCGCAACTGGAACCAGCCAAATCACAGGATTGTCTCTTGTAACTACAACAACCTCAAATAGTGTACTTGAAGTTATAAATCCGCCGGGAAATTCTCCAGCATTAACAGTTCCTTCCAACGATGGCGGTACACACCCTATTTCAGCGCACGTTATAATTATACGAATACAGTAACAAAGACGATTTAAAAAAAAGGATAAATATGGATTTTCGTAAGCTTATATCAACCCTAGCGTTTTGCAGCATCCTAACATCTCCTCTATTCGCAGGTACAGAGCGAGGTAATCGACTGCTTGGGGAAGCTGGAGGTGCCCAGGGCATTGCCGGAGTAGCGGGTCCATCGGGGGCTCCAGGACTAGCAGGAGCTGCAGGAGCTGCAGGGATTCAGGGTATTGCAGGAATTCCAGGCGCTCCTGGTATCTTGACCTTTTCCGATTTCTTTGCATTAATGCCCGGCGATAATAGCGCAACGATTGGAGTAGGACAGGCAATTCAGTTTCCACAAAACGGACCAACCACTGGCTCGATCACTCGCACAGGTCCCTCTACATTTAATTTACCCACGATCGGCACTTATCTCGTCCAGTTCCAAGCTAGTATAGGCGAAGGAGGACCTGCTTCAGCACAATTAGCATTGAGAATTAACGGAACCATCGATCTAACAACAGTCGTTGGCAGAAGCACGGGGACAGATCAAATCGTAGGACAATCTCTTGTAACGACATCGACCCCTAATACGATCATCGAGGTTGTCAATAATGGAACCGTCACGGCTCTCACGTTGACCCCTATTGCTGGTGGCACCCATTCCGTTTCAGCGCACCTAGTAATTATACGAATTCGATAAAATCGAAAATAAATTGAAAACAAAATGACAAAATGTTTTGATAGCAAAAAAAACCAACCAACGCGGAGAATCCACGTATGTCTAACGCTCTTAAAAAAACCTGTGTAGCTGTTGCAGGCGTACTTGTCTCTGTATCGGCGTCCCTTAGTGCTACCATATCGGATGTAGCAGCAGCTAATGCTCCAAGCAATGCTCCACCCAATCGAGAGAAGCCCTCATCTCTTTGTTGCCCAACTAAATGCAGCCCTTCACAGTACTCCGGACCTAATTGCATTACTTCATGTCATTGCAAAGAGATCAATTTTCGAGGCGAGGCGCTCTATTGGATAGCCTCACTTGGCGGCCTAGAGGCAGCTTTTGGAACGACAAAAATAGCAACAACTGTAGCAAGTGGTGTCACAACAACCACTGTAACCGAAACAGATAAGGCGCCTGATTGGAAGTGGAGACCCGGATATCGAGTGGGTGCCGACTTTGGTTTTTCTTGTTTTGTTCTTGAGGCAGATTGGACGCATTATAGAGGTCATGCCTCATTTAATAAACAAGCGCAACACGGACGCTGGAACATAAGATATGATGCGATCGATCTCCTGTTTGGGCGCAGGTGTTCTGTAGCTCCCTGTTTCTATTTCAAACCATTCGTGGGTGTGCGTGGCGCTCGAATTCACCAATCATTAACATCGAATCTTGAGACGCTATTCACCTCGATCATAGGAAACAATACGATCCCTACTGTTAAAAATGATAAGGAACATTTCTGGGGAATTGGTCCAGAACTGGGGGCGGAAGCGGATTGGCACATGGGGTGCAATTGGAGTCTTTATGGCAGCTTTGATGTAGTTACTTACTATGGAAGCATCCATACAACCACTCACAACACCGACACGTTTACAACGACTATCAGCCAAAGTGACGGAAAAATCAGCCGCCCTTTCCGATCGATTGCGACCGATGCATCGTTCGGGCTTCGCTGGGATAAAGCTTGGCCTGTGGCAAGCGAAGTCCTTCTTACTGTTAAGCTCGGTGTTGAACAACATCGCATTTATGACTTTAGCAACCTTGGGTCTGATGGCACTTTGAGCATGGATGGAGCCAATCTGGCAGCGAGCATCGGTTATCGTTACTAACGAGGGAATTGCAAAACTAGCAAGTACTCATAAACTTGAGGTAGCCACCCCGAAACTGGGCCCCGGCTACCTCGATTTCATGGGTAAATGAGGAATTCTGTGCCTCAGTGAGTGGTAATAATCTCTAAGTTCGACTTTGTACATTTTTGCGATCGAGTTTCGTAATATGTTGATTCAGATTCACTTGCGAATCGCGAAGGTAGGCTTGAAAAGCCACTTTCGCGATTCGCAAGTGAATATGGATCAACAGATTGCGGAAATCGACCGCAAAAATGTACAAAGTCGAGCTAAGCTACGCTAAGTCTCAAACATCCTCAGCTTTGCAAAAGCGGATCCACAGTCCTTCTTAATCACACCGTTTTTTGCCGCGGGATGATGATCGTTTACCGGACTGTCCCGCTCTGGGTGTGTCGGGCTGCCCTTGAAGGGACCACTCGGTTTCTTGAAGGATGAAGTTGATTCGATCGAGCCGAACGAAGATTTGTTGGCCGGCTGTATACGTTAAGCCGGTACGCGTGCCGCGGAAAGAGAGTTTCGGGGAGTTGAATTCAAAAAAGTCGTTTCCAAGCTGCGAGACGTGAAGAGAGGCCTCGATGTCAAACGCAGACACTTCGAAGAAAAGTGCAAAGGGTTTGATTTTGGTAATTGTAGCCGGATAGATCCTCGTAGCGTCTTCCTTAAAATATGTATCTGCCAGACGCAATTTTTTGAGATGGCGGACAGAACTTTCTGCTTTGAATGAAATTCTCTCTTTTTCTGAGCAGGCGTGCGCGATTGCCTCAAGATCTGTGTCTTTTGGTAGTTCGTCCATGAGGAGGCGCTGGATAATGAGGTCGGTATAACGCCTAATGGGGCTTGTGAAGTGGCAGTAATGTTCGAGAGCCAGGCCATAATGACCTATATTGTCTGGAGAGTATTGCGCCAGTTTCATGCTCCGGATAAAGGCTACTGAGAGCTGGTGGAGAAAAGGAGAGTCTTTCGCTGTTTGGAAAAGAGTTTGGATGTCTTTGTGATTGGGGTTAGCGGGGAGCAGGAATCCGAGAGATCTCGCGAGCGAATAAAAGTCTTGGTACGAATCTTCTGCGGGCTCTTCGTGAACGCGATAAATGAGCATTTTTTTCTGCCCGGCTAGGTGCATGGCCGTGAGTTCATTGGCTTTGAGCATGAACTCTTCAATCATTTGGTGGGTAATATCGTATTCAATTCTCTCAATCCGCTGAGGTACGCCTTGGGCATCGATGATGATGACATTTTCAGGCATTGCAAAATCGATACTGCCCCGTTCAAATCGTTTTTTCTTTAAAACGTGGCAAAAATCCATCATTCGCTGGAGGAGGGGAGAATGGGGGCTTTTTTTCTTGTCCGTAAGTACGTCTAACGCTTCTTTACAGGTAAACCGTTTTTGGCTTTTGATGATTGTGCGGGCGATTTTGTAATTGAGGAGATTGCCCGAGCCATCAAATGTCGCAAGTACCGACATGGTTAATCGGTTAACATTTGGTTTTAGGCTGCACAGTTCATTGGAGAGCTCTTCGGGCAGCATCGGTACACATCTGCCGGGAAAATAGGTGGAGTTGCAACGAAGAAACGCGTCGCGCTCTAGATGGGAGCCTGGGGTGACATAATGCGCTACGTCTGCGATGTGGACGCCAAGGTGAAAGTGGCCAGCTTCGTCGCGCGTTAAAGAAATGGCGTCGTCGTAGTCTTTGGCGGTGTCGGGGTCAATGGTTACACATTCATCGGCTGTCAGATTGAGTCTGCTTTCTACTTCTGCTTTTGAAACGCGCTTGCTAAAGGATTTTGCTTCTTCGCGGGCCTCGGCTGTAAAATCGTTGGGCAGCTCAAATTCTTCGATGGCACAGGCAATATCAATCGAGGGATCTGAGATATGGCCGATGCAACGGGTGAGTTCCGCTTCCACCTGGTCGTTTTCGTTTCTCCAATGGAGAATTTTGCCTATGATGCGATCTCCCTCTTTCAGAGCGCCGGGCTTGGCTCTGACGGTGATGAGTTTGGTTTTTCCGAGGAGAGGAGAGTAGGCTGTGAAGTGCCCTTTGGTTTTTTCGAGCACGATGCCGGCCAGGTGGGTACGGCTGCGCTTTAACACGGCGACCACAGCACCTTCGGGGCCTTTGGCGGATACAACAGAAGAGACTTCCACTTCGACCGTATCGCCGTCAACGGATTCCCGCGTCAGGTGTTTAGGGATAAAAATGTCGGGTCCTTCGGGCGCTTTTACAAAGCCAAACCCTTTATGATGGACGGAAATCGTGCCTGTGATGAGATTTTGTTGCTTTTCTGGGAGAGAATACCGTTCTTTTTGGCAAGATAAGGTATTGGATTGAACGAGTTCCTCAAGAATTTCGGATACAAGCGTTTGGTGCTCAGCAGCAATGTCGAGTTGTTCGCAAAGCTCATCCGCTGTCATTGGCGTGTAGCGCTTGCCTTCGATGAATTGGAGAATTGTGCGGAGGAGATTTTTAGTAATTTTTGGCTTAGCGGCAGCCTTGGATCGTTTTTTACGAGTCATGTTTTGATAATAGAGGGAAATATGGATAAAGGGAAGAGGCAAGTGCTCATAAACTTGAGGAAAGTTCCATGCATGAAATTTCTTGAAAAATAAAGCTTTTTCCAGAACATAGTTCGTTTTTAA
>Ga0207018_1123_pt1 | contig 12941 bp, 11 predicted proteins | sample Alteio_BWMinCont_52_FD_153476 | JGI IMG/M metagenome (GOLD analysis project Ga0207018, IMG submission 153476) | Enriched cells from forest soil in Barre Woods Harvard Forest LTER site, Petersham, Massachusetts, United States -... | ecosystem: Environmental > Terrestrial > Soil > Temperate forest >...
ATCTCCATCCCTGTCGCGAGGCGGTCTGCGGCAAAATATAGGTATTTTAATGGCGGCATATACATCCATTCCATAAACATTACTTGAAACTAAAGCGCTCAATATCTGTGTACTGCCCACTATAAAAGGGCCTAAACGAACTGCAGCACCCATAGTTGCCTGGCCGTATTCGTTAATTGAAAATGGGAGAAAAATACCGGCCCATCTGCTATCCCATCGAGGTGTTATTGAGTAATAACTAACAGTAGAAACCTGGCTTTCAACATTTAGCCACCGAGGTGAAGTGTAAGATGTAAAATTGATATAGAGGTCTTTATAAATATCATAATCAACCTGTACACTAAATGTCGTCGGTAAAGTATAAACGAATGTCTTATTGTTATTATTATGGATAGGAAATGCTTTTCTAATAATAGAGTCAACCCCTAAAACCGGATTTCGCCCAACTTTCGTTCCATGTACGTTCCAGTTAAGGGTGTCAGCATAAAAGTCATAAGTATTATTGCCTTTGTTGAATTGAACACTTCCCAAATCCAGTATTGACGCTCCAATTTTAAGTTTATATTTGTTTTTATCACGACGTTCTATGTTTGTTTTTCCATCCATATCATATAAGAAGTTACTGAAACCCGGACGCCATTCATACACAGCACCTATATCAACTGCAACACTGGAACCGGCAGGCGTAGTAAATGTATTTATTACTGAATTAACACTATTATATTTATGGTTAATCATATTATTCACAATATCTGAAGTACTTTGCGTTTGACCATATCCAATATGCGAACTGAAAAGGCTTAGATAATCTGAATTTTTCCAATGATATGTTAAATTCTCCCCATAGGCATATGCAGCTTCCACACCTTCTTCAAATTTCAAACTTCCTCCAACCTTGAAAAAGTTTGGGCCACCACTTTTAATTACCTGGGCATAATGAAGAGCGTATTCCATCCAGGCCATTTCATTTACATTGAATCCATCACCATTTAATGGAGGTGCATTATAATATCCAATATTTTGCGGATCATTATTATTAAGACCTGTGTAAGCAAGGTGGGCCATTGCAGGCGTAAGTTGATCTATATTAAAAATAAACCTTTCCCTTGCAGAAAAGCCAACAGAAATGTTTTTGTTAATGCTAAAAGCAAAGGATGGCAGTTGCAATGTTTGATCTAACGCTATTGCTTTATTACCCGAACTTGTATTTTCATTTAGAAAGTGTTTTCTGAAATCATCATTATATGGCTTGAAAATACTCCCATTAAGTACATCGCTGGAATTGACACCGATATAGTTATTATTAATACCGAATCCAAGTCCTACTAGCGTCATATCAAACTTATACCGCATATCGGCAATACTGGCGGGCTGAAGATCTACACCTGATATACCGGCATAGTTGCTGTTATTAAAGCCTGGAATATTTTGCCCCAAAGCTGATTTTATAAAAAATAAAAATCCTAAAATAATTAGTTTCCTGATGTGTTTCATGTGTATTAGAGATTAGAAGTTCAACTTACGAACAAATTTAGGAATCAATTAATTAGCTGACTAATAATTATACACTCACTTGTGGATAAGCAGGATTAAATCACGTAAAAAATTGCAAAAATTATTCCGATATTAATTAAGATTAATATTCAAAAACCTAAATATAATTGATAAAATAAACGCCAGTAGAGGGAATATTGATAATCCTATCAATATTCCCTCTATTGTCTATAACTTATTTAATCGCTAATATTTGCCGGCAAATAACCAATTACTTTTGAGGAGAAGGTGAACCAGGCGTAGGACATATATCACTATCTTTTGGCTTATGCTGAAATATAGGTACTTTAATAGACATATAAAAATCCATACCGTATGTATATTGCGAAAGTAAAAAGCTGAATATCTGGCTACTGCCAATAATAAGAGGCCCAACTCTAAAAGCTGCTCCTAAAGTTGCTTGCCCATATTGATTAATTGCCAATGGTAAAAATGCACCAAACCATTTACTGTCCCAGCGAGGGGTAATTGAATAATAGCTTACGTTTGAAACCTGGCTAGGATAATTCGGCGAACTGAGCGCAGAGTAGGAAGTAAAGTTTATGTACAAGTTGCTAAGTATGTTGTAATCTATTTGAAAGCTCAAAGTAGTTGGCAACGAATAAATAAATGTATTCTTGTTGCCATTTGCAGCTTTAGGGAACACTTTATTCACCAATGAATCCATACTTTTAACAGGGTTGCTTCCAAATTTTATATTATGTACATTCCAATTAGTTGTGTCAGCTACATAGTCATAAATTTTGGTTCCTTTTGTAAATGGTATACTTCCTATATCCAAAATAGAAACACCTACGCGGAGTTTATATTTATTTTGATCGCGACGAGGTTTTATTTTATTATCAACACCTTTAAAAGTGTACTTTTGATAATCCGGCCTCCACTCAAATACCGCCCCAAGATCAACAGCAACAGAAGAACTGGCTACGCTGGCTAAATAGGCCGGCAATGATTTAGTGTTAAATAATTCACGAGCACTTTCCGATTGTCCATAAGAAATATGAGATGCAAAAAGGCTTAAGGTATCAGAGTTTTTCCAATGATAAGTTAGGTTGTCAGCATATAGATACGCTGATTCAGCTCCATTTTCCAATTTAAGGCTACCACCGACTTTAAAAAATATTGGACCGTCATCTTTTATTACCTGGGCATAGTGAAGCGCATATTCCATCCAGAGCAATTCATTAATATTGAAGCCATCACCTTTTAAAGGAGGCCCATTATAATAACCTTTATTTTGAGGATCGTTATTATCGAGACCTGTGTACGCAAGGTGAGCTATTGCAGGGGTCATTTGATCAACATTAAGCATTCCTCGCTGTCGAATGGAAAAACCAACTGAAATATCCTTATTTATACTATAAGCAGCTGATGGTAATTGCACAGATTCATTTAACCCAACTGATTTATTGTTAGACGTAGTTACTTCATTATAATTTTTCCTGAAATCCCCATTGGTACTAAATAAGGTCCCATTGAGCAAACTTGCTGTATTGGCGCCAATGGCATTATTATTAAAGCTGAATCCAACTCCAACCAAAGTAACATCAAGTTGGTATCTCATATCTGCAATACAAGCAGGTTGGAGAAAAACGCCCGAGATACCCGCGTAATTACTGTTATCAAAGCCTGGAATATCTTGTGCAGTAGCTGATTTAGCAAGTACAAAAAGTAAGAATAAGATAAGTTTGTTAATGTGTTTCATGGTTTCCCCCGTTTTTGGGGTTCAATCTACAAATTAATTTAGAAACCTTTTGAAATTGGAGATAATTTTTACAAAATCATTGATGGTTTATAAGTGCGGTTTACTTTAATAAAGCCATATAATTAAAATAGCCAATTGATTAGCTATCTGTTTTAATTATATCTGATTCAATTTTTTTTTAGACTTGCTGTAGCCAATTATCATATTAGCTCACCAATGTTGTCCGGTAAAAGTATGAATAAAAATTGGAGGATGTCTCGCCTCCTCTAATATTGTTAGATTGTAAATCATCCCAGGAGGAATTTAAATTACCTTTTATGATGTACTTCTGTGGTTATAAATATCATGAAATTGCAGACTCACTTACACTGCCAATAGGAACTGTTAAAATCCTGATTCATATTGTAAGGATAGAGCATAATAAGAAACTAAACAGGCACTAAAAAAATAAATCATTAAGTCATAATAATATTTATTTTGAATATTATTATGTATTTAATATCCCAATTGATAATATCATTAAGATGATAATGATCATCTCAAAACATGATTGCCGTCATGGTTTACATACTTTTTTCGAGGTAATATTTGCAACAAAAAATTGAATCACTAATCGTAATTTATTAGAACTTTAAAATAGTACAATATTATGGACACAACACATTTTTATCAAGTAAATTTATCATGGATATCTGATCGAAAAGGTGAAATAAATTCGCCTGTTTTAAACACTACTTTAGAAGTGGCTACACCACCTGAATTTCAAAAGGGTATGCCGGGTATTTGGTCACCAGAACATCTATTAGTTGCGGCAGTTAATAGCTGTCTTATGACTACTTTTTTGGCCATAGCTGAAAATTCTAAAGTTGACTTTATTAGCTTTGACTCAAGTGCAATAGGGAAATTGGAGATAGTGAATGGCAAATATATGGTGAGCGAAATAACTTTAAATCCAATAGTGCATATGCAGGATGGAGACCAACGCGAACGTATGGAACGCGTATTGCAAAAATCTGAGGCAGCTTGTTTGATTACAAATTCTATTAAGTCAAAAATTATTTTTGAACCGGAAATATGTATTGATGCACTTATGCTTGCATAAATGATTTAATTTCATCCATTTATAGAGATATAATTAAATTCAATAACTTATATTTAAATGTAAGTAAAGTGGTATCTAAGGTTATATTTTTATTTGACCCAACTGTTTCAAAGATCAATTCGTTTTATTATTTGAGTGTGTTGAGATATTGATCCCCCCGTCAGTTCCTTACCAGGTATATTCAGTTTAGTTATAATATTCAAATTAAATTAAAGACTTGATTAAAAGATTTTTTTTCATGCTGGCGGGAGTATTACTTATTAGCTCCTGCACGCATACACCAGTAATTCCAGCAACACCGGTGGTAACTTATTCAAAAAATGTACAAGCTATACTAGTTGCAAATTGTACAATTAGTGGTTGCCATGATAACAGTGGGGGAGAGTTATTCCCTTTGCTAACCTATAATGATTTGATGCTAAGGAATCTCGTGGTACCGGGCAATGCCAAATCAAGCAGATTATACCAATCAATTAGTGGGGGTGGCGAAAGTTATATGCCTCCATCCGGATCATTGAATAATGATGATGTACTTTTAATTTATTTATGGATTGAGCAGGGAGCGAAAAATAACTAAAATGAATATTAAGAAGATATTAAAAATAGCAATTGTTTGTAATAGTTTATCAATCATGGCAACTGGTTGTTACTATGACAAATTTGAAGAACTTCATCCTGGGTTAAATACGGGTTGTGACAGCGCGACAGCCGGTTGGAATGTGCAAGTAAGTAAGATTATTACTACTTATTGTTTTGCTTGTCATAACGGGGCTACAGCAAGTGGGGGCATTTTACTGGATAACTATAGTAATGTAAAAGCCCAGGCGACTTCCGGAATGCTAATGAATGCATTAAACGGTACAGGAGTACCATCAATGCCACCCAATACACATCTGGATGATTGTAAGATTGGTTCTATAAAACATTGGATAAATGGGGGGATGCTTAATAATTAATTAGTTATGATTAATAAATTAATATTTTATTCTATATGTAGTATGTTTTTCTTCTCTAGCGCTTTCGCGCAGGAAGATAGCTTGTTAAATTCCTTGGATCAGGATATGCCTGTTCAGAATTATGTCGATGCAACATTTAAATCAACTAGGGTAGTAAATTTCCAAACAGTGGAAACTACCGGAAAGCACACGCTCGATTTTAGAATATCCCACCGATTTGGTTTATTAAATGGTGGAATTAATACATTTTATGGAGTTGATGGACCGGCAAACCTGAGACTTGGATTAGAGTATAGTCCGGACGGGAGGTTGCAAGTGGGAATTGGAAGGACATCATACCAAAAAATGTATGACGGTTTTTTGAAATATAAATTACTCAGGCAAAAAATTGATAATACAATACCTGTAACCGTAACATTACTTGCAGGTATGTTCGTTACTTCAGACAATGATCCATCAGCATCATTTACTGGCTTTGATCATTATCAATATTTTACAAGCAGAATGAGCTATAATTACCAGATACTCATAGCAAGAAAGTTTAATGATGATATATCCATACAAATAGCGCCAACCATGATCCATTACAATCTTGTTGAGCATATTACGGACCAAAATGATTTGTATGCATTGATAGGTTTGGCAAGGTTCAAACTATCAAAACGAATGGCTATTACCGGAGAATATGCATACCGGTTATCACAATATACTCAGAATATGACTCTCTATCATAACAGCGCTTCCGTAAGTCTTGAAATGGAAACCGGGGGCCATGTATTTCAGATAGTTCTAACCAATTCTTATGGTTTGGTTGAATCACAAACCATTTCCCAAACCCAAAATGATTGGACAAAAGGACAAATTATGATAGGGTTTAATATTGGTAGGTTTTTTACGTTGTAGGAAGCTATTGTTACATAAATATTTTTAGATTATACTAAAAAAGCTTTTTTACAATCAATCAAATTAGATTTGAACCATATTTGATAATTTTGAAAATATGCTTCGCTTCTATCTCGATTTAAATATACTTACTAAACTTAAAAAGTATTCTGAAAGCAAAGAAGCATATAAAATACTCAAAAACAATCTTGAACAGATCAAAAAAGATTCCATAATTTTATATTCCTCAGCTCATATTTCAGACTTATTACATGGCAAGAATAGAAATATTCAACTGATTAATGAAGATTTACAAGAAATTAAAGAATGGACTAAAGGATATTGTCTTAATAAATATTGGAATCAAAATTTTGTGACTCATGAAGTATTAGATCCATTTATATCTTATGAAAATTCTGCAAGGGATTTCAGTTCAACTGATGACATTATGACAAAAGTGACTGAAATATTCAAAGAATTTGATTTTGAAGCAAATGGATTGTCTAATCCCCTTGATGGATTTAAACAAATTCCTCATAATATTAATTTAGCTGAATGGGATAAGCCGGAAAATGAAAAATATAGCTGGTTGGTAAATAATTTCAAAAATGCCAGGAAAGATTCATCATTTTACGCTTTAGTATTAGATGTCATGCAAATGATGTCTGATTTACAGACTGATGATAAGAAAACGCAAGAGTTAAGAAAGATAATTCGGGAAAATGTAAAACTCGAAAACATTAATAATGAATATAATATTTTTCATTTTCTCAACAGTAATGTTCCTAAATCTTTCTTAAATAAAACGTTTTCGGATTTCAAGGATCAATTTTTAAACAAAGCAGAAACCAATAGCTTTGAAAGATATAATAGATTTCTAGCTGCCTACAATAGTATCGATTTTTTAGGATATCATTCTGATTCAAAGCAGAATTTTGCAAGTACTGTTACCGATGCAAATCATGCATTTTATGCCGCTTATTGTGATGTTTTTATAAGTAATGATAAAAAATTGAGGGCCAAAGCTAAGGCTTTATATAAAGAATATAATATTTCGACATTGGTCTTTTCACCAGAGGAATTCAATATGCAATGGAAAATATCAGACACGGAAAATTTCATTGACTTGCTAATTCAAATTACTAAATGTATTTCAATTGCTGTTGAAAAACGAAAATATACCTTCTCTGCTGATAAAAATATTATTGAAGTTGAATGTACTCCTAAAATATTAAATTTTTTTAATAGAATAGTTGTTCTTACTAAAGAAGAAGAAATTAGTTGCATTTTGGCAAAAACAAATACTAATTATGCGGATTTGTTTTTCTATACTGAGCTTGCCTATGTTATAAATAAATTACATAATTTATTAGGCGATGATATTGATGGGAGAAAGCCCGTTGACTTACAAGTGGAGAAAAATTTAAGTAACTATGCATGGATTTTAAGATATTGGATAGTTGAAAATATTGAGATTGAAATTTTATTGGCAGAGGGTACTGGAATGGTTTTAATAATAACTTTTTCTACTGAATATGAATCTAAAACCTTATCTCCAGCCTCTCCAAGCTATGCACCTCCAGAGAAGTAACGCCAAACTCTTCTGTTATCTTGCAAATATTATCTGTGCAAATTAAAACCATGATAGATATGCCTATCTTTGGATCCTTAAGGTGGTATAAAGGGCCAAAAGTTAGGTCATTTATTAAAAATGAATTCAAATTCTAAACATTTTGATATAGAAATCGATAAACTTACCAATTCTATTGAAAATAGAATTTCCGGTGAAGTTTTTGATACTGAGGTACAGAGAGTAGACCCTTTACAAACAAAAATTATCAAGAAAAAAGATTGGAGATTTGATTGGAGAGCGGAACTCAAATATCCAAATAGAGAAGTTTATAAATTGACCACTATAGATAACCCATCTATCATTCAAGGCTTAATTAGCCTGGGGGATAATAATGATCATATTTTTATGCATCTTATAGAAAGTGTCAATTTTAATATAGGTAAGAGCAAATTATACTTAGGTGTTCCTGGAAATCTTGTAGCTTTTGCCTGCAAATGTTCTTTCGAAGCTGGATATTCTGGATTTATTGGCTTTTTGTCAAAATCAAGATTAATTGACCATTATAAGGAAACTCTAAATGCTGAAATTATGTATGGTAACTATATGAGCATTAATACAAAATCTGCTATGATTTTAATAAACAAATATTATAATAAATAATTAATATGGGACTTATACGTGAACCGCTTAACGTTGATTTTTATGTAATTAACCGCGAACCTACTGAAAAAGAATCAAAAATGATGAGCGAATATATCCGTAAATATAAGGAAGAAAATTCCAATAAAACTCTAACGCCTAGAAGGAAGGCAAGTCTAAAGTCAAAAGTAAAAGTTGCTTGAAAACTTACTATTAGACGATTTATTTTTTTCCTTTTCTCATTCTTCTTCATAAAACCTTATCTCCAGCCTCTCCAAGCTATGCACCTCCAAAGAAGTAACCCCAAACTCCTCAGTAATCTTGCCATTAAGGGCATATAATGCCTTTTCCTGGAGTGGGTATTTTTTATATACCTGCGGGAATAGTACTGCTTCGAAAGTATTGTTTTCATCATCTATAAAACTGCCAAACTGCATGTACTGACCATGTCGCGTGGTGCTGCTTTTTGTATTAGTGAGGTAGCCAACCATTTTTACGTTTTTGCCTACATTATTTACGGTATCAGCGGCCTTTATCTCTCCCCGGAAATCATTGGTCAGCAGGTCGAAACGCGAACAAAGCGGGAACCCTAGTAATTCTATTTCTTGTAAGGCATCTTCACGATAGGTTTGTTCCAATGCCGGGAAGTTGTAGGTAAGAGCAGGCTCTGGAAATAAAGCATATCTATCAGCCAATAGTGTTTTTTTGCTGCCATAGAGGAAAAGACTTTCAAACAAAAGCTGCTTTTTAGTTTTACCGATAAACCGGAGTGCACCTGTTTTTACGATTATAAAAAGTTGTTCCATACCGGGTTTTATACGTTCGCAAAAGTCCTCAAGGCAGGTATATTCGCCATGCTTTTTTCGTTCTTCAGGGATCGCTTCGGCGATATTGGTTTCCAGGCTTTTAACATGGATAAAACCCAGGAAAATATCAATACCATCAATGACCGTAAGATACTGGCTGCGGTTTACTGATGGCGGATGTATGATGGCCCCGGCACGACGTGCTTCATTGATATAAAACTCCGTATTATAATATCCCCCGAAATTATTGATGACAGCCACCATAAACTCAAGTGGGTGATAGGCCTTTAAATATAAACTCTGGTAGCTCTCTACGGCATAGCTTGCAGAGTGTGCTTTGCAGAAAGAAAAGCCGGCAAAGCCTTCCATTTGTCGCCATACTTCACGGGATACTTCATCAGGATAGCCCTGGGCTCTGCAACTGGCGAAATATTTATCTTCTATCTGCTGAAATCCATCATTCACTCTGAACTTCCAGGCCATAGCACGGCGCAGTGTATCTGCATCTTCAAGGCTAAGACCTGCAAATAAATGTGCTACTTTTATCACATCTTCCTGGTACACCATTACCCCATAAGTTTCGCTAAGTATCTCATTTATTTTAGGATGGATAGGTACATATTTATCTTTGTTATGATGCCGCAATATATATTCCCTCGCCATGCCTGATTCTGCTACACCCGGCCTGATGACAGAACTTGCTGCCACGAGAGTAAGGTAATTGTTGCAATCCAGCTTTCGCAGCAGTTGGCGCATGGCGGGCGACTCAATATAAAAGCAACCGATGCTTTTGCCGTGCATTAAAAGATTGTTGAGGTGCGGATCTTTTTTAAATTCACTTACCAGGTGTATGTCAATTTCTTCGCCTTTATTTTTACGAACTATATCTATACAATCCTTGATATGTCCCAGGCCTCGCTGACTCAATATATCTAATTTGTGCAGTTGCATTTTATCCGCGGTGTACATGTCGAAATGCGTGATTTGAAAACCTTTGGGCGGTATTTGTGTCGCACTATAATAATGGATTGGTTCATCAGAAATGACTATACCACAGGCATGTACGGACAGGTAATGCGGAAACCTCGCCAGTCGCTGACTGAAATAGAGTATTTTCTGCTTGTACTTATCCATTAATCCGGCAGTTTTATTGGTGCCGATAAGATGATCAAGTTCAGAGGTGCCGATAAAAGAATCAATCTCCGATTTTGGCAGGCCGTATACTTTCCCCAGTTCCCTTGCTACTGCCCTGAACTGGAATGTATTATGTGACCCAAGCATAGCTGTATGTCTTGTTCCATGCCGCCTGAAAAGATAATCAATGATATCATCCCGGTCTTTCCATGAAAAATCAATATCAAAATCGGGTGGGGATTTGCGATGCAGGTTCAGAAAGCGTTCAAAAAACAGGTTTAGTTCTATTGGGTCCACATCGGTTATCTTCAAGCAATAAGCTGCCACACTATTAGCCCCGCTACCCCTGCCTACATAATAATATCCCCGGTCTGATGCATACTTTATCACATCCCAAACCATGAGAAAATAAGAAGTAAAACCCAGTTTGCGGATCACATCAATTTCATGCAATAATCTTTTTTCTGCTTCGGGATCGTTTCCATAACGATAAGACAATCCTTTCATGCACTCTGCATACATAAGCTCATGGTCTTTCTGATGCGAACCTGTAAAGGTCTTTTTATTTTTATCTGCCTTCTGGTCAAAATCAAATTCAATAGTGCACTGTTCCAGCAAGGCCTGGGTATTGCTAATGAGGGAGGGATATTGTTTATAAATCTCAAGCAATTGATTCATACTTACACCGCATTCCTGCCTGCTTCCGGTATCTTTTCTGTCTAACTTACTAAGTAGCGTATTATGATCCATGGTGCGCAACAAACAATGCAGGTAATAATCTTCATTGTGCTTAAAACTAAGTGGTACCAACGCTACTGCCTTTTTCTGAAGCAATGCGGTATCTTCCATGATGAGGCGGTTGATATCCTGTGGCCTGATTCCTATGTATTCATTGGCTTTGAGCTGCCTCACAAGTCCCGGTTTGTATGGATAAATGATGAATGCATTTTGAAATGCGGGAGCCTTTGTTTCAAATTTTTCTTCGGCATGGAGATGTGTTGAAAGATGATCATTAAGCTCCATAAAACCGATATTGTTTTTCGCGATACCGATATAGCAGCAGGCAGCACTATCTTCCATATTCCTGAAATCAATACCCAATATTGGGCGTATACCAGCCTGCCCGCAATAAGCTACATAATCCCAGGCGCCAGATGTATTATTTATGTCAGTAAGTACTGCGCTATCATATCCATTATCAGACAGATGCGCTACCAGTTCCTTTACAGAAAAAGTACCGTATTTGTAAGAATAATATGTGTGGCAGTTTAAAAGCAAGTTGGTGATTTTGTTTAACCTATGAGGTTTTATGGGAGAGCGGTATCAACCTGATAGGTTTGGTTCTCTAGAAGTTGTGAGTTTGTGATTCCGTAGTATAAAATCGGAAATCCCGATTTTTCTCACCGAGACCTGATTTTTCGATTTCCTTCGGATTGAACTGTTCGGAAATACCGAACAGTTGTAATTTACTCTGCCAGAAGAGTATTTTTGACTTATCTTTTCGGTATTTCACAACCATCTACAATTACTTTTCTAAATGTTAAAGATATCCGAAGTCGCCTATCAAACTTTCTTCCGTGAAACTCGTCTTTCTTTCTAGCTGCGATACCATGTGTCCATTGATACCTTGATTCGTCTGCAACAACGACAAGACTACCCGGCTCAAGTAAAACTGCTATTTTCTCCCGGCTCCGTTTGTGAATAAAATCCATAACAATTGGCGAACCCAAACTTATGGATATAACTACATTTGTAAAGCAAGGCTCACAATCAATATGATTGGCAATGCCTTGGCCTGGTTGATATTCATTAACAATCAATTGGTCAGGTTCTTCTGTTATATAGCCATCCTTATGCAGGCGTTTGGCGATATTCTTAGCCCAATCAGGCAATTCTCCTAAATACATTGAATAATCAATATTCCGGGCTTTATAATCATATTTCCAACCATAGTGCTGAACGCGACGTTTTATATCACCAAGCCAAGGTTGTTGATTGATAGCTGACCAGAGTGCATCTTGTTCAGGCTTTGAAATAAAGCAAGGCACATAATTCAGATCGTTAATTCTTAAGAGGTCGTTTTTTATATTTTCAGTAAGAGAAGCCTCAAAAAGATCTGCCGTGCTTATTATTGACGAATTAAAAAGGTCATGCTGCATATCATTTGTTTTAATTATTTATTATAACTTTTATAATCAATGTATTACAATAAGTATAGAATATATTTTTACAATTATCAATTTTGTCCTTTTGATTGTAGATACCCTAATAAAATGCCATACAGTTGAGTTTTTTGAGATGGTAAAAGATTAAATTTAAACTCTATTTCCGCCCTTAGTCTAAATACAGTTTCATCGACAGGTCTTCCCTCAAATAAGGAGTTCAAAATAGAAAGGACTATAAATTCTCGGTTATTCCTTAAATCTGCATTTATATACAATAAGTATAAAAAAGAAGTAGCTATTTGGCATGCAATTGCGGCATTTACTATGCCATTTTTTGATAATGTGGCAGATGCATTCGTGAATGGCTGTTTTATTTCCATATTTGATAAGATCAAGCATTCATACAAAATTTCAGCATTAATAAT
>Ga0207018_1124_pt1 | contig 12938 bp, 7 predicted proteins | sample Alteio_BWMinCont_52_FD_153476 | JGI IMG/M metagenome (GOLD analysis project Ga0207018, IMG submission 153476) | Enriched cells from forest soil in Barre Woods Harvard Forest LTER site, Petersham, Massachusetts, United States -... | ecosystem: Environmental > Terrestrial > Soil > Temperate forest >...
GATCATAAAATCTTGCCCAAATGGTAGAACTGCTATCTGGCACAATAACTTTATCCTTTCCTGTTTGTTCATTCGGCGCTTTTACTTCAATGACTTTATAGCCAACAATTTTTACTTTTTTAAACCACTCAACAGCGCCTTTAATAGAAGCGATCATTTCCTGTGAAGGGTTTTTAAACCGCATTAAAAAATTTACAATTCCAACAGATTCAGCACCGCTCAACGAAGGTAATTCATAGGCCCGTCCTTTTGCAGGCAGAAAAGTAAGTACATCATATTGCGCACACCATACTGCTAATTTTCCTTTTCGTTTTACCTGTGTTCTTAAAACACAATTAATTCCTTTTTTTACAGCGAGCCTGCATTTAGGAATGTATTTTATATTTACTACATCAAAATCATTTTTCCTTTCTACGACATCTTCCAATAAATCCAATGCGTTTGTCATTGCATTATCGTTAAATGTAATCTCACTACGATAACTGCTGAAATCAGGATAAAACTGAGGCCATCCTCCATTAATAAATTGTGCCGCCAATAAATAATTTATTCCATTTTCAGCTGCATCTAAATATTTTTTATTCTTTGTTACTTTATAAGTTTTTACCAAATATTTAATTTCTTTCGTGGTAGCATCGTTATCAATTGTCGCATCTATTCCAGCTTCATATCCTGCTTTTAATTCTTTTTTCTGATCATCCGTCAATTGCTTACTATAATCAATTTTAAGTTCCTGGAAATGTTTTGGCCAACCACCATTTTTTCGCTGGTACAGCAACATATTATCCGCTATAAAATCTGTATCACCATGAATAACTTCTGTTCCCGGTTCAGTAACTTTCGGATCAGGTTGTGGATTCCATTTATAATCAAATGCCCACGCAGGAGTTATTTCATTAATGCCCAGCGAATCGGGGAAATTATCTTTATGCCAGTTATAGTCGCCGCCAATTCGATGACAGTTATAATAATAAACTCTTTTGCCCCATTGTATTAGATTCGGTGGATTAGCCAGTTTCTGGTAAATATCCGAATCTGCCATATTTTGGGGAAATGTACAATTGATCAAATAAAACTGCGCATCCCGATGATAGCGGCCCAATTTAAAACCATCATCTCCCTTAAAGTTACAATTTATTAAGACTGTTTTAGATGATTTGTTTTTTGAGCCATCATGCCAAATTGCAGCTTCTTTGCTATGGCAAATAAATGTGCAATTCTCTGCCAATGCCCAACCTCGTGGGCAATAAAAATCAACTCCGCCTTCCATAGTACAATTGGAAAAATAAAACATGCCATTATCTACATTCCACGGGCTGACAGTATCTCCGCCTAAAGCCCTGAATATACAATTACGTACAATCAATCGTGTAGTATTAAATGAACGTAATGCCATTTGATGCCCGACTTTACGAATTAATTTTGTTTTATTAATTGAATCAGCTGCACATGGAATTGTTATATCTCCTGTTGCATCAAACCCATAATTATTAAGCACCGTAAGATTTTCCATTACAATATCACTTCCTTTCATGTTGATAGTAGCAACTCCCCAATCATCCGGATGGCTACACTTAAAAATATCCCTTGCTTCTGAAAAAACGATTTGCGTTTCTGCAACATCTTCTCCTTTTAATGTAATAAAATTTTTCTCAATAAAAAGTTTCTCTTTATAAATTCCCTTTTTAATAAAGATGATACGTTGCGTAGTAGCACTATCTGACAAACTATTAATAGCTGCCTGTATAGTTTTAAAATCGCCAGAGCCATCAGTAGCTACAATAATATTTTTTTGCGCATAGCCATTACCGAAACAACATAAAATTGCTATAGCAAACAGAATAATGTTGATATATAATTTCTTCTTCAATTTATTTACTTTTGGCGGGAATTTGTTTTAATAGCCATTGAACCCATTCCTGTGCAGCTGTAAAATTTTGATATTCTGCAGGAAGTTTTCGTCCATCCATATATTCATTATAAAGCCATGGATCGCCTACTGCAAATACTGTTCCCTTACCAAGTTTGGATACAGCCATTATTACATCTCCTTTATCTGTTAAAACAGATTTGGCAGGAGGCGTAACCGTTAGTGTACATATTTGTTTCATGAATATATTTTCTCCCTTTTTACAAATCGGTAAAGGGGCTGATAATTTTCCTGTTTCGTAATTTTTGGCTTCCACACGATTACGGCTATCTTTATTAAATTGAATACCGAATTGTTTTGCTAATTTATTGCTATGGTCAAATTCCACATTGCCGGTATCGTTCATTAGCATAACCAGTACTCCACCTGCTTTTACCCAATCTGTAATTGCCTTCACATGTTCCGGTTCAATATATTTTGGATCAGGATTTTCTTGTGGAATATCCGGATCAACAATGATATATATATTTGCCCCTTTTAAATTTTGTGTTGTTGGCGCTTCATATAAAGTAGTTGTTTTTACTCCATAATCTTTAAAAATATCCCCAAGAAAAGAAAAACCTCCATCCATTGTTTCTTCCCACTTATAATGCCACGATAATGTTTGCCCGGTTACTTCATCTTTCTTTTTTTCATCATTGAAATAACTGTCCAGTGCTACTTTTTTCCCTTTGCCAACTTTTTCATCATTTACAATTTCCATTTCAACTGCCGCCATGATAGCTGCTCCCAGACCTTTCGGATCATTTGTTACAACAGGTTCGTTGATATAATAATCATAACTGCCATCGCGATACGGGTCACCACCAAGACCTGCAACTGCACAAACCTTATTCAAATTGGTTTGCCCAGTAGAATCAACTGAAATAAAATTCTTTACAATACCATCATATCCTTTCAGCGCAACAGGAAGAAAAGATGCATCTAAATAACCTTTCCTAACCCCCTTCGCTAACGCGTAGACGAACATTGATGAAGCAGAAGCTTCCAGGTAATTACCTTTCTCTTTTCCTTTATCCAATATCTGCCACCACAAACCAGTTTGTTTATCCTGAACATTTTTAATAGCAGTTGCAAGGTTCCTGAATATCTTTACCAGTGAATCTCTTTTAGGATGATCTGCAGGGAAATAATCCAGCACATCTACTAACGCCATTGCATACCAGCCGACTGATCTCCCCCAAAAATTAGGAGAAAGGCCTGTTGATTTATCAGCCCATTTTTCTTTTTTACTTTCATCCCATCCGTGATAATATAATCCCGTTTTAGAATCACGGGCATGTTTTTCTAATAAGATAAATTGTTTGGCAACATCATTAAATACTTCAGGCGTATTAAAACGTTTTGCATACTCAGCATAAAACGGTTCTGCCATATAAATACCATCCAGCCACATTTGTTCCGGGTATCTGTCTTTATGCCAAAAGCCACTGTCGCTTGTACGCGGCTGATAATTGAGCTGCTCTCTTAACAATCTTGCAGCTTTCAGGTATTTGCCATTATCATTGACAGTATTGTATAATGTAAGCACCGTCCTGCCTGTATTGATGTTATCAAGATTGTAATCATCTAATTTATATGTTCTTATGCCTCCATCTTTTCTTACAAAAAGATCAATATTTTTTTGGATATAATTGAAATAATCTCCATTGCCAGTTCGTTTCCATACATTTTCTATTCCCTTCAAAACAACACCTTGTTCATACGTCCATTGTGCCGGTTTATCCTGCTTAAATGCCAATGAATCTTTCCAGATGGTCATTGCTGTTTGTGCCAACCGTTCTGATAAAGGTTTATCCTGTGCATTGATCTTGTCAATACTGATATTTAAAAATAAAATTATTGTTATTACTCTTAGTATATTTTTTATAACGTTTTGCATAAAAATATTAGTGAGTAGTTAATACATCTTGTTTTACATTATCAACAAATTCGGTTTGCTTCTTTGCTTTAGTTGCATCGGTATTCAATAATCTTATATTCTTCGTTCTTTCACCTCCAATACTCATTAACAAATCAGCATCCTGTTTATAATGAATATTGTCAAGATTAATGTTATTGCTGTTCTCTATTGTTATAACAGGGTTGGTTTCCTGCGATAAAATTGTAATGTTCTTTAAAGAAATATTAGTAGTCTCTTCGCAATAAATTCCTTGCTTAGACTGTAATACTGCATTATCAATATTTACATCTTTAATATTCATTTCGGGTAAGCCACGAATAAAAATTCCTTTATCTGCTCCACGGCAAACAATGTCGTGAAAATAAAAATGCTGAAATACAGGTGTGCCTTCATCCACCGGTTTAATTTCTATTTTAGGCATTACTGTTTTATCTCCCACCAATGGCACCGGATCTTTTGCCTGGTAATACACATCAAAAAATACTGCTTCGCCTCCAATATCTTTCATATCAATATTATTGATATAAATATTTTCTACTACTCCGCCTCTGCCCCTTGTTGATTTAAAACGCAAGCCAACATCCGTTCCCATAAATGTACAATTACTTACATACATATTTTTAACGCCGCCGCTCATTTCGCTACCAACTACAAAACCACCATGAGCACGATAGACTGTGCAATTATGTACAATCACATCCTGTGTTGGTATTCCTCTTTTTCTTCCTTCTTCATCTCTGCCGGATTTAATACAAATGCCATCATCCCCAGTATCAAATGTGCTACTTTCCAATAAAACATCTTTACTGCTTTCAATATCTATACCATCTGTATTTTGTGCAAACCACCAATTTTTAATACTTACATTTCGAATCGTGACATCTTCATCGAGCAAAATATGTAAGTTCCATGCCGGAGAATTTTGAGCAGTAAATCCTTCGAGCAAAACATTTTTACATTTAGTTATTCTGAAAAAATTTGGGCGAAGAAAATCTTTGATGTCTTCAAAATCTTTTAACTCTTTACTGTCTTCCAGCTTACCAATATTTTTGTCCTGGTAACCTTTTAATGCTTTAGCAGAAGGGAACCATGTGCCATCATCATTTACTATACCGGTAACGGTTAAATGCTTCCAGTCTGATTCACTTATTTTATTTTTTTTCAAAGGACGCCATACATTACCACTTCCATCAAAAATACCTTCTCCTGTAATCGCAATATTTGTTAGGTTCTCTGCCATTATTGGCGATTGGCAACGAGCAGCGCTTACTCCTTCAAAATCAGATTTAACCAACGGGTAATCATCAAAGTTACTGCTGAATAAAACCAATGCGCCTTTATCCAGGTGAAGATTAACATTACTCTGCAATACAATTGGTCCTGTAAGCCACAACCCTCTTGGAATTAAAACAACGCCACCACCTTTTGCATTGGCATCAATTATAGCATCGTTGATCGCTTTTGTATTCATTACGATACCATCACTTTTTGCGCCGTAATTAATAATATTAAAAGTATCCAATTGGAAATTTGGTTGATAAACTTTCGGCAATTCAAATGCATACTTTTCTTTAAAGTCAGATGGTTTTAAATATTTAGCAATATCGAGATTTAATTTTTTAATATCAGTACAAACCAACGAAGCTACAGTTGAAGCACCGTATTCTGTAAAATGAGTATCGTCTTCTTCTTTACCTTTATATTTTTTAAAATGATTTTTGGGGATGAATAAAAACATTTTTTTGCTTGCTTCCACACCTTGCTGTTCCAGTAATGCCTGGCTGCTTTTATGCAGATCGATCAGTGGCACTTTTAATTGTTGTGATAAATTTCTTACTACACCCGGGTATTCTCCATGCTGATCAATAAATTTTCCGGTGCTATCAAATTTTCGTCTATTCACAGGCGTTATTAAAACAGGATTAGCACCTTTGCTTCTTGCTTCATTAACAAATTTGGCAAGATTGGTACGATAAGCAGTTTGAGGTGCTGCGTATCTTGTGCTGTCTTCTTTCTTACTATCGTTATGACCAAATTGTATAAATACACAATCGCCGGGTTGCAATTGCTTTAGTACACTGTCCCATCTTCCTTCGTCAATAAAACTTTTGGTACTTCTTCCATTAACAGCATAATTTTTTATCTCAACATCATTGGTGAAATAATTGGGAAACAATTGCCCCCAGCCTCTTTGCGGATTGTCATCAGTAGGTTGATTGGCCATTGTAGAATCGCCCACTAAAAATATTCGTATATGTTTTTCGGGTAAGCGAAATGCCATGACAGTAATTAAAAGCAATGCAATCGTTAGTATCTTTTTCATATTTTATTTTACATCTTTAATATCAATAACATCCATATCTGTATAATCAAAATTCTCTCCTCCCATTCCCCAGATAAAAGAATAGTTGCTGGTACCGGCGCCTGAATGTATTGACCATGGCGGAGAAATAACAGCTTGTTCATTGGCAACTAATAAATGTCTTGTTTCATTTGGTTCTCCCATAAAATGAAATACACGTTGATTATCTGCTATATCAAAATAAAAATACATTTCCATTCTTCGGTCATGCGTATGCGTTGGTATGGTGTTCCATACACTGCCAGTTTTTAATGTTGTTAATCCCATAACCAACTGACAACTTTTTAATCCATCTGCATGAATGTATTTATAAACAGTTCTTTGATTTGCCGTTTCCACTGAACCCAAATCTAACGGTGATGCTTTTTCTTTTCTCATCAATTGAACTCTATAAGTATGATGTGCAGGAGCAGATAATAAATAGAACTTTGCAGGACTATTTCGTTTAACACTTTTAAATGTTACTTTTTGATTACTCTTACCAACATAAAGGCAATCAAGTTTACTTAACAGATACGATTTATCATTCACTTTTATTTCACCGTCACCTCCTACATTGATAACACCTAATTCTCTTCTTTCTAAAAAATAATCAGCTTTCAAATTATCGTATACAGGTAAAGTCAATGTTTTATAGATCGGCATCACACCTCCAACGATCATACGGTCATAATGAGAGTATACAAAATTGAATTCATCTCTGCTAAATATCTTTTCTACAAGAAAATTAGTCCGCAGTTCTTCTGTGTTCATTTGCTTTACTTCATTCTTCCCATTTGTAAATCGTTGTATCATTTGTATTTTCAATTTGTAATTTTAAATTCGTAATCTATCTTCCCATCCATCCACCATCAATTGTTATAATACTTCCATTCATATAGTCTGATGCAGCAGAAGCAAGGAACACGGCTACTCCCTTAAAATCATCAGGCTCACCCCAACGGTTAGCCGGTATTCTACTTAATATTGATTTACTTCTTTCAATATCATTACGCAATGCTTCCGTATTATCTGTTGCAATATATCCCGGCGCTATTCCATTCACATTAATTCCTTTGCTTGCCCATTCATTTGCTAATGCTTTTATCAGGCTAGCTATCGCACCTTTACTTGCAGCATACCCCGGCACGGAGATACCTCCCTGGAAACTAAGTAAGGATGCAGTAAATATAATTTTACCGCCACCTTTTTCTATCATCTTCTTACCTATTTCCCTTGTTAAGATAAACTGAGCATCTAAATTAACAGTCATCACTTTATCCCAATATTCATCGCTATGTTCTGTTGCCGGAGCCCGTAAAATCATTCCGGCATTATTAACAAGAATATTAATAACCGGATGATCTTTTTGTACTTGTGTTATAAAATTTTTGAGAGATGTTCGATCACTGAAATCAGCCTGATATGGATAAAATTTACGACCAGTTGCAGTAATTTCTTTTTCAACCATACTGCCGCTTAAAGGCATGGAAGCAGAAACACCGATCACATCTGCACCCGCTTCTGCTAAGGCAATAGCCATTGATTTGCCTATACCTTTATTACAGCCTGTTACAAGAGCTATTTTACCGTCCAATGAAAATAAACGTATACTATTCATATCATAATTCAACAAGCGGATCAATTAATTAACCTGACCATCATTCACTCTATTCATAAATATTTAAGCTTACCTAACCTGAAGGCCAATTTGGTGAAACAAGTCTACATAGATAAACACATAATTAAAAAGGTTCAAAGTACTTTATTTACGCAATCGTTACCGATAACGATACCAAATTTGTGTACTTTTTACACATGCAAAAATTCAGGCAAAATTCAATACCTGTACGAGAATCCGCTGATTTTATTTTGCAGCGATGAATACCGGTCATCCTCAAAAATACCTATTATTTTTTAAAGGGTAATTACCTTCTTTTCGTTATTACTTTTATAAGCTGCCTCAATAATGCGAATCACATTCAGGCCATCTTCTGCAGTAACCGGAGGCTGTTTTTTATTACGTATCGCTTCGTAAATTCCATCATAATATGCCAGGTAATTTCCTCTTTCAGTTGATACATATTCACGAATAACTTTTCCATCTTTTTCTGTGTGTAATAACCCTTTTTCTGATTCAGGCTCTAATCCCCAATCTGGATCATCCGGGCTAACGGAAGCCTGTAGACGAGCTTCCTGAATATCGGCTCTTGATTTAATAAAGGAACCTTTTGAACCATGTAAAATGTAAGACGGCAATAATTCTCTTACAAGGTAACTACCCTTTAAGCGCACACGAAGATTTGGATAGAACAAAAGCACTTCCATATAATCCTCTACTTTAGATATAGGCCTAATGATGGAGAGATCAGCAAAAACTGCATCAGGCAATCCAAATAACTGCAATGCCTGATCTACCAGATGTGAACCAAGATCATATAAAATACCAGTTCCTGGTCCCGGAGTTTCTTTATGCAATTTTGGGCTTAATAGTTCATTGTATCTGTCGTAATGTATTTCTCCTTCCACAATATTGCCCAACGATCCTTCTTTTGCAATTCGCTTTACAGTTTTAAAATCACTATCATAACGGCGACTTTGAAATACTGAAAGCATTTTACCAGATAGTTGTGCTAACTGAATTAATTCATTTGCTTCTTCTGATTTAATCGTAAAAGGTTTTTCTACAATTACATGCTTACCGGCAAGTAACGCTTTTTTAGCATATTCAAAATGTGTATAGTTGGGTGTATTCACTACAACTAATTCAATTTCTTTATCTTCTAATAATTCTTCGTAAGAACTATAGCTGATTACTTCGGGATATTTTTGTTTTGCCAATTGTTTGCTTCTTTCCCAAACACTGTGTAATGTAAAACCGGAATGAACATTAATAAACGGTGCATGAAAAACCCAACCCGACATACCAAATGAACAAAGCGCTGTTTTAATCGGTGTCATATTATTAATTAGTTTTTTGAGGATTCCAATCTCCCAATATTTTTTTGATGGAATAATTTTGTTCGTATTCTTCTTTGGTTAATTGTTTTGACCAGGGAACTCTTGCAGATGGATTAGCTCCGGGGCCTGTATTTTCATATTCAGCAAAGCGAGCTGTTTTTTCATTATCAGGATTCTTCCAATTACTCCATCCTTCAGGAATTATATGGCTTCCAATGTCGCAATGAATATAAGTTACAGACGCATGTGGTTGCCATGGCCTTCCCAATGAAACTTTATTTAATCCTGAATCTGCAGTTAGCTTACAATCAATAAAAACAAATCCATAAGGTATTTCATGTGGTGTAGATGCGGCTGTTACGTGTGAATTTTTTTTGCTGTGCATTTCACAATTTTTGAAAACAGCCGTAGCCGGTCCAAAAATAAAATCTGTTGTTCCCTCTATATAACAGTTTTCATAATATTGCTTAGTACCCTGTCCGCTGCAAAATAAAACATCCTGGAAACCAACGAGGTTGCAATTTCTAAATGTTTCTCTTGTTCCATTAACAAATAATGCTACAGCTTGTCCGGCTGTAAAGCCAGCATTGTTTTGAAAGCTGATATTTTCTGCAGTAAAATTATTAGCATAAATAAAAAAAGATGCTGATGACCATGTATTGATCGTATCGCCATTAGGTAGTTTTAGTCCAGCATGATTATCATAAGTAAGTATTGTTTTGTTTTTATCTTCCCCGATGAGTGTTACAAAATTCTTTCTTGTATCCAATACCAATCTCTCTTTATACACAGCATTTTTTATATGAATGATAAAAGGTATTTTATTGTTTACAGGGACTTTATCTAACGCTTCCTGAACGGTTTTATAATCGCCAGTTCCATCTTTGGCAACGATGATATTTATTTGTGTTTGTGCATTGATTTGACTGGGAAAAACTCCAATAGAGAACAAGATCAAAATTATACGAGGAGACATTCTCATTGTTCTACATTTTAGAATTTACAAACAACAACTTTTAGAAAAAAAGAAGAGGCCGCATGATGCAGGCCTCTTACTTTAAAATACTTATGTTTATTCTACAATAATAGTTTTATTAAAACTTACAGTGCCGTTTGTTACATGAACATTGTATAGTCCTTTAGTAACAGATGCAGGTAAAGACAATGTTTGCACAGAATTTCCACCGGCATGAGAAACAGTACTGCTGAACACTCTTTGGCTTGCACTATTGAAAATATTCAATGTGTAATTTCCTTTTGCAAGATTATTTAGTTGCAGGCTAAGATTTTTACCTCTTACAGGATTTGGAGCAATAACAATTCCTTGCAGGGTATTAGTAGAACTTACCCTGATAATAGAACTATAAGTAAAAGCTCCATTGGCATCTATAGCTTTAATACGATAAAAATTATTACCGGATACAGGCGAATTATCGTACCATGTATAGGACCTGACATTAATAGCTTTAGTCGTTCCTATCGAAGCAAAGTTTTTTCCATCAACAGATCTCTCAATCTGATAGTTCGATGTATTTATTTCAGTTGCATTATTCCACGATATTTTTACAACGCCACTATTATAATTAGCACTGATACCACTAAAATTAACAGGCACAATAGTAGAAGTGCTTGTAATTGTGACGCTATCTAAATCGGTTTGATATGCTGCAGTACTATCGATATACCACCTAACCCTCCTGGCCGAAGCGTTGTTCAAAGTGACAGTAGTATCGCCAGGGCAAGCTGCAACTTTAAATTTAGCAAATTGTATCCAGGTTGCCCCATTAGCACTTGTAGTATCATTGTCAGCATATTGCCCTGTAGTATATTGAAGCGTAAATACTTTACCAGTTGAGTTAGATCCATTGTAAAACTGAACTGTATTTATTCCAAAAGCTAAATCAGGAGTTGATGCCCACATTGTCGCTATCTGTTTTGGGAAGCGAATGTCAAAGCCACCTGGAGTAGGACTGCATGCGGCGGTGGGACTTGCCGAATAAGCGTTATATAACATCCATGTCCCACTACCAAGAGTGTCAAGAAATACCCCATTAAAATTCGCACCTCCAGGTGCTACAAATGATGATGTTGTAACGACAGTTTTAGAACGATTGTTAAATCCTTCGCTGCCACCCCAATAAATATTTTGTGCATTAACTGAAATTGTTACTGCAAGTAATAAGGTCAAAATAAGAGAACCTAGTGTAAACGTTTTTTTCATGATTGTTAGTTTTTAATTTGTAAGATAATTACAGTGATTGTTAAAAGGGTTATATAAAAATATTTGCAATTTAGTAAATAAACAACCTGTTTGCTGATAAAATAAAAAACGCTGGTGAAATGTAAAAAATGTTTCTCGAGGAATAAAGGCAATCTTTTCGGAGGGTAAGAAATGAGATTCAAATTTAACGTAAAAAAATAAATTATTTATAGTCATTATAAATATAAGCAGATTTACAGCAATTTTTTTACGCAATCGTTCCCAAAAAACCAATGAAATAAAGAACTAAGTATAAAAGCATTCTGCATTTATAGTTTTAGTTTTCTAAAAACCAGTGGTATTAGTAACATTAGATTTAGTTATATTACTAGTTCCTGGTGCTACAGTTACACCATTTATAATTCCGTTAGTTATAGTAACATAATTTGCATTACTAATTTCCAATGGCGAATTGGCGCTAATATTTATATTCGAAAGAGTTATATTTTGCAAAATACTGTTTGATAACCCAACAAGACTTCCCGCATTTGAAGACCCCGTAACTGTCAGGTTATTTATTGTAAATCCATTTACAGAAGGAATATTTATAGCCGAAGTGGGTGTACTGTACGATAGATTAATAACAAGCGGATTGGTAACATTTGTCATAGTGATATTTGAATAGCTAAGGTTTGTCATTGGCCCACCTGCACCAGTGTAAGATTTTAAACGGATCCCATTGGTAGTACCATTAAAAGTACAACTGTCGACAGTAAGGCCATTCATTCCGCCATTTGTTTCGCTGCCAATTGACAATCCGTGCCCATGTTTGAAGGTGCAGTTTTTTACTGTTATATTTTGACAAAGTCCTGCAGCTTTTATAGCAATATCATCATCCCCATTATCAATAGTACAATTCGTTATTGTAACTCCATTACTTTGTGAAGGATCAATACCATCTGTATTAGGTGAATTAGATGGCGCAGTGATTGTAACATTATTTACCGTGACATTTGTACACTGATAAGGCACAAAATGGAACGAGGGTGAATTTATAAGTGTTATGCCATCCAATTTTAAATTAGTACAACCGGTTATGTATATTAACCTTGGCCTGGAGATTGAAGGGTCAGCATTAAATGCATCCCACCAAGCCTGGCCATTACCATCAATAGTACCCTTTCCGGTTATTGATACATTGATTAAAGTTTGATTCCCGCTCCGGATCAGGTCAACAACCTTATTACGTATTGTATAATCACTCATAATAGGATCTGCCAATAAGGTGGCACCTGAATCCAATTGAAGATTTACGTTGCTGAGCATATAAATCGGACCAATCATGTAGTTACCTGTTGCAGCAGGAAGTTCTAATATCCCACCACCGGCATTAGAACAGGAGTCAATCGAATTTTGCAAACTGAATGCATTATTGGTAACTCCATCTGCCACTAACGATAATATAGTAGTATGTGGGCTATTTGATGTTGTACTACTTTTTGAACATCCTACAAATAATGCAAGCAATAAAAACGCATTTATAAATTTCATCGTTATTAAATAATTATTATTCAAAAAAATCAATACGCTTTTAATTACTAAA
>Ga0207018_1126_pt1 | contig 12741 bp, 11 predicted proteins | sample Alteio_BWMinCont_52_FD_153476 | JGI IMG/M metagenome (GOLD analysis project Ga0207018, IMG submission 153476) | Enriched cells from forest soil in Barre Woods Harvard Forest LTER site, Petersham, Massachusetts, United States -... | ecosystem: Environmental > Terrestrial > Soil > Temperate forest >...
TTCCCCGCTTAATTTATCCAGTAAGTCTTGTTTGTGTTTTTTAAAAATATCCCATTCACTATTGGTCAGATAATATTCAGGCAGCTTCATTATCTTCTCAAAAAGCTTACTACCAATTTCATCATAAAAATATTTTGATGACAAAAATTTATTTTCATTAGAAAGCCCATTGAGTACATCCTGAGCAAACTGATTGACAGTTATTTTTTGGCCGATTTCAACGATTCTTGTTTGTAGGGGTTCCGGATACATTTTGAATGTTTGGTTTTAATTTGCGAGCCTGATTCCTGTAAATTGCCAACGCTTATCAGCATGAAAAAAGTTGCGATATGTAAGCCTGATATGATTTTGAGGCGTGACGCAAGACCCTCCCCGCAGTACCATTTGATTAATCATGAATTTACCATTGTATTCGCCAAGTGCTCCCTCCTCGCGAACATAGCCTGGGTAAGGAAAATATCCGCTATAAGTCCATTCCCAAACATCCCCTAATAATTGATGGCATTTTTGAGTTTCATTTTGAATAGGAATCGGATGATAATTTTCATTCTCAACAAAATTACCCTTACTCGATTTTGGATTAAAATATTTTGCTGCTATTTCCCATTCATTCTCAGTTAGTAATCTCTTACCTGCCCAGCTTGCAAAAGCATCTGCCTCATAAAAACTGATATGTGTTACAGGTTCATCTAGATTTACAGGTTTTAACCCATTGAGTGTGTAATTCTTCCATTTCCCATTTACTTTATGCCAATATAATGGTGCCTCCCAATTTTGAGATTTAGCAAGATCCCATCCTTCACCAAGCCAAAAATTAAACTTTTTATAGCCTCCATCATTTATAAATTCAAGATATTCTTCATTGGTTATTAACCGGTTTGCTATCTCAAAATCATCTACAAAAACAGTGTGCGCTAGTTTCTCATTGTCCCAGGCAAAAGCTTCCCCTTCATATCCAATTAAGTGCTCACCCCCATGAACGGTTAAAAATTCCAACTCAATTCTTTTTGAAATTGCATTTGTATTTTGGTCATTTTCGATATATGCAGGCATTAATGGATTATTTCCAAGAATGTATTTTATATCGGTAATCAAAAGCTCCTGGTGTTGCTGCTCGTGATTCAAGCCAATGACAAAAAGCTTTTCAAACTCTAGAATATCTTCATCTTTAATAGTATCAAGCAATTCTTTCATGTGTTGATCTACATAAGCTCTATAATTCATTACATCTGATACTGTTGGTCGACTAAGATTGCCACGATCCACACGCATTACACGCTCCCCTATTGATTCGTAATAAGAATTGAAGATATAATTATACATTTCATGAAATGGCTTATATCCACCTAAGAACCTTGATAATATAAAGGTCTCAAAAAACCATGTTGTATGTGCCAGGTGCCATTTCGGTGGACTCACATCTGCCATAGGCTGTAGTACGTAATCTTCAGTATGTAAAGGCGCACAGATCTTTTCGGTCTGTTTTCTTACTTCAAAATATTTGTCTAATTCGATATCTAAAGCTTTTTCTTCAAATGATGACATAAATTCAGGATTTAGATTGGAGATTCTTATTTTAAAGATACGTTTAATACCCTATAAAAGGTTTTAAAATTAGAGATTTATTTGGATTACGGTTAATTAAATGACGAATGAAGATACAATTATATTTAATGTACACCAGATGTGAGGCGTTACAGGGGGTTACACTTATTTTGTAAATTTGTGGTTATTTTACTTTTAAATCGCTATTGTACAAAGTTTTATAAAAACAAAACTTTAATAAGTGATTAAAATATGTTACCCCGCTTAGCCTAATATTTGGCCTTAATTGAAAACACTTTTAATAAAAGCTAATCGTTAATTTTGCAAGGAAATAAGATCTATTCACTAACTCACCAAATCTCTAATTCACCAAACTCCTTGTCCCCTACCAAAAAAGCCTATTTACAACTTCATACTTCTGTAGTATTATGGGGTTTTACCGCCATTTTAGGCAGATTAATAACTTTAAAAGAAGTTCCATTGGTATGGTATCGTGTTTTAATTACGTGCGTAGCGCTTATTTGCCTGCCTGGTGTATATAAACAAGTAAAAACTACACCACGCAAGGGGGCTCTTAAACTTGCAGGCATTGGTTGCCTTGTATGTATCCATTGGGTATGCTTCTATGGATCTATCAAATACTCAAATGTGTCAATTGCTTTAAGCTGCCTGGCAACCACCTCATTTATGGCTTCTATTATTGAGCCATTATTCAACAAGAAGAAGATTAAACTTTACGAATTGTCCCTCGGTTTACTCATTATTCCGGGTATCATTATAATAGTACATGTCTCCGAGTTGTTTGTAACAGGCATTGTACTTGGATTGGTTTCGGCATTATTTGCTGCTATTTTCACAGTTCTAAACAAGATGGTGATAGATGATCATCATCCACAGGGAATGACGTTTATAGAACTTGGAAGCGGTTTTATTTTCCTTTCCATCATAATGCCTTTTTATCTGCATCTCTTTCCCGGCACTAATATGCATCCCGGTACAGGAGACTGGACTTATCTTATTATACTCGGCGTGTGCTGTACAACTTTGCCATTTGTGCTTGCTTTGCACGCCTTAAAACATTTATCGGCCTTTGCCTCAACATTAACTGTAAACCTGGAACCTGTTTATGGAATTTTGTTAGCTATCCCCATATTTCATGAAAATAAAGATCTTGACTGGATGTTTTATCTTGGAACAGGCATCATCCTTTTAGCTGTTTTTATTCACCCGCTATTGAAAAGGCGATTTGGTGAGAAGCGAGTTATTGAGCTACTATAAATTAAGTTTTTGCTTCGCGATAGAATTGGGTTACTGAATTCTTAATATGCGAAAATTCTCAAATACGGGACTTGATCCGGAACTGATTCATACATTTTCCTGAATATCCTAAAATCATGTAAATCCTGATTCAGACACCCATATTCCGCCCAGCGATATACCCGGTTGTCCATGCAGCCTGGAAGTTAAAGCCACCTGTTACGCCATCGATATCAAGCACTTCACCTGCAAAAAACAATCCTTTATGTTTCTTACTTTCCATTGTTTTCAAATTAACATCTTTTAAACTCACCCCTCCGGCAGTAACGAATTCCTCTTTAAAAGTACTTTTACCTTCAACTTTCATGGGCATTTGCAGTAGGTTATTTACCAGTTTATTGATCATTTTATTAGAAACATCCGCCCACCTGGTTTCATCAGGAATATCACTTTTTAACAACATCCATTTCCACAGTCTTCCGGGAAATCCAAATGGTGAAAAAGATCCTGTTTGTTTTTTATTGTTTTCATTTTTAACAGCCGAAACCTGATTTCTGAGATCATCTTCTTTCAATTCAGGCAACCATGAAATTCTTATTTCGAACTTATAGTCTTTGTCAAAAAGCTCCCTTGCACCCCAGGCGGATAGCTTTAATATTGCCGGACCACTTAATCCCCAATGTGTAATTAATAGTGGACCTCGTTGCTGAAGTTTACTACTATTAATACTAATAAGTGCATCCTGCACGGATATACCAGCCATTTCGTGAAGCGACTTGTCAGCGATGTTAAAAGTAAACAATGAAGGTACAGGAGCTACGATATTAAGTTCTAAATCTTTAAGCCAATCGAAGAAAGACAGCTTTGGTCCTCCCCCTGCTGCAATTAAAACCCTGTCGAATAACTTCTTATGGCCATCCTGAAAAAAAACTTCAAACCCATTTTCTTCCGGTACTATTTTATTTATACCCTGGTGGGTTTTAATTTTTACACCTGATTTTCCGGCAGCATCTATTAAGCAATTCGCTATTGTTTCAGAACTATCAGTAATGGGAAACAGTCGCCCATCTGGTTCGGCTTTTAACTTCACGCCTCGGCTTTCAAACCATGCTACAATATTAGCTGTGGAAAATTGTTCAAAAGAGCCCCTTAACTCTTTGCTGCCCCTGGGATAATTTTGAACCAGAATGGAATTTTCAAAACAGGCATTCGTCACATTACATCTTCCGCCACCGGAAATCAAGAGTTTTGAGAGCAGTTTTCCGGTTTTTTCATAAAGCGTTATATCAGCCTTCGGATTTTCAAGCGCCGCATGAATAGCTCCAAAAAAACCCGCCGCGCCACCTCCTATTATTGCAATCTTCAATTAGTTGTTCGTTGATATTTATTAAAAATCATTCAATTGCCCTGGCCCCGTCCGAACGGCTAGTGTAGATAGCCGGGCGGGCTTTAGGCCGGGGATATGAAGATTTATATTGCTGGCTTTAGCCTAAAAATTTGATCACTAATATTTTCGGCTAAAGCCAACTATTCACATTAATTCATTTTTCCCCGAGCTAAAGCACGGGGCAATTCAAATATCTTCAAAATTAGACATAAAAAAAGCAGCCCTGGACTTAGGCTGCTTTTTTTCTCGGATGATTAGTAATGTCTTATTTGTCTATCAATATTTTACTCGTTTCTGAGTAGTTATTAGTTTCTACATTTATGAAATAAACCCCTTCCGGCAATGCGGCACCACCATTTAATATTAATGATACATGCCCACCTTTGGCTGTTTCAAATGGTTTGGTTGAAATGATTTTCCCAGCCAGGTCAGTTACTTTTACTGTACCCTTACCTGAATTATTCATTTCGATATTCAAAACATCCTTCACCGGGTTTGGATAAATTTTGAAATGCTGAGGAAGAGAATTGTCAATTCCAGAAGTACCAGCTTTTTTGTCTTTTACAAATACATATAGTTCTGTTTGCTTTGCGCTATCAAGACTATCCTTAGCACTTGCTGCTGAACTTCCTTTACCTTCATTTGGCCAGATAATAATTATATTTAACTTATTTACAGTAAATCGAGTATCAATACTAATTGCATCTTGGAATGATGAAGTTCCATTGGTAGCGACTCCAACTAAATTAGGTGAAAAAGAACCGCTTATTGCGGGATGCTTATTGTCAGGTATAAGAGATACATAATAATTTATTTTGTATACACCTCCTGGAAAAGAATCTGTACCGTTAGGATAATCACCTAGATTTTTTAATTTGAAATCCACCTGAATTGTTGATCCAGAATATACTGTATCTACGTGGTTATTGGGGATTAATCCAGATGAATCTATATGTGTAGCGCTAAAGTCCATTTCCCATCTATGTTGTGCAATTGCAAACGTGAATGTGAATATAAATAGACCCGAGAGGAGTAGAAGCTTTTTCATATCTTTAATTAAATATTGGTAAAGATACGGATAGTTTTTGAAAATTTGCACTAAATTTACTGAAATTCTTACGCGTTCAAATACTATTCAAAAAATGGATTCACTTGTACAGATCGTCAAAAACCTCAAGAAAGAAGAGATTCGCAATTTCAAAATATTTACGAACCGCTTTCAAAGACATGAAGATATAAAAATAGCTACCTTATTTGACCTGATTAAGTCAGACAAGTACCAGGATGACGATAAATTATTGGTTCCCATTTTGTTCCCTGATGAAAAAGGGACTAATAATGCGTTTTACAGGCTTAAAAACCGTCTTAAAACTGAATTGGAAAAGAGCCTCCTTAATCTGCATCATGATCTCGATGAAAATATCGAAACTATCAACTTTATTACGCTTTCAAGTATTTTTTTATATAAAGCACAATACGAACTTTCTTTACATTATCTCAAAAAAGCTGAAAAAACTGCCCAACAAAATGAGTTTTATGACCTGCTTGATTTAATTTATGGTCAGATTATTGACCTTAGCTATAAATTTAATGAAATTGATCCATTAGAATATATTGAAAAACGTAAAGATAATGCATCCAAGAATGTTGTCTATATAGAAGCAGTAAATACTGTTGCTGCAGTTAGTTATAAACTAAGGAAGTCCAACATTGGTAAAACAGAAGATATTGACCAAGCGCTTCAAAAGACATTAAAAGATTTAAACATAGCAAGTGAAGTTTATAAAATACCAAATGTAAAAATTAAGATACACTTTTGTATCAGGAATATTCTTTTTCAAAATAAGGATTTCGATCGTTTGGAAAAATACATGATTGAAGCTTTAAATGAATTTGAGGAAGAAAACCTATTTAATAAAAGTACACACACCAGAAAACTTACCATGATCACCTGGATCATAAATACTTTAATGATCAATAAAAAGTGGGGTGATACTATAAAATATACAGAGCTTCTTCATGAGGAGTTAAACAAATACAATAAGTTATATTATGACAATTTTATCTGGACCTATTATCAAAGTCTTATTACCAGTTATATGTCTTCAGATCGTATTTCTGAAGCCATTACACTGCTAGAAGAAGTTACCGAATTACCTGCTCACAAAGGAGTTACTTTTTATGAGTATGCCATATTTGGGAACCTTTCTCTTTGCTATTACTTCAAGAAAAACATGTCTGAAGCTATAAAAACTTTATCAAGATTATTTTTAAAAGACATTTACTCAAAGCTTACAATTGAATACCAGTTTTCTATCTCCATTCTAGAAATTGTTCTTCACTATGAAAACTCTAATCTTGATTATGTTACCTATCGAATCGGAGAAATGAAAAGGCAGTTTCGATCTTTGCTTAAAGGAGACAATTATAAAGACGAAAAAGCTTTTATGAAATTGCTAACCAATATCTGCAACAAACCAGATCCTATGCATGACAAGTCTCTCATTACCCAAATGAACACTTTTGTAAAAATTTCAGCACCCTTCCAGATAGGATCGGGTAAACATATCGATTGTGGCATTTGGGTTCAAGCCAAACTCGATAAACAACCGTATTATGCGTATTTGTATAGGGCGTTGCAGGCTTAGGGCAGTTGACAGTGGTCAGTTGACAGTTGACAGAGGCTGACGCAAAATCATTGAGCAGAGATGTTAACGTTATTTGTCAATTGTCGAAATAGGGGTAAGGGATTTAATAAGCCCATTAAGGATTTTCGATATTTCAATTGTTTGAATGATAAATAAATCCCTCTTTTCAAGGGAGATGTATTTTAATCTTTCAGCAATATAAAGCATGGATTTAACTTCGCTACAAGAACCAAGAGAAAATCGAAGAAACCTGCAAAAATCAGCTTTACTATTTCTTTCAAAACCTTCAGCTATGTTATTAGAAATTGAAACAGAGGCTCTTGTTATTTGATCTTTAAAACCAAAGTCTTTTGACAATCCAAATACTCCGTAAATTTCAACCGATAAATCCTGACCTTTTTGCCAGGCAATAATATCCTCAAATCGCAGAATTTTCATATTTTTTGTATTTTATCCTAAAAGAACATTTATAGATTTGTATTTTATTCATTGTTCTGTTCTATTTTCCGATATTTCGCGTTAGCCACTGTCAACTGTCAACTTAATCGCGTCAGCATCCTGTCCCCTAACCACTGTCCACTGCCAACTCAATCGCGTCAGCTACTGTCAACTGTCAACTGACCACTGTCAACTGTCAACTACCCTATGTGAATTTTTTAACCGCCTGCAACCACCTTTCGGGGATTTCTTCCCGGGTGGCAGCTAAGTAGTCGTTATAGGAGCATGGCATGATGTGGTTGGTGCCAGAAAATTCTTGTTCGTTTATAGGGACTTCCATCCACCAGCGATCTGTCCGTTTGCTTTTGTAGAATACAATGCTATAATGACTGTTTTGAATGGAGGTAATGAATTTTGTGAAATCCTCCTTGTTCTCCATTGGGCTTTCAGGGTATTGGTTCATTACCCCGTCAACAAAATACCAGATCATTTGGGCACACAAGTGGGCCGTCTGTCCATCACGATCATTTTCAGGCGTATAGTTATAGAACCCTATGGTTCGCATGTTACTCCCAATACCGGAATACCTGCTAAGTAAGCAAGCCTCCTCGCTATAAAACCCATTAGGAGATGGCTTTACAGTACCGGGAGCATCACTTTGGCGGATGGCAGAAAGATCCCAGCTTGCAAAGTGAGAGCTACGTAATAGCGGTTCCAGATCATTCATATTTGCTCGTACATCCCCGAGACGATGGAGGTCAAAATATAAATTCTCTAAAAAATCAAGAATGGATTGATCCGTAAAATGTGATTGATAACCAACATTAGCGTATCCGAAAAGATACGCAGGTTCACTCATTAATATTCTTTGAAGGAAATTGGTAGCTGTTACTTTTTTTTCTTCCCTCATATTAAAATCCAGCCGGGAATCGAATGTTACAAGGTTCACGTAGTCTTTTAAATAACTGAAGGCAAGATATTGCGCATACGTTATATCCTGGGCGCCATTGATTATTATTGGCATGTGGTTGGCAGCCAATAGTTCACTTAATACAAAGCCAAGCGCTTCATAGTCTTTATCCTGGTAATTAAATTTGAAATTGCCCATGTCGGCTACCTGTTCAGCATATTCAGGACGGCCCAGCCTGTACAAATATTTCCTTATTTCATATGAGGCAGCATCATCACCATTTGGCCCTTCTATTCCAATTAGTACAATTTTCCTATCCGTTAGATCAAGTTTTTCGCTTTCAGTCGCACTTGCAATGGCGTGATACCAGGTAGCTTCATCTATATCTCGGCCGGCATTAATGCGTTCCAGGTCAACAGGAATAAAAAAATCAAATACTTCCATTTAGAATTCAGTTTGTGAACCGTGATTTGGCAATCTTGCGCTGCCTGACTTCTCTGCAAATATATTAGATTTGAACCTTTATTACATCTCTTATCTTAGTTTTATGGTTTTCGTTACCGGTGGTTCCGGATTTATTGGCAGCTACCTTTTATTTTACCTCCTAAAAGATAATCCTGAGATAAAGGCCCTTAAAAGGCAAAATTCTGATCTTACCTATACTAAGTTTATCTTCAAATACCTTTCTCAATTCGAGCCTTTACCGAATGAAGAAAAATGGGAACAGGCTTTTAATCGGATAAAATGGGTGGATGGTGATATTCTCGACTTAAATAGCTTGCTTGATAATCTGGATGATATCCACATAGTTTATCATGTAGCCGCAATGGTTTCTTATGATAGAAGAATGAGAGATAAGCAAATAGAAACCAATGTTGATGGCACTATTAATGTTGTAAACGCTTGTCTTGAAAAAGGTATTAAAAAACTTGCCTATCTATCTTCTGTAGCAGCATTACCCAGGAAAGACGGAGCAATCATTGATGAAAGTTCTCAACACGATTTCAAATTCGCGGACAATTATTCGGAATCAAAATACCGGGCAGAAATGGAAGTTTGGCGTGGGCAAGCCGAAGGTCTTGAGGTAGCCATTATTAATCCTGGAATTGTACTTGGATGGGGGAATTTTAATGTCAGTTCGCCGGAGATGTTTAAGACAATATATAAGGGATTGAAATTTTATCCAACGGGTTCTACTTCCTTTATTGATGTTAGAGATGTTGCTAAAGCACTGATTATATTGGCAAACGATGAGGATGCAAAAAACAAGCGCTTTATTGCTGTCGCAGAAAGCATATCCTATAAAAATCTATTTGATATGATTGCGGCTCAATTCAATGTAAAACCACCTTCTATTCTTGTAAAACCTAGCCTTGTAAAGCTAGTCTGGATATTTGCTGAAATAAAAGCTTTTTTTACTGCATCTTCGCCATTTGTTACTAAAGATATGGCAACTTCTGCCAGCAAAAATATTCAGTTTAATGGCAAACGTCTTAAAGATTTTCTGGGTTATGATTTTATCCCGATACAACAAACGGTGGAAGATACTTGTGAGGTGTATTTATCTGAATCAGAATTATCAGAATTATAAAATGTTGGAATGTAAATATAGCAAATAATGATAATTTATTTGTCATTATTACAAATATATCGTAAATTGCGTTGTGATTTATTTTAAATTTAATTTGCAATGGAAAAAGACGATTTGACATATAAGATTATTGGCTGCGCAATGAAAGTTCATAATACACTTGGCAATGGTTTTCAGGAAGTGATTTACCAAAGATGCCTGGCAATTGAAATGGAGAAAGTTGGATTAGGTTTTCAACGGGAAATGGATCAAGTAATATATTATGAAGGAAGGGATGTCGGCACTCGAAGAGCTGACTTTATTGTTGGACAAAAAGTAATTGTAGAATTAAAAGCTGTTATTAAACTGGAGGATGTTCACCTTGCACAAGCTAAAAATTATTCAGTTGCTTATGATCTTCCTGTTTGTTTGCTAATCAATTTTGGAAGTGCGAAACTGGAACAAAAAATGGCATTTAATAAAAAATATAACTACCTGAATAAAACTATTTGAATATTTCTGAATCAGAATTGTCAGAATTTTAAAATATCCGGAATGTACTACAAATGACTATTTATAAATCGCCAACACAGGATTATTAGCTGTAATATTTTTCAATTCAAAAAATATTCTGAATATTCTTAAATTCTATAAATTCTGATTCAGACAAATTACCGAACTTTCCCACGCATAATCAATGTTTTAACTGCAAATCCTATCTCATGCAAGATGAAAATAATAATATGGAAGAAATAGAGGGAAGCAATAAAGACCAATTTAAAGAGCCACTTGCAATTTATAAAAGGCCTAAAATCAGGATTTTCAATTCTTACGAGGAGCAACGAGAAGAAATGTATAAGTATTGGGCATCCATTACGCCTCTGCAACGAATGGCTCATTTATTGGAGATGACCATTGCTTTTTATGGTCTGACTCCAGAGAAGTTAAAAAACCCTGGATTAGTTAATAAGATTAAAATAATACACAAGGATGGATTTTCTGCTTGAAGAAAACAAATTGTTGCTTGCCAAACTCCTTGAAAAGGGAGTTGAGTTCATACTTGTAGGAGGGTATGCTGTTAACTATCATGGCTATAACAGAGGCACGTCTGATATGGATATTTTAGTAAGGCCAAGTAACGAAAATAAAATTAAGGTCTTGGAAGCTTTGATGGAGCAAGGTTTTGATGAAGAGGATCTTGCTGATATTAAAAGCGCAGATTTTAGCGGATATTTTGTATTTAGTATGTGGGAAGAGCCTTACAAAGTTGATTTCTTAACCCGTATTTCCGGGGTCAATTTCGATGAAGCCTGGGAGCAAAAAGTGTTTTTGCCATTGAATAATTACCAGGTACCGGTATTGCATCTCCATCATTTGGTACTTTCTAAAATCAGCAATGGGCGGTTACAAGACAAAGCAGATGTGGATCAACTTCAAAAAATACAAGCGTTTAAAAAAGGAAAACCATAAATCAAAAAAACCCTTTCATATTTTACCGAACTTTCCCACCGCATAAATCTGTTTTATACCCGTGAATTTTGAACTTGTAAGTGACTACTCTCCCACCGGCGACCAGCCAACTGCCATCGCTGAACTTGTAAAAGGCGTGAATGCCGGTGAAAAAAATCAGATATTACTTGGGGTAACAGGTAGTGGTAAGACTTTTACCATGGCTAATATTATTGCTCAAACCAATAAGCCAACCTTGATCCTTACCCATAATAAAACTCTTGTAGCTCAATTATATGGAGAATTTCGGCAATTCTTCCCTAATAATGCCGTAGAGTATTTTGTTTCTTATTATGACTATTACCAACCAGAAGCTTACATGCCGGTTTCAGATGTATATATTGAAAAAGACCTGGCTATTAATGAACAGTTAGAAAGACTCAGGCTTAGAACTACAACATCTCTATTATCCGGCAGGCGGGATGTGATTGTGGTTGCTTCTGTTTCTTGTATATATGGTATTGGCAATCCTGATGCATTCAGGCAAGCCATTACGAGTCTTAAGAAAGGTGATATCATTTCCCGAAATAAATTCCTTTTTAAACTTGTCGAGATATTATACTCACGCACTACGGCGGCATTAATGTCTGGTACCTTTAGAGTTGCAGGCGATGTTGTTGATATTTTTCCACCCTATATGGATGCTGCTTTTAGGATTTATTTTTGGGGAGATGAGGTAGAGAATATAGAAGTAATTGATCCCAATACCGGTAAAAAAATTCAGGATCGGGACAATATTGCCATATTCCCGGCAAACTTATTCGTTACCATGCCGGACACCGTACAACAGGCCATTCGTGAAATACAGGATGATATGGTGGCACAGGTTGAATATTTCAATTCTATTGGCAAATACATTGAAAGTAAACGACTGGAAGAGCGCGTAAATTTTGATCTCGAAATGATCAGAGAATTAGGCTATTGCTCAGGCATTGAGAATTATTCCAGGTACTTTGACAGGCGTGCACCGGGATCAAGGCCATTCTGTTTAATGGACTATTTCCCAAGTGACTCGCTCATATTTTTAGATGAAAGTCACCAGACTATTCCGCAAGTAAGAGGAATGTATGGTGGCGACCGTGCCAGGAAAATAAATCTGGTTGAATACGGTTTTAGGCTTCCTGCCGCGATAGATAATCGTCCACTGGCTTTTAATGAATTTGAATCACTTGTCAATCAAGCGATTTATGTCAGCGCTACTCCTGGAGTGTATGAATTAGAACTGACTGAAGGTGTAGTCGTTGAACAATTAATCAGGCCTACCGGGCTTCTTGATCCACCAATAGAAGTTCGTCCATGTCTCAATCAAATAGATGACTTGTTGGAAGAAGTGGACGAACGTGTGAAAAAAGGCGATCGTGTATTAGTTACGACGCTTACCAAACGGATGTCCGAAGAACTTGCTAAATACCTCACTAAATTTGGAATAAAGTGTAGATACCTGCACTCAGAAGTGGAAACATTGGAGCGCGTTGAA
>Ga0207018_1127_pt1 | contig 12726 bp, 10 predicted proteins | sample Alteio_BWMinCont_52_FD_153476 | JGI IMG/M metagenome (GOLD analysis project Ga0207018, IMG submission 153476) | Enriched cells from forest soil in Barre Woods Harvard Forest LTER site, Petersham, Massachusetts, United States -... | ecosystem: Environmental > Terrestrial > Soil > Temperate forest >...
TTTCCCTGTAACTCCGCCACCAGTAGTAGCTCCACCACCACCGCCTTGCCCATCGCCTGTGTTTGAAACACCATCTTCCCCATCCGACGCGCTAGGATTTCCACCGCTGTTTCCGCCGAGCCCTCCGGTACCAGATCCTCCTCCGTTACCGCCAACAGTATCACTCGGTGCATTTTGTCCATTTCCATCTGGAGGAAGAGCAGCGACGGCGCCCCCTCCTCCTCCACCTCCTTGCGATCCAACTCCTCCGGAGGAACCCCCATTCCCAAATAAACCGCCTCCACCAACTCCTCCACTAGCTGACCCGGCTGATGGAACCCCCGCAGCTCCATTTCCAAACAGTCCACCGCCGCCGCCGCCAGAACTAGGGGGGTTTGAAATCCCAGCACCTCCATTTCCTCCCATTCCACCACCACCACCGCCAGACTTGCTACCATCGCCTCCATTTCCTCCGTGCGCTACGCAAGAAGTCATAGAAACAGCATTGAGTGTAACAGTGGATCCTCCTCTAACAAAAAGAGCCCCACCGGCTCCCATACCACCGCCGCCAGTTCCCGCTCCACTTCCTCCAAGGGCCAAAGTATTGGTCAAAACCATGTTGTTGATCGTTACATTCCCAGAGGAAATAAGAAAACCTCGAAACGTGTTGCCACCATTCAAAGTAATGCCGCCGCCCGGACCATTTATGGTTAAACTATTCCCTCCAATAGAGATAGGGGGAAGATTAAAGGATTGGTTCGTTAAAGAAGCTACGCTAAAATCAATCAAGCTTATAGAACCCGAGAGATTCACTTGATTAAGCGCATCGCGCAAGCCATTTGTGATCTCAATATTGCTTTGTGATACCGTAAACCCAAAAAGTTGGAAAGAATATAAAAGTGAGAGAAGAATCTTTCTTTGCATAGACAAAACCTATTGATTTTTGCAAGTGCTCATAAACTTGAGGTATACCGAAGTTAGCTCAAGAATTGGCTTTTGGGCAGCTTTCAATCCCGCCCAAAAACCAATTCTTGAGCTAACTTCGGTATATACCCGTTCCACCTGAAAGTCACCAACGAAAATCGAATTAAAAGCTCTCTACAATCGAAGAAAAAATCGAACCAACGAAAAAATCATCAAATTTTGCTCGCGAAGCGAGTTTTGCAATTCCCTCGGTTTACTTTATTTCTTAACAGTCCCATACTCCACCCCATGTTGGATGAACATCGAATCGGCGGTCTTCTTCTCATGGGCGGTCAAGGCTTGCGCTTTGGAAGCGACATCCCTAAGCAATTTCACCGTCTATCGGGAAAACCGATCTATCGCGTTACGTTAGAGGCATTTCTTTCCGCTGCGATTTTTGATGAGATTGTTTTGAGCTGTCATCCCGATTGGATACCTCTCGTTCAAGAAGAGTTAGCCTCCATGCCCCTTCCGATTCCCGTACAAGTCGTCCCGGGTGGGAATACCAGACAAGAATCATCCGCAAGGGGATTGCGAAGTTTTCACACCCCTCCCGACATCGTACTTATTCATGACGGTGTCCGTCCATTTGTCTCATCAGCCATTCTCAAAAATAACGCTCTTTTGGCCATACAACATGGGGCTGTTGACACCTGCATTCCTTCGACCGATACGCTTGTCCATGCCCCTGGAGGACTACGCATCGAATCGATTCCGAACCGTGCCGATTTTTACCGCGGACAAACGCCCCAAAGCTTTTCATACCCACTCATCTTACACGCGCATGCCACCACAACACGTTCAAACTCCTCCGATGATTGCAGATTAGTGACGGAACTAGGTCATCCCGTATTTCTTGCAGAAGGCGATGAACATAATCTCAAAATTACCTCGGAATTAGACCTTTTTCTCGCCGAGCAGCTATTTCGATTGCGAAGAGACCCAATTCTTGCAACTACCCATTCTCTCCTGGACAAGCGTTATGCCGTAGTAGGTGGCACAGGAGGAATCGGCGCCGCCATTTGTCGCGCTATTTCGCAAGCAGAGGGCACGCCAATCGCCATCTCTCGTTCGACCTCTCCCCCACTTGACCTCCAAGACTCCTCCTCGATCGAAACCGCCTTTGCAGCTCTTGGGCCTCTCGATGGGCTCATCAACTGTGCAGGTTTTCTGCTGACAGGCACCCTTGCCAACCTCTCTCTTCTCGACATCGAAAAAACTCTCGACATCAACCTAAAAGGACTCATTCTCTGCTGCAAAGCAGCAAACCTCACACCCAATTCTCATCTCATTACAATTGCCTCTTCTTCTTTTACAAGAGGTCGTAAAGACACCAGCATCTATTCCTGTGCCAAAGCCGCCGTCGTAAATTTTACCCAAGCTTTAGCGGAAGAGCGCCCAGATCTATGTGTCCACGCAGTAATCCCTCAACGAACGAACACATCCATGCGCCGAACGAACTTTCCGCATGAAGACCCAAACCAACTACTATCTGTCGAACAAGTCGCCGAAGCTGTCCTTCGGTTGCTCATGGACAATCATTCCACGGGAATGCTCGTCGAAGTAAAGATGCAGTAATTGTCAGAGAGAATTGCATAACTCGCTTCGCGAGCAAAATTTGATGATTTTTTCGTTGGTTCGATTTTTTGCAACGCAACATATCCTCTTGGCCATAGGCACTTTGCAAAAAGTCGAATCCAACGGGGAAAGCGCAAATTTAGCTCCGAATGGCGTTGTTGCATAATTCAAGACCATACAACTCTCTGATTATGAATGGGCAAATCAACACCGAGGGCACCGAGAGCATCGAGAAATTGCGAAAACTGGTCTTTATCTCGGTGCTCTCGGTGTTTAATTTTTAAGGTGTTACGCACAAACCGATTTATGCAACAACGCCGCTCCGAATGGAGTTTTGCAATTCCCTCGCCATCTATTATCCTCTCCTTTACCATGTTCCTTCTGAAAAGGAGAATTTTTATGATACTCATTGTGAACACACCCGCAGAAAATCCCTACAAAAAGTCCCTTGACTACCAAAAAAAATCCACTGCCGCAGAAGTGAATTACCAAGGTACGATCTACTGCAAGCAAATTACTTATGAAAAGCAGATAAGCCTTTGTTGCCGCATTGTCCGTGTAGCACTATGCGCTCTAGCTGCCGTAACGCTCATTCCCTTGTGTTTTAGCACATCGTTAATCAGCAAATGGTGGAACCAAGCCATGAGTGGCGTAGATCAAAAAGTCGTTCTGATTAAAAATCGGATGCAGACGCCTCCTCCGTCAAACATTCCATGTGCTGACGATTTAGAACCCCACGTTCGATTTCAAGATGCACGCGCAAGACTCTTTGCGAAAGAGGACGCTCCAGCGGAGATTGCAGATGCCTCCTCATTCAATCTGGAGAATCTCGATAGCGCAAGCAAGTCCAACTTGACAATGCCTCAGCAGCGAAAAACGCCACCTCTCAGCTTCATGGATACGCAGATCGCTCCCGGCAAAAGTAAGCATGGAACTACCACATTTTTTGCCGACGATGTGATTGTGGAAAACTTGCCCATCCTCCGCCAAACGCGCATTGACGGCAAGCTATACGCTTTCTACACCCAGCACGAAAAAGCCATTATTCAACAACAGGCCGTAAGAGGATGTACGGCAGCAGTAACTGCTATGATGATCATGGACAATGGTGGACAAGTGAATCAAAACACATTACTGAGGAATTTAGGCATGGAGGAAGATCTATTAGCAGATTTAAGGAATGCCGGGCTACATCCGATCGTAAGCGCTTTAGGCTCATATTTTGAGCTAAAGGCTCTGATTATAAAACATGGTTCTGCGATTGTGCATGGAAGTCCTGATGGTCCCTTAGGTGGCCATGTCTTCATCGTAGATGACGTTTCGCAAGGTTTTACAGCAGTGAGGATACGCGACCCTTACCACGGTTGGGAAATCACGGTAACAAGTAAAGCATTTTCAGAAGCCTGGCATGGTGGCAAAGTCATTCAAATATCCAACTAACGAGAAAATTGCAGTAGCATTCGCCAAATTTTTTCCTCTTCGCTGTAAAAGCCACGTCCGAGCGGCAAAGAGGAGATTGGACTTTTTTATAGCGCGGCAAATCGGGCATTTGCCTCAGCGGCCTTAATTCTTTGAGCAGGATCTGCTCTCAGCATCGACCAAATGATGTGGTTACGCCGTTCTTCAGAAGTGCCACTAACATTAGGTTCTTTCATCCAGTCTTGCTTAATTGCAGCAAGCTGCTGGAGTTGAGCGTTCAGAACTTTGGAATTCATATCTAATGATGATAGACGTTGAAAATCTGGATTTTCCGTGATCGGTTGTATGAATAGCTCGTAAAGAATGCATCCCATGCCATAGACATCGAGAGGGAGATCTATCATGGCTTGGAAATCTACTTGGGGAGTCTTTTTTCGTATGCTTAGATGTGCTCGTGCAAATTCTGGGGCCATATAAGGGACCGTGCCACCAGCTCTTTCGTTTCGATGCTCATCATCTATTAAGTGGCAAGAGGCCCCAAAATCACCGATGTGAGGATCTCCCCGTTCATCTAAGAAGATGTTGTCTGGTTTGAGATCGCGATGGATGATCCCTTGTTGGTGCATGGCGACCAAAGCCGTTGTTAATTTCTTTGCAATCGGCAATTTTTTATCAACAGCAATGGAATTGCTTAGAGTTCCTCCGGTATACAAAGTTTCAATGAGGTAATGCTTCTTCTCTCCATATTTCTTGCTGAGCTCTATAATGTTGCCGTGCGCTTGCACAATATTTTTACAACCGCACATCTTTTGAAGGCATGGGACTTCCACCTCAAGATCATCTCCTAAGCCAGTATGAGCACTGATCGCAGCGTAAAGTTTATTGTCATGTAGTCCTAGACAATACCGCACGTTTTTCGTTGTCTTAGCAATGACTCGATCTCCTGCTGCCTGTCGATTCAATTGAAGATAAGGTTTGCCATCAATGCAAATAATATTTCGTGGAATTTGGCGAGTTGGATGGCTCTTATTATATTCACGCCAGGAAATCTTTTGGTCAGGACTACTTCCGCGAATATGATTTGTAGCTAATAGCGCATTCTGTAACTGATCTTGGGTAATATTAGGAGCGATTGTCCTAATGGTGGCGTGGGGTTCCTCTACGTTCGGCTTTTGTGACGTTTTCATCATTTCTGGAAATGCAATGGCTTCTATCTTGGGAAATCGTTTCTCCAGGCTCTTTTTATCAAGCAAAACAGTCATGATACTGCCATCAGAAGCCACCAGCTTTATAGGAATGCCCCCGGATGAACAAGTTTTGACTTTAAACTGTGGAGCATCCCAACCCTTGAATGTAACCCTGGTTTGCATAGGGGCCCAGGAAGAACCGTCAGCTATACTATTTTTAGTTATATACCCATGTAATTCTATTAGCTCACAAGAGCTCTTTATTGCCTTAAACTGGGATTGCCCATAATTATTTGCCAGAAAATCTGCGTAAATATCAATCATATTAAACCATAGTTTTTATTTGTTTATAAATCAATTATACTATTATTTTAATATAAATTAAATTGTTTTATTTTATCAAATTTTAGTTAATTATCAACTATTTTTATCCCAGAAATGTCTTAGAATACTTGTCTTGGCATATTGGCCCGCTTCCTCGCGACAAGACGGGGTACGCCGTATCCCGATAATCGCTGCAGCCAAACTCATGAGGGAATTGCAAAACTCGCTTCGCGAGCAAAATTTGATGATTTTTTCGTTGGTTCGATTTTTTGCAAAGTGACATATCCTCTTGGCCATAGGCACTTTGCAAAAAGTCGAATCCATCGGAAAAAGCACAAATTTGGCTCCGAATGGAGTTTTGCAATTGCCTCTATTAACCCCGATTTTTTCTTCGATTGTAGAGGCTTTTAATCGATTTGCGTTTGGGTACCTTTCAGGTGGAAGGGGTATATTTCTCGGCTCAACCCTAACGCAATGCGGCGATCACTTCTTTGGCTCCTATGACGCGAACATCTGGGGGCAATAAGAGCTCTTTTGGTTTTTCAGGAATGAAAAGGACATAGTGAAGTTGGGCATTAGGATGTCGCTTCACTGGCGGGATCCCCTTGCTTTTGAGTTCGTTAATCGTTTTATAGATCCATTGGACGGATGGTTTTTTTTCTGTCCACTTCGCTTCGCCAATCAAAAAATGCCGTTCATCGAGAGATTGTGAGAGAATATCCCATTCAGGGCCTTGTCCTTGCCAGAAGCGTCCAGCTGGCTCATAAAGGGCTTCCCAATTTTCCGAGAAAATGGGAATGGATAAACGGCAAAGGTCTTCCCAAGCTGTGGCAAATAGACCAGGAAGTCCTTCTTTGAGCCACTGGTGTCTAACAACCGTGGAAACTTGTGAGAATAAACTGCGCCTAGAAGCGACTATTTTAAACCAGAAACGAAGAAATGGGTCTTTAATTTTATAGAGCGTTTTCTTGGAGTTTTGAGGATCTGCTCCATACGGCACCTCCCGTTGGATAAGCTCCAACTCAAGTAACCGTTCAATCGGCCTGCCAAGAGTCGTCGCAAGCGTCTCCATCCGAGTGGCTACTTCTGAAAGTCGATTCGCCCCCAATCCAATGGCGTCTAAAATGGGTCTTAAATGGATAGCTGGAGGAGATTCTTCGTAGAGAAGCCGTTGAGGCTCTTCATGCAAAGGCCCCATGGGATCGAGCACCAATCGATCGATTGCTTCATAGAGATTCCCTCCTACTTTATTCACGAGCTCCCAATAACGAGGGACCCCTCCCCATATGGCATAAGATTCTACAATATTCCGAGGAGTTTTCAGTTTTAATGCCTCTTGCATATATCCAATAGCAATAGGATGGAGTTTGATAAGTTCATCAGCTCGTCCATACAGAGGAGCCGACTCATTCAAAATAGCGCTCTGCATCATTCGTTGAGAAGATCCGCAGAGCACCATGACTAGCTTCGCCTTTTTGGCATCGTGATCGATAAATTTTTGCAAAATACTTGCAAGTTCTGGCGATCCAGAAATTAGATACGGCAATTCATCAATAACAATCGGTCCTCTCCATTTAGCTTTCAAAGCATCGCGAGCCAATCGTAAAAATAGAGATTGCCAATCGGGATATTCGGCTTCAGAAAAGCCGGGCAAAGCTTGTTCTATCGCCAGAGCGAGATACTTTCTTTGAATGGCAGGAGATGATTCATCCGCCACAAAATAGACACCTTCGTTTTTCTCCGTCCATTCCAATAAAAGGCGTGTCTTTCCTAGGCGCCTGCGTCCCCAAATCACAGCCAGCCCTGATGTGCTGGAGCCAAATAGTCTCTCCAAACGAGCTAACTCGTTGCGTCGATTGACGAATTTCATAGAGGCCTCATTTACTCATTATTATGCAATGAAACATAATGTTTTGCAACATAATGTTTCAATGAATATGCGCAAGTTATTCATAGTAAATGACTTGAGTAAATATAGTGCCGGGTTTCTGACCAGGGCCCTTTAACTAAAATGTTTTGACGTATTTGAACAGAAAAATGTTGCCAAAATTCCTTTTAGGTACCCTACACCGAAAGTTGCCGCTCTCCTAACAGAAGCTAAGCCCCTTATGGAGTTTTGCAATTCCCTCTATTGACCCCGATTTTTTATTCGATTGTAGAGGCTTTGAATCGGTCCCCTTTGGGTGCCATTCAACCGGAACGGGTATACTCGGCAATTTCCTCGATCGTATTGCATCCACAAAAGAATCCGCAGAGAATAACAAGAGATAGATACCAGATAGGATATATGACTCGTTTTTGATTGCGTCGGTAGTCTGGGAAATCAGACAATGCCCCTCTTACAGTCTCAGCGAATGTTAGAGCATCGAATTCTTTACTAGCTTCCAGAATTTTGACATCAATCGGTTTACGTCGCGACATAGGACCTCCTTAATTTTGAGGTATTTACTATGCCATGTTAGCACATCAGCTATCAAAACTTTTTAGTTAAAGCGCCCTGTCCATGGTTACTGACATCTATTTTCTCCTGCAAAGTACAAATTATTCAGACTCGTTAGTTAATATGCAATAAATCTTTGGCACAGCGAATAAGAGCCGTGGCTTCTCGATGGAAAACCTGAGCCTCCATGATCATCTTTAATCGGCATGAAGAGCTAGCGAGCTATGTTGATACGATGTTCTAGATCAGACAAAGTGGTGAGTATGTCATCAAAACTAACAGCCTCAGTAAGGTACATGTCGCGCATCAACTGGTAGTCTCGTCGCAATGCAGGGTTTCTTTCAGCTTTCGGAACAAGACGAAAAGTTCCAGGTTTGGCCAGGTCATAGTTTGCCCACGCGCTACCAAAGAACTGGCTCTTCCATAAAACGACCCTGTTTCGGAGGTCGTGTAGGTTTATAGCTTTGATTGCCTCTGGGCGATTCGCAAGTGTTGCAGTATCCGCGTAATGACGTGAAAACCTATCCGGCACTTGTTTGTGGGGTGGTCGGTGGTATTCTGCGTGTAGGATCGTAGCTTTCTCCCAGAAACTTCGCTCTATCTCTAGAGCCATGACTTCACATCGCCAATCGGAAAATGCTTTAGGAAAAACTTCGGCAATCCAAGGTCGTATCGTATAATGCCCTATTGGTTGCTGATCGGTGAGAGCGCCGAATTCCAGTTTTACAGAGCGTTTGATGTAAGCAAACCCTGTTGGTTCCGACGATGGGTAGTGAAAAAGAAGAATCGGCGAATTTGTATTAGAGTCCTTCAAAAACTCGAATCGCGCCTGCTTATTTTTCCCTAGTATGTGCAACACCGAGGCTTCTAGAATTGGCATGATCTGAGTTTGAATAGCAACTTCGCATGCAACCTCAGCTCTCTTCATCCATTTATCCGCCTGATTACGAGTCGTTCCAACTTCAGGAAGTCTCAGAAACGTAGGGCACAGCGAAAGATCTATATCTTCAGAGAATCGTTCAATCGCGCCAAATACCTTTGACAGAGAGGTACCACCCTTAAATACGAGGCTGTCAGCGAACTCCGACTCGAAAAGAATACCAAGCAACCAACACACCCAAAAGTCTTTTTCCATGATTACAGGAGATACATTTCTACGAATAGCTGCTTGTTGAATGTATAGGCGTCGTTCGTCAGAAGGCAATTCTAAAAAACCAAGCTTCATACAACCCCCTCAGCCAGTTTCCTGAAAATCGAATGCATCCATTCTGGCGCAAGCCGAATGTCCTTGAGTAGTTCTTGTCGTTTATCCAACGGAAGAATCCGCTTTAAATGCTCAACCCGCTCTGTTGTCACATTTTCTTTGCCCAATTCGCGAAGAGCCTGGATAAGAAGTCCACTGAGCCGACCTGCCATCGCCATATTTTTAGGGGTTGTTCGCCGAAGCTGAATGGTTGTTGCGCCGACTTTTACCGTTCGGGTTGGCCCATCTGTCAAAAACACCACTTTAGCTGGAACCTGTTCGGATAGTCCTAGAATGTTTGCAGCGTATGCTCCTGTTGGCTGAATACGCGTGCAATCTCTTCCAACCAATGCCTCTGCTATTTTTTGGGGAGATGGTTGAAGTTTTCCAAGTATAGAGTGCTCTTCCGGCAAATCATATATTCCCCTCGCTAGGCGGCGAATAGTTCCTTTTCGAACAAGTCGGTGAAGAACTATATCGACAGCTTGCCTGCTGCCAAGATCTAAGAAATCCGTCGGGACAAATACTGCGCCAGGCCCGCGGATACGTATAGACTCAAGTATCTTAGAATCAATGGTTTTCAATTTTTGATCATCCTATCTGTAAGGAATATTAGCACGTTTTTCTTACAAGATGCAAGCAATATTTCGAAGTTTTGCCACCAGTGCCTTCATGCAAACTCTGAAGCCTTTTCTAATTGTCTCGACAGCGTCGCGACAATTTCGAATGAGGTCATTAGGGGTAATGATAAACTGACGGATATATTGCTTGTAACAGCTGACTTGATAGTGAATTGTCGCCACATGTGACGACAATCCGTTCAATGAATATGTTCTGAAGTAACCTAGATAAGAATTTGGGACTTGATGGTTTCGAACCATCGACCCTCTCATTAAAAGTGAGATGCTCTACCACTGAGCTAAAGTCCCTTATGACCCCAAGGGGATTCGAACCCCTGTTCGCAGAATGAAAATCTGATGTCCTAGACCGGGCTAGACGATGGGGCCTTACTTTACTTACTGGATTCCTTGCGGCGAAGAAATCGCTTCAAAAACGGTGTCAATTCTACCGTATCGCTCTAATTTTCTGCAAGAAACATTCTCGCTTAGAGAGCGTTTAGACCGTCATGATCTCTTTTTCTTTGTCAGCACAAGCTGTATCGATATCTTTGCAAAATTTGTCCGTCAAATCCTGAATGGTTTTCTCGAGTTTTTTCACCATGTCCTCAGGGATCGTTCCGTCCGTCTTTTGCTTGCGCACCAGTTCATTGAATTTACGGCGTACATCTCGCATAGAGATCTTGGCTTTCTCGCCAATTTCTTTGCATTGTTTCGCAATTTGTTTGCGCATCGATTCATCCATGGGCGGAACATTTATGCGAATCACTTTGCCATCAACCATCGGGTTGATGCCGAGTTTTGCCGCTTCAATGCCCTTCGCAATGGCATTCACTGTGCTTGGATCAAATGGAGAGACTAAAATCTGACGAGCTTCAGGAACGGAAACGTTCGCGACATTTTTCAATGGCGTCAGATTGCCATACATTTCGACCATTACACGGTCGAGCATTCCTGCGTTTGCTCGGCCCGTGCGAAGAGCCTTCAATTCTAGCTTCAAATGATCTAGCGCCGCCTGCATGGCAGATTTAACTTGTGCTTCTACGCTCATATTTCCCTCCCTAAGAGACTATGATTGCCCTACTCTCCAGCGCCAGAAACAACGAATTGAAAGGGGTTTACCCAATTTTTTCGCGCAGGCATCTAAAAACTGCTGTACTGTCACGCTACTATCTTTGACAAATTTTTGGCGAACTAAACAAACTTGATCTTCGAACGCTTGCAATTTGCCACCGACAATCTTATCAACGATATTTGCAGGCTTATCTTTCACTTGGGAACGTGCAATTTCTTCTTCGCGCTCTCGAACATGCGCAGGAATCTCTTCCGGCTTCAAGTACTCAGGATTCTCAGCGGCTGCATGCATCGCAATTTCTTTCGCAATGGCATCTTGACCAGCCATTCCGTGAACTTCCACCACAACAACGAGCTTCCCGCCCATGTGGGAATAAATGCCATAAGAGCTGTCAGGATGTTTATGGATGATTTCAACACGACGGAGTTGGATGTTTTCTCCGAGCGCTTGAATCACAAGATTGCGATATTGATCGATTGTAACTGACTTATCTTTGAAATAAGGCTGAGCAAGCAAAGCGTCCAAGTTCGCAGGCTTCGTATCCAACGCTTGTTTAACCACATCGTGCAAGAAATGTTTAAAACGATCGTTTTTTGCGACGAAATCTGTTTCTGTGTTTGCTTCTGCAATCACGAGAGTCGATTTATCTTCTGCTGTGAGAATCACACCTTCTTTCGCTTCGCGGCCTTCTTTTTTAACGCCAGCAGCCATTCCCGCTTTGCGAAGAATGTCAACGGCTTTTTCCAGGTCTCCTTCTGCCAAAACAAGAGCTTCTTTGCACTTACCCATCGCAACGCCAGTTCGCTCACGAAGTTCTTTAATCATATCCGCTGTGATGTCTTTCATCAAAAAATCCTTATTCGTCTGATTCGTCTTCTGATTCGTCTTCGTCAGACGCTTCTTCGTCGCCTTTTGCAGCACTTATGCTCATTTCATTTTTCTTGTCGATGATCGCTTGCATCAGAGTCGACAGAACAACTTTAATGCTCTTCAATGCGTCGTCGTTGCATGCAATAACAAAGTCAATTGGATCTGGATCGCAGTTCGTATCGACAAGCGCCATCACTGGGATTCCCAATGTGTTCGCTTCTGCGACAGCAATGTGTTCGCGGCTAGGGTCCACAACGATCAAGAGTCCAGGAGGTTTGCGCATAGAACGAATGCCAGCCAAGTTGCGATTGAGTTTATTTTGCTCTTTTGTGAGCGTAGAAATTTCTTTCTTTTTCAAACCATCGCCGCCGGAAGCAATCCTTTTTTCAATCCGCTCTAATGTTTTCACCGAATTGCGAATCGTCGTCAAATTCGTGAGAGTTCCACCAAGCCAGCGCTCGCAAACATAAAATTCGCCACATTCTTCAGCACATTCCTGAATGACGATTTTTGCTTGTTTTTTGGTTCCGACAAAGAGGATCGACTTTCTTTTCGCGATCGTATCACGAACCGTCTGCGCAGCTGCGCGGATCTGCTGCAAAGTTTTTGCGAGATCGATGATGTAGATGCCATTTCTTTTTTCAAAAATGAAGCGTTTCATTTTTGGGTTCCAGCGACGCGTCTGGTGACCAAAATGGGCACCTGATTCGATCAGCTCCTTAATAGTTACTTTCGCTTCTTTAGATTGTTGTTGTGCTGTAGCCAAAATTTTTCCTCAAAATTTGTAAGTTGTGCTTGGATAACATAGCGCCTGGTCAGAATCGAACTGACACTCGTAGCTTGGAAGGCTACTGTACTACCATTGTACGACAGGCGCAAAACGAAATAGTAGTTTTACCCTAAATCCACATTTCTCTACAAGAGAAAATGAAAAAAGCCGGCAAAAATTCTGTTCCTCTCCATGGCTGGTCGTTGTCAGGAAATAAATTTTACAATTTGTCTGAGAAAAAATGGCTCAGATTTTGACGATT
>Ga0207018_1128_pt1 | contig 12653 bp, 13 predicted proteins | sample Alteio_BWMinCont_52_FD_153476 | JGI IMG/M metagenome (GOLD analysis project Ga0207018, IMG submission 153476) | Enriched cells from forest soil in Barre Woods Harvard Forest LTER site, Petersham, Massachusetts, United States -... | ecosystem: Environmental > Terrestrial > Soil > Temperate forest >...
CATAGGCTGCGCTTTTCAACGTTTCACGCAGCATGACGACAATGGCATCCTCGTCGTCAGCCACCAAAATAACGGTCTTCGCATGGTCGTTAGGCTCCATGGGTCCATCAATGGGAATGATCGTCCTTGAATTTGTAGCCCACGCCGCGGAAAGTCTGAATAAGGGTGGCGCTCTTGGTTCCCAGTTTCTTGCGCAGACGCCGGATATGAACGTCGACGGTGCGCGTGGAAACGTCCACCGCGTAACCCCAGATACGCTCCAAAAGAAACTCACGGGTCAGGATCCGGCCGGCGTTTTTCATCAGGACATAGAGCAGATCGAATTCTTTGGCGGTTAAAATCAGGGGTTTTTTGTCTACTTCCACCGAATAGGTGGTCAGGTTCAGAGTGATGTTGGCTTTGGCGATGGCTTCTTCGGGCGCCCCGCCCTGACGGCGCCGCAGCACGGCCTTGACCCGGGCGATCAATTCTTCGATTTCAAAGGGTTTGGTGATGTAATCATCCGCTCCGACGTCGAGCGCGGAGACCTTGCGGTTGAGCTCCGAATACGCGGTGACCATGATGATGGGAATATGGGCGCAATCTTTATTTTGCTTGATGTATTTGCACACCTCAAAACCGTTTAAATCGGGCAGGTTCCAATCCAGCAGAATCAAATCGGGTTTTCGCTTGACGATCATATCCAGGCCTTCCCGCCCGGTTTCTGCGATATCAATAACAAAAATGCTTTCTGGAAGCGCTTCTTTCAGGAGCTTTCTCAGCGCGGGATCGTCTTCGACCAATAAGATGCGTGTTTTCATAAGATTCCTCCAAGTCCTGGCCTGCCTGCCGGCAGGCAGGCTTAGTCTATCGGGGACGAGTTGAATTGTCAATGCTTTTTAACATTTCGTTACCTTTGTTAAATCCGACGGGATTTAGGCGCGCGGATGGGCCTGTTCGTATACTTTTTTCAGATGTTCCGTGCTGACGTGCGTGTACATTTGGGTGGTCACCAGGCTTCGGTGCCCGAGCATTTCCTGGACCGTTCTGAGATCACACCCTCGATTTAACAAATGCGTGGCAAACGAATGGCGAAAGGCGTGGGGGCTCACCTTTTTCTGAAGCGCTGCCCGATGGACCCACTGATTTACCAGGAGGCGCGCACCCCGGTCCGAAAGCCGTCCGCCGCGATGGTTCAGGAACAAGGGACCGGCGCGACGGGCCTTAGGGGGGCTTTCTAAATAGGCGTGAATCCGCTGCAGAGCGGTCGCTCCCACGGGAATCAAGCGTTCCCGGCTGCCCTTGCCAAAGACCCGGACCATTCCCCCCCAAACATCAATATCTTCTATATTGAGCTGGCATAATTCCTGCACCCGCAAACCGGACGAATACAGCAGCTCGAGTAACGCGCTGTCCCGGACTGCGCGGCGGCGGGCGGATTGCGCAGGGACCGCCAGCAGCTGGCTCATCTCCTCTTCGCTCAAATAATGCGGAAGATGCTTTTCCCGTTTGGGCATGGGAAGCCCGGTAAAGGGGGTGCGGCCGAGCGCCCCTTCACGGACCAGATATTTATAGAACGACCGCAAAACGGCGATGGCCCGCAGCAGCGTGGAGCGTTGCAGATTCCGGGTATGCAGATCGGCCAGGTAATCGCGGATCACCAGCCGATGGTTGCGGTCCAGCGTGAGCCCGGGATATTTCACGCGTAGAAATTCTTTGTATTGCGCCAGGTCGTGCTGGTAGGCCCGAAGGGTGTGGGGCGAGACGCTGCGTTCGGCGCGCAGATTCAGAAGGAATTTCTGGATCCATTTATCCACGTCTCTGATTATACGCTGAACTTACGCGGCTTTTTTGAGGTTGCGGCAGCGCGGGAAGCCGGAGCAGGTCAGGAAAGGCCCGCGCTTACCAATGCGCAGGAGCATGGGCTTGCTGCACTTCTCGCACTTCTTATCGGTCATCTGGGGCGGGGGCCGCATGATCATGTTGCCCTCTTTATCGACGGAATAGGTGGTTTTGCAATCGGGATATCCGGAACAGGCCAGAAAGGGCCCGCGTCGGCCGAAACGTTTGACCAGGGGTTTGCCGCAATTCTCACACGTTTTATCGGTCACTTCCGGCAGGATCTTATTGCCTTTGGAATCGAGAGACACTTTGTTCTTGCAGTTGGGGTATCCTTTGCAGCTGAGATAGCGGCCAAAGCGGCTTTCGCGTATCAGCATCGGAGAGCCGCACTTTTCGCACAACTCTCCGGATTCCTTGGGTTCGAAAGGCTTGGTGGTGATCGCGGTCTGCGCTTTCTCCAAATCCTTCATGAAGGGCGCATAAAACTCGTGAATGACGCCAGGCCACGCCGTCTCCCCTTGAGCGATTTCATCCAATCGCTCTTCAATCCGTGCCGTAAAATTCAAATCGACGATCCCGGGGAAATGGCCCTTGAGCAATTCGGTCACATGGATGCCGAGATCGCTTGGAAAAAGGCGCCGGTTTTCGTCACGCACGTAACCCCGTCCAACGATGGTCTGAAGAATAGGCGCATAGGTCGACGGACGACCGATCCCATGGCGTTCCAGCATCTTAATGAGGCTGGCCTCATTGTAACGGGGCGGAGGCTCGGTCTTATGGCTTTCCGACTCCAATTTCACTAAATTAAGGGGATCTTTCTCTTTCAGCAGAGGGAGTTTCTGGCCTTCAGCTTTTTCCTCTTTCTCGTCGGCCTCCGCATACACCTTCAGATACCCCCATAACTTAATCGTTCGTCCATTGGCGCGGAACCCGTAAACTTTGGGATCGTCGGGAATACGCGCTTCGACATCGACGGCTACCGTATCGAATACCGCATCCGTCATCTGGCTGGCCACAAACCGTCTCCAGATCAGATCATAAAGCCGGGACTGATCGCTGCTTAAAGCCGACTTCACGGATTCCGGCGTGCGCCCGACGGATGTCGGCCGGATGGCCTCATGAGCTTCCTGGGCGCTCTTGGACTTGGTTTTATAGACTCGCGGGGATTCTGGCAAAAACGAATCCCCATACCGTGACTTAATGTATTGTCGGGCTTCCCGCTGGGCCGTTGCTCCGATATTGAGCGAGTCCGTGCGCATGTAGGTAATCAAACCCACCGATCCCGCCGAACCCAGATCCACACCTTCGTAAAGCTGCTGGGCGATCACCATGGTTTTGACGGCGGAAAATCCAAGACGCCGGGATGCATCCTGTTGGAGAGTCGCCGTCATGAAAGGGGGAAGGGGCGACCGGCGCGCTTCTTTTTGAACCACTTTGGCGACGCGATAGGCCGCTTTCTTTAAACGCTCGACCAGCGATTCCACCGCCGGCTCCTCGGTAAGGGTCGTTGTGGTGACGCGATAATCGTCGGAAAACAGTTTAAGGACAGCGGTCTGATCCAGTTTCACGCCGTCGATTTCCGTCAAGCTGGCTTCAAACGGACTTTGCTTGTCTTTCTGGAGCTCAGCGGTAATCGTCCAATAAGCCTGCGATTTAAACGCTCCGATTTCGCCCTCGCGCTCCACCAGGAGCCGGAGCGCCACGGATTGCACCCGGCCTGCGGACAATCCCTTACGGACTTTCGCCCACAAAAGCGGAGAAAGCTTGTACCCCACCAGACGATCCAGAATTCGGCGCGCCTGCTGCGATTGAACCAGCGCCATATCGATCTGCCGGGGATGCGCCAAAGCCTCCTGTATCGCCTCGGGCGTAATTTCGTGGAAGGTAATCCGGAACATATTCTCCGGCAACACCTTCAGGACGTCGGCCACATGCCAGGCGATCGCTTCCCCCTCGCGATCGAAGTCTGTGGCGAGGTAAACGTTGTCGGCCTCTTTCACGGCGGACTTGAGCGACGGGATGACTTTTTTGGCCTTCGGCAGGATCACGTATTGGGGGTCGAAATCCTTACTTTCATCCACGCCGATCGAGCGCGAGGGGAGATCGCGGATATGTCCGAACGTGGCCATGATCGTATATCCCTTGCCGAGAAATTTTTCGATCGTCCTCTGTTTGGTTGGGGATTCCACAATGACCAGCGAATGCTTTTTAAGGCTCTTCCCCCCTTTAGCAAAGGGGGGTTTGGGGGGATTTTTCAATCGCACAAATCCCCCTTTATCCCCCTTTTTCAAAGGGGGAGGAGGCACGGTCTTTGGGGCATTCTTACTTGTAGGTGACATAACGTTGTCCTGGTAAACTGCGAATAAGTCCTTCCAGTTCCAAAGATAGCAGGGCGCTTGCCAGTCGGTCAACAGGTTCTTCAATCGTCAGAGACAATTCATCGATGGTAACGGGGATCACGGACATCGCCTTCAGAACCTGTTTCTGCATCTCCGTCAAATTTTCAAACCTTCTCTCATCCGCTTGTTGAGGCGCTTCCTTGTCCAACCCGTACTCTTCCAAAATATCCTGCGCGGTTTCAACCAACTTGGCTCCTTGTTTAATCAAGCGATGACACCCAAAACTTTCGGCCTGAAAGACGGACCCCGGCACTGCGAAAACGTCCCGCCCCTGCTCGGCGGCATAGCGAGCCGTGATCAAAGCGCCCGAGTGTTCACCGGCTTCAATAACCACCACGCCGCGTGAAAGGCCCGAAATCAAACGATTACGCCTCGGAAAATGACCAGCCTCTGGAGGCGAATCATACGAAAATTCTGTGAGCAACGTGCCGTTTGAAGCAATCTGGTCAAAAAGTACATGATTCTCCCTCGGGTATCGATAACGAAATCCATGACCGAGCGCCGCGATCGTAAAACCACTCGATTCCAGAGTGACGCGATGCGCGCACGCATCAATGCCGGCCGCCAGCCCGCTGACCGTAGCCATTCCCCTCTGCACCAGATCTTGGGTCAACTGCTCGGCCACCGCTCGCCCATAAGGACTGGCCCGACGCGTGCCGACGATCCCGATCAAGAACTTCGGTAGCGGAGGCCATTTTCCCTTCACATACAAAACAGGCGGCCGGTCGGCAAGTTCCCTGAGCGTTTCGGGATAATCGGGATGCAATTCCGTGATCGCCCGGAATTCCCCCTTCTGTATTCGTTCGAGTTCCGCATCGGCTTCGCGGCGCAACCGCTCATCTCGGAATTGTTCTGCCCAACATTCGGCGGCGGCTTCGGGTATTCCCAGCGCTTGCAAGTCCTTCGCCGTTAAGGTAATGGCGTTGGCGGCCGACCCAGTCAGTTCAAGCAGGCGATGGAATCCCATGGGTCCTAAATTCCGAACATGATTGAGAAAGATCCAAGCCAAGGGCTCACTATACATAATCGATTGCCTTTCCTTTGTCAACCGTTTCCTTATTAAAGGACGGAGGTTTTGTCCAAGACACGGTATTGGACCGCCTCTGCCACATGACGCGCTTCGATGGTTTCGGAATTTTCCAGATCGGCGATGGTCCGCCCCACTTTTCGTATCCGGTCGAAGGCTCGAGCGGAGAGGCCGAGGCGATCGACGGCCGCTTTGAGCAGGTCCTGTCCTTCGCGGGAGAGCGCGCAGTAGCGGCGGATCTCCGCCGGCCGCAAACGCGCATTGAGCATCGTTGGGCCCGGCAGGTGAGCGTAACGTTTTTTCTGAGTTTGACGGGCCTGGTCCACACGGTTGCGAACGGTTTCCGAGGATTCCACGCCATGGCCCTCGGCAAACAACTCCTGAACATCCAGGACGGGAAGTTCCACATGCAGGTCGATGCGGTCTAGAAGCGGTCCGGAAATTTTCGCCAGGTACCGCTGGATTTTCGGCGCGCTGCATTGGCATTCTTTTTTCGGGTGGCCCCGGAGGCCGCAGGGGCAGGGGTTCATGGCCGCGACCAGCAGAAAATCGGCAGGAAAGACGGCCCGTCCGCGGGAACGCTGAATGTGCGCCTGGCCTTCTTCCATCGGCTGACGCAGCGCCTCCAGGGCGTCGCGCCGGAATTCGGGCAACTCGTCCAGGAATAAAACACCGCGATGCGCGAGCGAGATTTCTCCAGGCATCGGGATATCCCCGCCTCCGATTAAGCCGGCGGTGGAGGTGGAATGGTGCGGGCTTCGAAAGGGGCGCTGCGGCAATAGCCCCACGCCTCCAAGCTGGCCGGCAACAGAATGAGCCTGAGTCGCGTCCAGGGCTTCCTCCAATTCCCAGGGCGGAAGGATTCCAGGGAAAGCCTGGGCCAATAAGGACTTCCCGGTTCCCGGACAACCGACCATCAGCACGTTGTGGCGACCTGACGCGGCAATTTCGAGGGCGCGTTTGGCCATGGCTTGTCCTTTGATATCGGCGAAATTCACGACGCAGGTGGAACGTTCCGGATGCCATTGGCTGTTCACCTTAGCGGGGACGGGGTCGCCATCGGCCTGCAGCCAATGCAGGACATCCCGAAGATGCAGAAAAGGAAACAGACGTATTCCGGTCAGCATGGACACTTCCGCCATATTTCCCGTCGGGAAGGCGATATCGCCGGATTTTTGGCGTATTAAACTGCGCATCAGAGGAAGGGCTCCGCGCACAGGCCGAAGCATTCCGTCCAAAGCCAGTTCCCCCACCCAGAGGCATCTCGGCCAGCGTTTGGGAGTTACGGCTTCGCTCGCCATAAGAATCCCAATGGCAATCGCCAGATCGAAACAGGATCCCTCTTTGCGCAGTTCAGCGGGCGCCAGATTGACCGTCACCCGCCTTGTGGGGAACTCAAATCCGCTGTTGCGGATGGCCGCCACCACCCGGTCTTTGGCTTCCCGGACGGCCGCGTCCGGCAATCCCACGATGGAAAAACAGGGCAATCCCTTCGCCAGACAGACCTCGACATGAACCGGGGCCGCTTCCATCCCCACCAGACAAGCGCTTTCCACTTTGGCAATCATCAATTCACCTCCACCTATTAGAGGCGCGAAAATGAAAAAAATTCATTTCCAAGGAGTTAAAAGGTATACCGGGAGGATGGTTCAAACGCATTCCGGATCCATTCGATCGATCCGGCTTCGATCAAAACGACGTCGAATCGCACGTTTTCTTCATTCAAGGATCTCTTTTTAAGGTAGCTCAGAGCCGCCCGAACCAGTTTATCCTGCTTGCTTGGGGTTATGGCGTCGGCGGCGGATGGACTATGGATGTCGGTGCGGGTTTTTACTTCAACAAAGACCCAAGTGTCTTTGTCGCGGCAGATCAAATCGATTTCTCCCCACCGCGTCTGAAAATGACGGTCCTCAATAGGGAGACCTTGGTTCTGGAGGTACTGGGAGGCTTCCTCTTCCCCCCGCTTTCCTAATTCATGTCGCGCATCCACATCTCTTAGATGCAGGAGCAGGAAAAATATTCATTCGGAAAGTCGGACTGGCGAAAAGCTTCGGCGGTGGATGCGGCAGGGACCGAAGGCTTTGAGTGCTTGCAGGTGCTTCTCGGTGCCGTACCCTTTATGCGCTCTGAATCCATAGACTGGAAATTCGCGATCCCAGGCTTCCATCAGACAGTCGCGCGTGACCTTGGCAATGATAGAAGCGGCCGCAATATGGGCGCTTTTGCCATCCCCGCCGATCACGGCCGTTTGGGACAGGGGTCCGTGAGGAATCCGAAAACCATCCACCAGCACATGCTTCGGTCGGAGAACCAGGCTGGTTAAGGCCATCCGCATAGCAGCAAAGCCGGCCTGATGAATATTAATCCGGTCAATCTGATCATGCTCCACAATGCCAATGCCGATCGCCCGGGCGGAACGCTGGATAAGGGCGTAGAGGGTCCAGCGCTGGGTAGGAGTGAGTTTTTTGCTGTCGTTTAAACGGGGAAGACGGCACCTCAGAGGGAGAATAACCGCCGCGGCCACCACCGGACCCGCCAGGGGTCCGCGCCCTGCTTCATCAACACCGGCAATAAGATCGTGCCGCTTTAGATACGGTTGGTCGAATCGGAATAGATCAGGGGCGCGCCGGCGCACTGGCGACGGGGGTTGTTGCTGCCGGAGGAATCGATGTTTTGCCGACGGCTTCTTCCCGGCGGTCCACTTTCTCATCCAGGCGGGCGGCCCGTCCAGTGCGCTTTCTCAGGAAGTATAGCTTGGCGCGGCGGACATGACCGGACTTCAACACTTCAATTTTTTCGATCCGGGGCGAATGCAGCGGCAGCGTCCGTTCAACGCCGACGCCGAACGAAATCTTGCGGACAGTAAACATCCTGGACAACCCGTGCCCGCGAAGCCGGATGACGGTGCCTTCAAAGGCCTGCAGGCGCTCGGAATCTCCTTCGATAATCTTGATATTCACCCGCACATGATCGCCCACGCGAAACGCAGGGATCGACTTTTTCATCTGCAATGCATCGATCATCTCAGTTGTCGTCTTCATAAACTCACCTCGATAGTAAATCCGGCCGTTTTTTCAATGTCGCACTCTGAGCCCGTTTGGACCTCCAGGCCTTGATCGCCTGATGATTTCCCGAAAGAAGCACCGCGGGGACACGCCGCTGGCGCCAGACGGAAGGACGCGTGTAATGCGGGAAATCCAGCCGTCTTTCCTGGAAAGACTCTTCCAGTAACGATCCCGGCTCTTTAACGACCCCCGGAATCAGTCGCAAAACCGTTTCCGCCAGGACCATGGCCGGCAATTCGCCCCCGGTCAGAACGTAATCGCCAATGGAAACTTCCTCATCGACAAAATCCATGATGCGTTCGTCGACCCCTTCATAGTGACCGCAGAGAACAATGACCCAGGGTCGAGCCGCTATGTCCAAGGCCTGCTTCTGCGTCAACACGCGGCCCTGCGGGGACATATATATCACGTAAAACTTTTGCTTCCCGCCGAAATCCCGCGTTCCTGCAGCCTTGATGGCCTTAAGCGCTTTATAAATCGGTTCTGCCTGCAACACCATCCCCGGCCCACCGCCATAAGGGCGATCATCCACGGTTCGATGACGGTCGCCTGCGGAGTAGCGTCGCAGGTCATGGATCTGCACGTTGATCAACCCGCGATCCCGCGCCCGCCCCAACAGACTTTGTGTCATCGGCCCTTCAAACATCGCCGGGAACAACGTCACGATGTCCATCCGCCTAAGAGAATCTCGCTTTTTAATTCGACTCATAGAGCGATAGACGGCGAAAGGACGTGAAACGTCTTAGGCGGTGGCGGAAATCCGTTTCCAGATGCCGGAGGCGACGAGCAAATTTTTAACCGTCTCGCTGGGGAGCGCCCCTTGGTCGTGCCAATATTTGACGCGCGCTTCATCACAATGCAGCTTTTCCTTCTCAAGACGTGGATTATAGTGTCCCAGCGTCTCGATGGGACGTCCATCCCGCTTGGCGCGCTGATCGACAGCCACCAACCGATAATAGGCCTGTTTGGGTTTACCTTCGCGTTGAAATCGTATTCTAACCATAATACCTCCGAAAGAGGGGCTATTTTACCTGCTCTGACGACGGAAAGTCAATCAGCTTCTGGAGTTCCTGGAACGCCTTGACCGGGTCTTGAGCCCCAAAAACGGCACTGCCAGCAACCAACGAGGTGGCTCCCGCCTGAGCAGCTAGGGACGCCGTTTGACGGTTGATGCCCCCGTCCACCTGCAGCTGACAAGGAAACCCTTTCTCATCCAGAATATGCCTTAGGATGCGGACCTTTTCCAGCATTTCCGGCATGAAGGCCTGCCCTCCAAATCCGGGTTCGACCGTCATCACAAGGACCAGGTCCAGCTCAGGTAAAAGAGGAATAAGAACATCGGCCTTCGTTTTGGGCCGGATGGCCAGCCCGGCTTTGACCCCTAATTTCTTAATTTCACGAATGACCGCTTTAGGGTCTTCACAAGCCTCCCAATGGGCTGTGAGAAGATCAGCGCCGGATTTAGCGAATACCCCTATGTATTTCAAAGGATTTTCAATCATCAAATGGACGTCTAAAAAGATCGAAGTTTCCTTCCGCAACGCTTCGATAATCAACGGCCCTACGGTAATATTCGGGACAAAATGGCCATCCATCACATCCACCTGAACCGATTGCGCGCCCGCCGTCTGAATGACCTTGACGTCTCGCGCCAGATAGGCAAAGTTCGCGGAAAGAACGGAAGGAACAATGTGGCGCTTGAGGGTTGGCATGGGGAGACTCATTGGAGTGGTTGTTCTTCGGCCATCACGCCGTTGACAAAGATCCGGGCGCGGGCGTGCCCCTTTGGCTGAACATGGATGTCAATTTTGCTTCCCGGCGCCTGGGCTTTTCGGTAAACTTCCCGTTCGCCGGTTTCATCGATCACCACAATCCGCACATCCCGGTCGCTCGAGCCCTGCGGGACTTCGTAATGGACTAGAGACCCTTGCTCGGTGGCCGCCCCCGACGATTGATTGACCACCAAGGTCAAAGCGTCGCCCAGACGAATCGGGGAATCGGCCGTGGGAGACTGCATCAGGACTTCTCCGTCCGGTTTGCTGATATCCGCCTCCTCGCGAATGCTGGCTGTAATCTGATGCGCTGCAGCCCAACTTTGCGCGGTCGGTAGAGACCGTCCGACGAAATCGGGGGTGAGGAGCACATCGGCGCCCGGCGGACCGTCAGAAAGAATGAGGTTGACTAACCCGTTTTTGGCGATGATCGCGCCGCCCGCAGGATCGGTGGTCATGACCTGGTCTTTGTCGTACCGTAACGACGGACGATGCTCAACTTCGCCGATACTCAGACCGACATTCTGCAGAGCCGTTTGAGCGTTGCGCATCGGCTGGCCGATGAGATTTGGAACAAAAAGTGTTTCTCCGCCCTGACTGAGGGTTACCCGGATAATGCGCCCTTCACGCACCATCATGCCGGGGGGCGGCGTCTGGTGAACGATGGTCCCGGCGGGATGGAGCTTATCGTATTGTTCGCCTTCTTTTTCCAGCCCCAGCTGCTGCTGACTCACGATTTCCAGAGCTTCCCCAACGGACTTGCTGGACAAATCGGGAACCATCACCACCCTGCGGCTGTGAATCGCCGCTCCTACGGCCCAGTTGAAGGACAAATACAACGCCACAGCGATCGCGCCCAGCGCCAGATAAGGAAGAAATTTCTTCATGCGATTTCCATTATAACTCAGCGCTGAACCGCGGGTCCCAGTTGCCCGCAGGCGGATCCGATATCGAGGCCCTTGGGTTTGCGCACATACACCGGAACTCCACGCTGGCGCAGCCAATTCTGGAAGCGCGCGACCGACTCTCCGGACGGACGCTCATAGGGAAGCCCTTCCACGGGGTTATAGGGAATGAGGTTGACCTTATGCGGGAACCCTTTGATCAGATAGGAAAGACGGATGGCGTCCACAAGCCGGTCATTGACGTGATCGAGCAGGATGTATTCAAAGGTCACCGGGGCGTGCGTTTTTCGGGCGTAATTCTTGGCCGCTTTGATCAACTCACGGACCCCGAATTTTCCCGAGACCGGCATGATCTTCAGGCGCAGGTCATCGCGGACGGCATGCAGGGAAATGGCCAGATTCACCCGCACATTATCTTCCGCGAGCTTGAGAATCTGTGGAACCAGCCCCGACGTTGACAGCGTAATGCGCGATGGGCTCATAGCCAACCCCATCGGTGAGGTAATCCAGCGGATGGACTGAGTCACCTGCGTATAGTTGGCCAGCGGTTCTCCCATCCCCATGAACAGCAGATTGGTCGGCATTTGTTGCTGGTCCTTGCGGATCAGCAGAATCTGGTCCAGAATCTCCGCGGCGCTCAATTGGCGCTGAAAGGGAACCAACCCGGACGCGCAGAACGAACAGCGGTAGGCGCATCCCACCTGGGTGGAAAGACAGAGCGATAGCCGTTCCCCTTCAGGGAGATAGACGGTTGAAATCGGCTTGCCGTCATGGCCGGCGAAAAAATACCGGATCGTTCCATCCAGCGCGGACGTTTCTTTGCGCGACAAGATCAGAGGATGAAGCCGGAAACGGGAATCAAGGGCTTTACGGAAGGGAGCGGGTAAATCAGACATTTCTTCAAACGACCGGATCTGGCGATTGAAGAACCAATCGTAAATCTGTTTCAGTCGGAAACCGGGTTGCCCCTCCTGCTGGAGGAATTTCTGCACATCCTCCACGGGCGTATCGAGGAAGGTCTTATGAACGTCTCGGGAAGACACTCAGAGGGAATCAGTAAACGACGCGAGGCGCTTTGTACGGATTTTGCGAAACCGCCATGGCTTCCAGGCGTTTAATCCGTTCCGCTGTGGGAGGATGGGTCGAGAAGAGCGCCATTAAGCCTTCCCCGCGCAGGGGGTTGGAAATAAACATGTGCGCTGTCGCCGGGTTGGTCGTGAGCGGCACGCGCGCGCGCATATTGCCGTCCGAAATCTTGCGCAAGGCGCTCGCCAGAGACAGCGGGTGCCCGCTTAAATCAGCTCCGCTTTTATCGGCATCGTATTCGCGGCTGCGGGAAATCGCCAACTGAATGAGCGTGGCCGCCAAAGGTGCGATAATCATCACGACCAGAAGCTCAAGGCCGCCTCCGCCGCGTTCTTCCCGATTACGACCGCCCATACCTCCGAACATCGCCCCAAACCATGCCAATTGCCGAAGCATCATAATCGCTCCGGCAAAGGTGGCGGCGATCGATGAAATCAGGATATCCCGGTGGAAAATATGGGAGAGTTCATGGCCGATGACACCTTCAAGTTCCTCTTCATCCAAAAGATCAAGAATTCCGGAAGTCGCCGCCACCGCCGCATGGGAGGGGCTGCGCCCCGTGGCAAACGCATTCGGCA
>Ga0207018_1129_pt1 | contig 12649 bp, 8 predicted proteins | sample Alteio_BWMinCont_52_FD_153476 | JGI IMG/M metagenome (GOLD analysis project Ga0207018, IMG submission 153476) | Enriched cells from forest soil in Barre Woods Harvard Forest LTER site, Petersham, Massachusetts, United States -... | ecosystem: Environmental > Terrestrial > Soil > Temperate forest >...
GAAAAGAGTAAAAAGTGCACTTTGCCGTAAAAGAGCAGCCATTGAACCAATAATAGGCCATATTAAATCCGATTGCAGAATGGCAAAAAACTTCCTTAAAGGCACTCAAGGCGATCAAATCAATGCAATTATGGCTGCAACCGCATTTAACTTCAGGCAATACCTGAATAAAATGTGCCAAAACATTATTTTTTGGCTCAACCTCTTACTGGGCAATAAACAAATTGATTTGATCAGAAATCTAAAACCGAGTTGTTAAGGGTCGACTATTTAGTGAACTAATAAAATAAAAAATCTCTTATTGCCTTCAGTATTTTATTGGTAAGGTCTTTTTGCACAGGTATTGCAATAGATGGCTTAATACTAAAGAATTTTCGTAATTTTGCAAACGTTTTATAAAACTATAATACTATGTTAACATCTGTTTTTCTTATTGGCCTGCCTGGTGGCATGGAGTGGGTTTTGATATTTGCAGTAGTGCTGCTGTTGTTTGGTGGCAAGAAAGTGCCTGAACTGATGAAAGGTATCGGTAAGGGTTTAAGGGAGTTCAATGACGCTAAAGAAAAGGTAAAAGCGAACATTGAAGAAGGAATGAAGCCTGAAGAACAACCTAAAAAAGCAGAATAAATATAGCCTCGGTTCATGCAGGGCTATACCAGCTACATATCATACAGAAATGACCTGGAAGGGAAAAAAACATCCTGCCTCGAGGCAGTGCGCCATTTTTTGGAGCAGATAGAGGAGAAAAAACATCTCAATGCCTTCCTCGAAGTATATCATAAAGAAGCATTAGAAAGAGCGGTTGCTATTGATCTGAAAATAGCAAATGGAACTGCTGGCAAATTGGCTGGGATGGTGATCGCGCTCAAGGATAATATTTGCTATAAAGGACATAAGGTTTCCGCCTCCTCAAAAATACTTGAGGGTTTTGAATCCATTTATTCATCGACAGCTACGGAAAGATTGTTGGCTGAAGATGTGATAATTATTGGAAGAACCAATTGCGATGAATTTGCAATGGGTTCATCCAATGAAAACTCTGCTTACGGTCCAGTCAAAAATCCTTTAAACGAAAGTCTTGTTCCCGGTGGTTCATCAGGTGGTTCAGCTGTAGCCGTAGCCGCAGGACTTTGTTATGCTGCATTAGGATCTGATACAGGTGGCTCCATACGTCAACCGGCATCATTTTGTGGGGTTGTTGGTCTTCGGCCGACGTATGGACGCATTTCAAGGCACGGTTTGCTTGCTTTTGCTTCATCATTTGACCAGATAGGCACCGTAACCAATGGAATTGAGGATGCAGCACTACTTCTTGAAGTAATGGCAGGGAAAGATAATTACGATGCCACGGTTTCTTCAAGAGAAGTTCCTTCTTATTCTCATCATCTTGAAAATGCAGACAAATTCAAATTGGTTTATCTGGATGAATGTGTTAATCATGAGGGTGTTGACGAGGAAATAAAATTACGTTTTAACGAAATATTAAATAGTCTCAAACAATCTGGCTATGAGAATATAACGGCTTCATTCCCCTACCTTGACCAGGTTATCCCTGTCTATTATGTATTGGCGACGGCGGAAGCCTCATCAAATCTTTCCCGCTATGCGGGTATGACTTATGGTCATCGAAGCAAAGATGCAAATAGCCTTGAAGAGGTGATTGTAAAATCACGAAGTGAAGGCTTTGGCCCGGAAGTGAAAAGGCGGATCATGCTTGGAACCTTTGTGCTTAGTGAGGGTTATTATGATGCATACTATAATAAAGCTCAGAAAGTGAGGCGTTTAATAAGCGATTATACAATTAACCTATTAATCGATAATGATTTTTTAATACTTCCCACATCACCAACCACTGCTTTTGCGTTAGGAGAGAATACTGAAGATCCTATCGCTATGTACCTTGCTGATATTTTTACTATTCAATCGGCTATTGCCGGCCTTCCATCTATTTCATTACCATTGGGTTGGCATAGTAACGGCATGCCATTTGGGCTGCAAATTATTGGCCGCAGCTTTGAAGAAGATAAACTTCTTGCTTTTTCTAAATATTTAATGGCTAAATTCGCAAAAGAAGAAGCATGAGGAGTGTAATATATATAACAATATTTTTGACCCTCTGTGGAAGCTTATCAGCTTTTGGTCAGACTACTACCCCCTCTGAAGATGTAAAGAAAAGTGGTGATATCCTAAACAAACTGGATACGCTTATGACGTTGTGGTACGTAAAAAATGCTACTCCGGCAAAAAATAAAAAGGCGCAGAATATCATGGGTTTTAAACCCGAAGATGTTCCAACTTATACCGATTCAATCTATGCCAGGCGTATAAGGATGATTCAAAGCCCGCTCCCTTTGGCTTATAATGAAACGGTTAAGGCATTTATAGAAATGTACGCCGTTCGCAAGCGGCCTCAAGTTGAAAAAATGCTTGGGCTTGCTGATACTTATTTCCCAATGTTTGAGGAAGTGCTTGACAGGCACAAAATGCCACTAGAACTTAAATACTTATCAGTAGTGGAATCTGCTCTAAACCCACGAGCTGATTCAAGAGTTCACGCAACAGGTTTGTGGCAATTTATGTACACCACTGGTAAGCTATACAATCTTGAAATCAATTCATTTGTAGATGAGCGGAAAGATCCTGTTCAATCTACCGAAGCTGCTGCGATATTTCTAAAAGATCTCCATAATATATTCGGTGACTGGTTCCTTGCCATTGCAGCTTATAATTGTGGCCCTGGCAATGTGAACAAAGCCATCCGCAAATCTGGTGGCAAACGTACTTTCTGGGAAATATACCCATATCTGCCACAGGAAACAAGGGGATATGTACCTGCATTTATAGCGGCAGCATACGTATTTCAATATCATAGAGAACATAATTTATATCCACAGGATCTCACTTTGCCAAAAATGGTGGATACTATAATTATCAATAAAGAAATCAATTTTGAGCCTATTTCTAAAGTATTAGGTATCCAGGTTGAAGAATTGAAGGATCTTAATCCTCAATATACCAGGGAAATTATCCCTGCTCGTGGCAGGAATTATACTTTGAGACTGCCTGCAGCTAAGGCAGCCGCCTACTGGCCTATGCGCGATTCTATTTATCATACTTATACAGCCTTACTGTTGGCCAAACACCCTAATGTAAATCCAAATGACAGTAGCGGTATAGCTGATATTACCTTCAATAAAGGGCATACTGATAGTTATGATCCCAAAGAAAAAGTAAAATATACTGTAAAAGCGGGGGACAATCTCGGTTTTATATCAGATTTATTTGATGTAAGTATATATAGTTTAAAGCGTTGGAACCATATTCGTGGTAAAAGTGTGAGCGTGGGTCGAAAGCTGACAATAAATGTGCCAGCAGATAAAGTAAAGTATTATAAGAAGATAAACACGATGACTTCGCTTCAAAAAAAGAAGGAAGTATTTGGCCGAAAATACGGTGAAGTTAAAAAAGAAGAGGCGCCAGAAGAAACTGATAAGGAAGAGAAGGTAGAAACAAAATCAACAGCTAAAGAATCAAAAAAGGTAGAAAAAACTACTGAAAAAGAATCTCCTAAATCTACTGCTTCAACTAATGTTGAATATTATGTTGTTCAAAAAGGAGATACCTTATGGAGCATCGCTCAAAGATTTCCTGGGGTTACGATCGATGACCTCAAAAGGGCCAACAACATGACCAGTAATCAAAAAATAAAAATTGGTCAGAAGATTAAGATATTGAAGGGGTAGGGGCAATGTGCCTATGGGATAGTTAGCAGTGCAATTAAATTCTCAAAGCCCTCTTTCCAATGGATATTGATCTTGCATTATTTAAGTGAGTATTGCGGCCTTATTGGATGTTCGGGATTTACAATTAGCAATTGTCTTCGAGGGTCAATTAACACATCCATTGCTTCCATCGGAATTGCTCCAAGAAGTATTTCTGAATCTCCTGGCAAGACCATAGCATCAACAGTAGCAATCCTATTTTCAAATCTTATTTCTATTGGTCCGGCAATTTCAAGTTCAACTATAGTTCCGTCAGCTAATGCGGCAGGAGCTTTTCGAATTGCTGGCAGGCCCAATTGTTCTTTTATTCTTTCATTTATAGCGAGAAAGTAAGCACCGGAATCTACTAAAGCAGTCACAGTTATTTCCCTTATATTGGATTCGGGTATTATTTTATTCCTGGCCATTATTTTATCTTCCAGGCTAACTGATGTTATTTCAGCATGTACGAGTCCCATGTTTACGAAGATAATATTAAAACAGTTGAGTTGGTTTCAAATCGCATATTTAAACTTCATGACCTTGAAAACTTAACATTATGATATATATGCCAATTTGGATTTCGACATAAAACTCTCAGTCAAAATCAAGACTTAAAATAGTAAGTGCGAGATAATAGGATTTTGTGCCTTACTTCTCACTCAATTTAATCTTCCTTTCTACACTATTATATGGTCCAGGGATTGGTTTTCCTTCCTTGTCAATAAGTTCCAGCTTTATCGTATTTTCACCAAAAGGTAAACCACTTAAAGCATACGCTGCCCATTTAGTTAATATGAATTCATTTCCATTAATAGTTGCTTTTACTTTGTTGCCATCAGCAGCAAGATCAGTATTAACTAAATAGAAATCAAGCAATAAGTTTTTAGTATCCTTCCCTTTATACTCTCCTTTAGGTCTACTGTAGAATAATAGCGGACCTTTAAGGTCAGCTTCTTTGTCTTTTGAAGTCCCTACATTAAATTGGCTCAATACAAAAGCATTTTTGTTTTTTACACTTTCATGGAATGAGCGTGACAAGAAGCATAAATTTATATAATGCCCATCTTTAAGGTCACTATAAAATGTATCCTTATATCGCGCAGCATAAGGACCGCCATTTAATATCTGGTGTATGTGCTGACCTTTATCGCTATTACTGCAATTGCATTGGGTAGCCCCTGGAGTCTGGTCTGATAATTTAAAGTTACTTACATCAAATTTGAATAAAGTGCTACCTGCTTTTTTAACAGGAATTGCAGGTTCTACTTGTTTGAGGCTAGCATCATTGAAATCAGGTGATTGCACAAAATAAGACAATGTAATGCCACCCTTTGTTGCAATTACATTCACTTTTGACGAATCAGCATTTTTTGCAGTTGAATCTTTTGACGTATTTCCGTTTTGATCACCTGTTTTGCTATTATTACATCCAACAAAAATCAAAACAGATGAAAACGAAAATGATAGTAGAAATAAGACTTTTTTCATGACTTTAGATTAATAGGTTTCTTATTCAAAGATACAAGGGTATTTATCAAATTAGCTTTTTGAGCTAAATTGTTTATAATAATTGCCAACATGGTCTTTGCCTGATTGTTCAGCTCAACTTAGAAATAAACACAATTTATTTATCTTGCAATAATTAGTTTTTGCGGATAAACCCGGTTTTCACATTTCAAATTTAAAAAATAAAGGCCCGGGGTTAATTTGCTCAAATCTGTTTCCTTATTAAAGGATGAAGTTGTTCCAGTATAAATAGTTTGAAGTTCGTTACCGACTATATCGGATACAGTTATCGCAATATTTTGATCTATAGTGGAATTGAAACTAATGAATGTAGATTGATTTGCAGGGTTAGGGAAACATTGAAATGAAGTGCCTGGTCTATCAGCTTGTTGAACTCCTGCCCTATCAATTACATTAAACCACCTCACAAAACTATTGGAAACATTCCCGGAATGATCAATCATTTTATAATTAATAGGATACGTGCCTACCTGGTAAAAATATATATTTGGGAAAGTATCTCTGATAAACTCCGTGCTATCAGTTTCCACCATTCTTGGATTTGGGTCATAATTATCCTCAAAAGAATATTCTATATCCTTATACCGTTGCCACCTATAGAGATTAACAATCAGAGGCCCCTGCATGATAAGAACCGGTGGCTTACGGTCAACCACTTTAACTACAAAGGAATCCAGACTTTTATTGCCAGATGGATCCTGGGCAAAGTACTTTGTTAAATATGTACCCAAAATATATTCATTTACAGCAAATTGTACTTTTCCATCTTTGGAAGGATTGTAGCGTCCAACCTTAATTTGAGATGATTTATAATAATTATCAGTTACTGAAATTGGTTTAGGATCAATGAATTTCTTATTCACATCCCAATATATAGTGTCTAATCCAAATCTTAATACTGGCGCAATAAAATCACCTACAAATATTTTCCTCGTAACTGAAGAACTGTTCCCGGCACTATCAAATACTGTATATACAATTGTCTGCTTTCCAAGCTTAGTTGAATCAACCAGTTTATCTATTTTTAAAATCAATCCTTTTGTATAATTATCTGAATCACTTACTCCGGGATCAATATATGTTGTAAGCACTTCTAAAGTATCAGAGCTTTTTCCAAGTAGCTTTATAACAGGTTTAATGGTATCACCAACTATCACACGTCGATGCATAATACTTACATTTCCGCTGGTATCCTTAGAAGTATAAGTTATAAAGTATGTGCCTGTGTGCATTGTATCCACTACACCTGATATTGATAAGGATGGATTGCTGTCTAAGTTATCTTTTGCAAAAGCACTGTCTTCCTTATATCCATGAAATACTTCAATAAACATGGTTTGGCTACCGTTTAGAGTTATTGAAGGACCAGTTGTATCGGGGATCACTTTTACGATTCTTATAACTTGAACTGCTTTATTTCCCTGCCTGTCCTGCGCGTCATAAGTAACCTGATAATAGCCTGGTTGTGTTGGATTAGTTGCATTTTCAATTAATAAGCTATGTGACACATCTCCATCCTCATTATCAAATGCAGTAGCACCCAATTCTATATACTTTCTGTATTCTTCAAGTAATACAGTGTCTTTACCCTTTAATGTTATGACTGGTGGATTTGTATCTTTTTGTAATATTACATTATAATCTTCGAATTCTCCAACTGCATTCTGACCACATAAGTCGAAAGTATTATTAGAATATGTAACGCCAACTCTTAGCCTTCCCACTCCATAACTAATCCTTCGAATTGGTAAGGTTCCTGTCCATGTAGTACCTGTTATATTTGGCACAATGAGTAAAGTATCATCAACGCCGCTAAAAGATCCATTTTTATTATAATCAAGCCAAACCATACCTATCATATTTCCCTGGGCTGAATCCCTTGTTACAGTTATTCTATACAAATCATCTGAAACTAAAGGAGTAGGATTTAACTTGTTAAAATAAGTATAGCCGACCACACCACATGATGAGGATTGGTCTATAATTGTGTCATTTATCCTATTTGTAATTACAACCCTTGAAATACCAATTGCTGGAGAAGATGTAACTACAACGGGTGTACAATAATAAAAAACCGTTATGTAGTCAGTCTTAAAAATATAAGAGGATCCGCTATCATTTGATACTGATAATGAAACACTATATACACCAGAGTCGGGAAACTGAACAAGAGGATTTTGTGAATAAGCACTGGAGTTAATATAGCTAACTAAACTCGCTCCATACAATTTTTTAATAGTCCATTGCCATTTATATGGTTCCTGGGTTGATAGATCGTAAAATTGCAACAAATCTCCCATTCCAATGCTTGTATAATTAGCGGTGAAATTGGCTATTGGCTTGGCCTTAACAGATTTAACAACAATAAATTTATAAAATGTATCTGCGCCTCCGCAATTCTGACCTATTAGCATAATTCGAAATAATCCGGCAGAATCATACGTATACGTCGGGTTTTGCTGGTTATCATCTATAATTCCGTCTCCGCTCAAATCCCAAAAATAATGAAGTTCAGGCCCCGTGGAATTATTTGTAAAAGCTATGCTATGATGTATATAAATGGTATCCGGGCATATAAAAGAAGCTTTTGGGGGTGAGGATGTTCTTAAATCTGATGTCCAATGTATAGCAAACCCATCTCCAACAAAACTAGAATCTGTATTCCATTGAATATAAGCACTTCCAGATAATGCCTTTATGTTCTTAGGATGTATTGGCACGTTGCCGGGATTACTATTCTGGTATCCATTAATATATCCAGCTGACGCATTAAGGGAGCTTCCACTTTTATTTGTGCTATCAAATATTTGAAGATTATCATTCCCTGCACCATATGAAGACACATCAAATGCATTAAAATTTATATTGATAGCTGTTGCACATGGTGGTTTTATTACAATGAAACAACTTTTATTATTCCCATATGGATGATTTTTGCCTCCATCATCATACAAAAATCCGGAACTTGATGTGATTGTATCATTTCCGCTGCACATTGTAGCATAATCAATTACAGAAATGTATTTTGTTTTGGCGCTCTTGTCAAGCCCTCTACCGTTATGTGCAGTAAGGCTTACATCATATTGTCCTTGATGATTGAACTTGATTACCGGATTTTGGGAATAATAACTTGTACCATTGAGATAAACATATGACGGTTTTCCGTTTAAAACTGAAGGTGATATTTGCCAATACCAGCTTCCTGGTTTACCTGTTGATAAATCAGTAAATTGGATAATTGAAGTTGTGTCTATGATATTTTCACTTGCAATAAAAGAACTTTTTGGTGCATAGCCAGGTGAAACAATTTTTATGCTATCGGTGCAGGAAGCTGTAAATGTGGAGTCACATCCTGCCCAAACAAGTGTCATCTTCACTTTATACACGCCAGGGTTTTGCGGCCAGGTATAACTCACCACATTTCCAGTTGCATCGTAGACTCCACTTTTAATACAAGTATTACTGAAACACCATTGACAAACATAATTACCCCTGACATTCGAAGTATTTCTAAATACGACTGGAGAACCAAGAAAGGTAGGTGTATCGATGGCAAAAGTTATGCTTGCAGGATATATATCTGGCAACACATTTATAATATATTCTTCTGCGTCACCATATCTAAGCCCACCGCAAGGCGTAAGCTTCGCAATGGTATCAATATCGTCCATTATTCGAATTTTGTGAGATCCAACAGTTGCAGTACACGGAATAGTGAGATTTGTATAATATGTTTCACCCGGCAAAGATGAAGATGTGTAAAATACTTCTTCAGTATTTGGATCAAATATCCCATCATTGTTCCAATCTGCCCATGCAATAATTTGCTCGCTATGCCCTTGACCATATTTAATTTCAACCGGGAAGGTCTCTTGTCTATATACCGAAATAGCGGGATAAGGATATACGGTAAGCATATCAAGATCTGCAGAACTGTTATTAATTGCTTTCCCAATTTTTACATTTGAAATACCAATATACTGCGGGTTTACACTATTGGGTATAGCTACGGATACATTACAATAACTTCCAAAAATATCAATATACCTATTTCCAGCAGGATTTCCTGAACGAACCGACCATAATGTATCATTAATTTTAACTGAATCTAAGGTAGCATCCACAAAATCTCCTACATTACCCGTTGTTGAAATATCATAAGTTAAAAGAAAATAATTAGTGCCAGAATGCATCTGTTTATTCGTAATGAAAACAAACGTTCCATTTGGCTTACTAATAATTTTCCCAGCCGTGTCTGCTCCATTTAATGGTAGATTTGAATAATCATTTATACCTGTAAAATAGAGATGAGCATTTATAATGTCTTGATTATTAGTGGTGCCCTTTGTTGAAAAATAAAATTTACTGGCTTTATAAATTATATCATTCTTAGATGGAGGTACAATTATCTTATAGGTTAATATTTTAGCATCATGTTGTCCTAAAAATGTCTTATCCTTAAATTGAAGTGTGGTATCGTTAAGTTTGGCCTTACTTTGTGTACTTATGCAAACTAAACTCAACACCAGCATTAATACTGGCGAAACTGCTGTAAATTTGCATTTTGGCTTTATTTGCATTTCCCCGAGAAATGTAATCAGGTAGTAAAATTAATAATTATTTATTTAACAATTCAAATCACGAAAAAGTTAATTTATATTTATTACGCGCACAAGGATATTAAAATTCGTCGAATTGACTCCTAAGAGATTGGATATGAATACAGATAACAAAACTATTTCCGAAATTGATAGTGACGATGAAAGAGAAGAATATTATGAGCATTACAGGATCACTGTTGATCCCGGTCAGCAGCCTCTGCGTATCGATAAATTTCTTGTTAGCAAAATTCAAAACGCAACACGGAATCGTGTACAGAATGGTATAAAGGCTGGTACTGTTCAGGTTAACACATTGCCAATCAAGGCTAATTACAAAGTAAAACCAGGTGATGTCATTACAATTTTACTTTCTGAACCTCCGCGTGACAAAGAACTTAAACCTGAAAATATTCTCCTTGATATCATTTTTGAGGATGATTATTTGTTGGTTGTAAATAAACCGGCAGGCATGGTAGTGCACCCGGGCTTTAATAATTATACGGGTACACTTGTTAATGCCTTAGTTTATCATTTTGACCAACTGCCGACGGCAAATGGGGAAAGACGTCCAGGATTAGTACATAGAATAGACAAGGATACCAGTGGCCTGCTTGTTATTGCAAAAGATGAATATGCCATGACAGTTCTTGCCAAGCAGTTTTTTGAACATACTACACAAAGAACTTACCAGGCTCTTGTCTGGGGATCATTTGAAGAAAAAGAAGGTACCATAAGCGCCAGGCTTGCAAGAGCGCAAAAGGATAGACGGGTGATGTCAGTTTACCAGGAAGAAGAAGTTGGAAAACATGCCATAACGCATTATAAGGTTCTGGAAGAATTTCATTATACTTCCCTCATTGAGTGCAGATTGGAAACCGGGAGAACACATCAGATACGAGCCCATATGCAACATTTGGGCCACCCTATTTTTAATGACATTGCCTACCATGGAGACTGGATCGTTTCTGGTCCCACATTTACCAAATACAAACAATTTATCCAGAATTGTTTTGAAACTTGTCCGCGTCAGGCGCTTCACGCTAAAAGTCTTGGCTTTAAACATCCCTACAGTGGTGAAGATCTATATTTTGAAGCTCCTCTTCCTCCAGACATGGCTTCCCTGCTCGAAAAGTGGAGAAAGTATGTTAAGTTTCATGAAGAAATCGAATAATTTTAGACCGCCCAGCAGTCCAAAATTAACATAGGAGTAATATTTTAGTTAAGATATAGTTAAAAGGGATTTATTTATAATTAATCGTTAGCTTTGCTAACAAGGAAAAGGGAACAAAAGACAAAGGGGGTAAAATGATCAGTACTTCTTCACTAAAGTCTGGTTATCATGGTGGGGCTTTATTTATTTTGGAAGATTTAAAAAAAAGGACTACCCATGATACAGACAGCATTCAATATTTTAAAAAAGGCGCGTATCTTTATAATGAAGGCACTTACCCCAAAGGCATTTATTATATTTTAGCCGGCAATGTCAAAATCATTCGGAGTTCTGAAACAGGTAAAGAAAGAATAATACATCTTTCTGGCAAGAATGATATTATTGGTTATCAATCAGTGTTATCAGGATTACCTTATCAAACTTCTGCTAAAGTACTTGACAATATTGAAGTATTATTTTTATCCACAAAATTATTTTATGATCTCCTTAGCTCCCCAGAAACTAATTTTCAAATGATAAGATTATTGGCAAAAGACATAGAATTGAGTGAATTAAAGTGGGTAAATATGTCAACCAAGAGTCTTAAAAGCCGGATTGCAGATTTATTAATTTCCTTTAAAGAAAAATATGGCTTTGTGGAAAATGACAATACCTTAAACATAGTCATGGACAGAGAAGAATTTGCTGAAATGGTTGGAGTTAGTGTCGAAGCTATCATTAGAAGATTTAATGAGTTAAAAGATGCAGGCATAATCGAAACTTATGGCCGCAATATTCGATTGCTCAATTTACCGGCTTTGAAGTATATAGCGCAACATTAATAAATGGAATCTGCTAATTAAATTTTCGAATATTACTTTTTTTCATTTAGTGATATTCCGATAAGTAATCCGTACATCCGTTTACAGGTTTTTTTATCCTTATTTTGAGATAAAAATAACCATATTGTACTTTTTCATTTAGTACAAATATTTATTATTCTTCAATAATTCTTAAAATCATTGATCATAGTCAATGTCTCTTACTTATTTAAATGATTCATTTGCAGTAACTATTTTTATTTTAAACAAATATTATTTTATGAAGGGTTTTAACAAACATTTAAAGGGGAAAGTACGGGCGCCAGGCGCTTGGTTCTTTACAAAAAAACGATCCTCAACCTTTGGTTGGGGCCATAAGCTTACCATGCTTGCGGCATTATTCCTACTGCTGTCTTCGACAGGAGTAAAAGCAGCTGCCATGTCAGGCACGTACACTATTAATCCAGCTAATGCTGCAAGCAGTTCGAACTTTGTTTCGTTTGCAACTGCTACAGCATCCTTGGCTAGCAATGGTGTTAGTGGTGCCGTTATTATCCAGGTTGCGGCTGGTACTTACTCAACAGGTGTTTCAGTTGGCGCCATTACCGGTGCATCTTCAACCAATACCATTAAGTTCACTTGTGCCGCTGGCGCTACCCGTTATTCATCAGGGCCGGTTATCATTAATTCTGGTTCTTCTACTGCTCTTAATATGAGCGGCGCGAACTATGTAACTTTTGATAACATGGTGGTAAAAACTTCAGGTGCGAGCCAGGTAGTAAACGT
>Ga0207018_1130_pt1 | contig 12537 bp, 10 predicted proteins | sample Alteio_BWMinCont_52_FD_153476 | JGI IMG/M metagenome (GOLD analysis project Ga0207018, IMG submission 153476) | Enriched cells from forest soil in Barre Woods Harvard Forest LTER site, Petersham, Massachusetts, United States -... | ecosystem: Environmental > Terrestrial > Soil > Temperate forest >...
TTCATTCCTGTTTTTCCTTTAGGGATCGTGGTGTATCCGGGCGAGAACCTGAACCTGCATATATTCGAGCCGCGTTATAAGCAATTGGTAAACGAGTGTTATACGGAGGGTAAACCCTTTGGCATACCTGCGGTGATCAATAATAAGCTGAATGAAATGGGCACCCTGGTGCGCATAACGGAGATGGTGCAGGTCTATGACAATGGCGAGATGGATATAAAGACGCAGGGAATATGCGTTTTCCGGGTGCTGGAGATCATCAAATCGGTCCCCGATAAATTATTCAGCGGCGCTATCGTCAACTATCCGGATAATAAGGAAGGCCCCGGCAAGCCGGAACTGATGCAAAAAGTCGTTCAGGCCATCCGCGAACTTCACCGGCTGTTAAATATCAGTAAGGACTTTAATAAGACCGATGAAGAATTGGTGAGCTATGACGTAGCCCATCACGCCGGCATGTCCCTTGAAGAAGAATATGAATTATTGGGGCTGCTGCAGGAAGAGCAGCGACAGGAATACCTGAAGCGTCACCTGGGAAAGGTAGTGCCCGTGACCGCCGAGATGGAAACCTTACGGGAAAGGGTAAAATTAAATGGTCATTTCAAAAACTTATCTTCGTTCCTGTTCGAGGATTAAGCCGTCGTCCGCTGTTTCACCGGCGAGCCGGATCCCGAGAAAATCTATTTCATGTCAACGACCCTCTGCTTCGATTTTGGCAATACGCGGATGAAATGCGCGGTTTTTTCCGGGGGGCAGTTCTATAAAGAGTATATACTGGAAAATGACGGCAAAGAAGGGATAAGGGCGCTGCTTGAACAATACCATCCCGAACGATCCATCTTGTCGTCCGTTATCGCTCACGACCCGGTCATAGAAACTATTTTAAAACAGGCGACCCATTTTCACCGGTTGGATCATCACTCGAAAGTGCCTATTACCACGCCGGTTGGCAAGCCGATAAGCTCCGAAAAGTTATCCAGTCCCCATTCTCTCGCGCTGCCTTTCGATTTGGGATGTATGATCAGGTTGAATCTTTGGGGATCCGGTAACGCAAGCCATTCATCAGGCAGGGAAGCGAGACGGTTGAAACCATAGAGTTCCCCGATCTCTTCCAGGGAATATAATGGCTTTGCCCCCAATACCGTCAGCAATTTCAGGTTCAATTGCGCCTCATGATAAGGGGAATTCCTCCTGGAAAGCGGCACCAACTCATTACAGGTATTCCAATGATACCAGCGATTGGTCGTACCGATCCGGGAAGGGATCTTCGCTTTTTTCGCCATCAGGGCGATCTCCTTATTCGGGAATACATGAATGATCGTATCGGCCTTTATTTCTGATAGCCGCCGCGCCCCTTCGCGCAGGTTCAACGACGCCCATTCATCCCAGTTGAGGAATTCGTCTATATGACGGCATGCCCGGACGATCTCTTCCGTATAGGATCTGCCCAGGAAAACGATCCGGGCATCCGGGAACAACTCCCGTAATGCCCCGGCTACCGGTAAGGTCAGCATCACATCCCCGATGGAATCCGTTCGACTGATGATAAAAGTTCTACTCATTTAAAGATACTTATCCAGGCCGTTAACGCAATAGGCATGATCTTTTTGCTGTTTGGCTTTCAGCATGGCATAATTCGGCCCGGTCTCGTCCATCGAATAATGCGCCTTATGGTGCAAATGATAGACGATAGCCCGATGCTTCACTGACTGCAGCCTGATCCCTTTCCTGATGAGCCTCCATTCGATATCGATATCCTCGCCTACGCCGGCCCTGATATAGTCCTCATCGAACCCGTTCACTTCCAGGATATGTTTGCGTAGTATTCCCCAATTACAGCCCCAGATCCCCCTAACCTTTTTTTCCTGAAAAATGGAAGATAGATGCCGTCTTCCAGCCGCCTTGATCCATATTTCACGTGGTAGAACAGGGAAAGAAGCCGCAGGTTGCCGGTTGAGATCAGCCGGTTCGTCAACGATTCGCTCACCATGACCCTTCGCCCATAAAAAGCTATCCCTTCTCTGGCGAGGGCAGCATACTCCTTTAATAAATGCTTGTGAGGTATGCAATCCCCGTCGAGGAATACCAGGAAATCGCCCGATGACCGGGCAATGGCCTTATTCAGGATCTCATTTTTGCGGAAGCCGAGATCCTCTTCCTGGTTGACATGCTTTAAAGCAAATGGGTACTCCGCGGATCTCTTCTTAATATAATCCAATGTCGCCGCCACATGATCGTCCTCTGCAATGATCACTTCGAAGTCAGCATATCCCTGTCTTTGCAAACCGGCGAGGATCAGGTCGAGAAAAGGAAAGTTTTTATAGAACGCGATGATCACAGATATCTTCATGGCATCAAAAATAGGTAATTATATTTGCTGGATAATACAGGGAAATTTTTCTCCGGCATGAATAACAGGGAACGGATAATAGCAGGACATGACATCATAAAAGGCGACTTCCGGGCCCTGGCCAGGGCTATATCTTATATGGAGAACGGTATCGCCGATTTTCATGAACTGCTCATGAACATGCCGGCCTTTACCGCCGGCGTCATCGGCATCACCGGCCCTCCCGGCGCGGGCAAGAGCACCCTGGTGGATGCGTTGATCGGAGAGTTCATAAAAAGCAAAAAGAAATGCGCAGTCCTTTGCGTAGACCCTTCCTCCGCCTTTCATTACGGCGCCTTGCTGGGTGATCGCATCCGGATGAGCGACTGGTATAGCCATCCGGATGTATTTATCCGTAGCCTGTCTTCCCGGGGTTCGCTGGGCGGCTTGCATCCCATGGTTCCGGAGATCACGGATCTGTTGAAAATGGCGGGGTTCGATCATATTTTCATTGAAACGGTGGGCGTGGGGCAGAGCGAGATCGAAATAGCTTCCCTGGCCGATACCACCCTCGTCGTGCTGGTGCCCGAAGGAGGCGACGAGATCCAAACCATGAAGTCCGGGATCATGGAGATCGCCGATATATTCGTGGTGAACAAGTGCGACCGGCCCGGCGCCGATCTGTTCGTCAAAAGTCTAAGGATGAACAGGGAACATGGACTTCATCGATCCGAACCGCCTCCGGTACTAAAAACAAATGCCCTCCAAAAACAAGGCATCGAAGAACTGGCCAAAAAAATAGAAGAATACGGTAGAATGAACCAATCACCCGAAAGTAAGTTCCCCTTGCTGGCTGAACGCGCCTGGTGGCTGATCCGGAATGAAAGAATGAAGGATGTGAATAAAAAGGAACTGGCCGAAAAGATCAGGGAGGAGTCGGCGAAAAATAATTTTAATTTATACCGCTTTGTCGACCGGTATAGACGGTCCACTCATTGACCTTTCCGCGAACGGAAAAGCCCTTTCCTGAATTTTCTGAACCGGATATAGGCGTCCATCGATCTCAGTTTCATCTTTTCCCCGGGACTCACAGTAAACGCGCCTTCTTTATAAAATATGCTGTCTGACTTATTGATGAACCATCTCTTATACCCGTTCCGATCCATCCAGGCCAGGATCTCGTGCAAATAAGGATTGGAATAGCTCTTTCCGTGTGTTTCCAGGGAGATGACGAGGGGCCTGCTTTTCAGGTATTTCAGGACATACCATTCGCAGCCTTCCGTATCGATGCTCAGCAGACCGATCGTCCCGTCATCCATTTCATCGAAACGTTTGCATTCGACGGAAAAAGTATCTTCTTCTTTTACTTTATATTGATCGTTGATCACGGCAGGGCTGAAAGGCAGGGCCGTGGCAAAGGTTGATTCTCCAGCCTGCGCCAGTTCCAGGGTGCCGTTATAATCATATACGGCAAAAGGATAGAGTCTGACGGCAGGATAGGGCGCGAAGAATTTTTTTATGGCTGCGATGCGTTGGGGGTCGGGCTCCACCAGGGTAGCCCTGATCTTATCTTTCGTAATAAATTCGAGGATATTGGATCGTTCCGGCGTGAAGACCCCTACTTCGCAGACATGGTCAATGCTGATCTTTTTCTCTGCACATTTTTGGTGGAGCTCATTTTTCGGCATAGTGCGTTGTTTATCCGGGATCCCGATTGCTTTTCCACCAGCGATAGCCGATCAATCCAAAGATAGCCAGGGGAGTTATGGCTAAGTAGATGATACCTTGATTAAGGGCTTTCGCAGGCTTTTCACCCATTTGTTGCGCCGTGCGCGTGCAAATGGAACACTGGGCCTTCAGCCGGGGAGAACCGGCCAGCAGAAACAGCAGGATCAAAAAGAACGCTTTGCGCCTCAACATACGATGTTTTGAATAGCGAAGATAAGCCATTTTGTACTCCGCCCGCGAAACCGCAGACAAGGGCCGATCAACCGGGATGATTCGTCTGCATGGACTATCCGACCTCTTCCGTCTTCAGCATTTTCTGGAATTTCTTCCTTTCATCTTCGTCCAGGATCGTCTTGCGCAGGCGTATCTTCTTTGGCGTCACCTCGATACATTCATCCTGCTGGATATATTCCATGCATTCTTCCAGGGTCATCTGCCTCTTGGGTATAATGCGGACGGAATCATCGCTGCCGCTGGCACGCATATTAGAGAGCTTCTTGGGTTCCGTGGCATTCACGATCAGGTCACCCGGTTTGATATGCTCGGCAATGATCTGGCCGGTATATACCTCTTCGCCCGGGTCGACAAAGAAATAACCCCGATCCTGTAATTTATCTATAGAATAGGCCGTGGTCTTATCCTGGTTCTTGGAAAGCAAAACGCCATTGCTCCTACCGGGTATCGGCCCTTTCCAGGGCTTGTATTCCAGGAACCGGTGAGCCATGACGGCTTCTCCGGCGGTGTTAGTCAGCATATTGCTGCGCAGGCCGATCAATCCACGCGAAGGGATCTCGAATTCCAGGTGCTGCATCTCGCCCTTGCTCTCCATGACGAGCATTTCGCCGCGTCTTTGCGTGACCATGTCAATCACCTTGCCGCTATATTCTCCCGGCACATCCACTACCAGTATTTCGTAAGGCTCATGTTTCTTGCCGCCGATCTCCTTGACCAATACAGTGGGCTGTCCGACCGTCAGCTCAAAGCCTTCCCGACGCATCGTCTCGATCAGGATGCCCAGGTGCAGCACACCGCGACCAAAGACCAGGAAGCTATCCGCACTATCACTATCCTCTACACGCAAGGCCAGGTTCTTTTCTGTCTCCTTGATCAGGCGGTCACGCAGGTGACGGGAGGTCACGAATTTTCCATCCTTTCCGAAAAAGGGAGAGTTGTTGATCCCGAAAAGCATGCTCATCGTCGGTTCGTCCACGCTGATCACCGGCAGCGCCTCGGGGTTCTCCGCATCGGCAATGGTATCGCCGATATTAAAATCTTCCAGGCCGACCACCGCACAGATATCGCCGGCCATTACTTCTTCGGCTTTTTTCTTACCCATGCCCATAAAGGTGTAGAGCTCTCTTACTTTGGATCGCTTCATGGAACCATCCGTCTGCATCAGCGCTATTTGCTGACCTTCCTTGATGGATCCCCTGGCCACCTTGCCCACGGCGATCCTTCCCAAAAAGGAAGAATAATCCAGGGAAGTGATCTGCATTTGCAAAGGACCTTCCGACACCTTGGGCGCCGGCACATATTGCAGAATGCCATCCAGGAGGGGTGTTATATCCGCGCATTGTTCATTCTTGGTGTTGAACCAGCCATTCTTGCCGCTGCCATAAAAAGTGGGGAAATCCAACTGCTCTTCTGTGGCGTCCAGCGTGAAAAAGAGTTCAAATACGGCCTCATGTACTTCTTCCGGACGACAATTCGGTTTATCCACCTTATTGATCACCACGATGGGCTTCAGGTTCAGTTGAAGGGCTTTTTGCAAAACAAAGCGGGTTTGGGGCATAGGTCCCTCAAAAGCATCCACCAGCAGCAGCACCCCATCCGCCATTTTCAATACCCTTTCCACCTCGCCTCCAAAATCGGAGTGACCCGGCGTATCGATCACATTGATCTTGGTATCCTTGTATTCAACAGCGGCATTTTTGGAGAAAATGGTAATGCCCCTTTCTCTTTCCAGGTCATTGCTGTCCATAATGAGATCCCCCGTCTCCTGGTTGGCACGGAATACATGCGTCGCATGTAATATCTTATCCACCAGGGTAGTCTTACCGTGGTCAACGTGGGCGATGATAGCTATATTTCTGATTTGCATAATGTAACGGCCTCAAATTTGAGGCCGCAAAGGTACACAAAAAGCTCCGGATTCCTATACTCTCACATAGATCTTTCTTTTGTCCAGCCAAAGCCCTACCAGCCAGCACAATAGCATGAAAGACACGGAGAAGAGCATGGAACCGAAAGACAGGCCCAGATGCCGGTAAACATGATCATAGATCCAGACATGCACCGGAACGCCATTCCCCGTATGGATCAGGTAGATCGTTTCGGCCCCTATTTCCGACAACAGATAGATGAACAGCGGGTTTTTCCCGAATACTACGAAGAAACGGCTCCAGCGGGTCTTTTGCCTGAATTCGATGATATAGAGCAGGAAGGCCAGCAATATGCAATCCAGGCCCAGCGTATAGACCACGAATGAACTGGTCCAGATCTTTTTATTGATGGGGAAGCCCAGATCCCAGAGATAACCGGCCGTCAGCAATCCGAAACCCGCCAGCAGCAGCATGGTCAGTCCCTCATAGGTCTTTCCCTTCTTTTGTACAAAACTTCCGGCCATATAGCCGCCGATCACGTTGACGATGGCGGGGAGGGTGCTTAGCAGGCCCTCCGGATCAAAAGCTATGCCTTCCCCATGATACAGGTGATTGTCGCCCATCAGCCATTTATCCAGTTTCAGAACCGCATTCCCCGTCAGGCTCAGGGGATCGCCCGGGGTGCCCCACCAGGCCAGGATCGGCCAGTATAATAATAAAATGATCACTCCAAGAATGGCCGTTGCCCTGGGCTTGAGATAATAGATCATCAGGGAGGCCAGTCCATAGGCCAGCGCGATCCTTTGCAAAACGCCAAAGATGCGGGTATGCGAAAAAGGCTTAAAATTCCAGTGACCTGCCGCATCTTCCCGGAAAAAAGGGAACCAATACATCAGGTAGCCCAGCAGGAAGATCAGGAGCGTGCGCCGGGCGATTTTTAATAATATCTGCGATTGCGGCAACATTTCCCACTTCGGCATGACAAAGCTCATGGCGTTGCCCACGACGAATAAGAAGGTAGGGAACACCAGGTCGGTAAGCGTAAAGCCATGCCAGGCCGAATGTTCCAGGGGCGAATAGGAAAACCGGCCGTTCCCCGGCGTATTCACGATGATCATAAAACAGATGGTCATTCCGCGAAGCACGTCGAGGGCAAGAAATCGTTGATTGGAAGAAGAAGGGGGCATCGTTAGTTGATTTGAGATCAATTTATTAAATTCAGCGCAAAATCATGGCATGCGTAAAAAATGGTTGCTGCTAATCCCGGTTATTTTGATCGGGGTCTATTTTGCCGGCCCCAGCCCGGCCACCCCGGTCTATGGTAAAGAAATGCCTGTATTACCTTCAGATCCCATCGCCCTGGAGAACTATATCCGCAACAACGAAGCGCAACATAAGCTAAAGCCGGATAATGAGGCCAGGATTGTCTGGATAAATGATTCGCTGAAACAAAAGACGGAGTATTCGATCGTGTACCTGCACGGCTTCTCCGCCTCACAGGGGGAAGGTGCGCCCCTGCACCGGGATCTGGCCCGTAAATTCGGTTGCAACCTCTACCTGTCCAGGCTGGCGGAACACGGCATCGATACGGTGGAGGAAATGGTCAATCTCACCGCCGACGAATATTGGGAATCCGCAAAACAAGCGCTGGCCGTAGGAAGGCAGATAGGTAAAAAGGTGATCCTGATGGGCGTCTCCACGGGTGGTACCTTTGCGCTGCAACTGGCAGCGGCCTACCCGGATCAGGTGGACGCCCTTATCCTGTTGTCCCCTAATATAGCTATCAATGATCCCAATGCCTGGGTGTTGAATAACCACTGGGGACTGCAGATCGCTCACCGGGTAGCTGGATCTGAATATATCGAGCCTAAACAGGATTATGGCCCTCTTTACCGGCAATATTGGTATCCTAAGTATCGCCTGGAGGCGGCGGTCGCCCTCGAAGAACTGCTGGAAACCACGATGAGCCAGGAAACATTCAATAAGGTCAAACAACCCACCGGGGTTTTTTATTATTACAAGGATCCTATACACCAGGACAGCACGGTAAAGGTATCGGCCATGCTGACCATGTTCGACCAGCTCGGCACGCCGCCGGCAATGAAATACAAACAGGCTTTCCCCGACGCGGGCGATCATGTTATTTGTTCTCCCATTCGTTCGCACGACGCGGAAGGAGTAGAAAAGGGAGTGGAAAAATTCATGACAGCCATCCTGCGCGTACCTTTGCCCGGCGATAAATAAACTATGCGGAGAAAGATCATTTATCTCATCAATCCCATTTCCGGTACGGCGGGCAAATCATCCGTGCAGGAACTGATCACCCGGAGAACCACGGAGCGCCAGATCGATTTTACTATCCTGCCGACAAATGCGGAAGGCAATTATGATTATCTCGTTCCTCTGATCGAAAAGGAAAAGGTCACCGACATCGTGATCTGTGGCGGCGATGGTACGGTCAGCGCCGTAGCCGCGTCCCTGCGGGGAACGGATACACGTATCGGCATCATCCCCATGGGCTCGGGAAATGGGCTGGCCTTCGCCGCGAAGATCCCCGGGGCGCCTTCCAGGGCGCTGGACATCATTTTTGCCGGGAACGCCTCGCCGATCGATGGCTTTACGATCAATGGCCATTTTTCCTGTATGCTATGCGGGATCGGCTTCGACGCCAGGGTCGCGCATGAATTCGCCGGGCAAAAAAAAAGAGGGCTCAAAACCTATATCCGGATCTCCCTCGCCAATTTCCTTAAGACAGGAACCTATGGGTTCCGGATCAGCTTTCCCGATCAGCCGGACGCCGGGCATTCCTTCGACACCGACGCCTATTTCATCAGCATCGCGAATGGCAATCAATTCGGGAACAATTTCACCATTGCGCCTAAGGCAAGCCTGAACGACGGGCTACTCGATATCGTGATCGCCGGAAAAACGGGTAAACTTCGATTGATCCTGGCCGTGATCCGGCAGGTCATGGGCGGGAACAGGCTGCGGCTTATCCCGGAATTGGGGTCAGGGCCGACTATCCTGTATTTTCAGGTTCCCGCACTCACCATTGAGAACCCGCAGGACGCCCCCTTGCATATCGACGGCGATCCCGGGCCGGCAGCCAGGGAATTCGTTATCCGGGTCGTGCCTAGGGCCATCATGCTGATACAGCCAGGCTCACCCACTCATTAGCCTTTTAGCCCTCTTCTGCCATCGGGCCGTCAGGGTGCCGCCAATTGCCTGAACTCCTGGAAAGTCTTCTTATTTTCCTCATTGTCCAGGGCGCCGGAAATATCCCGTTTTTCCTGGGTCGTCAAATGAAAATTCAGAGCGGCCCCCGCGTCCTCCGTTTTCGGAACGTATTGAAAGATCAGCTTATGAAAAGAAATGCCCATCCCGTTCTGCGACAGGCTCAGCAGATCGTCCTGGTTGTACTCCTGCATCTTATACCAATTGTTTTCCAATAATAGCAGTGGTTTGGTGATGATCTCCGTAATGTCATCGGACTCGTAGGGATTCTGCCAGCCACCCGTCTTGCGGTCGCGGATCTGCAACAGCACAACCCCCCCGGTATTTTGCTGCATCCATTCCCTGAACTCGTCCAGGAAACGGATGGCGGTCTGCTCGCCGAAATTATCCCGGAAACCCGCATCCATGACGTCGATCACCGGATCGGTCGGCAACCATACATTCGGTAAGACGTAAGGAAAGGTCGCATTCATCCGCAGGGCGGTCAGCAGACGCAGGTTCATGGGATCCTGCCTGGCGAACAGCGCTCCGAAATCGATCGCGTCCGGATCGATCGGCGGCATCTTGGACGTGTCATAACGCGGCTTCATCAGGAAGCTGACGGGCTGGGTACTGATGACCATCGACCGGCTGTCACGGGTGATCACGGGACTGAATAATAACAGCGGCATCCGGGCCGCCGATTCATCCGCGCGCAGATCCTTCAACTGGCTGTTAAGCAGGCCCCGGGTATTGATATTCAGCTTCTGCTCGAAGGCATAGCCGCGATCCTTGATATATTCATAATTTCCCACCCTGAACTTCTGCGCCGGCGAGGCCAGATCCCTGGCCACAAACGAAGAGAACAGCGGGTTCAGCAGGTCGCGGGAAATATCGTCCGCGTATTTATGATCCTGCAGGTTCAGGGAAGGATCGCTGCCCGCCTTCAGCCGCGCCAATGCCCTGAAATAAGCGGCGCCGAACATGCCTCCGGAGGCCCCCGTGATCAGGAAGGTCTTGCGCATCAAATTCCCTCCGCAAAGGCTGTCCAGGCGTTGCAGGATATTCATCGTGAAGGTGGCGCTGCGATTACCCCCGCCGCTGGTATTGATGATATACAACACCGGCCGGGCCTCTGATTGGCGCGCCTTCCATCGCTGCAATATCGAGAGCATATTCTCCTTATCCCTGGCTACGTTCGAATCGGAGCACAATTGCAACAGATTTTCACGGTCGTAAAGGGCTCGCTGGTCGCGGTTGGTATAGTTCAGACCATACGCTTTATTACTGGGATCGATCACGCCATAATGGTAAAGGAGGTTAAGTACGAAGAAAAGCACTACCAAAAAAGGGATGCTCCAGCTTTGCAAAAAATAAGAAAGGGCGCCGGTCAGGGATATGAGGATGGCAAAAAAGATCATGATGCTGGCCGCCGCCGGCAATTGAAAGTAGCGGCTATCCATGAAAAAACCGACGATGATCAGGAATATGAAAGACACGAAAATGGACAGGATAGCGGAAAAATGATGACGGTTGAAAATACTTTCGATGAACTCCCTGCTGTAGTGAGAGACATCCCTGGTCTTACGCACGATCGTTCGGGGAGAGTTCAGATACCATTGTACTTTGATCAGCCGGCTTTCGGACAGCTTTCCTTCCTGCTGCCCATACCGCGATTTGAACAGCTTTGGATTATTGATCACCGGCGTCATTCGGCGGATGATGCTCTTATCGGCCCGGAAAAAATAAAATAAAGAGGCGGAAACGATGAGCACAAAGCCGGTGAGAAACCCCAGCGTAAGCAAAAAAATGGTGCCCGCGGACAACAATTCTTTGTCCTTGCTGAACTGGATCACTTTGATAAAATAAAAGACCAGAAAGATCAGGGGCAGGATCGCATTGTTGATACAGTATTTTAAGAACGGCTTGGTGGTAGTGGCCAGAAAACGGAAATGCCTGCTGAATAATATGAAGGTGGTGATGTTCCAGCTCATGAGAAAGATGCCCGTTGCCATGCCTACGATGGCCGTGCTTACCGGGCTCACGTCCCCAAGATATTCCGGCGACAGGAACAGGGCATTGGCGCCATAAGAGCGCATAAACCCCCCGTTGACCGTACTGAACAAAAGGAACCAAAATACCAGTAACACCTGGAATCTTTTAAAGTGCAACAACACCAGTTGTATGGGGAAGAACCAGTAAATGGTTTTTAACGTTCGCATCATACGGTTACAGAATGTCTTACGGCTCGCACAAGGTACAACATACCGATCATTGTTAATAAGAATAACAGGCCTGTTATCTGGTGTAATTGCGCTATCCAGTCAAAGGCCACCCATCTGTTGGGTATGATGCCGGGGCTGCATAGCAGGCTCAGAATGCCCAGCACGATTTGTACCACGACGAGCGAAAGGGGTAGCCACCGGGTATGGTAAAAATAGGCGGGGACCGCCTGCAGCCGGTACGCCTTCACCGTCCAGACCGAGACCATGGCCAGGATCAGGTAGGCAAGACTGCGATGTATGAATTGTACGATGATCTTATTGCCGATCATATCCTCCAGAAATGGTTGTCTGCCGGATAACGCGGCAGGTATCCACTCCCCGTTGACCGTCGGCCAGGTTGGCGCCGCAGGTGCAGCCTTATGCCCCGCCATCAGGGCCCCGTAAAGCAATTGAATGAACAGCACCACGGTGATCATGTTGGTCCATCGGCGTATCTGTCTGTTGTGGACGCTTTCCTGCAAGGGTACCGTCAGATCCAGCAAAAACCAGAAGGCATAGACGATCAGGGCCAGCGCAAATAGAAAATGCAGGGCCAGCCGGACAGGCTGAACGTAAATGGCGTCGTCCTTAAATCCGCTGAGTACCATGATCCAGCCGATCGCGCCCTGCAAAGCCCCCAGCAGGAAAAGAATGAGCAGGGGCTTTATCATGGTGGGCTTCATCTTTTTTTTCCATAGCAAATAAACGAATCCCACAACGAAGACCAAGCCTACCATGCGCGCCCACAAACGATGAAACCATTCCCAGAAAAAAATAAATTTAAAGTCCGACAGGCTGAACCCGGAATTGAGAAAACGGAATTGGGGCGTTTGCCTGTATTTATCGAAAGCTTCCTGCCATTGCGCGTTATTCAGCGGGGGAAGGGCGCCGGTGACGACAT
>Ga0207018_1115_pt2 | contig 12351 bp, 7 predicted proteins | sample Alteio_BWMinCont_52_FD_153476 | JGI IMG/M metagenome (GOLD analysis project Ga0207018, IMG submission 153476) | Enriched cells from forest soil in Barre Woods Harvard Forest LTER site, Petersham, Massachusetts, United States -... | ecosystem: Environmental > Terrestrial > Soil > Temperate forest >...
GGTCCAATGCAATCTTCAGACCCATTTACTATTATAAAACCAAAGCATATAACTAAATTCATAAGTTAATTCCTTTAATTTGCATTTAAATCTTTATAATGGCTGAAATCTTATCCGATCTCCAATTAAAAACATGCATTGGTTCAATAATAGTAAATGGGTCTGAAGATTGCATTGGACCGAATTCTATTGCTTTAAGGCTTGGCAATAGAGTGCTATTTGAATCAACACAAGAGGAAATGGAAATTACTAAGGGTAAATTTTTAAGCATTAAACCAGGTGAAACTGTGATGATTGCAAGTTATGAAAAATTAAATTTTAGTGAATCTGAAGTTTCAAAATTATTTCCAAATTCCATGTTGATGGGCATTCTTTTTCCAACCACAACAATGATCCGAGAAGCTCTCAGTTTACCTTCGACAAAAGTAGATCCTGGTTACATTGGGGTATTAAACTGGTCAATTCGTAATAATTCCTCAAAACCAATAATATTAGGTTACTGCCAAAATTTATTTAACTTACGTATTGAAAAACTTGCTGATTTTGAACGGCCTACAAATCATTATGGTAGTCGGGAAATTGATGTTTATCAAAATTCTGAAGGTATAAAAAGATCATCAAGAACACTGCCAGTTGACATTCCTAACGATATGATTATCGAATCAAATATAGACAAATTAGATCCAGTAATAAAATTGAAGGGAGCCGGTTACCCATTTAATTTTATTGGTTCAGAACTTGATGCTATAAAAACGGAAACAAATACGCTATCGGAAAAAGTAGATAGGGTTGGAGAAAAAATTGATAAACAAGAAGAACATTTGACTGAAAAATTTAAAGATTGGTCGAAAATTTATCTCTTCAATATTATTTCGGCATTAGTTGCTTGTATTGCTGCAGGATATGGAGCAATAATTGTACTTAGCAAAAAATTTGACGAAAAAGGCATGTCTATAATTGCGTTTGTAATTGCAGCATTAGCAATTTTAATCTTTCTTTTTATCAGGCCCAACAAAAAAAAGATTTAAAATAAAATTCTGTTTTCATTTACAAGCCTTAAACCATCCCAAAAGCCTCTCCCAAATTATCAATCAAGTCACTGGCACTCATGCTCCAAACGCTTTTCTTTCGGGCTGCAATATCACCTGCCAAACCATGAAGATAAACGCCAAGAATGGCTGCATCTGTAATAGAATATTTCTGCGCTAAGAGTCCGGTTATGATACCGGTAAGTACATCACCTGAACCCCCTTTTGCCATACCGGGATTACCGGTAGCATTAAAATAAGTTTTACCGTTTGGAAGATTGATAGACGTAAAAGCGCCCTTTAAAACCAAAACACAATTATACTCTTGTGCAAAATTGGATGCAAGTGTTTGTCGTTCCCAATCCGTTTCCACAGGACCTGTCAGTCGTTCAAACTCTTTAGGGTGTGGTGTTAATATAGAATGCTTTGGGAGTCTTTCTAATAATTTAGTATTTTCTGAAATTATGTTCAAAGCATCGGCGTCTATTACCACAGGGATATCTTTTGCTACATGCAATAATTCTGATAAAGCATGAGCAGTTTTTAAATTTTTATCAATACCAGGACCAAGTCCAATTGAAGAATATTTAGTCAGATCAGGAAATGAAGTAAGCTTATGTTCATCAGTATCTGTCATTACCATTACTTCCGGCAAAGCCGTTTGGAATATCGAGTATCCAATTGATGGGATAAAGGCAGTAGTTAACCCGGCTCCGGCATTCATACAAGCATGTGCGCAAAGTTGTGCGGCACCCATTTTTCCATAACTTCCTGCCCAGATAAGTGCATGGCCATAAGTACCTTTATTATCGCATCGCTTACGTGGCTTTAATAAAAGTTTTGCCAGGTCATGATCAATATAGAAATGATTAGTTTCAGACTCTTCTATATGCCCTTTATCAAGACCAATATCAAGTACATGCCAATCTCCCGTATAGATTACATTGCTGCAAAAGAAAAAAGAAAGTTTAGGAACCTGGAAGGTAAAAGTTTGCTCTGCTTTAATGATCCCTGACTCATTTATATTTTGAATATCTGTAAATAAACCTGAAGGCAAGTCAACTGATATAATTGTATTGCCTGATATATTAATGGCATCAATTACTTCTTCTGCAAATCCTTCAACAGGTCTTGATAAACCTGTTCCAAATATGGCATCAATTACTACAGTCTCTTTTTTAAGATCCGGAAAATGACTGATGTCTTTCAAATAAAAAATCCTATCCTTTGCAATATCTTCCAATCTTTTTTGATTGATATGAAAGTCTTTTGAAAACTCTTTTCCAAGGTCCAAAACATAAACCTGGATTTCATATTTCGCAAGAAGCAACATCCGTCCTATCGCCAATCCATCACCGCCATTATTACCCGGACCACAAAATACATTAATGAGACAAGGATTGGGATACAATTCCCGGAATTTCATAATAAAAGCATTTGCTGCTCGTTCCATCAGATCTATAGAATCAATCGGTTCGTTGGAAATGGTATATGCGTCAGCCTCTCTTATTTGTATCCCGTTTAATATTTTCATAGTTGGGTCTTAAAACACAGTCTTTATTAATAAACAGACTGATAAACAATATGTTTGAATGGTATGGTATTGCGAAATTATGCAAACTCTTAGTTCTTATTAATTTTTTGATATAAAGATTTTCAAATAATGTACAACAAAAGTTCTTAGGGACCGGCCTTAGAAAAATTGACGCCCGAAATCTGTGTGAATGGAGCGTTAAAAACAAAACACAGCCACGAAATGAGGTTGATTAAACATTCTCCGATTGACTGGCCTTGTTTTGTTTAGCGAAATTCATACAGATTTCAGTCAACGGCAGAGCCCTCATGAACACCTTTAAAAATAAGGTAAAAGTGAATAAATTTTTCTAAAGCCTTGAATTTTTGTTACTTTTTGTTCAAGCAAAAAGTAAGGAACGTCCTTATTCAGAGATGGGTTTAACAGCTAAACCTAATAGTAAATATCCAAACTCTTAGCATTATATTCGTTTACCCGAGCTAAAATTAATAATTTCGCGGTTTATTAAATTATCAATAAATGTCTGACAGACGCGTTCGTGTTCGATTTGCCCCTTCTCCTACCGGCCCACTCCATCTTGGTGGAGTTCGTACGGCTTTGTATAATTACCTTTTTGCTAAAAAGCATGGCGGAGATTTTTTGCTCCGAATTGAAGACACAGACCAAAATCGATTTGTTCCCGGTGCCGAAGATTATATCATTGAAGCCCTGAAATGGGTGGGAATGCCATTTAATGAAGGCCCGGGCGTGGGAGGGTCCTATGCTCCCTATCGCCAAAGCGAACGCAAGGCAATGTATAATCAATATGCTGATCAACTACTTGAAAGTGGCAATGCCTACTATGCTTTTGATTCGCCTGAAGAGCTTGATGAAATGAGAGAACGAATGAGTAAAGCTGGCGGCAATACTTTTAAATACGATCATGTAACCCGTGAATATCTGAAAAACTCTCTTACCCTGTCAGGTGATGAGGTTAAGACCAGGCTGGATGCAGGTGAACCTTATGTTATCCGAATTAAAATTCCACGCCTTGAAGAAGTGAAACTCCATGACATTATCAGAGGTTGGGTAACTGTGCAAAGCAACCAATTGGATGATAAGGTTTTGTTTAAGTCAGACGGCATGCCAACATATCACTTAGCCAATGTTGTCGATGATTACCTAATGAAAATAACACATGTAATAAGAGGTGAGGAATGGCTTCCCTCTGCGCCAACACATGTTCTATTATATAGATTTTTGGGTTGGGAAGATGTGATGCCTGAGTTTGCACATTTGCCACTGATACTAAGGCCTGATGGAAATGGAAAACTCAGCAAACGTGATGGAGACCGATTGGGTTTTCCAGTTTTTCCGCTCAACTGGACCGACCCTGCCACAGGAGAAAAAGCAAGTGGATATCGCGAAGCAGGCTATTTACCAGAGGCCTTTGTAAATATATTAGCCATGCTTGGCTGGCACCCTAGTGATAACCAGGAATTATTTACGATGGATGAATTGGTTGAAGCTTTTACACTGGAACGGGTGAGCAAATCGGGAGCAAAATTTGATCCGGAAAAAGCGAAGTGGTATAACCATCAATATATTAGAAAACAAAGTAATGAGTCTCTAGCTGAAGTATTTATGCCAGCCTTAGAGCAAAATGGTATAAAAGCAGAAAAAGACTATGTCGAAAAAGTCTGTGGACTTATCAAAGAAAAAGCAACCTTCACGAATGAATTCTGGAAACTGGGTTCCTTCTTTTTTGAGCGACCTACGCAATATGATGCAGAAGTGCTAAAGAAAAAATGGGATGCCGGAGCTTTGGAATTCTTTACCCGATTAAAAACTAATCTTAACGTGTTGTCAGATTTTTCGCATGAAAAATTACAACAGACCTTTGAAGATACAGCCACTGAAGCAGGCGTAAAACCAGGTCAATATTTACAATTATTCAGGGTGCTTCTATTAGGTGAATCTGTGGGACCCGGCATGTGGGATACTGTTGGACTATTAGGTAAGAATGAAGTAATTGAAAGGTTAGTAATTGCTTTGGAGAAGGTAGGAAATAGAGAATAAAGGGGTGGATGAATTATGCGCTTCGAATCCCTTCCCCTCGTAGATTTAATGATTGAATACTATGGCCTGCCAAGAGGTTTTGAAAGGTTCCAGGAGTATATCAGGTTGTTGACAGGGGACAGTAAAGACGATATGCAAATACCTATTGTTGCTTTCAACCCGATGGGAAAAGAACATGTTCTTGATAAGCTAAACGAATTGAAATTAATTGATGCAGAAAAGATTATTTCTAATTGCATTTCTGAAATTAATCCTGAAATTATCGGGCAAAATGCAGATCGAATTTTCAAGGTTTCTTTGTCATTAGCTGATGTTTTAAAAGGCGGCTGGACCAACAGGTACACAACAGATTATCAAACAAAATTTAATAATTCTGCATTTCTCAAAAGGAATTTTTGCACTGTTATGTTCTGGACGAGTGATGAAATTACCGTAGATTTAGTCTTAGCCAGAACTCGAGAATTTCTCTACAGAACGATATATCAATTAGAACATACAAAGCCAGAAACCCTGGAAGAACATATCCGGCAAGAAGCTTATGTTAGCAACAAGGCTAATCCATATCCTGGAACAAAAATCGAAGACCTCGATTATTATCAAATCATTTATGAGCTGAATCATACTACCATATACTACCCATTTATTTTCAATTTCTTATATGGTGATAAGGCAGCAATGGATCTTGGTTATACCCCGATAGGAATTAAGGAAGATTTTGCAGGGTTTAAGTTTGCGGATATTTTAGAAAAGGTTTAGAGAAAATCTTCTTTTAGTTAAAATCAAAAAAATCATTTTTAATCGCTATTATTCAGTCATTTACTTTCTATTAACCAACAACCAACAACTATCAACCAACAACTTTTTAAATAAAATTACATAATATTACACTGTTGTAACAACAGGTATTCATTATGCAGGAAAGAATTGGCAGGTATTTTAATGTGAGGAAAGATGAATCTTTGCATGTTACCTATCTTCTGTTTCATTACTTTTTCCAGGGTATTGGCCTCGCATTGTTATTCACTGTTGCCAGCGCTATGTTCCTGGCACATTTCTCCGTAGAAGAATTACCACTGGTGTTTATTTGCTCTTCCATTTGTATGCTCGGCCTGGGCAAGGTGTCCGAAATAGCAGGCAGACACTGGTCCACTCCACAAACATTAAAAGCAATAACCATATTTATAACGGGTACTGTTTTTATACTTTATTTGGCTACAGTTAATTTTACCTGGATATGGATACCGATTGCACTATATATATGCTACCAGGTTATTGAATCACAAATTGATACAGAATTCTGGAGCCTGTCAAGCAATATTTTCGATGTGAGGCAGGCAAAAAGATTATATGGGCTTATCAGCGTTGGTGATGTACCTGCAAAATTATTGGGTTTCCTTTCAATCGAATGGTTGGCACCCAGGATTGGGATACCAAATCTCATTCTAATCTCGACCGCTTCATTTATGGTGGGAGCAATATTGCTCAACAGGTTGTTATCCAAAATTAAACCGCATCATTTTGAGCATAATTCTGGGGGCAGGAATCAGGAGTCAGTAGCCAGGGACCAGGAAGAACATATTAAACAATATAATTTTTTTGGGTTCAGGATCAATTCAAAGGGAAAAGCAAGAAGCATCATAATTCGGTTTTTTCAATCCGATTTTGTGCTTGTGCTATCGATCTTATATTTTGTGGGCGCTGTAACACTTACTTTTACGGAGTTTTCATTTTTGGCAGGTGTGGAACATAAATTTCACACAGAAGAAGAACTTGCTAATTTCTTTGCATACGTAGGTACAATTGTCAACACTATCATAATTATATGCAAGTTATTTGTTTCCAGTAAAGCAATAGAACGCCTGGGAGTGAGAAGGTCACTCGTGCTTTTACCTTCATTTATCGCAATTGCTTGCATAACCATTGCTATTACCTGGGGAGTAATTGGAAAAGAATCGCCATTGCTGTGGATTTTTGCATCAATGGTCATATTTAATGACGTATTTAAAGCAGTGCTTTACCAACCTTTATTCCTGGCACTTTTTCAACCGCTTCCAACACAAATAAGGCATCATGCCCATAATATTATTAATGATTTTGTGGGGCCTATAGGGCTATTTATAAGTGGATTAGCTCTCTATATTGGTCTCCGGATATATGATAATATTAATCTTTATAAAATAGATTACCTCCTTTTGGGACTCGCCATAGTTTGGATTATTATGGTTTTAATCACTTCAAAAAAGTATATGACTGCTTTGAGATCAGCAATTAATAACCGGCTTATTGATGACAGACAGCTAAAACTTGGAGATGAAAAATCCATCAATATTTTAAAGGCGAAATTAAAAAGCTCACGGCCTGATGAAGTAATATATACCGCGGAAATGCTTTCGAAAACACTCCCTGAAGTATTTGAATTATCTGTCCCTGCCTTGCTGGTACATGAAGTGCAGGAAGTAAGGATATACGTTTTAAACAAGATAGATGAATTGAAATTAAAGGTTGGTAGTGAAGAATTATATCGGCTCATTATTTCAGATTCATCAATAAAAGTAAGAGAACTTGCAGTAAAAATTTACTGCAGTTTATATGAAGATATTGTTGACCGTATTACCCCAATGCTCGATCATCCGCAGTTAGTGGTGAGGTCAGCTGCTATTAAAGGATTTTTAAAAAGCGGAGATCTTGAAGCCGTTATTATCGGGGGACAACAGTTGTTATTAATGCTGCAATCAAAAGGTGAACAATTAGTTGCAGCCATTAACATAATTGGTGATCTTGGTTTTAAAAATTATTACAAACCTTTACTCGAATTACTTCATCATGAAGAATACCAGGTAAGAGTTGCAGCCATTGAAGCTTGCGGGAGTATTGATAACCCGAAGTTAATTCCTTACCTGGTTCCCTGCCTTGCCGATAAAACCCTTAAAAAAATTACTCTTAATTCTTTAAGTCTTTTAGGAGAACCTGTACTAGAGTATATTATGGCTCCTGAATTTGAAAATAAATACATTGAAGAAACTATAAAGTTGTGTGCAAGGATTGGTAGTGATAAGTCAACGGAAATTATTTTTTTAAAATACTTTAATACTGCGAAAGCTGAAATCCTTGATGAAGTTTTGAAGGCTTTGAATCGATTGAATTTTGATAGGAAAACTTATCATCATTCTATAGAAACAAAATTGAATGAAGAATTGCATTTAGGACATAGTTACCTTTTGATGTTATCATTTTTGGAACATGAAGAAAAAACAGGTCCTGTTTATAATGCGCTTAATGAAGGTTTTAAAAACTTAAAGACCCGCTTATTTTTATTGCTCGCATTAATATACGATCGTAAGACAATTGGAAAGGCCAGGAATGCCTCATTTTCATCACGTAAAGAAATGCGGGCAAATGCACTTGAATATCTTGATAATGTCGTAGGACGAGAATTGAAATTAAAGTTATTCCCATTACTTGAGGAAATTTCAATTGACGAAAAATTAACACTATTGGCTAAGGTATATACCGGGCATAGTTCTATCACTTTTAAGGATGTACTTTCAAAAATCTTAACACCTGATAATAGCAATTTCCTACTGTGGACAAAGGCAATAACCATTTATAATCATTTTGATAATATAGAAACTGATATATTAGAATATTATAAAAGTTCAACTATCAAACTTTTAAGAGAGTGTGCCTATTTCGCATTGTATAAAAAAGGACAATCATTACAAAATATTCCCGCAAATAAAAACCATGGCATGAAAACAAAAACACATGAATATCAAGATAGTATGCTTGAAATTGAAAAAGTACTGATCTTAAAAAGCACGAGCATGTTTGCCGGTACACCCGAAAATATCCTTGTAGGTATTGCCGGTATTTCTTATGAGGAAAAAATCCAAAAAGGCGATGATATATTCAGGAAAGACGATCTTGGTAACTGCCTGTATATTATTTGTGAAGGTGATATTTCAATTCATATAGCAGGCAAGCAGCTATCCGTACTACATAGCAGAGATATTTTTGGGGAACTCGCATTGCTTGATCCTGAGCCGCGCTCAGCAACTGCAACTGCCATAAACGATTGTCTGCTATTACGCATTGACCAGGGGGCTTTTAATGAATTAATTGAAGACCGTCCGGAAGTTGCCCAAGGTATTCTTACAATATTATCAAAACGAATAAGAGGTCAGAATGCAGTAATTCAACAACTAAGAGGTCTTAAAACTATTGGACAATGAGGCAATGAAGTAATGAGCTAATATGATGATGCGATAATGTGATAATAAGACAAAAAGACAATTGATTCATTTGACGATAGGATAATAAAGAAAGACTAATTACTACTTCAACTTTTCTACCTTATACAAAATCGGTAAAGCATAACCAACGGTAAACTGCCAGTTGTTAAACTTGAAATCATCATCAACGTATTGTTGACCGAAAATAAAATCAAGGTCATTATAGCGATTATTTGGATTATCAATCAACGTTTGTCCGTAGAGATAGCGAACGTTCGCGGTAAGCCACCCGCCGCCGAGTTTTAAATTTATACCCCCTCCAAAAATAATACTTGTGTTTGTGTTGTTTCTTCTTGAAGTTGGATCTACAGATGATGGGCTTGTATTGTTGCTGCTAAGGTCAGTGCTTAAGAGGTTCGCGTTATCTGCAGTCAAGAAAGAAACAGCGACACCAGCTTCAATGTATGGCCTGATAATGGCATCGTGTTTAAAATAAATATAATAGCGTGCTGATATAGGTATATTTATATATGTCAGGTTTTCTGTGAATTGCTGACTCCACCCGGCTACACTGTCAAGGTTGTGCTGATACCTTACACCATATGATTGTATGCCTAAGGTAACATGAATATCTCTCCAAACTCTAAAATCCCCTTCTATGCCAAACTGGTAACCTGATAGCGGTATATATTCTGCGGTAGTATTTGCAGGAGCTTTGTTTGCAACAAGATTAATATTTGTAAAGTTGATCCCCAGGTTAATCCCAACTGTAAGCAAAGGAATTACATCATAAGTATTTACTATCTTGGAAAGCCCGATAGGGTCTGCAACATTTGGGAACAATTTGTAATTATGATCTTTAGAAAGCATATTCCTTACGGCGGTATCCGCTTTTTCAGATTGGTTGAGATATATATAGTCAAGGGCGAGCAGCCTGTAGCCTTCCTTCTTTTCATCATGGCTGAAGCCATATCTTAGACATGGATTTAGCAGGGAAACAGACCGGCCAAAGTCTCCGGCTTCGTAGCTTTTATTGGCTTCGTAAAGTGTATTTGCACAAGGGCTTTGTGCGCTAACAACGCTAACTGAAAAGGATAATGCACAAATAATAATTGGAATATGTAAATTTTTCATTGTATCTTTTTTAGTTAATGTTAGTTCCTTATCTTATGCCTGATTACCTTATAGTTAACATAATATACATACCCTACTGATACAAGCAGGTTGCTAATGCTAAGATCATCATCAAGATAATAATACTTGAAATATATGTTTTCATCAGCATAGCGGTTACTGCCATTTATAATATTTGTTAGCCCATCGCAGTAGCGGACATCAAGTACAAAGTGTCCTGAACCAACTTTGTAAGTAAGACCAACTCCGCCCAATACCCCAAAATTTGTTTTATTTCTGCGACTATCACTCGATACATTATTGTCTGAAAATTTTTCTCCTGTTAAAGTATAAGTCTCGTTGAAATCAGAGTTGGCTGAAATCAAAAAACCTTCATAAGCCCCGATTTCTAAATATGGTTTAAGCCTTCCCTTCCCAAAAGTATATTTTACAGTAAGAGGCACTTCGATGTAAGAAAGCTTTTCATTTACATTCACATCAAAACCATTGGTAGTGTAGCTGATACCATAATTTTTATAAGAGTCATATATACCAAGGCCCACATCAATATGACGATTTAAATTATAACCTCCAAATATCCCAAGTTGATAACCCGCTTTTGCGCTGTAAGTCTTTGTATAGTCCGAAATTTCATAGGGTGTTCCAATAGTAAGGAAGCTGCTGTTTAGGCCTGCAGAACCAGACAACCCAAGCGAAAATTTAGGAATTACCACTATAGAATTAACGAGATCTATAAAATCTTTTTGATCTTTCAACAGGCTTGGTGAAAATTGAGGGTTTATTTCGAGCATATCCTCGGCAGCTTTCCGCGCATTTTCAGGATCGTTGAGCGCGAGGTAAGACAGCGCCATTAGTTTATACCCTTGCCACAGGTTTGTCCTGTCGAAACTATGAGTTAGGCAAGGCGTTAGTGCCTCTATTACTTCCTTCAACTTTCCTTGGTCATAGAGCGCCTTCGCATTTACTATAGCGCCACCACAATTGTCCTGGGCGCTTGCATTAATAGCAGGCAACAGCATTAACAGCCCCAAAAATGCCATTTGAGCGTTTCGTTTAAGCATATAAGTATCTTTTTCTAAACTAGTTAAAACTCCATCAACCCCATTCTAAAACCCAAAGCTATACAAAATTTATAAGGAACAAAATTTTATTTTCAAAACCAACTTTTTGGCAGTCATTTAATTTTCATATCAAAGCTTCTTATTTAATTCCCTTCAGGCCCTGTCAACTGCCCACTGCCCACTGTCAACTGTTTAATAATTCCCATTCGCATCAGTTTTTATAAATAGGATCCTCGTGCCATTCAATCCCTCTCCAAATTGCGGCGTATCGCCAACAAATACATATCCTCCATCATTCAGGTTTATCCCACATTGAAACTCGCCGCCGCCTTGCGCATCAATAGTTTTGTCCCATTGTTTGTTTCCATTTTGATCAATTTTTAAGGCATAAGGCAAGTTATTGGAAAAGCCTGTCTTTCTTATGGTACCAACGATAATAAAACCTCCATCGTTACAGTGATTGATTGTATAGGGAACAATTCGATCTGCATTCACAGGGAAGTCTTTTTCCCAAACCGTATCCAGGTTATTATCAAACTTAACTACAACAGGATAACTAGAGTGGTAAATGTCTAATGACACTCTCCAGCCAAGTAAAATTTCTTCTGAATCATTCGCATTAGCTTGCGCTACATTACTAATATCATCGTGTTTTTGATCGGTGGCATTAATAATCGTTTGTATCACTTTGCCTGAAGAAGATATCCTGGCAGCAAACAATTTAGAATTATCATTGTATGTCCAGTTACTATTAGGGAATTTGTAACCCAAAATATTATAATCACCCCTCGATGAAATGTTGTTCAAAAAAAATCCCAAAGTCTTACCTCCAAGGATTGGGTCATTAAAGGAGTAAGTACTTTGTAGGATAAGGTTTTGGTTATAAATATATATCTTGTTTATCGAAGGACCTTGAGAGCCATAGCCTGAACTAGCAGGCAAAATAAAATTTGAACCCTGTTGGATCATTGAAGAAAACCCCAGGTTATCCGGATTGGTTATGTTTGCCAGAATTTTACCCGTAGTATCAAATTTGATAATATTTGAGCCGGATCCGGGATGCACAATAAAATTGCTGCCATTAGATAATTGAAATACATCTGCCCCATAAGGAGGGAAGCCGTATTGTTGGATTATTTTGCTCCAAGCGAGTTTTCCATATTTATCAGTCCTTATCAACATAAGTTGCCCTGCACCTTTGCTGCATACGATAATAAATCCTCCATCCGGCATTTGCATGGGGTATTCCGCCGATGCGGTAAAATCAGTCTCGTAAGTCTTTAAAAAAGTGATTCTGTTTGATA
>Ga0207018_1132_pt1 | contig 12187 bp, 7 predicted proteins | sample Alteio_BWMinCont_52_FD_153476 | JGI IMG/M metagenome (GOLD analysis project Ga0207018, IMG submission 153476) | Enriched cells from forest soil in Barre Woods Harvard Forest LTER site, Petersham, Massachusetts, United States -... | ecosystem: Environmental > Terrestrial > Soil > Temperate forest >...
CAGACATCGCAATGACGTCGATGACGCAAATTATGATGTGCCGGGTTATGGCGCAGTTGGACCAGCCTCCAAGCGAATTATTGTCGGTTACGGCTTCTGGATATTCCTGCTGTCCGACATTGTTATGTTCTCAGCTTTCTTTGCGACTTATGCGGTTTTATCGGGGGAAACTGCCGGCGGCCCAACGCCACGTCAGCTCTTTAACCTGACTAATGTCGCAATCGAAACCGGCTGCCTTCTGCTCTCCAGTTTTGCCTGTGGCATGGCAAGCCTTGCTGTGGGAAGGCGCAGCCAGATCTGGACTCAGATTGCGCTCCTCATTACCGGAATACTTGGACTGGCATTTCTGCTGCTGGAAGTGCGGGAATTTGTAGGTCTGGCGCGGCAAGGAGCAGGACCGAGCCGCAGCGCCTTCCTTTCGGCCTTTTTTACACTTGTGGGCTGCCATGGCCTGCATATCACGGCTGGCCTGCTATGGCTCGGCACGATGATGGCGCAAATTTTCGCTAAAGGTTTCCGGCGGGAAATCCAGCATCGCTATTTGTGCTTTAGCCTGTTCTGGCATGCGCTGGACATTATCTGGGTTGCGATCTTCACGCTGGTTTATCTGATAGGAGTAAGCATATGATCGATCATGCGCATACTGATGCACGAGGCCAAGACAACGCGCCGGGCGACGAACGTGAAAGTGGCGAGGACATCGTCAGGGAATTTAGAGGCTATCTTCTCGGCCTTGTCCTCGCGGCGGCGCTTACGGCTGCTTCTTTCTGGGCAGCGCAAACGCATTTAATTTACGGGCCGGGCATACCTATCGCGCTCGTGACCCTCGCGATTGCGCAAATGGGAATTCATCTGGTATTTTTCCTGCATATTACGACGGCGCCCGACAATACGAATAATATTCTTGCACTCGCCTTCGGTATCCTGATTGTCTGCCTTGTTGTTTTCGGTTCGATCTGGATCATGAATCATCTTAATCACAACATGATGCCAATGGATCGGCTCATGCAGATGCAGCGATAGGTGGCCTATAAATTTTCCCAGTTTCGAAGCGCCTATGTTGGGTGGATTGGCGATAAAATTGCGAGACGCGAAGCGCCGATATGCACAAGAGCATCGTTAAAAGAGATTTCTTGGTGCGGCATCGGCCGTGGTGGACGTGCATTCGGACATTTCACAACAGAACTTAGGTTGTTGCAGATTTATTGTCATCGAAAATTTGAGGATATTTCTTAATGTAATAGGCAACGGCAAATCCCAAGATGCCGAAATCGTCCACATAGCCGAAAACCGGGATCGTATCGGGTATCAGGTCAAAAGGAAGGACAAGGTAAAACAGCGCGCCATACGCAACAAGTTTATCGACAAGGGTTAGCCGCTTTGAACGAATGGTTTTTGTAAGAATGGTGATGCGTTCTTTCCACGCGCCGCCCCATGACGTAAATTTTTGTATCATGGCCGCGCTTGACTCGACGCGCCGACGCGCCTTGGTGTTGTTTCCGATATGCAGCAAAACGGATGTTATTTTATCCTGATGTGTGGATTTTTCGCTGAACATATCCTTGGACACATCGAACTGCCCGATGGCGGCCTGGAAAAACTCCGGCAAATTATTTTCCAGAAACTTGCCGACTGTTTTGGAATTGTGGCTAAGCTGCCCTTCACTCAATAACTGGTAAATCCCGCCGGCAATGGTGCGTTCATATTCTTTGGGAATATTCTCGCGCGGCGATCGCTTGAGCCACCGCCGATAGGTCAGGTTGGAAATCCCAAGCCGCCCGGACAGTTTTTCCGGCGAGAGGCCCGTCTCATCCAACATGGTTATTAATTGTTCATAGTGCATTTACATTTGATAATTCATGGGCTAAGAAACGTCAAGATCAAACATGCCATCCCGTCTGTGAATGGGCCTTAACCTGGCATAAGGAAATGTTGGTTTTCATGAATAATGCCCCCTATCATCCTTCTTTCAAATCCCTGTCCCGCCGCGCGCAACTGACTGTTCTTGGCGCCATAGCGTTCATTTGTGTCGTGATGGGCGCAGCCATGTTTTTTTATGGCTATGCAAACCCCAAACCAGAGGTTGCAGCACCTGAAAAACCGGTTGCTTCTTTTGAGCCAACATCTGAGCAATGGGCAGGCCTAAAGATACAACCGGTTACACAAACAACCTTTCATGCGGAGTTGGGAACCGATGGCAGGATTGCCATTGATGATGACACAACAACCCCTGTGTTTTCACCTTATTCTGGACGCGTGACGGCGCTGACGGCAAAAGCCGGGGATGTGGTTAAACAGAATGATTCGCTTTTTACCATCGAGGCGACAGAATTTATTCAGGGACAAAATGATTTAATCACGGCGGCGTCGGCGCTCAATACGGCGAAGGCACAACTGGCTCTGGCCACGACCACTGAAAAACGCCAGCATGGCCTATACGACGCCACTGGCGGTGCGCTGAAAAACTGGCAACAAAGCCAGGTCGATCTGGCATCGGCCCAGGCGAGTTTTCGTTCCAGCGAAATCGCCTATGAAGCGGCACGCAATCATTTGCGCGTTCTGGGTAAAGGCGATCAAGACATTGACGCTTTGGCCAATGCGTCAGATCAACAGAAAATGGACGCCGCAGCTGTCGTCGCTGCGCCGAGGGACGGCACCGTCATTCAACGCCAGATAGGGCTTGGTCAATATATTCAGGCGGGCGCCTCTAGCCCGGTTTATACTATCGGCGATTTATCGACAGTCTGGCTTGTCGCCAATGTACGCGAAACCGATGTACCCTTGATGCATGTCGGAGCACCGGTGGAGGTTCATGTTTTGGCCTTTCCCGATCGAATTTTTAAAGCCAAACTTTCGTATGTTGCGGCAGCGGTGGATGTCACGACACATCGCTTGCCGGTCCGTGCCGAAGTCGAAAATCCGGACGGTTCCCTTAAGCCTGAAATGTTCGCTAATTTCAATATCATTACCGGCGACGATACGCAGGTTTTGGCAGTGCCAGAAAATGCTGTCGTCTATGAAGGCAGTACTGCGCATGTCTGGACAGCGCAGAATGATAAAACGATTGCGATAAGAAACATTCAGGCAGGCCGTATCAGCGATGGCATGGTTGAAGTTCTGAGTGGGTTAAATGCCGACGATAAAGTCATTACAAGCGGGGCGCTTTTTATCGATCGCGCAGCCGCAGGCGATTGATAATGAATAGCGTTATCACTTTTGCCCTTCGACATCGTGTTCTGATCGTTATTATGCTGGCATTGCTTTTCGTTGCCGGTATCATCGGTTTCACGCGGCTGAATATTGAGGCCTATCCCGATCCTGTGCCGCCGCTGGTCGATATTGTGACGCAAAGCACCGGCCAATCCGCCGAGGAAATCGAGCGCTATATAACCATACCCATAGAAATCCAGATGGCTGGCATGCCGCATGTCACCGCCATACGTACAATCTCGTTGTTCGGCCTTTCCGATGTCAAGGTACAGTTTACTTACGATTTCACTTATGAACAGGCCGAGCAGTGGGTGACCAATCGACTGTCGCAGTTGGCCCCGTTACCCAATGGTGCTCAACCGCAAATTTCACCGGAAAGCCCCATTGGCGAGATTTACCGTTACCGTTTGGTTGGGCCACCCGGTTATTCGGTTATGGATTTGAAAACCATTCAGGACTGGGTTCTGGAACGACGCTTTAAGGCGGTGCCAGGCGTCGTCGATGTTGCCGGGTGGGGCGGCAAAACTAAGGCTTATAATATTACGGTTAATCAGAACAAATTGATTGATTATGGCCTCACTTTGCCGGAGGTGCTGCAGGCGCTTAGCAACAGTAATATCAATGTTGGCGGCCAGACCATCAATATCGGCCCGCAAGCTGCCGTGGTTCGCGGCGTCGGCCTTATCCATTCGATGGATGATATTCGCAATACACTTTTATCGGCAAACAACGGCTCGCCGGTTTTGCTGAGCGACGTTGCCGATATTCGTATTGGAAATCAGCCGCGCCTTGGCATTGCCGGGCAGGATGACGATGCGGATATTGTGCAAGGCATCATTCTTATGAGGCGCGGCGCGGAAAGCCTGCCGACACTACGCGCCGTCGAAGCGGAGGTCCAGAAGGTCAACACGTCCAACATTTTGCCGCCAGGCGTTCATATCGAAAAAATTTATGACCGCACCGAATTGATTAACATTACGACGCAGACCGTGTTGCACAATATGATTACCGGCGTGCTGCTGATTTTCCTGGTGCAATGGCTGTTTCTGGGAAATCTGCGCAGTGCCGTTATCGTCGCTACGACGATACCTTTTGCCCTGTTTTTCGCAGTTTTGATTATGTTGACATTGGGCGAGTCCGCGAATTTGCTTTCTGTCGGTGCGATTGATTTCGGCCTGATTGTCGATGCAACCGTGATTATGATTGAAAACATATTCCGGCATCTGGTTCTGGCGCAAAAAAACCATGACGACAGCCCCCCTGAACCACGACTTCCCGTAATCGCCAAAGCGGCAACCGAGGTCAGCCAATCTATATTCTTTTCTGTGGCCATCATCATCGCGGGTTTTGTGCCTTTATTTACGCTGTCCGGGGTCGAAGGGCATATCTTCGGTCCAATGGCCCGGACTTACGCCTATGCCATTGCCGGAGGATTAATTGCCACCTTTACGGTTTCCCCTGCCCTTGCAGCCCTGTTATTGCCAAAAAAGCTCGAGGAAACGGAGACATTTATCGTCCGCAAGCTGAATGCGATTTATAAGCCGGTTCTGGGGTTCGCCCTAGCGAACCGGTTTTTAACATTGGGGGGAGCAGGGCTGCTGTTTATGGCCGCCCTTATCGCCGTGCAATTGCTGGGGCTTGAATTTCTGCCAAAGCTGGAAGAGGGGAATTTCTGGATTCGCGCGACCATGCCACCATCCATTTCACTGGAAGAGGGCAATAATTATGTCAATCACATGCGGCAAGTTATCAAGAATTTTCCCGAAGTCGTTACTGTGATCTCGCAAAATGGCCGGCCCGATGACGGAACGGATGCTACGGGTTTTTTCAACGCCGAATTTTTTGTGCCCTTGAAGCCGTCCGGTCAATGGCCTTCGGGCATCGATAAGGAGAAATTGACGCAACAGGTCAGCACCGCACTGGAAGGCAAATTCCCAGGCGTTGAGTTTAATTTCTCGCAGAACATCGAAGATAACGTCGAGGAAGCCGCATCCGGCGTTAAAGGCGAGAACTCCGTCAAACTTTTCGGCAATGATCTTGAGGTTTTGGAAAAAACCGCCGACAAAATCAAACAAATCATAGCAACGGTGCCGGGTGTTACGGATCTGGCGGTTCTTAATTCACTGGGGCAGCCAACTGTTAAAATCGACATTGATCGAGCGCGGGCAGGGCGTTATGGGCTTGCGCCGGGCGACATCAACGCAACTATACAGGCGGCCATCGGTGGGCAGGCAGCGGGCAATCTTTACGAAGACGGCAGCGACCGTAATTTTCCGATGATGGTGAGGCTGGCGCCCGAATACCGCAAAAGCCTTGATGCCATCCGACATATTGTTATTGGCGCGCCTAATCCCAATGGTAATGGTGTTATTTCCGTGCCATTGAGCGATGTTGCCTCGGTCGATCTGGTATCCGGTGCGTCATTTATTTATCGCGAACAGCAAGAGCGCTATATCCCCATTAAATTCAGTGTACGTGGACGCGACTTGGGCAGGCAGAAAGCCAAACTTTTCAAAGTATGCGCGCGAATTTTGCTGCTTTTGTGCAGAGCTACGTTACGGACACGCAAACTTTGACTCCGGATGATCCCTGGACTCAAACATTGCCGCAATTGGTTGAGCAATATCAATCACAGTTAGACCAAACTCTCGATACTCAAATGCAGAGTGTGACTGGCAATATTATGACGGCACTTGCCACTCAATATGCAGGCTACGGTTGGGCTATGGCCGGTGCATTCCTCAATACAATTGCGCGTGTTCAGGGATCGGTCGTTGATGCTGGTAATTATGCCCTTCCTGATACCTATCCGCCAAGCCAGGATACGGTGAATGAGATTATGACGAGCCCAGAAAACGCATATCAATGGAATAAATTCTATAACCAAATGATAAATGGTTACGAGGATTATAAAGCAAATGACTCTTCGATTTCAGCTATAGATTGCAATCAAACTGACCAGTCAATCGCGGGAGGCGGGGCAACAACGCCGGTGAATACAAAGAGGCCCGAAGATTCAGGAAAGGAAGATTATGTTAATGATGTTCTTGGATATGTTGATGGCGAGTTGGTCAACAATGGAGTGTTATCTTATTTAAATATGACAACTATATCCAATCCTACCCCTCCGTCAGGCGCGCCGGTAGCGCTTTTTGTCCAGCTCAAAAATCCAAATCCTGGTACCCCCGGTAATTATTCGGGTGCAGCATATGGAGGCACCAGCCCCATGGGCGCGAATGCTTGTGGTCAAGGTTATTTCTCGCTGGGATATCAACTTCACACGGCCAATCCGTTAGCGGAAATAGCTTATTTCGGACATAAAAATATAAACGCGGCTCTTGGAATGTTGAACGGAGTTGCTAGAGAATCTCAACACAGAATATTTAACAGCACATTATTAAATATGCTGCCCTATAATGAACATCTGAGGCAAACATACTTGGGGTCAGACCCAATGGAACTTGCAAAAGCAACTCAACAGTTGGAGTATTTTTCATTTCGCCTATCTGTTTTGACAACTATATCTACGATACTTTTCGGTGTCGGCTATACTCTCGCTTTCGTTGTGCCATTGATGCCGTTCTTACGGTTTTTCTTTAACGTGCTAACATGGGTTGTTTCATTGCTGGAGGCTGTCGTTGCTATTCCTCTGGTCGCGCTTGCGCATTTAAATCCGGAAGGTGAAGGATTGCCGGGCCCATCTGCAAAGGCGGCCTATTTCATGATATTCAACCTGTTCCTGCGGCCGGTACTGACTATTTTTGGCTTGATCTGCGGACTCATTGTCTTTCTGGTTGCCATTGCGTTCCTGAATCAGACCTTCAGCATTGCTGTGGCTGGAACTGCCGCTATGTATCATGGCTACGCCACTCTGTCGCGCATTCTGTACACACTGACCTATGGCGCGACGGTTTATGTCTGCGCCAATAATTGTTTCAAACCAATTGGCATGTTCCCTGAATATGCCATGCGCTGGATCGGTGCTCAGTCGCATCATGAAAGAATGGGCGATGCCGGTCGCGCGGTTCAGGGAGTTATGGGCAAAGCCGAAAATACGCTTGGCAAAGAAGGTATTAGTCTGGCAAAAATTCCCGGCGTTGGAAGGGGTTAGAGGATATCGCAATTTTTAATCAGGTTTTAAGCGTTTTGCGATAATCTTAAATGAGGCTATAGTAGTTCTATTTATCAGTGGTGGGTAAGTAATCCGTCAGCCAATTTAAGAGGAGAGATGGTGATATTATGAGCGGTCCATTTGATGCCATTGAAGCAATTGAAGCTCTTAACAGAGCTAAAGGCCTTGCCCGAATTCCCAAAGAAGTGGCTTCGGATGCGGAAGCCCTTGAAGCAGCCGCAGAAGCTGCAGAAAAAAACCGAGGCTTCATAGATAAGGGAAGAGTAAGGGGTGAACATTCTGGCCTTACTTCAGAAGAAACCGCAAAGCATCTTGAGAGTATTAAAAATCCTGTTGCTGTCCCACCTAATGCAAGTGACCTGAAGCTGGATATTAAAGGGATAGTGGCTTCCACTAGGTCCAAAAATCTGGGGCGTATAAAGGCAAGTAGAATTTGGTATTCTGAGGCCCAGCAATATGCCGAAAAACTTGTTAAGGCTTCCAAAGTTGATCCCAGTAAATATGAAGCGGAAATTGCTGCTGAAACTGAGAAGAGGCATAAGGATATAGTAGATGAAAATCATAGGTCATCTAAATTCCCCCTTCTGGCCAAAATACAAACACAGATTATAAGGCGAAGCTTTTGGATTCCCGGCTGGCGCGATGGATTGGGTTGGTTTGGTTCGCCGCCGGCGCAAAATTTAGTTGCAAAAAAAATTGGTGAGCCGTTTGCCATGTTGTTTGGAGAAACGGCAGGGCCTTGGATTTATAGGGGAAGTGCTACTTTTTTAAATTCTTGGTTTAGTGCGGTCAGATTAGCCGCTTGGCCCGTTACCAAAATCCTTCGTCCTTTGTTGGGAAATGCTGGGTCAGCAATCGCAATGGTTTCGATCGGTGGGCTTTTTACATTTGGAATCGAGCATTTCAAAAGCGGTGGGACAGGTACATATAGTGACCCGTTGGATACAATTAAGAAAAGTTTGGAACAAAGAAAAAATAAATGGGGTAGTAACCGTTTTTACATGGATCTTCACAGCGGAGATCCGGTAAGGGAGGCGCGTGCAAAAAAACTGCTTGAAGCAGGTTACCAAGGTTTTGCTAACAATGCTGCTTATCAAGACTTGAGTAATAATATTGTAACAACATATGGCAAGGATTCAAAAGTTGCTAAAATCTATGGTCAATTATATGCGGTCGATCCTTTATCGCAGATAGATCCAAACGCAGTCAGAAGTACGGCCATAGATTGGTCAGAGACTGCTACGGTCGAAGCCCCTAGAATTTGGTTGTATCTGGCCAAGGGAGGTAAATGGGTTTTAGCGGGTGGCAAGGAGCCGGCAAAAACTATCCTTTTAGATAATGGATCTGATCCGAACGCCTTGCCTTACAAGTTAGGCGACATTGCTGCCTTGGCTACTTATAAAGCCCAAAATGATATAACTCGTGAATTTTATATTCCCCCTGATGCTGTCAAAAATATAGATTCAGTGAATGCTATCGCTTTAAAAAAAGAGGAAGCCGCATCAGCAGGGCCAGAAGGATATAAGGATCTACTAAATAAAATTGACGGGAAGCGCTTAAACAACCCAGAAAAATCCGTTGAAAAATCTGGTACCGTCCATGTTCTTTATCTGGATGAAGCGGATCAAAAAGATATTACATATAGGGCAGCGTTCAGCAATGTGTTGTTCAATGTGTTGCATGAGTCTGAGGGGGCTAACGTTACAAATTCCAATATTGTAATGAGCGCCAATACTTTGCCGGGGAAGGATGATCCGCATCCAGCTAAATTTCATTTTGTTCAAAAGGAAAATTCTGCTGAATATGTGACGCTAACGGGGCAGTTCGAAGGAAAACCTTGCCAGTTTCTTCTAATTCAAACAGTGCCAGAATCCCCCTCGGATAAAAGCAAATTCGCCTTAGTGCCTATGTCTGAGGTATGGGATAACCCCAATGTCGCAGGCCTGAACAACTCTCACAAAGAAGGCCCCGCCAACTTCAAGATGAGCGACAGCGCAACCCAAGCGGGCGGCTGGTGGATAGCCATTCCACTGGTCCTTGGTTATATGGGCATCAACATTGGTGCTTCGCGGCTCCGAAAAGCTCCCGCTTCAGCTGCGCAAGCTGGCAAAGAAGCCAAAACATTTGACATGATCCAGGATGGGAAAGGTGGCTGGGTTGTTGACCAAACCACCAGAACCGAACAAGCCGTTTCCCGTGATCTCAATGTAGCCGAAACTGCCACCAGAGAAGTCGGTGAAGTTGCAAGAGAGGTTTCTTCTGCCAGCCGTTTTCTTGGGTCCATAAGCCGCCATTTGCCTTTTGCCGGTACGACGCTGGCGACATTCTTTGGCGCGTCTATGGGGCTAAGCGCTGCAGAAACGGCTAAACTAGCAGCCGATGCGACACCTGGTGTGCGCATTGCCAGCGCGCCGAATAGCGCTGAACGTTCTGTTCGTGCGCTTGGTGACTCCGGGTATGCGCTTGAAGGTGTTGGAGCGATCATAACTGCTCCTCTTGAAGAGGCGATCAGGTATGGTGCTGATGTGTTTAAAGAAGCGACTGGCAAGGATACCGGCATTCAAGGAACCATGCTGACAGATGTTGCGCAAAGCAGTTCTCTCAGCGTCGTACCAGAAATTCGGGCGCTTGGGCTAGCTCGACAGGCAGAAGTCGTTGCTGTCAAGTGGGGATATGACTTGTATCAGAGAATGGAAAAGTGGAACGAAGCCCGTCAACTTGACAATGCTGTGAGGTCGAGAGCTGCAATGAATGCGCGTCTCGCCGCATCGGGAGCAACAATTTCCTCACCTCAGCATTCTTCTTCGCCTTCTCAGCAGGCGCAAGATCAGTCGCTCAGTTGCTTCCGCCATGCACCACCACCACGCGGCGCATTAGCTTCGGCGCGCTTAACTTAAGCATTCATGTTTATCTTAAAGAGAGGGGTTTCTTTCTTGCCGATAACCCATTGAATTTTCTATGATTTAATGGCGCGCGAACGGGTTTTGAGTTTGTGCCAAATCGGATCCCCAGTATGCAAAGTGAAGAAGCGGGGCTACTTGATACGGCGATCACTCTTCGTTCGGTTGTTGCTGATCTGATCCAGCCGCGAGCTTTTTAGTCAGCAGGGCTTTACCAAGCTTGAATTGCCATATCGTCAGCGCAGGCACGAATATCGTGATGTCACGTGCGCGCCGCAAAAGGGCGAGAGCAAAGGATATCTCCACCGTTAATCCCGTTAATCCGCCAACAACCACGAAGCCGCCCTCCTGAACTCCGAGTGCGCCAGGGACTACAAAAGCGCTGCTGCTCAGGGCTTGAATAAGCGACTCGATAATGATCGCATTCCATATGGTGATGGAGTGACCCAGGAAATAAAGTGACAACCAAATTTCAGCCGCGCCCGCGAACCAGCCCGCCATTTGCCAGACCGCGCAGAAGAACACAGCCGCATGGCGCTGATAAAGTTGTTTGAGAGAGAGATCAAGCTTGGCGGCGTTGCCCGCCAATGTAACGAAGCGATCGCCAAAAAAATGCTTTGTCACAAGGGCCAGGAGTTTAAACGAACCAATTTTCTGTAGGAAGATAAATAATCCTGTCAGGGGTAGAAAAACGATTGCGCTGATCAGGATGTTGTGAAGAGATGGGCTTGCCTGTCCTTTTGCAACTAAAAGCGCAAGACCAATAAAAGTAAATATCAATTGCGTGACCAACGTAATCGTAACATCGCCGATCAGGGAGGCGATGGAAAGGGGAGGTGTTACGCCGCGTTGAATCAGCAGGTTAGCCGTAACCACTTCACCGCCGATGCGGGCGACCGGCAGCAAGCTGTTGACGGACTCGCGCAGCCAAACACTCCAAAGAAAAAACAGGATCGAAGGGCGGTTGGGATGGGGGAGCAGGATTTGCCATGCTCGCGCATTAAATGTCATCGAAATAAAATGAACTGCGCCAATCCATAAAATGCCAGCACCTGCAGCGGCCAGGGCAGCCATAATTGGTCCTGATCCTTGCCAAATAAACAAACCTGTCACGACAAGGAGCCCGAGCAGGCCGAACAAGGACGCGGTACGCATCATGCTGCATGCCCATAACTGACAAGCTTGATGCCTCGATCGCCCACCGCTTTCCGGACGGCTGGGCTTGTCAAAGCAAGATATTCGCCGACATGTTGATAGCCCGGCATGAGGCTTTTTAGCCTATCGGTGGATGATGTCGCGGGATGCAGATAAAGCTCGCTCAAACCGGCTGGCAAATGTTCGAGTATGCTCAAGAGCCGGTCTTCCGTCATCGCGCCGCTCCATTGCAAGCCGAAGACATTATCATTGATAATCATCCCAGTTTTACGCAAACGGCTGGCCATGAATTTTACCCAGGGCATATATATCGGTGTGGATATATATTCGCCTGGGGCCGCACGCCGTAAAACGGAGGCGGGCTCAAAAGGCACCCGCATGGCTTTTATGCCGTAGTCGTTACCGATGGCAAGGATCAGTTTGGCCAAGGTCGGGTGCAGATGAAAATGTCGGTGCGCATTGACATGGTCGAGCGTCAGCCCGGTTTTGTGAAACGCTTCAAATTGTGCGCGGATTTCAGCTTTTAACTGGCGTCGTACGTGGGGCAAAAAGAAATAGCGCATCCCGGCGCGCGCCATGTTGTCGTCGAACCGCCCCCGTGTGTCGACCAAAGATGGTATTTCATTGGGCGGCAGCACGGCGTGGCCTGCAGTAAGGGTAATATGGAGGCCGATTGCAAGTCGGGGTAGCCGCCTGGCGCGAGCTACGGCGTCGTCCACCGCTTTCTCGCCCATCATCAAGCTTGTGCAAGTCAGGATGCCGTCACGATGGGCAAGTTCAACCGCTTCAT
>Ga0207018_1133_pt1 | contig 12163 bp, 7 predicted proteins | sample Alteio_BWMinCont_52_FD_153476 | JGI IMG/M metagenome (GOLD analysis project Ga0207018, IMG submission 153476) | Enriched cells from forest soil in Barre Woods Harvard Forest LTER site, Petersham, Massachusetts, United States -... | ecosystem: Environmental > Terrestrial > Soil > Temperate forest >...
CAGGAAGCGGTAAGAATCGCTTACAAAGATGGTGATTTGCTTTATGTAAATATTTCATCGCTTCATAAGATCGCAAAGTATAGTGGCAAAGAAGGTAGTGTGCCCAAGATGAATAAACTTGGAAGTGATGTATGGAATAAACTTAAAGAAAAAACTAAAAAGCAAGTAAAAGATATTGCTACCGACTTAATAAAATTATATGCTCAACGAAAAAGTCAGTCAGGATTTGCTCACAGTCCCGATAATTATATGCAAACAGAACTGGAGGCGTCATTTATATATGAGGATACTCCTGACCAAAACAAAGCAGTTGTTGATGTAAAAAGAGATATGGAAAAACCTTCTCCAATGGATAGATTGGTTTGCGGTGATGTTGGTTTTGGTAAAACAGAAGTGGCTATCAGAGCTGCTTTTAAAAGTTGTTGCGATGATAAACAGGCTGCAGTATTGGTTCCAACAACGATTCTTGCATATCAGCATTATAAAACATTTGGTGATCGTCTGAAAGATTTCCCGGTGACAGTAGATTTTATAAATCGTTTTAAATCATCTAAAGAAAAAAAAGAAACACTGCAAAAATTAGCTGAAGGGAAAATAGATATCATTATCGGCACTCATGCTTTATTAGGAAAAGAAGTTAAATTTAAAGATTTGGGAATAATGATAATTGATGAAGAACAGAAGTTTGGTGTAGCAGCAAAAGAAAAATTAAAACTAATAAGAACAACTGTAGATTCACTTACACTAACAGCAACGCCTATACCAAGAACACTTCAGTTTAGTTTGATGGGTGCAAGGGATTTAAGTATTATAAATACAGCTCCGCCAAACCGCCAACCGATACAAACTGAAATACAGATTTTTAATGAAGATGCTATCCGTGATGTTATTTATTACGAAACTGAACGCGGAGGCCAGGTTTTCTTCATTCATAACAGGGTGAATGGCCTTGCAGAAATGACAGGGATTATACAAGGGCTATGCCCTGATCTTAGTATTGCTTATGCACATGGCCAAATGGATGGAGACAAATTGGAAGATACTATCCTTGATTTTATGGATAAGAAATATGATGTGTTAGTTTGTACAAATATTATAGAAAGTGGTGTAGATATTCCGAATGTAAATACTATTATTGTAAACAATGCAAACCAATTTGGATTAAGCGACTTGCATCAGTTAAGAGGAAGAGTTGGCCGCAGCAATAAAAAAGCTTTTTGTTATTTACTAGCTCCTCCTATGAGTACTTTGCCTGCGGATAGCCGTAAACGTTTGCAAACATTAGAACAATATAGTGATCTTGGAAGTGGCTTCCAGATTGCGATGAGAGATTTAGACATTCGTGGCGCCGGAAATTTGTTAGGTGGTGAACAAAGCGGCTTTATTGCTGAAATAGGTTTTGAAATGTACCAGAAAATTTTAGATGAAGCCATTCGTGAATTGAAAAGAAAAGATTTTAAAGAATTATTTAAAGAAGAAATTCAGCAACAAGATGATTTTGTAAAAGATTGCAGCATTGATACTGATTTAGAAATATTAATTCCAGATAATTATGTAGAAAGTATTACAGAACGTTTGAGTTTATATTCAAGGCTGGATAATTGTGAAAATGAAAAAGAGCTTGAAAATTTTCATATAGAATTAACAGATCGTTTTGGGCCTGTTCCTTCAGAAGCTGAAGATTTATTTACAACTATCCGTTGCCGTAAGTTAGCTGTTGAACTTGGGTTTGAAAAAATATTATTGAAGAATGAAATCTTGAAATGTTTCTTTGTAAGCAATCCTGATTCGCCCTATTTTCAAAGCGAAACTTTTAAAGGGATATTACAATTCATTCAAAAACAAACCAATAAGGCTAAGTTGAAGCAGGTAGGTAAAAATGGAATTCTGATAGTCGACGATATTGAAAAAATGAGCCGACTGCACGATTTTTTAAGCAAGATGCACAAAATCATTAATATCAAAGAAGTTCTCGCAACAATCTAAATAAAAAGCTATCCCACTAATAACGGGATAGCTTTCAAATATTCTAAAATCAATTACCAGCCTTGTTTCGCAACTCCGCTTTTAATTGCTTCCAAAGCTTTCGCTTCGCCAAGCAATGAGGTTAATTTATTGCCTTTGCCATCATTGCCTTTGGCTATATAGCCACCACGGGCAGTTTTTTCTATTACAGCATCATGCATGGTTACATTTTTTTCTTTCGTTTTCACGTTATAAGCGGTGAGTGGAGTTGACATAATAAAAAATTTAAATAGTTAATAGAATAAAAATATGTTTTTTGCAGATATTAAATCTGCCGAGCGCCGATAAAGGTAATGAAAAGCTTAAAGCTGAAATCCCCTCTGAAACGTATGGGGATAACTATTCCTAAACGTCAATTTTAGCATATTTGGCATGAGTTTCAATAAACTCTCTACGAGGAGGCACTTCATCTCCCATCAACATGCTAAACACCCTATCCGCTTCTGCAGCACTTTCAATGGTAACTTGTTTTAATGTCCGGGTAGCAGGGTTCATGGTAGTTTCCCATAATTGTTCAGCATTCATTTCACCCAAACCTTTATAACGCTGTGTATTTACTGTCTCGTCTTTACCTTGTCCAAACAATAAAATTAATGCTTTACGTTCTTCATCGTTCCATGCATAATCCTGCTCTTTTCCTTTTTTCACTAAATACAATGGTGGTTGTGCAATATAAATATATCCCTGTTCTACCAGTTCTTTCATATAACGAAAAATGAATGTAAGAATAAGAGTTGCAATATGACTTCCATCCACATCAGCATCAGTCATGATAATAATTTTATGATACCGAAGTTTAGTAATATTTAGTGCTTTGGGATCTTCGGGAGTACCAATTTTTACACCCATTGCCGTAAACATATTTCTTATTTCCTCATTATCATAAATTTTATGCTCCATTGCTTTTTCCACATTCAATATCTTACCTCTAAGCGGAAGGATTGCTTGGAAACTTCTATCACGCCCTTGCTTTGCAGTACCACCCGCCGAGTCTCCTTCAACCAAATACAATTCACATCTTGCAGGATCTTTATCGGAACAATCAGCCAATTTACCCGGCAAACCACCACCCGTTAAAACACTTTTGCGCTGAACCATTTCACGGGCTTTTCTTGCAGCAGCTCTTGCTTGTGCAGCTAATATTACTTTTTGAATAATTGTTTTTGCATTACGGGGATTTTCTTCCAGGTATGCTACCAATACACGACTAAGTGTACTATCAACAACACCCATCACTTCTGAATTACCAAGTTTGGTTTTTGTTTGTCCTTCAAATTGCGGCTCCGGCACTTTTACTGAAATGATAGCACTGAGACCTTCTCTAAAATCATCTCCTTCAATTTCTACCTTAGCCTTTTCAAACATGTTTTCTTTTTCGCCATAGCTTTTAAACACTCTTGTGATTGATCTGCGGAAACCGGCTACATGCGTACCACCTTCAATAGTATTGATATTATTCACATAACTAAATAAATGTTCCTGATAACCGGTATTATATATCATTGCTACTTCCACCACCACATTACTTGCCTCATCATGACCATCGCAATAAATAACTGTGGGTAACAATGGTTGCCTGTTTGCATTTTTATCCAGCATTTCCACAAACTCTACAATACCGCCTTCGCTATAAAATGTTTTAGTGTATGCTACTCCGTTATCATCTATATCACGAAGATCATTTAGTATAATCGTCACTTTTCTATTGAGAAAAGAAAGTTCTCTTAAACGACTTTCCAAAATATCTTTATTGTAAACGCTGGCAATAAATATAGAAGTGTCGGGCCAAAAATGCACCTGGGTTCCCGTTTTATTGCTTTTGCCAATTTCACGAACCGAATACTGTGGAACACCTATTTTATATTCCTGCTCAAAAACTTTCCCTTCTCTTTCTACCGTAACATGCAATTTTGCACTTAATGCATTCACACAGCTAACACCAACGCCGTGCAAACCTCCCGATACTTTATAAGTATCCTTATCAAATTTACCACCTGCATGTAGCACTGTCATCACTACTTCCAATGCTGATTTTTTTTCTTTGGTATTGATCCCCGTTGGAATACCACGTCCATCATCCTGAACACTGACTGAATTATCTTCATGAATGGTTACTGTGATATTCTTACAATAGCCAGCCAAAGCTTCATCAATAGAATTATCTACAACTTCATAAACAAGATGATGCAACCCTTTTACACCTATATCGCCAATATACATTGCCGGGCGTTTACGAACTGCTTCTAAACCTTCTAATACCTGGATACTATCTGCCCCATATCCCTTACTGGCAGGAGCTATTACTTCTTCAATTTCTGTACTCATAAATGGAGGTAAATTCTCTTTTGGATTATTTATATTCTATTATCCTCAAAGATAAGAAAAATCAAGGGTTTACAGCAATTACGTGTGGTCTATTTTAGATATATTTTTAAAAAATTTCCACAAGAATCTTCAATAAGAAAACAATTGTTTTGTGGTAAAGTATACTAATGCCAATTTTAATATGCTTTTCGTATATTTGCATCGAAATTAATCAATGCATCAACCTTTAGATATATTAAATATTGCTAATAAACAGCCGATAATGCTGGGGCAAATGTACCTATTACAAGATGTTGATCGCTCGGTACCTGGCTCTGTGCATTATCACATCAAACGTTATCGCAAAGAACGACAACTTAATATAGATGATTCGGGAATGTTGGTTTATCATTATGAAAAAAACGATCCTTCGGAAAATTACCTGGAACTTAAGTTTTGTATCACAGGCAACGCGTATTGCCGGCAAAAACAAACAGAATGTGATTCTTGTAAACTAAGTGCCTCAAAAACCTGTGTTGAAAAAATTGAAAGTGTAGATGTATTGAGTTTTAGTTTTAAACCCTCTTATCTTACGCAGTTTATTAAAGGAAAGAAAAATACCAGCTTGTCAGAAGAAGTTCTTTCTTTCACACATAAATCTTCTTTTTCGAAAATACTTCCCCTTTGTGGTAAAACGAGAATGGCAATAGAAGCACTGCTTAATCATACTTATACCGACACAAGGGAGAATATTTTTATCAATGCACAAACCCAGATTCTTTTGTTATACAGTATGGACTGCATGCTGGGAGATAAAGAAGAAACTTTTGCATGTAAGTTTTTAGCTAATGAAGCCGACAGAGAAAAAATTACCAAAGCGAGAGAAGTTTTATTACAACACATTGGAGAGCCCCTTACTATTAAAGAACTTAGCCGTAAGGTTGCTATAAATGAATGTTATTTAAAGAAGGGCTTTAAAGAAATGTTTGGAACTACTATTTTTGATTTTTATCAAAGCCAGCGTATGGAACATGCCAAATATTTGCTTTATGATAAAGGTCTTAGTGTAACAGAGGTTTCCCTGATGTTAGGTTACTCTTCAATTTCTCATTTTAGTACTGCCTTTAAAAAACATACTGGAATCAAACCGTGTGAACTACTATTGCATTAGTCTTCTACAACCTCTGAGTGTTTTTTTGTACTTTCATAAGATTACATACTCTTAAGTATTGGTTTTAAAAATATTTGAATGACAAAAGCAACCCAATTAGAGTTGCTTTTGTTCATGTGCAAGTGTTACCTAACCTTGTGTAGAAAAACTCTTCGAAAAATTTCTTCAGTTTGATATTGGTCAGATCTTAAAAAGGATGAGGATTTCTTCAAACACAATTACTTTAGACTTAGGATCTTAAAACGGAACAGCTATTGAAATAGAGTCGCAATTGTGGGTTTTCAATGCATTTGGAATTTGCTTATTATTTATTATCAAGACCAGTTAGATGAAATTTTAGGTGTTTTTCATAGACCAGCCTTTAATAAATTACAATCGTTAGCTTTAGTAAGCAGCTAATTTTATGCCAAATTAGGATATTGTGGAAAAGTTGTGCTTTACAACAACGATATAATTTATTTTTCTTCAAGGCTTAAGCATGTAAATGCTTATACTACCAGTAAACAATTGAGCCATGGCTTGATGCAACAAATCTGTCATAAAAAAATTTAAGCACGATATATAATTGACTAAAATACTGGTAGCAAGCATATTAAATACCTTGCAAACAAGCTATTTCCCTAACTTTGCAAACTTATTTTTACATCTATTTGAAGGAATTCTATGCCCGCTCAATATAAAGAATATCAACAATTAAACCTGCCTGCAATAGGGGAAGAAATACTTTCTAAATGGGAAGTCCATAATAGTTTTGAAAAAAGTATAACCCTGAAAGAAGGGCACACTCCTTTTGTTTTTTATGAAGGCCCACCCAGTGCTAACGGAATGCCGGGTATTCATCACGTTATCAGTCGTACTTTAAAAGATTTAGTTTGCCGTTATAAAACCATGCAGGGTTTCCAGATAAAAAGGAAAGGCGGTTGGGATACACATGGATTACCCGTAGAGTTGGGTGTAGAAAAATTATTAGGAATAACTAAAGAAGATATAGGTAAAAAAATTTCTGTTGAAGAATACAATGCCATCTGTAGAAGAGAAGTATTAAAATATAAAGACAAATGGGATGACCTTACAAAAAAAATGGGTTATTGGGTAGATCTGAATGATCCTTATGTAACTTTTGAAAATAATTACATCGAATCGCTTTGGTGGTGTTTAAGTGAATTGTATAAAAAAGGATTATTATATGAAGACGTAAGCATACAGCCTTATTCACCTGCTGCTGGTACTGGTTTAAGTTCGCATGAATTGAATCAACCCGGTACATATAAAGATGTAAAGGATACAAGTGCCGTAGTGATGTTTCGTGCTGTTCAGGATGAGAAAAGCAAATTTCTTCACGATGCAGTCAATGGCGCTGAAGTTTTTTTTATGGCTTGGACAACTACCCCTTGGACGCTTCCATCTAATCTTGGACTTACAGTAGGTGCTAATATAGATTACGTTTTGGTGAAAACATTTAATCCATACACACATCTTCCTATAAATGTAATTCTTGCCAAAGCCTTATTAAATAAGTATTTTAAATCAGAAGGAGAGAATGGTGATTTTGGAGGTTATAATGAAAAAGTAAAACTTCTTCCATGGAAAATAATTGAAGAATTTAAAGGTATAACAATTGAAGAATGTCGTTACGAACAGTTATTACCTTTTGAAGCGAATACATCTAAACAAAGCGGTGGAGATCCTTTTCGCGTAGTTGTAGGTGATTTTGTTACTACAGAAGATGGTACTGGCATAGTTCATACTGCCCCTGCATTTGGTGCGGATGACTTTAAAATAGGAAAGAAAAATAATTTAGGAATTCTTACCCTCGTTGACCGCGAAGGAAAATTTATAAATGGTGTAGGTGAGTTCAGTGGCCGTTATGTAAAAGATTATAAAGATGATCCAAATTATGTAGATGTAAATGTTGACATCTGCGTAAAGCTAAAAAAAGAGAACAGAGCCTTTAAAATTGAAAAATACGAACATAATTATCCTCATTGCTGGCGTACTGATAAGCCAATTATCTATTATCCATTGGATGCATGGTTTATCAAAACTACTGCTGCAAAAGACAGAATGATTGAATTAAATAAAACCATTAACTGGAAACCTGCTGCTACCGGTACTGGCCGTTTTGGAAATTGGTTAGAAAATATGGTAGACTGGAACCTTAGCCGTAGCCGTTATTGGGGAACGCCCTTACCGATCTGGCGTAGTGAAGATGGAAATGAGCAAAAATGTATTGGTTCTATTGAAGAATTAAATGTAGAAATAAAAAAAGCTGCAACTCTGTTTGGCGATGATACTAATAAGAATTATTTACACGAAGGGATTCTTGATTTACATAAACCTTATGTAGATGAAATCATCCTGGCAAGTAATTCAGGTAAAAAGATGAACCGTATACCTGATCTTGTAGATGTTTGGTTCGACAGTGGCGCTATGCCTTATGCTCAGTGGCATTTCCCATTTGAAAACAAAGAAATATTTAAACAAAATTTTCCTGCAGATTTTATTGCTGAAGGTGTTGATCAAACAAGAGGTTGGTTTTATACGCTGCATGTATTAGGCGCATTATTGTTTGATAGTGTTGCTTACAAAACTGTTGTTAGTAATGGTTTAGTATTGGATAAGAATGGCAATAAAATGAGCAAACGTGTCGGCAATGTAATTGACCCGTTTGATACTATTCATAAATATGGTGCTGATGCTACAAGGTGGTATCTTATCACCAATGCTTCTCCATGGGATAGTTTAAAATTTGATATTGATGGTATTAAAGAAGTGCAACGTAAATTTTTTGGTACTCTTTATAATACTTACCAATTTTTTGCTTTGTATGCTAATGTAGATGGCTTTACGTTTAATGAAAAATATATTCTCGTAAAAGAAAGACCGGAAATAGATCAATGGATTTTATCTTCTCTCAATACATTAATACAAATAGTACAAACTAACCTCAACGATTATGAATCAACTGCTGCTGGTCGTGCTATAGAAGATTTTGTAGACGAACATTTAAGCAATTGGTACGTTCGTCTTTGCCGTCGCCGTTTTTGGAAAGGTGAATATGAGTTTGATAAAATCTGTGCATATCAAACTTTGTACGAATGTTTAGAAACACTTAGCCGTTTAATTGCCCCTATTGCTCCGTTTTTTGCAGATTGGCTATTTAGCAATTTAGAAGATACTACTAATCGTATTAAAGCAGAATCTGTTCATCATACAGATTTTCCGAAAGTAGTTAATGAAGTAATTGATATAGACCTTGAAAAGAGAATGCAACTGGCGCAGGATATTTCTTCACTAATATTATCGCTTCGCAAAAAAGTAAATATCAAAGTTCGCCAGCCATTACAAAAAGTTTTTATCCCTGCTTTGGATTTAGAAATGGCCAATAGAATAAAATCGGTAGAAGATATTATCAAGGCTGAAACAAATATCAAAGAAGTTGACGTTTTATCAGCCAATAATGATTTTATCCGCAAAAAAGCAAAGGCCAATTATAAAACTTTGGGTAAACGCCTTGGAACAAAAATGAAATGGGCAGCAGAAAAAATTGCACAATTCGATAATGCAACAATTGATAATGTTTATGTGTTAGAAGGAGACTATTTTCTCAATCCTGATTTTGAAGCTAATGGCGAAGAACCTATTCCAATTACCAGCGAAGATCTTGAGATTTCTACCGAAGAGATTCCAGGATACGAAATTATTGGTAAGGGATCGTTAACGGTAGCCCTTGATATTACAATTACTGATAATTTGAAAAAAGAAGGTGAAGCCAGGGAATTTGTAAATCGCATTCAAAATATAAGAAAAGATAAAGGTTTACTGCTTACAGACCGAATAAGTGTACAAATATCCGAAAATACAGGGCTGCAAAAATCAATAAATCAATTTAAAAGTTATATTTGCGCCGAAATTTTGGCAGATTCGCTTGCTTTTGTTCCTGTTTTAGCCGACGGTATTGAAATTCAGGTGAATAATGCCATTGTAAAAGTAAACGTACTTAAAAAAGAGTAGTTATGGCAACAAAAAAGAAAACGGCCAAATCGGCCCCTAAAAAAGCTGCTAACCCAATTAAAAAGTCAGCTACGGCCAAAAAAACTGTGCTTAAAAAGCCTGTTGCTAAGAAGCCTGTTGTTGCTAAATCTTCAACTAAAAAATCTGTCAAACCTATGCCTAAAAAAGTATCTGCTAAACAGATAGTTAAAAAACATGCTCCTGCAAAAGCTGCAAAGCCGATTGCTAAAGCAGAAATTAAATCAGCTACAAAAGCTCATTTGGTTAAAGAAGTAAAAGCAAAAGATATTAAAGTATCTCCTGCTAAACCTGTGGTTATTCCAAAGATCACCACTAAAACGGTTCGTAAATATCAACCTGAATTTACCAAATCGGTTTTAGACAGACCTAAATCAGATCCAGGGGCCCCAACTATGCGATATAGTGATACTGAACTGAATGAATTCAAAGAAATTATTCTTCGTAAGCTCGATGCAGCTAAAAAAGAATTGTCTTATCTCCATGGTTTAATTACCAGAAAGGATGAAATGGGAGGAGATGAAACTGATAACCGTTATATGACCATGGAAGACGGAAGCCTAAGTATGGAAAGAGAGCAACTGAGCCAGATGGCAAGCCGCCAGATAACATTTATAGATCACCTGGAAAAGGCATTAATGCGTATTGAAAATAAAACGTATGGTATTTGTCGCGTAACGGGAAGATTAATTGACAAAGCCCGTTTGCGTGCTGTTCCACATGCCACTCTTAGTATTGAAGCAAAGATGAGTTCCGCAAAATAATAACTGCTAATTTATTTCTTAATGATAATGGAGAATTACAATGATTCTCCATTTTTATTTTTATAAGATTGTTTTTAGCAAACAACTTAAATTTACTACCTGAAAAATATAGAAGATGTTAGAAAGCAAAAGGCAAAAACAAGTAGCAGAGCTTATCAATGCAGAATTAAATGACATTATTCTTCGTATGGGTATGAATATGCTGGATGGTGGAATGGTATCAATATCATCTGTAAAAATCACGCGTGATCTTTTTGAGACAAGGGTTTACTTAAGTATGTTCAAGGTAAAAAACCCGCAAGCAGTACTTACAAGATTTGAAGAAAAAAATAAAGAGATAAGAAAAGAATTGGGTAAAAGAGTCCGCCACCAGTTGCGCAGCATCCCTGAATTAAAATTTTTTATTGATGATACGTTAGATTATGTATTTAAGATGGAAGAGTTATTGGACAAAATAAAAAAAGAAGAGGAAAATAAATAGTCTGAGTTTTAGACGTATGATAACTTATTGCTCTCAATAATAAATCAGAACTTATAACATTGAATTTACTATTCGCTTGGAGATATTTTAAAGCAAAAAAAAGCGCCAATGCTATTAATATTATAGCGTGGGTTACTGTTGGCGTTATTGCTTTTGCCACTACCTGCCAAATATTAGTACTAAGTGTTTTTAATGGTTTTGAAGGATTAGTAAAATCTTTATACGCTTCGTTTTATACCGATATAAAAATAATTCCTAATAAAGGGAAAACATTTATACTTACTGCTAATCAGTTAAAATTATTGCATCAGCAACCAGGCATTAACATTATTTCTTTAGTTGCAGAAGAAAAAGCTTTGCTGAAAAATGAAGATAACCAAACTATTGTTTACCTGAAAGGTGTAGACGATAATTATAAAAACGTTACAGGAGTTGCTTCCAAAATAGTAGAAGGAAAGTTTAATACGGGCAGTGTTGACGATCCTGGTCTTATTGTTGGTGCTGGTATTGAAAGTGCTGCAGGTATTAGTGTAGATGGAGCAACAGGTATTTCCAAAGTCACTATTATTTTGCCAAAAATAAAAATTGGTGCGGCGGCGGATCCAATACAATCATTAAGCGAAGGCAATGCAAAAGCAATCGGAGTATTTTTAATTCAACAGGAGTTTGACAGTAAATATGCTATTACCAATATTGATTTTGTAAAATATCAAATGGGTTTTGCTGAAGATCAATACAGCGCAGCAGAAATAAAATTAAACAGTAATGCAGATGTAGTAACGACACAACAACAGCTTTCAAAACTATTAGGTAATAATTTTACAGTACAAACAAAGTATGAACAGAACACCAGTTTATACAATACCATGAGACTTGAGAAATGGTTCATCTACGCAGTACTTACATTAATATTAATCATTGCTGCATTTAATATGGTGAGTGCCTTGACGATGCTTGTATTGGAAAAAAAGAAAGATATCAGTGTATTGCAAAGTATGGGTGCCGATAAAATCAGGATAATGAAAATTTTTCTAAGCGAAGGTTTACTACTCGGAGGCATTGGTATAGCTACAGGCGCTTTGCTGGCATCAGTTATTTGTTTTATCCAGTTAAAATATAAATTAATAAAATTACAAGGAGGTTCTTTTCTTATTGATTATTTTCCCGTTAAGTTACAGGCAACTGATTTTATATTGGTAGCAGTCACAGCTTCCATTATTGCTTTTGTTGCATCCTGGTTTCCTGCTTATAAAGCTGCAATGCAGGAATTTGAATTAAGAGGATCATAAGCGTATAACGCTTCACGTTAGTTGATAATCTCCAAAAGCTTCAGGTAATTGAGCCAATGCTTTTTGTAATTGTTCATCGTTAGGCGCAATACCATGC
>Ga0207018_1134_pt1 | contig 12096 bp, 7 predicted proteins | sample Alteio_BWMinCont_52_FD_153476 | JGI IMG/M metagenome (GOLD analysis project Ga0207018, IMG submission 153476) | Enriched cells from forest soil in Barre Woods Harvard Forest LTER site, Petersham, Massachusetts, United States -... | ecosystem: Environmental > Terrestrial > Soil > Temperate forest >...
GCGGGCTCCACTCTTACCGAGGGTGGCGGCGGCGGAGGAGGAGCTGGTGCAAGTCCTCCCGCACCCTCCACAGGTGGGGGTGTCGGAGGCGATGGAATTCTCCCTTTGGCTAGTTATGGAACGGGCGGTGGCGGCGGTGGTGCTTCCATGAAAGACGGCGGCGCAGGCTTCGGCACTACAACCGGTAGCGGAGGAGGTGGCGGCGGCGGAAATGGAACGAGTGTTGGTGGCGCAGGAGGAACATATGGCGGCGGGGGCGGGGGCGGCACAACGGCCGGAGGAGCCGGCGGCATGGGCGGTGGCGGCGGCGGCGGAACAACGGGCACTGCATCCAACTTTGGAGGAGGCACCGGCGGCTCTGTGACGGGGGGAATGGGAGGTGTTGGTGGTGGCGGTGGCGCAGGTTTAGGCGGCGCTGTGTTCATTCAACAAGGAGGAACTCTCACCATTTCAGAAACAGCTGCAAGCAGTTTTGTTTTGCAAGGGAACACAACGGTCGGCGGCGCTGCAGGAACAGGCGTTTCGGGAACGGGGGTGACGGCTGCCACTGCTGGAAAAAATCTTGGAAACGACTTCTTTCTGACCTCTGGTGGATTGCTGGTCTTGAGCTTATTGGAAAATTACGAGATCGCCAGTAACATCGAAAGCAATCAAGCGGGCAGCGGAGCTACAACGGGACTTACCTGGGCTCCCTCATCTCCTACAACTGTACTGACTCTTTCTGGCGTTAATACATATACGGGAACGACAACCATCAACAATGGCATTTTGAAAGTGAATGCCGATACAGGACTAGGCTCAACGACCACTAGCATAACTTTTTTAGGAACAACCGGAACACTGCAGGCCGGAGGCGTCATTACCTCAGCTCGCAGCGTTAATCTAACAGGCAATGGGACGTTTGACACACCGACTGGGACCAGTATGTCTTTTTCGGGCACCGTCAGCGGCGCAGGAATCCTGATTAAAACGAGTCCTGGGTCGCTCGAACTATCAGGACCCAACAGTTACTCGGGAGGAACCCAGGTAAAGGGAGGAACGCTAATCTTCGGCGGGAGTTCTAACACGCCTCTAGGATCCGGCCAAGTAACGCTATTCGATGGGACAACACTACAGGTAGGAAGCGATTATACTTCGGCGGGAACCATCAACAATGCCTTGTTTTTTTCTCCTCCGCAAAATGGACAAACCACGATTGATGCGCAAGGGAACGCCAAATGGGGTGGGGTAGTGACCGGAATCGCTCCTTTCAATAAAACAGGACCTGGAACTTTCACGCTTACCAATGCCGGTAATATGTTTAGCGGTCAGATCAATATCAATGGCGGCACGTTGGGAGCTACATCTGATGGTGCGCTTGGAAATATGAACAACCAAATCTTCATCAATGGCGCCACATTTCAAGCTGCAGGCACCTTCCAGACTCCGAGAGCCATCACTCTAACAGGCGCTGCGTCCATCGAAGTGCTGCCTACGTTCACGCTTACTGCAAATGGGGTTATTAGCGGTTCTGGATCTCTCACAAAAACAAATTCAGGCACCTTGCTGTTACAACCGACAACAGGTGGCACTGCCAACTTATATCTCGGAGGAACAACGATTGCTGGAGGGGTTTTGCAAGTTTTTGCGGACTCTGCGCTCGGCGATCCGGGAGGGGCTCTAACCATTCAAACGGCGACTTTCCAACCGATGGCAAGTTTCACGTCGACTCGTCCGGTGAATATCGCAGGCGCTGCCATCATTGATACACAAGGGTTTCAACTCACGTTAGCTGGCGTCATGAGTGGATCGGGCCCAAGCGTAGAAAAAAAAGGCACCGGCACACTCATTTTGACCGGAACGAATACATATGCCAACACCTTCATCATCACCGCGGGCACGTTGCAAGGCAGTTCTTTTAGCATTCTCGGAAATGTGCAAGACAGCGGAACCTTGATTTTCGACCAAGCATCTGATGGCGTTTATAATGGCACTTTATCCAAAAACGGCATCTTCATTAAACAAGGCGCAGGCAAAGTGAATTTTACCGCAGATAGCAGCGGATTCCAGGGCCCTGTTTTCGTCAATGGCGGCAACTTGGATGTTACAGGCAAGCTGGGAGGCAGCAATACGACCACGGTCAACTCTGGAGGAACTCTAAGCGGAACGGGCCAAGTAGCCAACGTAGTTGTTGCAAGCGGCGGAGCCTTAAGCCCTGGAGACCCTACTGGCATCTTTTCAATCAACGGCACACTGAATCTAAACGCGGGCTCCTCTCTCGACACACACATAACACCAACGACAGATGGCCTCGCAATTGTCGCAAGCACTACCACGATTTCTAGCGGGTCTACGGTCACTGTGATTCCCGCAACAACTTCCGGCGGATTTTATGGGGTCAAAGCTGCCTATATCATTTTACGAGGACCTACAATCCTAGGAACCTTTGGGTCTGTAACATCTACCAATCCAAATTTCATTCCCTTTTTATCTTACCCAACGATCTTTGATCAAAATGGGAACAAACTCTTTTCCGCAGTGAGACTCGACGTTATCGTCACACAACCCTTTTTAGGTTTCGAAGCGGGCAATAAAAACGAACAAGCTGTCGCCAACAACATCAATGCTTTGGGCGCAGCAGGGACGCTAATTCCCGACGTTGCTCTCTTCAATGCCTTAGAAACATTGACAGGGCAAACAACAGCTGTGATCAACGCTGCCTTAGATCAAATGCATCCGGCCCAATATAGCGCAGTCGTAGAGATGCAAAATGCCGTCAGCTCTCAGCTTGTATCTTTGTTCCATAGACGTCCAGCCGCCGCTTGTTATTGCGCAAATCCGGTGCGAATATGGATAGAACCTTACGGAAACTGGGATAAACAAAAACATCGGCGCATGCAAGTAGGCTTTAATTCCAGAACGCAAGGGATCGCTCTTGGCTTTGATGGAAAAGTATTCGACGAACTAGTTCTTGGGATTGGCGCAGCGTGGGACTATAAACATTTATCCTGGTCACTTGGCAGAGGTAAAGCAGGGGGAAATGGATGGCTCATTGGCGTCTATTCTGATTATACAACCAACCATTTTTACTTTGGCTTTTCCTGCCTTGGCGGACTGAATAATTTTCACTCTGACAGACATATTCGATTTGCCACAGTTCCCAATACAAATCCGGCCGAAGTGATTCCAGAAACAGCCGCCCTGACTCCCGTCAATGAACATGCCCGTTCGAATTTTGACACGCTAAATCTGATAGGGCAAGCCTCCACGGCATTTATGTTCGGCCCTTCTAAATGCTGTTTCTTCCCATACCTAAATGCCGACATCTTTTATTCAGACACAGGGTCGATTCATGAAAAAGGTGCGCCAGGACTCAATCTTTCAGTAGATCCAACCTCTTCAATGACCTTTCGCTCTGAAGCCGGCATGGGGCTTCAAGTCCAAGACAGCAACTACACGGAAACGATGTGCATATCGCCTCAAGTTCTCCTAGGCTGGGCCATGGAAGCTCCTCTCTTTCGAGAAAAATACAAATCGAGATTTGAAGGACAGCTGATCCCTTTTCGCGTCGAAGGATGGGACACAACTTGGCAGCTCTTTACTGTGGACTTTGGGCTAACCGTTACCTATTACTGCTATTCTTTTTCCGGTGCGTATCACCTCGAACTGCAACCTGATAATCACTCAAGTCTGTTCAATCAAAGATGCAACTTCCGTGCTGGCTTTACGTGGTAATCAAACACTTGAAAGCACTCGGGAAAAATTCAATCAAATCCCCGGCCGAATAGCCATAGGACGTTTTTTCCAGCGCCGCTGCCTCTCCTGCAAGAGCATGAAGCGTAACTCCTACTACTGCTGCCTCCAATAATGATTGCCCTTGCGCAAGAAGAGCTGCCACCAAACCAGTCAATACATCCCCAGACCCTGCCGTGGCCATGCCTGGGTCCCCTCTGGGAATAATAATAGGAGAACTAGCAGGAGAAAAAATATGCGTTGGCGCTCCTTTCAAAATGAGGACTACGGAATGTTTGTCCACATACTCTTGACAACGAACCCACAACACCTCTTCCTCCAAATCTGCTTGACTCACCTTACGCAAATTGTAGCCCTCTGGACATGCGTCAAAGCCCCTCGGTTGCACGATCGTAAGTGGGTCCATATTATTCAATATGGACCCACTTACGATCGTGCAACCGAGGGAGCTTTCACGCGTGCCCAGAGGGCTACAATTTGCGTAAGGTGAGTTAGCCTCCCCCAATAAATGGAGCATTTCACCTCGATGCGGCGTAAGGATGCATTGTTTTGGAACATTCATCTCGGGCAAAAAATACAAAGCGTCGGCATCCAAAACACAGGGTTTGTCGACATTGTGTAAAGCAGCTTTACACCATTCTTTGGCGATCGATGATCGACCCAATCCAGGGCCAATAAAAACAGCGGAAGCCTTAGCCAAACTTGTCTGCCAAGCCGCAGGCGACCAGATTTGAGTGATCAATTCGTCGGCCATCGGCCCCACATCTTCGAGAGTGAACAGCTTTACGATGCCTGCGCCGCCATGAAGAGCCGCTGTCCCACTGAGCTTTACGGCACCCTTAAATTCTTTCGAACCACCAAATCCAACAACGAATCCTCGTTCATATTTGTGATGAGAACGAACCATGGCCGGAAGCTGCAGTTCTTCGATCTTCGGAATCAGGGCAACTGCCGTAGCACAAGAAGCGATCTCAGGGAGCAATCCAAACTCTTCAATCCGCAATCTTCCTGTGCAGTTCCAACCGAAATGCTTGAAAAGGCCAATTTTGGGGAAACCAAGTGTTACTGTTTCTGTAGCCTTGATCACAGACCCAAAATACATTCCCGTGGTTCCATCCAATCCTGAAGGAATATCGATCGACAAGATCGGCTTGCCTGCGTTATTCGCTAGCGTAATAGCGTCCGCCATCGTACCGCTCTCGATAACCCCATGGAATCCAGTTCCTAGAAGACCGTCGATGATCAGGTCATCTTCGCTAAAACAAAGATCCTGCGCAATTGTTCCCGTGAATTGTTGGGCAAAATATTGGTTGAGTTCGCTACAATCTGCAGAGGCTGCAAAGGTCACCCCTCGCACGATGTAGCCTGCTTGCAAGAGCTGAATGCCAGCAACGTACGCATCGCCTCCCTTATTGCCCCGTCCGATCAAAAGAACAACTTTTTTGCCCCCTTTCTCTCGCAATAGCTCCCTGGCAGCCTGAGCCACTTTACTGCCTGCCTGAAGCATGAACTCTTGCGCAGACGCGCCTCGTTCTATTGCTAACCGTTCGATTCGAATCATCTCCTGCACGGTGACGACTTTGATCATAAGTGTTCTTCTTTGATCGCGCGGGTCAATAGCTGCTTGACCGCTTCTCGTGGATCCATCCCCTGAAAAATGACGGCATAGGTCGCGTCGGTGATGGGCACCGGGCTATGATGGTGATGCGCTAACTCACGCACGGAGACGCAGCTATAAATCCCTTCGACCGCCATCCCAATTTTTTGGCGAGCCCCTTCCGGAGAAAATCCTTCAGCAATGAGTTTTCCCAAACGGTAATTGCGGCTATGTCGAGAAAGACATGTCACACACAAATCCCCAAGCCCCGAAAGCCCATTCAAAGTTTCTGGTTTACATCCCTTAACGACACACAATTTTCGCATTTCATGCAATCCACGGGTCATCAAAGCAGCCTTCGTGTTATCCCCACATCCCAAACCATCTGCAATCCCACAGGCAATCGCAATGACGTTTTTCATCGCCCCTCCAAAACAAACGCCTCGGATATCGCTATTTGGATAAATCCGAAACGTTGGCGTCGTAAAAATGTCTTTAATCAACGTCATGACTGAAGGATCGTAAGCAGAACAAACGACGGAAGTCGGAAGATTTTGGATCACCTCTTCGGCATGGCTGGGGCCAGATAAACAGCCCACAAGAGGACTCTCTGACTCGCCAATGATTTGCGAAATGACCTCTGGCAAGAGTAACCCTGTCCGCTGTTCAATCCCTTTTGACGTCAAAACAACGGGGCACTGGATCGGTTGCAGCCGCTGCACTTCTTGAAAAACGGGCCGAAGTCCTGCCGAGGTTACGCTCTCAACGAGAACATCAGCATCTTCAATGGCTTCTGCTAGATCGCTTGTGAACAAAAGATTGTCAGGGAATGTGTAGTCAGGAAGTTTTGGATGCTTGCGAGTACTTTGCAAAAGTTGTGCAAATTCCTCATCGCGCGTCCAGGCGAGGACAGAATGGCCATTTTCCACAAGGATCGATGCGAGAGCAATGCCCCAAGTGCCTGCCCCTAAGTAACCAATTTTTTTCATTTTGCCCTTTGGATTGTTTGCAAAAGAGTTTCCACGGCGCCCCGGTTTTCATCCACTTTAATTGGGGCATAACACATTTCACGAGGGTAGCACAAGGCCTTGACCGAATCAGCGCTCGAAAAAGCATCGAACAGAAACCGTTCCCGTTTCCAAACCCACTTCTCTCCCTCCTCCGAGCGAGATTTCTTACGAACCCAGTGATAGGGGAGATTGAGGCACGCTGCCTTGCGAATAAACCGGGAAGATAAAACCACTTGTCCTGTGTAGGAGAACCAGAATTTATCCTCCTCAATGGCAAAATACTCCACGATGCATAGTTTATTCTGTCTTACCCCTAAGGCGCCCATCGATTCGTTTTTTTTGCGCTCTACGCACTTTATCGTTACATCCGTTTCCATTTGGCGATGAAACAAAACGAGTTTTTCGTCGGCAGGGTCTGCCAACGGATTATCCACGGAAACGATGACCAACGTATCTACACCCACATTTTCAAAACGCTCCAAGGTTCCCGACTCCACCAACGATCGATAGAGGCTTCCATTGCCATTAGGACCTACTCCAACAGCCTGATAATTTTCATTCAGTAAATCAACGACTTCTTGTTGGAAAAAAGTAATCTGTCTGCCAAAAAATTCATTTCTTTCGAGATAGTCCACCGTTTCTCTGTGATTGAGAGGAGACGTCATGATCGCGATTGGCATAGAAACCGGCACTTTTTCCAAAAGATGCTGAAAGAGCGATTTATCCAAAATGCGAAATAGCCCCTTGGGCTCCATCCTACCCAACCTTGAGCCTTGCCCTCCGGCTAAAATAACGCAGCCGCTTTTCGCCAAAACCATCTCTGAACTCCCTATAACCTCTTCTCTTTTCGTGCAAGAACGGAGGGGAGTTGCTAGCTGCTTCGGGAAAAGCGCCTCAATGACCGCTTGGGGTGTGACGGTTGATAAATCTTTCTGCTCGCCAATCAAAGGCATATGAATCACTTGCGGATTGGGCGACGCCACTCCCTGTTTGAGAATGCCGTGGCGAGGATCTGCCCAGAGAGAAACAATGCGCATAGGACACACAACATCTAAGTAATAAAAGGAGGATAAAATGCCAGAATCTGGCAACACAATCGCAGAGCATCGATTTTTGATGATCGAAAGCAGTTCTAAAAGAGTTGTTTTTCCTCGAAGATCGATCACCATCGGATGCGAAAAAAACTGTCTCGCTTCAAATCCAAACAGCAAAACTCGAACATTTCCCTTGGCAGCCAATAAATCAAAAAATTCTTTCCAGCGATATTCAGGCCAGTTGCGCCAAAGGCCATAATTTGTTTCAGCCTCTACCTGCACACCAATGGTAAAAAAGGCATCCGACAGATTAAACTTTTGGCATAGTGCATCATGTTGCGGATCCCAGGTTAGACGAGGCACAAATGTTTTGTGCTGCCAACAGCACCAATCGCTAGGCGATGGCTTTTCTAAGACCAGATCAAACTCCGCTTCCGGGATTCCAAGCTTGGCCAGAGATTGTTTCCAATCAGTTGGCTGACCCCGTTTCCACGCAGGATCGACCAGCGTGGTGACTCCTTTCAATAGGGAAAACCCCTCGCGCAAATTGGGCCGCGTCAAAATGCAAATCGAAGCGTCAGGGAGAAAATAAAAAATTCGATAGGTAAGCGCAGCAAGCCCCAAAGGAATGTCCCCTAAGCCCCGATTCCAACAAATTAATATCTTTCTCTGCCCACGCTTAGCAGCTCTTTTTAATATCCAATCCAACCGGTTTGGCAAAAATCTCCGAGAGAATGTTCTAAACACGATCTTCCCTTTCCAATTGCGCGCGCACTTTGGCCACAACTTCTTCCACGCTAATTTCTTCCATGCACGTAAACTTTTCTAACGGACATTTTCGCTTATAACAGGGCGAGCAAGCAGGTCTTTTATGAATAACCGATTCTGGGACGCCAAAAGGACCCGTTGCCACCGGTTCGGTCGACCCAAAAAGAGCAATGAGAGGAGTTCCAACAGCTGCCGCTATATGCATGGGCCCGCTATCGTTACTCACCAGAATGTTGCATTCTTCAATGAGACATCCTAGCTCGCGCAAACTGGTAATCCCCGCAATGTCGATGGCTCTCTGGGGAAGTCCGCGCGCGATCTCCTTAACGAGCTTAGTCGTGGATGCATCGCCAAAAAACACGAGAAAAACATCCTTGTCACGCAATAAATCAACAGCTAGTGCACGAAACCTTTCAGGCGGCCAACACTTAGCCGAGCCATAGGACGCCCCTACGTTAATACCAATCAAAGGTTTTCCTTCGACGTATCCTTGTTGGGTCAAAAGCTGTTTAGCAATTCGTCTCTCAGCCACATCAAAAAAAAGCCTAGGTTTCGTAGAGGAAATAGAAATGCCGAGAGGCTGTAACAGCCGCTTGTAGGTGATCACTTGATGTTCGATGCCTTTGTTGGGAATCGGCACAGGATCGGTCAAAAACCAGCTCCGAAAAGATCTTGCGCTTCCGATTCTTCGCTTCACTCCCCCTTGCCAAAACCACCAAGCTGAAGAAAAGGAATTGGTCAATAAGATCCCCAAATCGTATTTACCGGCTGCGATCTTCGAAATAATGTCCCGTTTATCCTCTCGGCGCAGGAAGCCATTTTCAGGCTTTGTGAAACAAAATAATTCATCAATCGAAGGATCTTTGGTCAATAGATCGCAGAGAGGTCGGCGACACATTGCCGTGATCGAAGCAGAAGGAAACGCTTTTCTAACATCTGCTAAAATCGGCGTTGCCATGACAAGATCGCCAATCCAATTGGGCATTCGAATAATAATATTCATGCAAACTCCTAGACGAACATGATTACATACTGCACGCAGATAGCTTCTTAAATTTTGAAAGCCATCCTGGCGGTCAAATTTTGAGTCACGTTGGGTATAACCCAAATCTGGACCACCCTGAGGCTTCCAAAATTCAAGAATCTACCCGCGTACAGTATAACCGGAAAACCAGAAAAAACAAGCCACTGGATTAAAAGGATATTTTGGACTAAATTTTACTCATCATCCTATGGACCCAGAATCGATCATTATTTTAGGCATAGATCCTGGCACTCGGATCACGGGTTACGGATTGATTCGTTTGTTGCCATCTGGGATAGAGCCGATTGACTACGGCTGTATTCGCCCGCCGGCTACGCTTGCACTCCCTGCACGATACTGCATTATTTTCGAAGCCATCGAGCAACTAATCGGCAAATTTCGCCCTGATGTCATGGCCATCGAAACGCAATTTGTATTGAAAAATGCGCAAAGTGCGATCAAACTAGGAATGGCTCGTGGGATGGCGGTTTTAGCCGCTGCCCGCGCCAAAATGGAAGTCCATGAATATGCGCCAAAACGAGCCAAGCAAGCCGTCGTTGGAAATGGTTCTGCCAGCAAAGAACAAGTGCAACGGATGATCGCAGCTCTTCTGCACTTGCCAAAACCTCCGGAGCCAGAAGATGCAGCAGACGCCCTCGCGCTCGCAATTTGCTACGCTAACACCAGAAGATTTACAGGGAGAATGGGATGTACGAATTCATTAAAGGCCTACTAGTCGACAAAGACCCTATGCGCGCCATTGTAGAAACAGGAGGCATTGGATATCGCCTGACCATTCCTCTCAGTACTTACACGCAACTACCAGCCGTCAAAACCTCCGTTCAACTCTATTTATCGCACATCGTGCGAGAAGACGCCGAACTTCTCTACGCATTTGCCTCGAAAGAAGAGCGAGACCTATTTGAGCTGATCATAACTGTGTCAGGCATTGGGCCAAAAATTGGCATTGCCATCGTAGGACATATTGACATTGCCTCTTTTCATAGAGCGATTGCCGGCTCTGACCTGACGCTCTTGAGCAAAATTCCTGGCATTGGACGCAAAACGGCGGAACGACTCGTCATCGAAATGAGAGACAAGCTATCGAGTGCTGCGAAAAAAGGGAAAGGGCTCCCAGCCTCTCTTTCCGTAGACTCTGCCCATCCGCTCACATCCGACGCCTTTCGTGCACTCGTAAATCTCGGATACCAACCCCTGGATGCGCAAAAAGCCGTCGCCACTACCATGAAAAAAAAATGGCGACGAAACGGACCTGGGACGCTTCATTGCGTTAGCACTGCAACAAATTTGAGCACTTCCTTTTAAATCTCCGCCAATACAAAATATCTGCAAATTTATTCCGAATACTCAACCACAAAGGAGAAAGAGTTATGGTGACGCGAACTTCAGCTGCACAGTCAACAAGCAACAACTACCCAACATTTGAAAACAAACAATCTCCAGAGCAAGCCATAAGCACGACAGCTCAACAATCCGTCTTTACAGGATTAGGACCCAATAGTTTTGATTCCCCTGCCCTGGCGGAACGGGTCATTCCAATCCAGGAAGTTCTTCTTCCTCCAGCGCCTCAGTCGTTGACTGAAGCCAACGCAACAGCAAACGAGAGAGCACCTAAACTATCGACCTATGAAGCGGATCTCTTTCGAGAACATGAAGAGGCTATAGAAGCCTTCTATAAAAATGCGCCTCCCTACTACAGCAATAGCCCATACGCATACTACCCACCTCTAGAGCCTCAGCCGTTGTATGTCACGCATGGTGAACCAAAAAGGCCCTTGTTATTTACACAATTTATGGTGTAATCGTTGTGGAGGATGTGGTGTTCTTCTATGCCCTATGAATTGCTCTTGTTATGATTAATTATTCTCATGCATACTTAATCTAAGTTATACCCAAGAAAGCTAATAGTCTGTCTGGCAAGTCTCTCAAGGCTTTCGCATTCTTGGGCATAATAAACACCCATAAAATTCATCTACATGAGGAATTTTATGGATGTCAACTCTAACTTAGGTTGTTATGATCCGATGGATTCTGAGTGTACTCCTCGTTTCCTTTCTCTGGAGTGAGCAACTAGACTTAATAAACTCTCCTGCTAAGCAACAACCGATAACCTTCTCTCCCGAAGAAGTTTTCGATGTATTTTTTCGAGAACTTTTTGAATCAACTACAGCTGGATATGTTTTATATGGAACAAAACCTCTTAGCCTAGAAACTTATCTAAATCCTGCCCAAGAAATTCCAGGCACAAAAGAGCATTACTTATCTATAAAAATGCAACTCGCAGAAAAGGTCCTGCCAGAAATTGTTGCAACAAAAGAACCTAACGAATACATTTTTCGATTTATAAATAACGAGTTTTTAATAATCAATCGAGATAGATTCATAAAATCTGTAAAAGAAAGCTTATTGCTATTTCAATATAAATTCGGCATTGAGATTACTCCAGAAAAAATGCTTGAAAAACTTTTGTCAGAAGAAAATGATTTCCAATCCCTATTTCAAGAGTCCATTGCTTTACAGGGGATATTATTAGGTTACGGAACGCAAAATGCAATGACATACGAAAAAGGCGTGCATTTAAGAAAAACTTTATGTTCTCATGCAAACTGCTTCTTACCATACAACTTGCCTGCTTATCCAACTTCAACGCAAGAGTTGCTCGATAAACTGAATCAAAACCCTACTTGGAAGCAAATTAAAAATGAAGTTCAAGGCCTATCTCATCAACAAAGTACTCCATACAATCGGCTCAAAATCCCATTTAGCTTTCATAAAAATTCAAATGAAACGAGACAATTATTTGACGAATATACAAAAAGCCAGACGGCCGTCGAATGTGTTTTAAAATCCAAAAATTTCTCCAAGCAGATTATTGCGAAACTCGGGGGATGCCCGAAAAAACTTTCCACT
>Ga0207018_1137_pt1 | contig 12064 bp, 10 predicted proteins | sample Alteio_BWMinCont_52_FD_153476 | JGI IMG/M metagenome (GOLD analysis project Ga0207018, IMG submission 153476) | Enriched cells from forest soil in Barre Woods Harvard Forest LTER site, Petersham, Massachusetts, United States -... | ecosystem: Environmental > Terrestrial > Soil > Temperate forest >...
ACGAGCATCGTCCCAGGGCCGTGATCGTGGGGAACCGATCTTTTTTGAAAGAATGCGGACTGCAGATTCCGGATATTCTGGAAGTCACCACCCGCAAATGGGAGCGCGAGCCGGCTTCGCAAATTCTGCTGGTCGGGTGGGACGCCTGGGTACGGGGTGTGGTTCGATTCTGCGAGGCTGCCCCAAAACGCAAAGTTAGCAGATAATATCCATTCTAGAAATCAATCCCTTTATGGGGTGATATTGACAGGTAAGAGGCGTACCTGTTATAGTATTAGCACTCAGACATTTGGAGTGCTATTTTAATGCGAACGCTCGATCCCCGAACCGCGCAAGACCGCAAGCGCCGCCTTCTTCAGGCGGTGATCTATCACTATGTCAAAACCGGCAAGCCGGTTGGCTCGCAAATCATCGTCGATAAGTATCGTCTCGGACTTTCCTCGGCGACGCTGCGCAATATGCTGATGGATCTGGAAAAGGAAGGCTATTTGATCCAGCCGCATACGAGCGCCGGCAGGATCCCCAGCGACAAAGGGTATCGTTTTTACGTGGATTCGCTTTTAGAGGTTCAGAATCTGGCTGCCGCCGAAGAAGAACGCATCAAAAAGGAGTATGCGGTGCGTAATAAAGAACTCGAGGATGTGATGATTTCCACCTCCCGGATGCTCTCGTCGCTGTCGCATTACACCGGCATGGTGCTGTCCCCGCGCCTGGACAAAAGTCTTTTGCGCCGCCTCCAGCTGATCCCGCTGGGAGCCAGTCAGATTTTGATGATCGTGGTTTCTCAGTCCGGCCAGATCCGTCACCGGGTGATCCAGCTCGCCAGGGCCATTGCGCCGGAGCGTTTGACGGTAATCTCCGATTTACTCAATGAACGGTTGAAAGGGCTTCCGCTGATGGAAGTGCGGACGCAGATCCTCAACCATATTGAGTCAGCCCAGCAGGAGCAGAATGAGGCGTTTGGTTGGGCGCGCGAGCTGGTGCGCGAGGCCTTCGACCTGCGTTCGGCCGAAGGGAAAGTCTATGTCGACGGACAGGAAAATATCTTCTCCTTTTCCGACGCGGGCGATACCAACGAGCTCACCGATCTACTCAAGGTCATCGAAGAGAAAAATCTGCTCGCCTCCGTGCTGGAAAAAGCGATGAAAAAAGAGGGTTTAAAGGTACAGATCGGGTCCGAAAACATGCGTCCGGAACTTCGCAGTGTTTCGCTTGTTTCCAACACATACAAACTGGCAGATAACACCGTGGGCGTACTGGGAATCCTGGGCCCCCGCCGGATGGAATACGGCCGCATGATCGCCCTGGTGGAAGGTGTAACCAAGATCGTCAATCAAATGTTAAAGAAGATGTCCTCCGATGAATGAGTCGACGCCCCCGGCGGTGCCCCCAGAACTGGAGGAAAAACTCGCGGAGCTAGCGATCCTTCAGCAGGCGATAGGGGACTCGAAGAAAAAGGCCGCCGATGCTTACGACCAGTGGCTGCGCCTGCGGGCCGAGTTCGATAATTACCGCAAGCGGGTTGAAAAAGAAAAGGCGGAGGCGCGTCTCTGGGGCAAACAGGACGTACTGACTCCGCTCTTGGCGCTGGTGGACGTCTTTGAGCAGGCGATGGGACAGGTGGAACATGCCAAAGAGGTCAAACAGGTGGCCGTCGGGCTGCAGTTTCTGCATAAGAATTTCTCCGATTTTTTGAAAACGGAAGGGCTGACTCCGCTGGACGTAGTGGGCAAACCGTTTGATCCCCATCTGGCGGAAGCCGTGGAACAGGAAGAAGTGGACGATGGACGCGTCGGGCAAGTGATCGCGGAGATTCAGAAGGGTTACAGCCTTCAGGGGCGCGTTATCCGGCCCAGCCGGGTCCGCGTGGGCGTGGCAGGAACGAAAGCCAGTGAGCCGGCGAACAGTGAACCAGGGACCGATAAATAAAGATTTTAAGGAGGACGTATCATGGCAAAAATCATTGGAATCGACTTAGGAACTTCAAATTCAGCGGCAGCGGTGATGGAAGGCGGCAAACCGACCATTATTCCATCGGCCGAGGGCACGACCCTGGGCGGCAAGGCGTTTCCGTCTTATGTGGCGATTACGAAAGATGGACAACTTCTGGTCGGGGAACCGGCCCGGCGCCAGGCCGTGAGCAACTCGGAGGGAACCCTTTATGCCTTCAAGCGCAAGATGGGGACCTCGTTTAAATACAAGGTGCATGATAAGGAGTACACCCCCCAGCAGCTGTCGGGGTTTATTCTTCAGAAGATCAAAAAGGATGCCGAAGCCTATCTAGGAGAAAAAATTGAGAAAGCCGTCATCACGGTTCCCGCCTACTTTGATGATAATCAACGCCAGGCCACCAAGGATGCCGGAGCAATCGCCGGCCTGGAAGTGGTCCGCCTCGTGAATGAACCGACGGCGGCCTGCCTGGCCTACGGTCTGGATAAATCAGGCCAGAACCAGAAGATTCTGGTGTTTGACTTGGGCGGCGGCACCCTGGACGTGACGCTCATGGACATGTCCGGTTCGGGCGAGACGGCGACCTTTGAAGTCGTCGCAACCTCCGGGGATACCCAACTGGGCGGCACGGACATGGACAACGCGCTGATCGAGCATGTGGCCGGTGAATTCCGCAAGGAATCCGGGATCGACCTTACGAAAGATAAGCTGGCGCAGACCCGACTGAAGGAAGCCGTTGAAAAAGCCAAAATTGAGTTGTCCAACGTGATGGAAACGGAAATCAACCTGCCCTTTATTACGGCGGACGCGTCCGGCCCCAAACATCTGGCGATGAAGCTGACCCGTTCCAAATTGGAAGCGATTGTGTCTCCGATTATTGATCGCTGCAAGGGTCCGATGGATCGCGCACTCAATGACGCCAAGAATAACCCGAAGCATTCCTGGAAATCGATGTCGGAGATCACCAAGATCATTTTGGTGGGAGGACCGACCCGCATGCCGATCGTCCAGAAGTTTGTGGAAGACTACGTCGGCAAAAAGGTGGAACACGGTATTGATCCGATGGAATGTGTGGCGCTGGGCGCCGCGGTTCAGGCCGCCGTTCTGACGGGAGAGATCAAGGATGTTCTCCTGCTGGATGTAACGCCTCTGACGCTGGGCATTGAAACAATGGGGGGAGTTCGAACGCCGCTCATTGACCGCAATACGACCATCCCGGTGAAGAAGTCGCAGATCTTCTCGACGGCGGCGGATAACCAGCCCTCGGTTGAGATTCATGTGCTGCAGGGTGAACGACCGCTGGCCAAGGATAACGTATCGCTCGGAAAGTTCATTCTGGACGGCATTCCGCCGGCGCCGCGCGGCTTACCGCAGGTCGAAGTGAGTTTCGATCTCGACGCCAACGGCATTCTTCATGTCACGGCCAAGGACCTCGGGACCAACAAAGAGCAATCCATCCGGATCTCGTCGCCCAGCAAATTGTCCAAAGACGAGGTGGAAAAGTTCGTGAAACAGGCTGAGCAATTCTCCGAAGAGGACAAGGGATCAGGAATAGAGGCTTTTGGTTCCTTTTTGGCGCCTTTCTTCCCCCCGCCAAGCTCAGCGCAACGCTTTTCTACTTGCGATGGCTTCAGTTTGCTATCTGTGAGCTCCTGATCCACCTGCCGCTGAAGATCCTCTGGTAGCTTAGCCAGAGCGGTCAGCGCATTAACCGTGAGTGTCGCGATCGCGACATTTCCTCTGATATCCTGGGGAATCCTCAGAAACCCGAGCATTTCGCTTATTAAGGTTCGGGGTTTCCCAAATTTCTCTGCCGTTTCTTGCTGAGTCTTATGGAAGTCCCTCATATATTCTTCCACCATGCGTGCCAATTCCAGCGGCGGCAGGTCCTCCCGCTGAACGTTCAGGGCTACATTGTCCTGCGCGACTTCCTCATCCGTCAGGTTCCTGATCTCACAGGGGACCTCCGTAAGCCCGGCTTTCTGAGCGGCCATCCAGCGCCGGTGGCCGGAAGAAATCTCAAAGGTCCCATCCGGAAGGGGACGGACGATCAAGCGTTCCTTGATCCCCTCCGCCTTCACATTGGCAGCGAGTTCTTCTAGTTTCACTGGGTCAAAGACGGTGCGGTTCCAGCGGTTGGGCTTCAGCTGATGGGTCAGGATGTCTTGGAATACAAGAGTGGTGGCGGGCATTGTTTCGGGCATTTCAATCTCCTTAGGTTTGAAATGACCCCACCACCCAGCGGTGGTGGGGTGAACGGCTATGCCGGAAATATTACAAAACGAAAATAAAGATTGGCTGAAGATTGATGGGCTCGGGCACCGCACTCACGCTCACTGCGAGCGTTGGCCATCGGGCGCACGATTGAAGGTACAAAAAGTCGGGGGCATTTGGAAGCCCTCCCTCTACGATTCCGATCTATTGTCTAGGCGAAGCTGGCGCCCCAAGCCAAATGACACAGTCTCCAGGTCCAACAGGAGAACCTGGTCGAGCTGTGGGCCAGGCTCCTGTAGTTCGATTTTGATATGTGGAAGATCTGCTTAGGCAGCGCTTTGGGTCAAAGAATATCGATAGGACTCTGAACGGTTCTCATGCAGGTTGATCACACCACTCGAATTCCCCGTCAAAAATAGAAGAAGGATAATACCCATTAGCTTCTTGGTAGTCCTTTGATGAAGCCACTGAAATAACGATCGAAGAATTGACAGCCCGCCACCGCCTCCCGGCAACGGCAACAGCGCGCCGATTCCCATGACAGAATTGAAGACAAGAAACTCGTTGACGATCCTTGGCGCAGTCCATATATGGTCGTCGATCGGTCCAAGGAAGTGGCGCCAAAAGAGAAGGATTAGACTCGCAAGAAGATTGAAAACGGGACCTCCAATCAGAACGGCCAAATGTTGGCCGGGCGTGTGCCGTCCAAGTTGCCGAAAATTAAGTATCTCAGCTCCTGAAAGCCTGCCAAAAATGTAATGTCCCATCTCGTGAATTCCCACCAAGCTAATGACGAAGGCGCAAAGGTCCATGAAATAACCCGGAATAAGATGCGGATCGACTGTCAAAAGAAACACATTTAAAAAAGGAGGCGCGGTAAAGTGAGATACAAACCAAAATGCCAGCAATCCGCCAGTGATGAGTCGCAACTGCCAAAGCCACAACCGGTACCTCCTGTCACGCTGTGAAACAGGACGGTGTATTAACATGTAAATCAAGAGTGCCCCAAATATAACAGGATGTATGAGATATGCGATTGGAACTTCATGCCAACCCAGGATTGAACCTTGTTTTAGGATTGTGGACCCACGCGCTACCTCCTGTGCGCTGGCGGCCACCGTGAAAAAAATAAGATAGAGACCTCCTAAAGTGACTTGGACGCGGGAGACGAGTCCACGGGATGGTGTAGAAAGCAAATGCGTTGCGAGCGCTTGATCTTCGAACCAGTCCGACTGTTGGAACTTCGGGGATGAATTCATTACCCGGTAGTTCAAGCCAATCGACATAGCTGTTCCTGAATCTGCAATGAGGCAGGTAGTCAGAAGGACTGCAACGATCCGGAGATGAAATCTAGGCATACAATCTCAATACGCGCGGGAGACGCGCAGCGCGTGCGACGTACGATCTATTTTAAGGTGAACAGGCCCGAAAGAACAGACCCGAAGAATCTTGCCCGATTAGCTCATACGGCATGGGCCTATACGGTTGGGGCACCTCTCCACCGCTTTTCAGGGGGCCCTGTGCTGGGATCTCGAAGGTAACCTTTCAAAAAGGCGGCCTGTCTTAATAGATGAAGAGTGAAAGGGGGATTTTATGCAAACGATGACAGCCGCCGAAGTGCGTATGGATGATTTGCTGGATGAAGTCACGACGCGGCAAATCTTAAAGAAAAGGCACCAGGGACCGGGTTATCAGGCCTATCAAATTCTCACCTGGGGATTCACGGTACTTCCCTTTCTGGCCGGGTTGGACAAGTTTTTCGATCTCCTGGTCAATTGGGACAAATACCTGGCTCCTGTGATCGCCAACAACCTGCCGATTGAAACGCATACCTTCATGCAGGGGGTGGGTTGTGTTGAAATGATCGCGGGGCTGTGCGTGGCGGTGAAGCCGCGCCTGGGTGGGTATATCGTCAGCGCGTGGCTTCTGGGGATTATCGTCAACCTGTTTCTCATTCCCGGATATTTCGATGTGGCACTGAGGGATTTCGGACTGTCGCTCGGCGCGTTCGCGCTGGCCAAACTCAGCTCCGAATTTAATCCTTAAGGCAGGAACGGGAGAAGAATCTGGTTGGTCAAAAGCACCGCCGGGTCGGGAATGCGCCAACGCCTGCCGGCCGGCAGGGAGGGCCCGGAGTCGAACTCTTCGAGCAGTCCCTTGACGTGAAGAGTCGAGCGTAGCGCGACCCATTCGGGGTTATTTTCCGGCCAATCAATGCCTTCGCGCAGGCGCAGTCCCAGCATCAGACGCTCAAACTGGCGCGTCTTTTCATCCAGGGACTCCAGCGTTCTGGGGAAGCGGCCGTCGGAAATATCACGGTGATAATCCTGCAGGTTCTTATGATTTTCCCACCGCTCGCCTGCCACGCAGCCGACCGCTCCCACGCCTAAACCGAGGTAGTCCTGCTGCCGCCAGTAGATCAGGTTGTGGCGGCAGGCGCGGCCCGGACGGCTGAAATTGGAAATTTCGTAATGCTCATAGCCTTGCTCCCGCAGATAGAGTCTCGCCCATTCGTACATCTCCGCTTCCGCATCGTCATTGATGCGATAGCCTCTGGCCGCGAAAGGCGTATGGTCTTCAATTTTGAGCGCATAAAGAGACAGGTGCTCAGGCTTCAGCTCCGCCGTTTTTCTGACCGTGTCCTGCCATTCGTCCAGCGTTTGCTCGACAAACCCATAGATGAGATCGACGCTGACGTTATCAAAACCGGCGCCGCGCACCGCCTGATAGGCATCGAGGAATTGCCGGACATTATGCAGCCGGTCCATCTTCTTCAGCAGGCCGTCATCGAAGGCCTGCAGGCCGAGGCTTAGGCGGTTTACTCCCGCGTCTTTCCAGGCTTTGGCCTTTTCCGGCGTGACGCTTTCCGGGTTGGCTTCCAGCGTGATTTCGACGTTTGGATTCAACCGGAGATGCCGGCGGATGGCGCTGAAAATCTGCTCGAGGTGGTGTCCTTCTAAGAGGGAGGGCGTACCGCCGCCGAAAAAAACCGTGGAAATTAGATCTGTAGGGGCGCACCGCAGTGCGCCCTGACCATACAGTGCAATTTCACGGCACAGATCGGAAACATAGTTGTCTATCCTGTCTTCTTTCCCGGTGAAGGTGACGAAATCGCAGTACCCGCAGCGGGCGTGGCAGAAGGGGATATGGAGATAGAGACCGAGAATGTCAGGATTTTTTGGCGTCATCGCTGGGCGCGCGCATCAGTTCGGCGGCGGCGGTCACGGCGCCTGCCAGTCCGGATATTTCGAGCGGCAGAAGGATCTTGGTCGCCGGCCCCTCCGACATCTTCTGAAGCGTCTCCAGATACTTGACGGCGATAAGGTCTTTGGTGGGATTTCCGTTATGAATCGCCTGATAGACGACTTCGGTCTTATACTTCTCGGCATCCGCGACACGCTTCATGGCCTCGGCCTGCCCTTCGGCGCGGAGAATCACCGATTGTTTTTCCCCATCGGCCGCCAGAACCACGGCCTCCTTGGCTCCCTCAGCCTTGAGAATGGCGGCCTGTTTAAAGCCCTCCGCTTCGAGGATGTTGGCGCGCTTTTCGCGTTCCGCCTTCATCTGCTTGGACATGGAGTTCGTGATGTCCTGGGGAGGCTCGATCTTCTGAATTTCCACGCGCACCACTTTCACGCCCCATTTGTCGGTGGCTTCGTCCAGCACCTGACGCAGCGTCGTATTGATGCGCTCACGGCTGGTGAGCGTCTGGTCCAGTTCCAGTTCGCCTACGATGTTGCGGAGATTGGTCTGGGCGAGCTTGATGGCCGCCATGGCGAAATTGGCGACGTTATAGACCACCTTGGCCGGGTCGGTGACCTGAAAGTAAATGACGGCATCCACCGTTACGGAGGCATTGTCTTTGGTGATGACCTCCTGGGGCGGGACTTCCATGACCTGTTCGCGCATGTCGACCAGGCGAAGCGTTTGAAACGGAGGAAAAAGCAGCACCAACCCCGCGTCTGCCTTCCGGCTGAACTGGCCGAAGGTTTCGATCAGACCTTTTTCAAACTGGCGCACGATGCGAATCGCGCGGAACACGTAGATGATCGCCGCAACCGCAACGATGCCGGATAATCCGAATAAAGAATTCATTGTTACTCTCCTTATCTGCCGTCAGGCAGACTGACGATAACCACCGACGCGCCTTCGACGCGGGAAATGTGAACCCATTGGTCCTTTTCAAAACGATCTTTTTCCGAAACCGCGCGCCAGGATTCTCCCAGGATTTTGACCACCCCGGGTCTTTTAGGTTCAACGGGTTCAACCACCAGAGCCCGTTGTCCGAGCATGGCGTCCACATTGCTCGCATGCGGCTTCGGCGTAAACAAAAATTTCGCCAGCGGAATCAGCAGAGGAGTCAGTCCGACGGCGACCACCGGAAAGACCGCCCAGGGGAGCCAGGCGAGGCTCGTAAAGAAGGCCGCCAGGGCCGACGCGAGCGCGCCGAAGGCCAGGCACAGAAAAAAGAAATGCGTCGGCGGCGGCATGATTTCAATGATGACGCACAGGACCGCAACAATCAGCCAGAACTGATACGCCACAATAAACCAGGGACCGATGTGATACGTAATCATTTAATCACCTTGATACGGCCAAGCGGCCAATAGACCACCCAGGCCTTTCCTTTCAGAAGATGGTTGGGCATGGGGCCCCAGAACCGGGAATCGAACGATCCATCCCGGTTATCCCCCATGCAGAAGTAACTGTTGGCCGGGACCTTGATTGGACCGAAATTATCTCCGATCTGCTCGCGCCTCAACTCGTTAAACTTTCCGCTTTCCCACAGGCGCTGATAATCCTCAGAGCTGATCCGCAGATGCGCGGCCTGATACACGCTCGGATCTTTGTAAACCACCCAAGGCTCCTGCTGCATTTGGCCGTTCACGAAGAGACGCTTGTCTTTAATCTGAATGATGTCTCCGGGAAGCCCGATGGCGCGCTTGATGAAATCCTTGCGCACATTGTGTTCGCGCTCTTCTCGGGACAAAATGGCGTAACTGGGCGCCTCGAACACCACGACATCGTCATGCCGGACGTCCCTCCACTTCAAAACGCGGTGGTCGGTCAGAGGGATGCGAATGCCGTAGATGAATTTGTTGACGAAAAGGTGATCCCCGATGAGCAGCGTGTCTTCCATCGAGCCGGAAGGGATTTTGAAGGCCTGAAGAACCGCATACATGATCACCGAAGCGAGCAGAATGGCCGAAAACGACGTTTCCACCCATTCGAGATCGCCCGCCAAAATGCCGGTGGTCGCCTGAGATTTCGAGCGGCTCCAGAACCATTGCACTCCCCCCCATAAGAATCCCACCGCGGCCCCGGCGACGGGCCATTGCGGGGTGGGTCCATGAAGATCGGTTGAAGCGCTGAAGACAAAACCGATCAAGGCCCCCACCGCCGCCATGAAAACGACGTGCAGCGCCACCACCAAAGCTTCCTGCCGGATCAATGCCGGGCGTTTAAAAATCTGACGTAACACATAGGCATAGACGCCCAACCCGCAGCCAATCCAAAATAATGTCGTTTCCAATGAATTCTCCTACCTTTCTATCTCTTCAAAATAGCCATGAACGCTTCTTGAGGTATTTCGACGTCCCCGAATTGCTTCATCTTCTTTTTGCCTTCTTTTTGCTTTTCCAGAAGCTTGCGCTTGCGCGAGATGTCACCCCCGTAACATTTGGCCAGAACATCTTTCCGCATGGCCGGAATAGTCTCTCGAGCGATGATACGATTCCCGATCTTCGCTTGCAACGGAATTTCAAACATCTGCCGGGGGATGAGATCCTTCAAAGCCTCCACTAAGGTGCGGCCCTGCGCGTACGCCTTATCCTGATGCACGATAAATGAGAAGGCGTCGACGACTTCTCCATGCACCATGATCTCCATTTTCACCAGATCGGCAGCGGAATAGCCGGCATGCTCATAATCGAAAGACGCGTATCCCTTCGACAGCGATTTGAGTTCGTTGTAAAAATCGCTCACGATTTCCGCCAGCGGCAGATCGTAATGCAGCGCTACTCGGGTCGCGGCCAGGTACTTCATGTCATGAAACACGCCGCGGCGATCCTGGCAAAGCTGCATGATCGGCCCGACGTAATCGGAGGGAACCACGATCGTCGCCGTGATATAGGGCTCAAGAATCTCTTTAATGTCGCCCGGATCCGGGAATTTGGCGGGGTTGTCGACGCGCATCCGCTCCCCCTGAAGCGGGACCACTTCGTATTCCACGTTCGGCGCCGTTGCGATCAGCGGGATCTCAAATTCCCGCTCGATGCGCGTCTTGACGATATCCAGATGCAGAAGCCCGAGAAAACCGGATCGGAAACCGAAGCCCAGCGCGGTGGATGTTTCCGGCATAAAAGAAAAGGCGGAATCCGTCAGATGCATCTTATCGAGCGCTTTTTTCAAATTATCGTAATCGCTCGGATTGACCGGATAGATCCCGGCAAAAACGAAGGGTTTCAATTCCTTGTAGCCCGGATGGGGGGTGGCGGCCGGGCGCTCCGCCGACGTCAGCGTGTCTCCCATGCGAACGTCCTGAAGCTCCTTGACTCCAATAACGATATACCCCACTTCTCCCGCACGGAGTCGTTCCGCTTTGACGTATTTCATCTGAAGGATTCCTACTTCTTCGGCGACCACTTTACGGCCCGTTTGCATGAACTGAAGTTCCATCCCCGTGTGAAGATCTCCGTCGAGAACACGCACATAGACCACAACCCCTCGAAAAGTATCGAACACGGAATCAAACACCAACATCTTGAGGGGGGCTTGCGTATCCATGTTTGGCGCCGGGATATCATCGATCACCGCCTGCAAGACCTCCTTAATTCCCTTCCCCACCTTGGCGCTGGCTAAAAGCGCTTGGCGTTCGATTCCCAGAACATCCCGGATCTGCTGCTGACAGCCTTCCGGATCGGCGGCCGGGAGGTCGACTTTGTTAATGACGGGAATGATCTTGAGTCCCGCATCCCGCGCCAGCGTGGCGTTGGCCAGCGTTTGCGCTTCAACCCCCTGTGTGGCGTCCACCAGAAGCAAGGCTCCCTCACAGGCGGCCAGAGCCCGCGAGACCTCATAAGTGAAATCGACATGGCCGGGAGTATCGATGAGATTCAAGATGTAAGCGTCTTTACTTCCCGGCGGGGTATAGAGCATCCGGACGGCTTTGGCTTTGATGGTAATGCCGCGTTCCCGTTCCAATTCCATGCCGTCCATGATTTGCTCGCGCATTTCACGTTTTGTAATCGTCCCGGTGGTTTCCAGCAGACGGTCGGCCAGGGTCGACTTACCGTGATCAATATGCGCGATGATGCAGAAATTTCGAATATTCATAAGGGGGGTTACGATACGCGGGAAAAAGGGCCGGGGTCTTCGGAGCCGTCTCCCTGACTAAAGAGCCTCTCGGAATTTTTCTTGGCTTCCTCGTAAGACGTTTCGCGGATCAACCGCTTAATCCGTGGGACGGCGGCGGCGGGGACGGAAAATTCATCCAATCCCATTCCCAGAAGAATGCGTGTAAAGGCGGGGTTGCCCGCCATTTCCCCGCACATGCCCACCCATTTGCCGGCTTTATGCGCGGCCTCAATCACCATCCGGATCAAGCGCAGGACGCCCATATGCAGAGGGTTATACAGATGCGCCACATTTTGATTCACGCGATCCACCGCCAGCGTGTACTGAATCAGATCATTGGTGCCGATCGACAGAAAATCGGTTTCGCGGGCAAGCCAATCCGAGATGACCGCCGCCGAAGGCGTTTCAATCATGACGCCGATTTCCATCTTGGGATCAAAAGGAATGTTTTTGCTTTGAAGGTCCTGTTTCACGTCCGAAAGAATCTTATTGGCTTCCCTCAATTCTTGAAGACTGGTGATCATGGGATACATCACCCGTAATT
>Ga0207018_1138_pt1 | contig 11944 bp, 2 predicted proteins | sample Alteio_BWMinCont_52_FD_153476 | JGI IMG/M metagenome (GOLD analysis project Ga0207018, IMG submission 153476) | Enriched cells from forest soil in Barre Woods Harvard Forest LTER site, Petersham, Massachusetts, United States -... | ecosystem: Environmental > Terrestrial > Soil > Temperate forest >...
CCGATAACCAAAGAATGCCCAGCCTATTACAAGCTAAAAAGGAACTTCTTGAATCTGTTGCTATATTTCCCTGGAACCCAAATTCGCAGGAATTGACAGGGTTAATAATAAACCAAATAGCTGCTGAAGAGAAAGATACAAATGCAAAAAGGCAACTGAATGAAGAAGCTCTGATTTATTTAAAAAAGGCAGTTGAAATTAATTCTAATTACACGACGGCACAAGAAAATCTCGGGGACGCATACTTTGCACTAAGAAAATATGATTCTGCTGAGAAGCCTTTACGCATTGCGATTCAGCAAAATCCTTCCTCTTATGGCGCTATAAATAACCTTGCAGGAATTTCATTTTACAAAAAAGATTTTACAAAGGCTGTTGAACTGTACAGCAAGGCAATGACTTTAAATCCAGGCTTTGTGAATCCGTATGCGAATATAAGTGTGTGCTTTTACAATTTGGCAAAATACGATTCGGCCATTTATTATGATCGAAGAGCTATAGCTATTGATCCTGCTTTTAACTTGTCTTATGAAATAATTGCCAACAGCTATAATAAATTAGCAATGCCTGACAGTACTAAGAAATATGAAATGATAGCAAAACAAAATAACCCGGGGTTTAAATTGGAATAGATGTGCTGATTCTAATTTGTAAACAGAAAATACCCACATAACACCTATTATAAAACTGTCGGAATCTTAAAGATTTTGTCTTCTATTTCTATCCAAAATTAAAAACCCGTCACAATTAACCTGAATGAATAAACGTTAATAGTGGGGCATACAATGGTTATTGATAATATGCGAAAAAGCTCTGGATGCATGATCACTGATCATTGATCATTGTTTTATGTTTACTTTGCACCACGTTATGGAATATATTTCTGCACGATTGTTGTTGAATACAGCGATGATGCTTAGCATTAAAGAAAATTGAAAAGAGAGGACATATTAAGGGGAGACTATAATGAAATCTTGTTTGAAGACAGGAACAAGCGATATGGGGCCTATTATTTGCGCAGGCATCATAACCGATATTTGTTGAGAGGACTTATTATTTCTTGTACGGTGCTGACATTGTGCTTGTTGATGCCGACAATAATTGCCTTTTTTCAACCTGCTGCTTTGGATGAAATACCAGTCATTGATATCCAGGCCACAAATGCCCCTGATCCCAAAGGAATTTTGACACCTGAATTTGTTCCGCCTCCACCACCACAAGAAAATATCAATGTGCCGCCAGTAGCGACTACCGATTCAATTCCTGAAACAAAGCCAGAAAAGCCAAAAGACATTGTTGATAATTCTAGTAAAACTAGTTCAAATAAAGACACTACTCAAAAATCTCCGGGGAGTGGCACCCTTACCGGTGATCCAAATGGTACGAGCACAACTTTAGATCGGAGACCCCGGCTTGTAACCGGTTTATATACAAGCATTCAGGATTACATTAAAAAAAATACGCACTATCCTGAACTTGAAAAAATATTAGGTCACCAGGGACAAGTTATGGTGTCTGCACTCGTAAATGCGGATGGCACGCTTAGTGAAATACATGTATCCAAGGGGGTGACAACAGCTCTAAATAAAGAAGCAATAAGAATTGTAACAGAGATGCCAAAATTGGAACCGGGCATTCATGATGGAGTGCCTACCAAAGTTTATCTCAGGATACCCATTGATTTTCAATTGCCGGGAACGGCACAAAAGTGAGAAGAGTAAGTAGTGAGAAGAGAGTTTCGAGTAGTTAAATGACTTACTATCAATAACTCATAAATTCACCAAATTACTAATTCGCTTATTCACCAACTCGCCAACTTATCTTATTAATGTTACCTGTCCTCGTATATAGAATTTTTCAGCATTAAATCCGTGGGCATCAATAATATATACATAAACATCCATAGGCACATTCACCCCTTTATAAGTGCCATCCCAACCCTTTTTTACGTCATTTGTTTCAAAGATCATTTGTCCCCAGCGGTTGTAAATTTTGAAATCATATTTTAGTTGACTATTATCTGAACCACTGAAGATAGATAGACCAATTGGTTTAAATGTTTCATTAAGGCTATCTCCGTTGGGTGTAAATGCATTAGGAATAAATAACCTCGCTGGTAAGTTGAGGCATTCAATATTAGAGACACTGGTATCGCCTTGATTTTGACTACCTGAATTTTGCACTGCGTATACCCTATAGCAAGTTGGCGTACCCAGATCATTATGAGCCATGCTATCTAAATATAGAGTATCTGAAGGAAAGTTTATTGCTAAATCACTAAATGAGCCATCACTCTGTTCCAGTTGAATATGATATCCGTTTACACCATTGAACCATAATAAATAGGAGTTCCAGTTCAAATGTCGTGTATCATTATACACTGAACCATTGAGCAATATGGTAGTTCCAATATTACTTTCAGGCCCGGTAAATCCGCATCTGTCAACCACTTTTAACCTGTATTGGTACGAATATTTATTAACATCAGTGTTATAGTCAATATAGGATAATCCGGTAGTTGTAGCATAATTATTTTGCCAGCTTTGCAGACCTTCAATTCGGTCCATCTGGTAATATTTAAAGTTAACAGGTTCAGCAGGGTCCCAATTTACTTCAACTTCTTTGTTGTTGATTACTGTAGCTTTTCTTAGCAATACGGGTGTAGTCGGGTAAATATAGTCAGGGGTATCTAACGCTATATTGCTATTTGAGATGTACTTCCGATTCGGATAAATAGCGCTTACATAGTATGTATATACGTCTGGGCATAACATACTATCAATAAACGTACTATCCAAATTTGAAACTGTAGAATAAAGCTTGAATTGATTTTTACCTGTTCTTCTATATATTTCATATTTGGATACACTGTCCCAACCAATATATTTATTCCAATTTAGAATAAGACTTTGACTTCCAAACTTATTCACAGTAAGGAAGATAGTAAAATGTGTTCTGGCAAAAGGAGAAGTATGTCCACATACATCAGTTGTTCTTATGGTATAGCCATAAGATTGTTTAGTGGCATCTATTTGAGGAGGTAAGTCAGTGAGAACTGTATCAATGTTTGAATTTGCTTTGTAAATCGGGACAGGCCCCGGATATCTATAAACTGTATTGAAAGAAAATTTTGGATCCGTCTGTTTATTATAAACTATTTCAACAGTATTAGCCTGGGTTACTGTTACGTAATATATTTTTGGAGTTAATGGTGGAATAGTGTCCATTGTAACAATTGTAGTTGAATCTGAAACACTATCCTTACAGCCAAAAGTGGAATAGCCTACAAGTGAAACAGTATGCCTGCCGGGGAATTGGTAATGATAAACCGGGTTTTGGAGGTTTGAGGTATCCGAACTAAGGGTACTATCACCGAATTTCCATGAATATCGACTCATGGCAATATTTGATGAGGCCTTAAAATGAACAGAATCCTGGTAACAAATATATTTGAGTTTAGGTAAGCTCATTTTTATAATTGGCACAGGATTGACAGTAACATTTATAGGCTTTGCTGTTGAAACACAACCTTTATCTGTTAAAACCTGGAGAGTTACGATATATGGTATTCCGGGTAGTGAGGCGCTTGTATAAATGTGTACCGGCTGGGATGCGGTATCAGTAGTCCCATCTCCAAAATCCCACGCATAGGTTGATGCATATTTGCTTGTATCAGTGAAGTGAGCAGTGAAAGGGGCACAACCAAATGTGTCTTTCGTGAAAAATCCTGCAAATGGCGGTCTGTACAATTTTACAGTATCGTTTGCAGTTGCAACGCAACCTGTTTCATCGTAGGCAAATAAGGTCGGGATATAAATATTGCTGTCCTTTGTATAATCAACAAATTTGTAAAAGTGATCCTGAATCTGGTTTGAATCAACTCCGGAATTATCGCCATACAAAAAATAGTATTTATATACATAAGTTGATTTATTAGTAAACTTTATAATTCCACCATTACAAGGAGGTTTAGAAGTTATTGTAAAACGTGGTTCAGGACCTGCGATCTTAATATATTTCTTTAGCGTTAATGTATCAGATGGACATCCATATTGATTTATAGCAGCTACTTTTATAGTATAACCCAGATTGTTATTTTTGAAATAACCATGTTTGGGCTGAGAATCTGTCATTATAGTTTTTGTGCCATCCCCAAAATCCCAATAAAATGAGGTTGCATTTACTGCATTAGCATAGAATTGATCGAAAGATGGAGCACAATGTTTTGACGTATCGGGGCTGTAAACATCAAGTAATTTAGGGACATTAACGCACACCTGGTGCGATATGGTATCAAAACAATTCGGATCAGATTTTTTAGATGTTTGTAGCAGAATACTATAACACCCTGGTTGTGTTAGAGCTATTCTAGGAGTTTTTAAGGTGTCATTATTTATAAATACACCATTTGCCGGCGTTACGGTCCATTTAAACTGGTCTGGATTTAATGTGCTATTATTTGTAATTCCTAAAGTATCAAGACGACAACTAAATTGAGGAACAGAGAAATCAGCCTTTGTACCAAGGCAGATAAAATTATTTTTAGTGATTATTGCCTGGCATCCGATTTTTGTTTTAATGGTTAAAGTGACATTATAGCATCCTGAATTATTAAATTGAATATTTGTAGTGAATGATGTTGGATTTTGAATGATTGCACCAATACTTGGTTGCACAGACCACAGATAAGTAAGAGGCCCCGCAGGAATATTTTCAAGAATGTTTGCCGATACCGTTTTCGTAAGCGGCAAACAACCTACATTATTTGAGACTTTAATATCTGCAGCTACACCTTGAACATAGACTGCGCTTTTCACTACTTTAGTGGAAGGGCATAATCCTAAATAGCTGGTAATGGTGTAGGTTAAATCATAAGTTCCCGGACGAACAAATACTATAATGGGTGAACGTACACTTGCCTTAATATTAATATTTGCACTGTCCTGATTCTGAAAAACCCAACTATAACCAAGTGGATTATTTGGATCATCTTTTGAGGTACTGAGGTTGGAGATCAGCAAAGTATCACCTTCGCAAAGTGTATCTGTAGATAATTTAAAATTGTTATCAGGCGTCCCAATTCTTATAAAATTCTGTTTAAGCGTTGAATCAGTGCATCCTGCTGAATTTGAAGTTATTAATCTAACAGTGTATAATCCATTAGAGCTAAATGAAAATGAAGTATCAGTTACCAATGTTGGGCCAATGGGTGAGCCCGAAACTGGGTTCATTAAACTGTCAAATATTTGCCATGTGTAGGAATTGGTACCTGATAACGGATTCCCATATAGTGCATGCAAATGTACTGTGGCGGGAGTAGAACATTGGTTTCTATCAGGAGATGTAAAATCTGCAAGGCCAGGCAAAATAGTGAACATGGCTGGAACTGTCAAAGTATCGGTACAACTGCTAAAATTGTATGAAATACCAAACTTCATATCTGCAGTACCAGTGCTTCCAAATTTGATTGAATATTTTAAAAATGGATCAATGTTATATGTTGAAATACTTAAGTTTGATGATACAAAGTTAAAACCATGCATTTGTCCGGGGGCATTTGTATCCTCGTAAATAAAGCTAGCAAAATCTTTTTGGCAGACCTTAGTTTGAGCTACTGAGTAATATTTTCTAACTAAATCTACTTTTGTACTTACTGCGGAGCACCCACTTTTTGTTTTTACAGTAAGGGTAACGGTATGAGGAGAAGATATGTCTGCATACGTAATAGTGGGTGGACTATACCCAGTATATAATGATGGGGTTCCGCCCGGGAAATCCCAATCCATCTCAGTTACATTACTTCCTGTGGTATCAAACCCCGGTTTAAAATTTGCTGTAATTTGATTATGTGTCAGATTTTCTGTTAAGGTGCTACAAAACAGTGCATGGATATCATAAATGTTGATATAATTGTTTTTGCCAACTAATTCCGGGCATCCACCTTTGTTATAAACAATGAGGGTTATCGAAAGATTTGCAGGACTTGTAATCGGAATTGAAATATCTTTAGAATGATCAGAATAAAGATTCCCATTAATATACCAATCCCGGCCGACGATATTTCCCGTTGTATCATGCAATTTTACAAGTGTAGGTAAACCGCATATCAAAGTTTGATCAGCATAGAATCCAAGGCTTGTCGCTGAATAAAAAACCAGAAATCCGGTGTCTTTGGTAATGGTACAACTATCCCCATTTTTCTGTATTATTTTTGCTGTAATTCCATAACTTCCACCCGTAATGTATTGATGGTAAAATGTATCACCGCCTAAAATTGGACCTTTCCCGTCGCCAGCATCCCAATAATAAACAGTACCCACTGGCAAAGCCGGCGAAACCACAAACCTGACCAGCGCCGGCAGGCAATTACCATTATGACTTGCTATAATATCCTCCCCAGGACATTGTGCATTTGCGATTAAGACTGTTCCAAAGGTTTGACTTGCAAACAATAAAAACCAAAAAAACTTCCTGTTAAATACACTTGTAAATATTTTCAACATTATAAACCTTTCACTACACTTACCTTAATATCAACCAAAAATAACTTAATATAATTCAATAAACTAATCATATTTAAAGCAGTTATTTCATTTGTAAGATTTTTCTAAAAATAGTTAAGAATTATAACCAATTTTTAGCTCTTTTTGTTTGGATTTTTAATTTATAGCAAATTGATAATATGTAAATTAAAATAAATTTAAATTATATATTTCGATTGGATGCAAGTATCAAAAGGATGCAAATTTAATTCACAATAGTGATATTTCCTTTTAGATGTAGATTTCTGCCATCAATGCCTTCTGCATCAATGAGGTAAATATATACGTCAAGAGGTACTGCTTGCCCCCTGAATGTGCCGTCCCATCCTTTATTCAGGTCATTGGTTTCAAAAATAAGGGTTCCCCACCTGTTGAAAATCCTGGCGCTGAAGCTTTTAATATTTTTGCCGATGGTATTGTAAACCGAAATGGCAGATATTTTCCATACATCGTTCAGTGAATCTTTATTGCCGGGCGTGAAAGCATTTGGCACGAAAATCCTGGATGGCAATACCGCACAGGTTCGGTTTGAAACACTGCTATCAGTTCCGGGTGCGTTTTGATAAGCAATTACACGGTAGCAGTAGGCTGTATCAATGGCATGATAAACTGAATCATCCGTATAGACACTATCTTTTAACACTGCTATGGTTTTAAATGATCTGTCCTTAAGCTGGATTTGCAGTTTATAATTTTTTACACTATTAGGCCAGTACCTGTAGTTATTCCAGGTCAAGGCGACATTGTCGTTGCTTATTTTTTGATTTAACAGGATAGAAGTTCCCTCATTACTTACAGGGTTTACGTAGCCGCATTTGTCAATTGCATGCACCCGATATATATAGCTAGTATTATTGACGTCCACATTGTTGTCAATGAAAAAATTATTTAAAGTAGCTGCATATTTATTTACCCAACCTGTACTTTGGCTATATCTGTCAATTAGATAAGCGGAAAGGTTTTTATTATTGGCGCCATCCCATTCCAGTTTTGTTTGTTTGTCGTTCCAAACAGTTACATATTTCAAATAAAATGGATTGGTAATCTTTACATAATCAGCATGAAGGCATGTGATATTACTTTTTGAAATATAGCCGCTATCACTTACCGCATCAACATAGTAGCAATATGTTTCATCACACAATGAGCTATCGGTATAGGTGAGTGTTTTTCCATTCACTGTATTGATCAATTGTGTAATTCCATTATCTCCAGCCCGATATATCTGGTAGGCTATCGGCTGCCAGCCTACATAAGCAGTCCAGGTCAGCACATTTGATGGGTCAGCCTGGGCAGTTTCACTTAAGAGGATGCTGCAATGTTGATTGCTGTTTACGGAAAAACTGTCACAAATATTTTTGGTTTGAATGGTATAGCAATAGCTCAAACCTGAGGTGTTTATTTTAGGACTGTGATCTATAAATACGGTATCTTTCACATCAGTTGTTGAAAATATCTGCACCGGTTTTCCATTTTCCAAACGATTGATCCTGTAGGATTTAAAAAGAGGATAATGACTTTTTTTCCAGGTTATTAAAAGGCTGTTGGTATCCATTACCGATACAAAAAGTAAGCTGGTATTTGGAGGGGGAATGGTATCATCAACAAAAACCGCATGTTTACTTATAGTGCTGGTACAGCCCTTGTCATCAGTCACAGTGAGTGTTACCGTATGCCAGCCGGGAGAATAAAAGCGGAATGATGGATTTTTAATATTGCTATTTGGGAAAGGCGCTAGTGAGTCTCCAAAATTCCAATGCCAGCTAATTAAATTACCTTGAGGAGAGGAAAGGTCTGTAAAGTGTACCGAATTCCGGTAACAAACGGTAGAATCTGAAACAGAAAATTCGGCCTTTGGAGGTTCATTTACCTCAATCAAATTAACTTTTACTACTGAATCAATACAACCGTGTTTAGAATTGGAGCGGAGTTTAACCGCGTAGATGCCAGGAGAAAATACCCAATCCACCTGCCTTCCAAAAGCATCAATAATTCCATCATTATTAAAATCCCATTCAGCCCCAAAGCTAAATTTACTGGTATCAGTAAAATGAACTTTTAGTGGGCTACATCCTGAAATGACAGAAGACTTGAAACCTGCCAAAGGCGATTTATATTCGGTGATGATGGTCCTGAATGTGTCGCTGCAACCAGCAGCATTTACTGCAATAATTTTAGGAAAAAATTGTATTGAATCAAGAGTATTGTTTGGGGTGTAAAATGCGTATTTGTGATTGACTATTTTATTAGTATCTGTAGGCGAGCCGTCACCATAATCAAAAACGTAATTGGCTGCATTAATAGTAATGTTTTTAAAATTAATAAGTTGATTCTCGCAAAATTTGAAGGATGAAGGAGCAAAACCAGCGCCGGATATCGGATAGGAAGTTATTAGATCACTTTGAACGGTATATGGACACTGGCCGTGGATACTAACTGTGAGGGAAGCTTTATATTTTCCAGGGGTTTTGTACGTATATACAGGATCCTTATGTGTTGAATCATCAATTATTCCATCCCCATCAAAATCCCATCGCCAATTGTTACCCGCTCTCGATACCGCATGGAAATGAACGGTAAGCGGGGCGCAGCCTATCGTGGTATCTGTTGTTATTTTAGCATCGGTCTGGCTGCGGTATATCTTGATCGAGTCCTTATAATAAACTTTGCAAACGGAATCATCGGTTTCAATAAGAGTAGGAAAATAGGTTAGTGAATCTATGCGTGGGTCTTGTATTATATACTTGTGAATGCCTGGATTCGTCGTTAATACGGGCGTTCCATCACCATAAAAGAAATAAAATGTACTGACATTTTTACTGGTGTTTTTAAATTGAACTACCGTACTGTCGCATCCGGTTTTAGCATCCATTGTAAAATTAGGGACAGGCCCGACCACATCAATGATTTTTTTGGTGATTGAAAAATGGCAGCCATCATTATAACTGACTGTAAGTTTCACATTATAATTCCCTTTAAGCAAATTAGTATAAACATGGGCAACCGAATCATTTTTTGTCGCAAGGGTATCACCATCATCAAAATCCCACAGGTATTTTATTGGATATTGAGACGAGTCTCCGTGATGGACCGGATCATAAAACCGCGCAATAGTTGGTGCGCAGTAAAGAGATGGCGTAGAAGTAAAAAAATTAGTGATGAATGGGGGCAGGCAAACATTATCTGCTATAAAAGTATCTGTACATAAATTGCCCAATACCACTTTTGACCCGATTAACTGGACTGTATAACATGTGTCTTTTTTAAAAACAATACTGATTTTTCTGGCTGTGTCATTCGGTACAATATCAGCAACTGTTGCCGGGGTTACAGACCATTTAAAACCGAACGCTTTTGAGCCGCTAATATTATCAACTTTTATTGTATCTCCAGGGCAGGATCGATCCTGAACACTGAAAGCAATGCCTGCCCCGCCACAAATATAACTTGGATTAAAAATTTCCTGCATACAAGTATCTTTACCTACTATGGTTATGATGTCTAAATAAATATCATAGCAACCTCCATGGGTGACAACAGCTTCTGTAGTTTTTGCAAATGGGTCTTTAAATTTTACATTATCCTGGTCATAAATATTTACTTTCCAAAAATAAATGGGTGGGTGATTCGGATCATCCGGGTTTAAGGATTCTTTGCCAACACTAACAGTCGAAAAAAAATCAGGGTCCATACAACCTTCGCGTGGCATTGCGGTGATATAAGTACTATCTCCTATATAATTAAATATAGCTTTTTTAAATGTATCCCCAGTACAGTGTCCATTAGAAACTTTGAAATAAACATCATAAAGACCGAGCTCGTCAGGTTTAAAAACTGCGGAAGGACCTAATGGAACAAAGCTATCCAGTGGATTAGTTTCACTTTTTATAAGCCAGTAATAACCATAATGGAGTGATAAACCTGCGGGTGGTTTTGGTTTTGATGTTATGGTTACGCCTTTGTCCCAACATTGAATATTATGTACAACGAAGTCAGCTTTAGGTACAACAACAGTCACAAAAGTTTGTGCAAAAAAGGAATCTTTACATCCATTTGAACTGGTGGCTACCATAGATATTCCAAATGCGTTACCAAGATTTGGCGGAAGAATAGAAGGTGAAAATGATGTATCTCGTCCAAGGCTGGTACCGAGTTTTTTAATTAATTTAGCTTGTGGAGATAAATTGCCATTTGAATCAAGAACATACCAGGTATATGTCAAATTCGGGGCATCTGTAGTATCTGTGGTATTGATAAAATGAGCCGTATCGGTCATTTTGCAAAGCTGGTTATCTTTGGAAGTAAAGCTGGCTTTTGCGCCGTGAATAGTAACAAACTTTGGGTAGTTTACTATTATTCTGCAACCTATACCAAGGTACTCGTAACTGATTGAAGCCGTATAATTTCCGGGAATATCATACCTTAAAGTACCTCCTTTTGGATCAGGAACTCCAATGGGTAGCATAAATAATGAGGCATTTGGGAAATTAAAATTATAATAATGCCTCCCTGTATCGCTTTTGTCTCCAACAACAGAAAAAGGATGATCAGCACACTCATTTGTAAATGCCGGTGATAAAAAAGGGCTTACAAAACCTTTTCTAAATATGGTATAACTACAGCCATCCGACATAGTTATAACTAACGTGACATCATGTTTATTTGAATTTTCAGGGTAGGTAACTTTCACAGAAGCTGTATTGCCTGATGAAGGGGTACCACCCGGGAAAAGCCAATTATAACTTGATATTGTTCTATTGGCATAAGTCCCTGTTTGCGCTGTAAACTGAGCGACTACATTTGTGGGGCTATTTACATTAATATTAGCACAGAAGTCAACCTGTACAGTATCACTAACTTTTAAATTGGTTTTAAGGGTGCCCTGGCAACCAAATATATTTGTCAGGATCAAATTAACTGGTATGGTTCCCCTACCTGCAAAGGTATAATTTATAATTTGGGCTGTATAAGTGTTGCCTTCAATTATCCATTGCCTGCTTACAATATCAGGTGTGCTATCACCAAAAAGGACAGGTTCAGTACCATTACAAACGGTAAAGCCAGGAGTAACCCGCATATCAGGTGCGGGCTTAGGAAGAACGGTAATAAAAGTATCCTTTACCACTGCGGCGCATGGAGAACCTGAAGATGGTGTTACAATCATTTGTATTTTATAAACCCCCGCCAGGGAATATGCCCATGTTATAGTGTCATTTCCTGCAACAAACCCGCTTTGTAAATTCCATTTAAAAGTGGATCCTGATGAATAACCGCTAGCTTTAAAATGTACAACCAAAGGGATGCAACCTTTACGTGTATTTGCTGAAAAATCAAGTCCACTACATTGGGCATAGGTATATTGGCCTGCGGAAAAAAAGCACACAAGGATCATTAAAACGACA
>Ga0207018_1139_pt1 | contig 11943 bp, 4 predicted proteins | sample Alteio_BWMinCont_52_FD_153476 | JGI IMG/M metagenome (GOLD analysis project Ga0207018, IMG submission 153476) | Enriched cells from forest soil in Barre Woods Harvard Forest LTER site, Petersham, Massachusetts, United States -... | ecosystem: Environmental > Terrestrial > Soil > Temperate forest >...
CTATAATTAATATTATTCTCTCCGTCTGTTATTTTTAAACGAAAAAAATATGATGTTCCTGCAATGCCATTATAAATATAATTGTATTTACTAGTAACGGTACCTTGTGTGCTCAGGATAATCCCGGTACTCATAAAATTATCTCCATTTCTTGAAGACTCTATTTGGTAATAGCTGCCGGGATTTTCATTGGCTGTTTTCCATTTCAATAGTATATTGTTGCAATCCCGGGCTATGGCATTAAATGAAATAATTTTTATTGGTAGTACAGAGCCGGTAAATATGAAATTGATAAAATTCACATTGAATCCTCCTGTTCCCATCATTATACGCAACTTTTTTACACCAGTGGTAAGAGCAGCAATGTTTACGCTCACTGTTTGCCAGGTTTGCCACCCACCCGTATTAGGTACAGTAAGAGTGCCAGATATATTTACACCATCCATTTCAATATTAAAGGTTTCGCCTGTATAAATAGAAGCTACCCTTACCTGTAAGGTATATGTTCCTGCATCCCTTATATTCACTGTATATTGTGTCCATTCGCCTGCCTGTATCTGGCCAATGTCATAAGCACCACCCATATCTGTGCAATTCTCAATATCAACACCTTCAGATGTTCTGTATTGGCCCAGTGTATTAGCCGGATCAGTATCATGATAAGCAGTACCCTCGCCCCCATTGTCATAATTTTCTGCTTCTATCTTTCCAGGAATGGGCGCAGGTGTTCCACTATATGGAGTTGCAATAGCAGCAATAGCAATGATCAATGCTTTTGAACCCGTACCATTTGTATTACTGGCAGTAACGACAACAGTAACCTCACCACCATCTGAAGCAGTTATAGCAGGAGTACCGCTTATTATTCCGGTAGATGTATTTATTGTCAATGCTGCGGGTAGGTTAACTGCTTCATAACTGGTACGGCTATTCGAAGCTGTAATAGCATAATTAAACGCAGCACCCATTGTACCGCTGGCAGTATCTGTGCTTGTTATGGCAGGTATCAGCGTATTGGTTAAGGTAGTAATGGCGCTTGCTACATCTGAATAAGCTGTATTGCCCACAGAAATAGTTGCATACACACGGTAATAATATTTGGTAGAAGCAGTAAGCCCCAAATCGCTATAGCTGGTAGTATTGGCGGGCACAGAAGCAATGCTGTCCCATGTTAAACTATCTGTTGAACGTTCAATGGTAAAGCTTGTTTCATTGGTAACATCCAGCCAGTTAAGATTGATTTGGTGAATAGTCGCTACGCTTAATGTAAGACCCGAAGGTGCAGCAATTGCTTTTGATATTATTTGCGCCAGCACCAGTGCACCTGTGGCATTTGGATGTATGCCATCAACCTGGTACCATTCGGGATAACCCTGCAAAGGTGTATTCAGATCGATCAACTTTAAATTATTAGTTACTGCTATTGTTCTTATCATAGGTATTACTCCATTGGTAATGATGCTGTCATTAATAGAGTAATCATGAGAAAATGCAGGTATGGGTAAGCAGGCATAAATAACGGGATGCGTGGGCAATCCTTTAAATACATTAATGAATTCAGTATAGTTAGCTATAAAGGAATCTTTGTATACCCAGTTATAATCTTTAGCGTCATTAGAGCCTAACTCAATAGTTACTATATTGGGATAAAAAGTTTGTGCGCCTTGGTAATTCGTTGAATTGATATATGGGTCATCTGCCTGCTTTAGCATGGTTGCGCCACTCACACCAAAGTTCCCGATATCCCAGTTGCTTCCAAGTATTACAGACATCTGGCTGGGATAACTTTCAGAGGAAGGTATTCCATATCCTGCAGCCACACTTGCTCCAATAACTGATACTCTTATCTGTGAAAAAGCAGTAATGTAGATTAATGGCGATAAAACTATAAGCAATAGTATTTTTAATTTCATAATAACAGATATCAGTCGTAATACTACAATTTTATTGCCAGAATTATTTTGGAGATTTTTAAGCTAATGTTTATGCAAAAGACGTTCTGTAAAATGAAAAGCAGAATAAATAATAGCTTTCTCAGTGTTATTTCTTATGCCTCTTAAATAGCTAACTCAGCTAATATTTGAATCTGCTCATTTTAAGTTCTTTCTACACTTTTTTTAACTGCTTTACTCTTTTGTTTTGAAGTGGGAGTGTATTTCATGTTTTAATTTAAAGATAGTAGGCGCATGGATAATAGCTTATGAAAGATATTTTCAAACTGTTTCTTAATATGAAATATTCAATTTCTTTCATTAAGCGAAGCTTTAGTGTTCTGCTTCACTTCTAAATTGATATTTCATACTTCGTCCTAATCCCTGAGGCAACGAGCAGAAAAACCATTTCCCTTATCACCGCTGCCTCTGCCTATGCCGCCATCTCTAGTGCCTAGGTTGCGGCACCAGGCATAGCTACGAGAACTCTCTGAAGAACTCCACCAGCCACCATCCTGACCAACCTTGCTGAATGGTCCCTTGAGGCTACGGTAACCACCCGGCAGACCTGCAAAACCACTTTCATTTGTTCCATTCCCATTGTTATCCCATCCATAAGTAGCTTTCATTTTACCTCCTGCAACATTTTCGCCACCTAAATAATTAGTAAGATTAAACCACTCGATTGTAGAAGGTATATGCCATCCGTTAGGGGCTAAGCCCCTCGGATCATGTATCGCATACCAGTTATAAAGTTTACCATAAGTTCTTCCATTAATAGGATCACTATTATAATAACACCAAGCAGGTTTACCATTATTAATTGCGTCTACCCATGCTGTAATACCCTCTGCTTCTGGTATGGGATCCCCATTACGGAAATGGCTTACATTCAGATTTGCAGCCATCCATATTTGTGAGCCAATCTGCACCGTGTCATAACTGTTACCATCTTTGTCAGTTACCTTGGAGGCATCCATAAAACTGGTACTAATCAAAAATGTAATTGCTAGTAATAAAGATTTATTTTTCATAAACAGTATTTGTATAGTTATAAAATTTAATAATTAATCGCTTACGAACTGATTTATATGTCTGTTATCTCTACTTCAATAGATATAGCTACATTTTAAAGTAAAAAAATTATTAAATTAATTTATTCTGGCAGGCAAATGTTGAAGGCGAGCAATGTATTGGAAGCAATGTAAAGGAAGAAAAGTATATTATAATTATTATTTGTTCCTTTGGTTGATGATGTAAAAGTAGTAGGTATTTAATTACTGCGCAAACTATGTTTTAATAAGTTGCATGATGCCAAACATAAAATATTCAGTTTGCAAATGCTTTACAGTCAAGCATCTGAGCAATTTATGAATATGATGGTCAAGCGGTCATTTATGAGTAAATAGTTATTCTTTGCGGAAGTCAAGATATTCAATTGCGCCAATCAGTTGAGATATAAACACTTTACCAGAAATTCAGGCTTGGATAAAGAAAATTATTGATAGCTGTGAAAATACTTTCCATTTTGAAGGAGACAAGTGGTAATACATTCGAATGCCACCCATGCTAGTATTAATTTAACCAGCAAGGCAAATGAAATCATATTGCTTATTTCTGATAATGGAAAGGTTGCGATATTCTAAAAGAAACTGCTATATGTTCATCAATTTATGATTGATTTAAGATAAAGTACTTTTGCCACCTAATTATAAATTTCTGGTTACATGAAAAAAATACTTTGTTACATAATATTGATGATTACAGGGTTTCATTCATATGCTCAAGAAAAACACAGTATCAGCGGAACCATTAAAGAAAAAAAATCAGGTGAAGTATTAATTGGCGCTTCTGTTTATTTACTTGAATTACCAAAAATAGGTGCCATAACAAACTCCTATGGTTTTTATTCAGTCACGGCACCAGCCGGAACTTATACTATGATTGTAAGCTTCTCGGATTATCAACAAGATTCTGCAAAAATTATCCTTACTAAAAATATTTTGAAATCGGTTGAATTAATACAATCGGATGAAGAAATGCAGGCAGTAATTGTTGGTGCTAAAAAACAAAATGTAAATATTACTCAACCACTGATGGGGGTACAAAAAATTTCTATTGCTGAAATAAAAGACCTACCAGTTTTGTTTGGAGAAAAGGATATTTTAAAAACGATCCAGCTATTGCCTGGTGTACAATCAGGGGGTGATGGCAATAGTGGGTTTTATGTACGCGGAGGTACAACAGATCAAAACCTTATTTTATTGGATGAGGCTACGGTATATAATCCTATTCACTTATTTGGATTTTTTTCCACCTTTAATTCGGATGCCATAAAAGATGTGACTCTATATAAAGGCGCTATACCAGCAGAATATGGTGGAAGATTAGCTTCGGTATTAGATGTAAAAATGAATGATGGCAACTCCAAAAATTACCAGGCAAGCGGGGGTATTGGGTTAATTTCTTCACGATTAAATGTTGAAGGACCCATTGGAAAAGATAACGATGGTTCTTTTATTATAAGTGCTCGGAGAACTTATGCGGATTTATTTTTAAAGATATCGAAAGATACTAACACGAATCAAAGCAGCCTTTATTTTTACGATATCAATGCAAAGGCAAATTATAAGCTCGGCGAAAAAAATCATATTTACATATCAGGATATTTTGGAAAAGATGAGCTTGGTTTAGGAAATATTTTTGGTATGGACTATGGAAATTCGACGGGTACTTTTCGTTGGAATCATATTTTAAGTAGCAGGATGTTCTCTAATGCATCGCTTATTTACTGTAAATATTATTATGATATCAATATTAATTCGGGCAGTAATGATATTGGTATCACTTCTTATATTAAAGATTATCATTTTAAAGAAGATATGGAATATTATGCCAATGCCCGCAATAAAATTGATTTTGGAATAGATATAATAGATCATGCCACTTCTCCCGGAGTGATATCAGCAAGTGGAAATTCAAGTTTCAATCCAATTACCTTACAAGATAAACATGCACTTGAAAGCGCCGCTTACTTTTCTCATGATCTATCGCTATCAGATAAGATCAATATAAATTATGGTTTGCGTGCTGGTCTTTTTACAGTTTTAGGACCCGGAACTTTTTATACTTATGATTCCAGTGGTAATAGGATTGATTCGGCAACTTATGGATCAGGGAAGACCGTGATAAATTATTTTAATCTTGAACCTCGTTTTTCCATGAGTTATAAATTAACCGATTCAAGTTCTTTCAAATTGGCTTATACCCGCACTACACAGAATCTTCATCTGCTTTCAAATTCCACTTCCTCCAATCCTACCGATGTGTGGATACCGAGCAGCAATAATGTAAAGCCGGAAATAGCTGACCAAGTATCTGTTGGCTATTATAGAAATTTTAAAAATAATCATTATGAGTTTTCATCGGAAGTATATTATCGCAATATGCAAAATCAGATTGATTACAAGAACGGAGCACAGTTGATCGCAAACGAAAATGTAGAATCGCAATTAGTATTTGGGAAAGGGAAAGCGTATGGATTAGAGTTATACTTTAAAAAGAAATATGGTAAACTCAATGGCTGGATAAGTTATACGTTATCCAGAACAGAACGTCAATTTACCGGAGTTAATAATGATAGTTGGTATCCTGCGAACCAGGATAGAACACATAATCTTTCAATTGTTGGTATTTATAAGCTCAATGAAAAATGGACTTTTTCAGCAGATTTTGTTTATTATTCCGGCAATGCCGTTACATGGCCAAGCGGTAAGTATGAGGTAAATGGACAAGTTGCTTTTTTATATACTGATAGAAATAGTTATCGTATGCCTGCTTATAATCGCCTGGATGTTGGCGCTACATTACAAGGTAAGAAAACCAAGAAGTTTGATAGCAATTGGAATTTTTCTATCTACAATTTATATGGCAGAGAAAATCCATACAGCATAAGCTTTCAGCAAGATCCGGACAATCCATCGAAAACTCAGGCAATTCAATATGCTTTGTTTCGTTGGGTTCCTTCTATTACTTATAATTTTTATTTTAATTAAGATGAAACGATATATTTCAACAGCAATTGTTTTAACTATTACTTTTTGTTCCTGTCAGAAAGTAGTTGTTCTTAACCTGAATAATACTTCACCACAGATTGTTATCCAGGGAGAAATTACCGATTCTGCAGGTCCGTACATCGTCATGATCAATCAATCGGTAGGTTTTTATGCGAATAATATTTTTCCTACGGTATCAGGTGCAATTGTAAAAATCAGCGATAATCAAGGTGTAACCGATAGCCTGACAGAAACTTCTCCGGGCATATATTCAACTCATATATTGCAAGGCGTGCCTGGCAATACTTATACTTTATCTGTATTTGCACAGAATACAAATTATACGGCAACTTCTACTATGCCGATGCCTGTTATGTTGGATTCAATTACCTTTCAAACTACGAGTGGATTTGGGCAGAAACAAATAAGTGCAGTAGTTAATTTTCAAGATCCGGCGATTATAAAAAATTATTACCAGTTTGTAGAATATATTAACGGGCAACAGTTCACCAAAAATATTTTTGTTTTCGATGATCGTCTTTCAGACGGCAAATATATCAGCAGAACATTGCGGACTGATAGTTCCTATCTTAAAAGCGGCGATTTGTTGAAAGTAAAAATGAATTGTATTGATGAGAACGTATATAATTATTTCGACCAATTGCAACAATCTTCCGGTACAGGGGCTTTCAATACTACAGCTTCCCCTGCTAATCCTTTATCTAATATAAGTAATGGCGCTCTTGGATATTTTAGCGCTTATACTACTCAATCAAAAAATGTTCTTGTGCAATAATTTACTTAACAAGTTTGGTATTACTATTTTTAATGTAATCACTTAAACTAACCAAAAGCTAATAACGATTCGTTTATCATTACAATTACTACTAATTAATTTATCACCGGGATTTTATGTATTGAACATTTCGGATAAAACTGATTGCTCATCTATAAAAATAATAATAAATAAATATTGATTTATTTATTAGTGTCACAATAGATTTTTTTGTGGTGTTTCAACCGACTGAGCCATAGTCCCTCTCTTCAGAAGATCCATTAGGCTACAATGTTGATGATAAAACATTATTAAACCAATCAATTTGAATTGTGTGATTGTAGTATTACAGTAATAACTTTACCTTATTAAAAGGTAACTTAATAATATGAACAAATTTTTTTTATAACTTCTTCGGATTACAAAAGAGAAATTTTCTATTTCAATATTCACGCATCTTTTCTCGCAAAGCTCCTTCCTGTCTTTACCAAAGCAAGACATAGGGGATTGGTGCATCTTAGTTGTTGTTGTATTTTATCAAAGAGAACAATTAACAAAAAAGTTGAACATCATTAAATTAGTAAGTAAAAATTCGCTGTGGGTAGGGATTTCACTTTATAGAGTAATTTTTAGAGGTAATACAATTTATGATAAGTTTATATTCATAAGGTAAAACCCGGCATCAAGTTTGCAAATATGCATTGAACAATTAATCTGGTTATAAAATTCAAAAACATTTAGTTATGAAAAAAGTATTTATGTATTTCATTTTTGCAATGACTATAATTTCTTTTGTTTCTTGTGCCAGAGGGATTACCGTTGATGAGGCTGCTAACGGGAAAGCAAAGTGTGGCCGTTATCTCAGATAGTTTATTCCTAGCAAATTAATGTCTTCCGAAATCAAGGCTAATAAATATTTGTACTATATCTGCACCCTTGGTAAATTTTAAAAATCATAGCTGCTTTTGGACAAATTAAGTTACAGCAGCAAAAATCAAGAGAACTACCGAAGTAAATTATAGAATATAAGTAGTTTTTTCCTTGATATTTTTCCTATTGTTTTTTGTTATTGAAAATGTAAAATGATTACATGATTCATATACTAATGTGATGTGGCAGTGGTTTATTAAGTAAATTCTTATTGGATCTAAAAAAGATTAAGACTGGCAAAGCTTTCGAAACTAAGAGAATATCCTTATGGACAGTAAAAAAATAATCCACATTATTCAGGCATTTAATAAATTACTTGATGATAAGCTGTCACTGTATGCTATTCCGTTTGAGTTTGATAAGATATCTGATATAATGAGGAAAGAGAATCTAAAAATAGAAATTAATGAATCCAGAACTTTTTATCAGATTGAAGAATTGAACCGGGTACATCAAAGGATGAAGGAAGCCAACACAATTGAAGAGGCTGCTGAATGGTATTTAAAAGAAAAAGAATTATTAGCTGAAAATGCTGGTTCTGAAACTACAGATTTAAAACAGGAACCAGGTTTATTTGAATATAAAGAGGGTAGAATTATTGGTTTTCTATCTAAGCGTAGAGAGAATGAAAGGTTGATATGGAACTTAACTGAAGGATATATGCTGAAAGAACGCAACTCATCTAATAAGTAAGGCCAAAATCAATAACGATTCACTAATCATTTTATACTTAGCATCAGGTAAAGTTTTCATGTAATGCTCAGCAGTTGCAGAATTGCTTGTCCTGTTGCTTCTGAGATAAAAGGAAACAGGAGTACGATAATTTTAATAATGCTGCGAAAGAATGCCTTCCAATCCCAAAGCATAGATGAACATTGAATCCTAATTTTTTTTAATTCCCGTAAACATTTTATTTGTTACACCTCAGTTTTTCTTTCTTGCTGTTTCCATAGCAACATAATCTTTTCGACCATTTATTATAGGGAATATAAGTATCTGGTATAACAATATCCTCTGGCTATAATGCTTCTTTAGTTGACCTGCCAGCTTTAAAGATTTCAATAAGAGCACCTCTTATCAATCTACTTCATTAACAATCTGTACATGTCAAAAGTAAAACTCCTACGTATGTGCTAAAATTGGTAATCTTTCCTTTACAATTTGGTAACATTCGAAAGATATCTTTGGCTGCTAGCTTATGCTCGTTAGTAGAATAGTTTTTTAATACACCTTTTACATGAAAAAATTTTACGGTTTAAAATATTCTGTACTCTTTGGTCTCATTCTATTGTATGGAAATGTTAGTCATGCACAAACAAATTTGTATATTTTAGGATCTCCAACTTGGAACACGTCTACCACCAATTGGGGAACAGTTTCTGGAATATATAATACAGCACTATGGGCAAATGGAGCTATTGCTAATTTTGAAAATACGGGAGGAACAGTTACTATCACTGGATTTAATCCCAGGGTATTTGGAATTACCAGCAGCCAGAGTTTTACAATAACAAATAATGCAAATGAAATATTTTACTTAAGTGGTACTTCTTCGCCACTTATTAATGTAAGTTCCGGTCAGACCCTTACATTAAGTACTATTATCGGTGGTGGACTAGGGTTTACAGAAACAGGTGGCGGAACACTAACACTAAGTAATAATTTACTGAATAATAACTACAGTAGAAACTATGGAACTATAATAGTAAGTGCCGGTACCTTGAATTTTGCTAATAGTTCCATAATTCCAACTGCTGCTTTAAGGTCAAATCCTGTTAATTTAACTGGCACTCTATCTTTTAGTGCTGGCGGTTCAGGTTTTGATGTCAGACTCGGAACATTATCTGGTTCAGGAACTTTAAGTAACACTAGTGCAGGAAGAGGCTTTTATCAGTTTCTTACTCAGGATGGAACCTCATCAGCTATGATTACCACAGGACTTAATGGGTTAACTGTAAGAGGCGTAGGAGAATTTACACAAACACTAATAGGTAATACTGCTGCGGCTAATGGAATACTTAGTGTTGCAGGGATAGCGCTGAATGATGGTAATTATAGTACTAATTTGGCACTGAGTGGTACTAACACTACTTTTAACGGAACAAATGCATCGGTTATTCTTACGGGTGGACAGTTAACACTTGATAATTCAACAAATAATGTTACTACAAGAATGGGAATACTTGCTGCAAATAATTTAACATTTAATGGTGGTGGTTGTTTTCGTTTAATTGGTAATGCAAGTGGAACGACTCAGAATATCGGAGTTAAACCTACTAAAGCAATTTTTTTAAATGTAGGAGCCAACAAAATTATTGTTCAAACTCCCGCAATTCCAACGGGAAGAACACAGTTAAGTTTAGGAGGACCTAATTCGGCATTCTCTTTAAGGGATCAGACTTTTATGACAATTGATTTTGTAGCAACAGGTAGTAATACTAATTTAGGAGGGGCAGGAGCTAACGATCCGAGGATTGTCTTTACGGGAACCGGCACTCCTTTTCTTGGAGAGGGAAATATGCTGGCTAATACATCCGGAGGCGGAACGGTTGGTTGGGCAACCGTTAATGGTAATAGTTGGGCCACATGGGGTGCCACAGGTGTAAGCGCTTTGCCCTTTACAACAGTAACTAATAATGTGGGATTGCAGGGATTTGTGGGAAATACAGCCATTGCAGATTTTGCTCCTACAGGCCCTGTTATGTTAGCTGCAGCTACAAATACGGCTCCGGCAAGCCTAAGGATTAGTCCTAATGGCGGAACGAACTTAAATCTTAACGGGAATCAGATAACAGCAAACGTAATAATGTTAAATGGCACAACTAATTATACTATTTCAGGTGTTGGCACTTTTCAGGGTAATGGAGGCACAAAATACATATATGTAACAGATGCCAATACAACCTTAAGTACTGACATGATAATTAACATGACGACCAATCCCTTTAATAAAGTGGGATTAGGATTTTTAGAGTTGACGGGAAGTGGCGCTGGTCCAGGTAGCCAGATTATGGTTACTCCAATTAACCGATTCAATATTTTACAAGGTACTTTCAGGGCGAGTAATAAACAATATGCAATAGATGGTACGACCGATGGCACAGGTCTTTCCTTTCGTGGAGGAGTGTTTGAAATTTCAGGTGGTACTAATGGTGCTGGTTCTTTAGCAGATTTTAGAAGACCTCTGGGATTAGTAAATTCTCCATCCAGTGGTAACGGTGTAGTTAACTGGGATAATGGTGGGGTTACTGAAAGAGGTAGTGGAGGTTTTTCTGCTTATGGTGCAGACGCTTCTGTAAATATTGGTGGCGCTGCTACACCAACTACTTTAATATGGGTTTTTACTCCTTATTTTATTCAGGATGGATATACATTAATATTTGGCTCTGTTAAATCAGACCATCGTCTTACTTTTTTAAATCCTATAGGTTTGGACAATGGAACATTAGGCTCATATAATGCACGTGAAGTTTATGTATATGATAATACATCTTCACCAAATGATAAAACGCAATTAGCGGGTGTTATATCAGGCTCTGCCAATTCCGATCTTGTAAAAACAGGTCCGGGAGAACTTGAATTAAATGCTTCCAATACTTATTCAGGTAATACTATTATACAGGCAGGTACATTAACTACATTAACTACAACTTCGTTGCCTTCCACTACACATATTATTTTATTAGGAGGCACTTTACAATTAAAAAACACTGCAACCATTACTGATATAACAATCAATAGTGGCGCTACACTTAATCTTAATGGTAATACATTAAATGTATCAGGTGAGTTTACAAATAATGGCGGCACTATTTCAGGAACAGGAACAGTTGTTTTCAATGGCATATCACAGCAGTTTGTGGATGGACAGGCAGTTACATTCAGTGATGCTGTAACTATTAATAATGCTAATGGTGTTGTACTTACGAATACCACAAAAATTCCAAATACACTAACTTTAACTAGCGGTACATTTACAAATGCTGGTTATCTTACTGTAGGTACCGGGGCTACTATATATCGTACAGGTGGTATATTAAATAGTGTGCCAACCTTTGGTACGGTGGCTGGTACATCTGTAAATGTTGAGTATGACAATTATTCTTCCGCCATTACCACCGGAAATGAGCTTCCTTTAAGTACAACTGTTTTAAACAATCTTACTTCCAATAACAGCAATAATGTTATTCTAAATGCCAATGCTACTTCAAATGGTACAATGGCATTAAACTCAGGAGCATTTAACATTAAT
>Ga0207018_1140_pt1 | contig 11699 bp, 10 predicted proteins | sample Alteio_BWMinCont_52_FD_153476 | JGI IMG/M metagenome (GOLD analysis project Ga0207018, IMG submission 153476) | Enriched cells from forest soil in Barre Woods Harvard Forest LTER site, Petersham, Massachusetts, United States -... | ecosystem: Environmental > Terrestrial > Soil > Temperate forest >...
CCGCCGATCTTAATTGGGAGAGAACGGCATGATGGCTCATTTTTTCCAGCTTGCTGATATGAGCTATCTCCGGGGGACCCAGGGTATGCAGTTTGAGGGTTGGATATAGTTCCTTGAGCTGACGGAACAGCGTGGTATAGAAGCTCAGGCCCAATTCCGGATGATGACCGCCCTGTAACAGCAATTGATCCCCTCCCCAGCGGAATGTCTCTTCGACCTTTCTTTTGTAGGTATCGATGTCCGTGATATAGGCTTCCGGGTGGCCCGGTATCCGGTAGAAATTGCAAAACTTACAATTAGCGATGCAGACATTGGTGGTATTTACATTCCGGTCGATCTGCCAGGTCACTTTTCCATGGGGTACTTGTATCTTTCGTAATTCGTCGGCCAGGAACATCAATTCGGTGAGCGGCGCCGATTCGAACAGGAAGACGCCTTCTTCTGCATCCAGGAATTCGAATTGCATTGCCTTCCGGTATAGTCCTGATAGATCCATGGCCTCCGATTTTAAAAGAATATCTGTAAAATTACGTCAAAAAGCCCAACCTCATGCAGGGCCGGACGGACCAGGAGTGGTTCTTGAATGAATTTGTACGGATTTGTACCAACTAATTTGTACAAACGGCTTGTCGCAATAGCAAATAGGTAATATATTTAATGGTTGCAATATCACTAACCATGCTTAGCCTGAGAAAAAATCACTCTCTACCTTATTTCCCGGCCATTGCCGGCAAGTCCCTGTCAACCTTTCTTTTGGCGTGCTGTAGTTTTTTTTCCTCCGGAGCGCTCAGCGCCCAGGAAGAATTCATTCCACCCCCCGCCAGGCTGATAACAACCTTTTCTTTCTCTTTGTTTACGGGAGGCGTTATCCTGGTGAAGGGCAGGTTTGCGGATTTTCCGGATAGCCTGAATTTTATACTGGACACGGGCAGCGGGGGCATTTCCCTGGATTCGATGACCTGTCTGAAGTTGAAGCTGAACCCCCAGCCCTCCGACAAGACCATCCTGGGCATTGCCGGCGCCCGCCAGGTGAAGTTCCTCTACAATCAAACCTTGCATCTGCCCGGCCTTTCCGTGGATAGTCTTGATTTTCATGTCAATGATTATGATATTTTGAGCAGCGTGTATGGGGATAAAGTGGATGGCATCATCGGGTATAGCTTTTTCTCCCGCTACATCGTAAAGATCGATTATGACAGCTCGAAGGTCTACGTGTATTCAAAAGGAACTTTCAAATACCCTAAGGGGGGCCATTTGCTGAGGCCGATCTTTGCCGGCCTGCCCATACAATCCGCAAGGGCCACGGATGGCAAAGATATCTCGTCCCGGTTTTATTTCGACACCGGCGCCGGCCTTTGTGTATTATTCTCTTCTGATTTTGTAAGCGATAGCAACCTGCTGGTTCCCGGGAAAAAGACCTATCTCACACAGGCGGAAGGGTTGGGCGGCAAGGCCAATATGCAGTTGACCACGGTCAAGGAGATCAAATTGGGCCCTTACCGGTTTCGCAGGGTACCGGCCTATATTTTTGACGATGAATATAATGTAACCAATTATCCCAACCTGGCGGGATTGCTGGGGAATGATATCCTGCGCCGTTTCAATGTGATCCTGAACTATGAGCACCGGGACATTTACCTGATGCCGAATTCCCATTACCGCGACCAGTTCGATTATTCCTATACGGGGCTGGGCATTTATTGGGTAGAAGGCGAAGTGCGTGTAGGCGATGTGATGAAAGGTTCCCCGGCGGAAAAGGCGGGTTTTAAAGTAGATGATGTGGTGCTCGCGATCAATAATAATTTTAGCAACAGCATTCAGACCTTTAAGAATATGTTGCAGAACACCAATGAAAAAATAAAGGTCATCGTCAAAAGGAACGGACAACTGGAGCAACTCACGCTCCGAATCAAAAGCATCCTGTAGCCGCCGGAAGCTGCGGAACTTTCCTTAACTTGCCATCCTTTTAATAAACCCCATAAGGAGGAAAGGATCGGGCTATGATAAAATATGACAGATTTCAGCTTGCGAACGGATTGAGGGTATTGGTACATGAGGATGCTTCCACGCCCATGGCGGTGGTGAATGTGCTGTATGACGTAGGCGCCAGGGATGAAGATCCCCACCGGACCGGTTTTGCGCATTTATTTGAGCACCTGATGTTCGGCGGATCGGTTAATATCCGTGATTTTGAAACGCCATTGCAACTGGCCGGGGGCGAGAACAATGCCTATACGACCAATGATTTCACCAATTATTATATCCAGTTGCCCGCGGAGAATATAGAGACCGCCTTCTGGCTGGAGAGCGATCGCATGCTGTCCCTTGCCTTCAGCGAAAAAAGCCTGGACGTGCAAAAAAAAGTAGTATGTGAAGAATTCAAAGAACATTATATCAATAAACCTTATGGAGAGGTATGGTTCAAGATGCGGGAGCTGGTATATAAACGGCATCCATACCGGTGGATGACGATCGGCAGCGAGCTCAGCCATATCGAGCAGGCAAAGCTGAAGGACGTTAAGGAGTTCTTTTTTAAATATTACCGCCCGGTGAACGCGATCCTGGTGGTGGCGGGCAATGTAAAAACGGAGCAGGTGCGCGGGCTGGCGGAAAAATGGTTCGGGGAACTTCCGCCGGGAGAAAAATATGTCCGGGATCTGCCGCGCGAACCCAAACAACATGAGATCCGGAGGCTGGAGCTGAAGGCCGATGTCCCCCTGGATGCCCTGTATAAATGCTATCCCATGGCCTCGCGAACGGATCCCGGGTATTATACCGCCGACCTGATCACGGAAATATTGGGCGGAGGCGGGTCTTCGCGATTGCACCAGGCGCTGGTCAAAGAGAAAAAACTATTCAGCCATATCGAATGCCATCATACCGGTTCGGTGGACCCGGGCCTGGTGGTCATCGAAGGCAAACTGATCAAAGGGGTAAGCCTGCCGGATGCGGATAAGGCGGTGGAAGAGGAGGTCGAAAGGGTAAAGACCGAACAGATCGGCGAAAAGGAATTAATGAAAGTGAAGAACAAAACAGAATCGGCGATCGTTTTTGAAGACATGAGCGTGATGAACCGGGCCAATAGCCTGGCCATTTATGAACTGTTAGGGGACGCGAATATGATGAATACGGAATTGGAGAGATACCAGGCCGTGACTGCCGGGGAGATGCTGGCCCTTAGCAGGGAACTCTTCGACCCCAATAACAGCAATACCCTTTATTATCACAGCGCCGGTCATTGAGGCGCTCCCGAACACCGGGCCGGCCGATCAACGGAGGTCCTTCAACAAAAACCAGGCCCCGGTTTTGCGGGTTGCCTTCAACAGGAAAATATGCTGAATAGAAAGATCGCTCCGGCTATAAAAGACGCCATTGAGTTTCACCTGGAATTACCGCCTTACCGAAAACATTCATTGAGAAATGGAGTGGAAGTGTATGGTATCGATCTGGGCAACCTGGATACCCTGATGGTGAACTGGGTCTTTGATGCGGGTAACTGGTGGGAAGAAAAAAAGGGGGTGGCTGCGGCTGCGAACGCCCTGTTGAAAAATGGCACTTCCCGGCGGAACGCTTTTGAACTAAATGAGCATTTTGAATATTACGGATCTTACCTCAGCAGGGCCTGTCATCATGAAACGGCGGATATTACCCTGCATTGTTTGGGCAAGCATATCACCGAGTTGCTGCCGGTAGTGGCCGAACTGGTCATGGATTCAGTATATCCTGAAGAAGAACTGGCCATCTATAAGAAAAATAGTCAGCAAAGGCTGCAGGTGAGCCTGAAGAAAAGCGATTTTGTAGCGGGGCGTCTGATAGAGGCTTATTTATATGGTTCCTCCCATCCTTATGGAAAGTATAGTGCCGTGGAGGATTACCAGGCCCTGGAGCAGGAGGAGCTGCGACGTTTTTATAAACAGTATTATCAGCATGGCCGTTGCCGGATCTTCGTGGCGGGCAAATTGCCGCCCACCATCCTGGAACAACTGGATCATCATTTCGGAGACCTGCCTCTGCAATCCGCTCCTGCGGGGCGGCAGGATCTTTCCCATCCCATTCAGCCCGAAAAAGAGAAGAAACACCATATCGTGAATGATCCGAACGGGGTTCAGGGCTCAATACGGATCGCGCGGAATTTCCCCAACCGGCATCATCCCGATTTTCAGAAATTCCAGGTATTGAATAATGTGTTCGGAGGCTTCTTCGGATCCAGGCTGATGATGAATATCCGGGAAGACAAAGGGTACACGTATGGTATTTACAGTTACCTGGTAAATAACCTGCAGGAGAGCGCTTTTGTGATCAGTACGGAGGCGGGGAAGGACGTATGTGCCGCCACTATCGGGGAGGTCTATAAGGAAATGCGCCTGATCTGCGAAGAGCCGGTCGATCCGGAGGAATTGCAGATGGCGCGCAATCATACGATCGGGACCATCCTCGGCGACCTGGACGGACCATTTCATGTAGCCGCCCGCTGGAAGACCATCCTGCTGAATGGATTGGACGGAAACTATTTCCAGGAAGGAATCCAAATCGTAAAGACCATCACTCCCCCGGTGTTACAGGAACTGGCCAGAAAATACCTCGATCCGGCGGCATTTTTTGAACTGGTGGTCGTGTAAGATCGGGCGAAGACTCCCCGATATTCAGGAGGGCAGGTTCCGATATTCTTCTTAACTTAACCAAAAGATCCCCATGAACTTCCTGGTTCGTATACTTGTTACTGCCGTGGTGGCATTTGGCCTGTCTTCCGTTATGCGGGGTATTCATATCGATACTTTTTGGACCGCCATTTGGCTTTCGGTGGTGTTGGCCATCCTGAATGCATTGCTCAAGCCCATTCTCATTATTCTGACCTTCCCGATCACCCTCCTTACTTTGGGCCTGTTCCTTTTTGTCATTAATGCCGGGATTGTCCTGCTTGCCGGGAAGTTCGTGGATGGATTTCGTGTAGATGGGTTCGGGTGGGCTTTATTGTTCAGCCTCCTGCTGTCCATACTCACATCCCTTCTTCATAAGGATCGGGAGACAAGGGGGCGTCGTTAACAGCAGGATATGCAGGCGGGCAGGGCAGTGTGAATTGATTGTGAACTATGCGACTGGATGCGGGTCATGAACAATAATAAGGGTAGTTTAACGCTAATTCATAAATCCGACAGGCAGACAGTATGAACTTTGATAGAAAAGACTTTACCAACGAGGAGCTTATTCGACTTTACAGGAACATTCTATTGCCCCGGTTGATCGAAGAAAAGATGTTGATATTACTCAGACAGGGCAGGATCAGCAAATGGTTTAGCGGTATCGGGCAGGAAGCGATCGCGGTGGGCGCTACGCTGGCTATGCAGCGGGATGAGTGGATCCTGCCGCTGCACCGGAACCTGGGGGTATTCACTTCGCGACAGGTGCCGCTGGGCAGGTTGTTCCGGCAATGGCAGGGCAGTAAGGATGGTTTTAGTAAAGGCAGGGAAAGAAGCTTCCATTTCGGCAGCAGGGAGCATGCGATCTGCGGTATGATCTCCCACCTGGGCCCACAGTTGGCGGTGGCGGACGGAGTAGCCCTTGCCTACAAGCTTGCCAAAAAAAATAAGGCGTCCCTGACCTTCACCGGCGATGGGGCCACCAGCGAGGGCGATTTTCATGAGGCGCTGAATACCGCGTCGGTATGGGATCTGCCGGTCATTTTCCTGGTGGAGAATAATGGGTACGGTCTGAGTACGCCCCTTTCGGAGCAATATCGTTGTGAAAGCCTGGTATATAAAGCGGAGGGTTATGGCATGGAGGGTGTACGCATCGACGGGAATAATATACTCACCGTATATGATACCCTGAGGGGGATAAGGGAATATTGTATAAAATATCAGCGGCCCTACCTGGTGGAATGCATGACCTTTCGCATGCGTGGGCATGAAGAGGCCAGCGGCACCAAATATGTTCCCGCAACCTTGCTGGAAGACTGGGCGAAAAAAGACCCGGTGGTGAATTATGAAGGCTGGCTCTTGCAGGAGCAGGTATTGGATCCCGCCTCTGCCGCGCAGATCCGGGATGAGATCAGGGCGATTATCGAATCGGAATTGAGGCCGGGCCCGGATCTTCAGACGATCGTGCCGGATACCGCCGAAGAGCTGCGGGATGTATATGCGGATCCGCCGTCGGAAGACCCGCCGGTTGTAGCGCCAAAGCCCGGGCGAAAGCCGTTTCGGGGAATATCGCGGGAAAATTTGCCCTCTGCCGCCGGGGTCTCCGCGCCCGATCCGGTTCCTGCGGCAGTACATCCGGAGCGGCGTGTGATCGATGCGATCAAAGAAGGATTATTTCAATCCATGGAAAAGCATGCCGGGCTCGTGCTGATGGGGCAGGACATTGCCGAATACGGCGGCGCATTCAAGATCACCGAGGGGTTCATGGACAAATTCGGGAAAGAAAGAGTGCGGAATACCCCGCTGTGCGAAAGCGCCATTGTCGGGTGTGCCCTGGGCCTAAGCCTGGAAGGATACAAGAGCGTGGTGGAAATGCAGTTTGCTGATTTTGTCACGGCAGGATTCAACCAGATCGTCAATAATCTCGCCAAGATTCATTATCGCTGGGGACAAAATGCGGATGTGGTCATCCGTATGCCGACCGGCGCGGGGGTAGGCGCGGGCCCTTTTCACTCGCAGAGCAATGAGGCCTGGTTCACTCATACCCCGGGATTGAAAGTGGTGTATCCCGCTACGCCCATGGATGCAAAGGGCCTGCTGATCGCCGCGATCAACGACCCCAACCCGGTATTGTATTTCGAGCATAAGGCATTATACCGGAGCGTCAGCGGCCCGGTGCCTGCGGACAGCTATGAGATCGAGATCGGCAAGGCCAGGCGTGTGCAGGAAGGAGAGGATATTTCTATCATTACCTATGGCGCCGGGGTGCATTGGGCAATGGCTTATGCCGCGCAGCATCCCGAACTATCCATCGAGCTGCTCGACCTCCGCAGTTTGCTGCCCCTGGATTATGGGGCGATCCGCGCGGCGGTTATCCAAACCGGTAAAGTGTTGGTGTTGCATGAGGACACCCTGACCGGGGGTATTGGCGGCGAGATAGCCGCCTGGATCGGCGAACATTGTTTCGATCAACTGGATGCGCCGGTGTTGCGTTGCGCCTCTTTGGACACGCCCGTGCCGTTCAATATGGAATTGGAAAATAATTTCCTGGCCCGGAGCAGGCTGGATGTGTATGTGCAAAAGCTAATGGGGTATTGATGGGCAATCTGTATATCATAGCGGGACCGAATGGAGCGGGTAAGACGACGGCCGCCATGACGGTGCTGCCGGAAACATTTCATGTGAAAGAATTTGTGAATGCCGATGAGATCGCCAGGGGGTTGTCCCCGTTGAATCCGGAAGGAATGGCCATTGAAGCCGGTAAGATTATGATACGAAGGATTGAGCAGTTAATATTAGCCAAAGAAAATTTTTCCATTGAAACAACCTTATCCTCAAAGAATTATATGCGGTTGATCAAAGAATCCCATGCAAAAGGATATGTTGTTACGCTAATTTTTTTCTACTTGAATGGATGGGAATTGGCTCGTCAGAGGGTTGCTCAAAGGGTCAGTAAAGGGGGACACAACATCCCCGAAACAGATATTGAAAGAAGATACTATCGGGGAATTCAAAACTTGTCTGCTTATATGGGCATAGTAGATAATTGGTCTTTATATGATAACTCCGAAGGCAATTATCTGCCTATAGCCAGAAATGTACTGGGGGAAAGAAAAATCTATAACTTTGAATTATGGGATCATATTATTAAAAATGAAAAATAACTCTCAACAAGAAGATATTTTCTCGCTACTGGAAAAAAGCCTGCAAAAGGTTCGCGTACTACTTATCGAAAAGGAAAAGAAAGACGGTGGATATCTCGTTGTGGCCGGCAAGGACGGAAAGGTCAAAAAAATTCCCGCCAAGGACCTTTAGAAAATTTTACCAAATTTATTTGTCCTGTCGGGGTATTTTTCCGAAATATGATAAATGTTGGCCTGAAAGTTTTGCACTTTTCACGCACAACCCTTGATATGTGAATTTGTATTACTTATCTTAGTTTCAATAGGATAAGGTTTAATGGTCATGGAACTGATTAGGGCAGCCTCCTCAACGGGAGGCTTTATTTTTTCACTTAAGTTTTCACTCCGGCACAATCCCTGTTAACCGCCACCCCTACGTGGAATTCAGAGGCGAACTATATTTCGAATTATAAATCCAGATTAGTCTTAGTCAATTTAGAGTTTATGTAAGTGTTAATACCTAATATGATGGTAGTAAAAAAACTGTCTTTTTTTTATCAGTAATGTATTTTGCTCGTTGCACAAAAATCTTATTTGTCTAATTTTTAAGGTGTTATAAATTCAAATAGAATTTTATGTAGAACATATTCTACAATCGATGCGTAAAAACTATAAATAAGAGATCTTTATATGCAGAAAGAAGTTTTCTTTAAATACTTAAATACAGTATTATTGTTTTTTCTAGCATATTGTAGACCTATCCAAACCTCTTGGTGAAAACAAAAGCACCATGCAAGGAGGTAAATATGCCGGTAGAAGGCAAACAAAAACCCGGACGATTTAATCTCATCCGGGTTCTAAAGATCGTTATTCTAGTACTGTATATTGTACTTACAACGATCAAAATCATAGCGATATCCAAGGGCGGGAATCCTTAATTCGCTATTCAGAAGGCTAGTTTCTACTAGCCTTCTCATATTTATGCATAATTAATGCAATGCGAATACTCAACATTTGCAAATTACTTATAAGTCCAATTTGGTTCCGGCACTCGGTGCAAGAATTGCAAAAATAACGGTTCCTCCATTCTTGAAACGTACATTAAATTAGTGTTTTTTTTCAATATAGCAATATTTATGCAAGAAATTGATTTTCAAACACATATGACAAGCGAAGAAATGGATTTGCTACAAGAACCTAATCCCCCGCCCCCTTCTCGCCGATAAACCACTGCTCCTTATTTTTGAATAGTACATTGAATGTGGTAAAAGACCCGTAGATCCGTGTGACATATTGCTGCAGGTTCACCTTGTCCTCATCGCTAAGCATCTTATGCCCGTTGATCTGTTGCTCCAGAACCCGGAGACGATCCCGCGCCATCACTATCTTATGAAAAAATACATCGATGGGCACCTCCTTGGGCTTGATGGACTTGTCACCGGATTGCAGCACCAGCATGCCTCCCCTCCATTTATCGCCGAGGGGGACGTTCTCGCTGAGACCTCCCCAGAGACGCAGAATCTTCAGCAGGGAGCGCTCGGACTCGGAATGCGTTTCAATTTCTTCGGTCACATTTTCCGGGATGATCTCGTCCAGGTGGGTGTCGTTCTTGTCGATCTCCTTGACGCCATGATGAATAAAGGAGATGAGGTAGACGGCGTATTTTACGCCCACGATCACGCCCGGACCGTATTGGGTATGCTGCAGGCGGGTTCCTATACCAAGAGTGAGCTGATCCATATTAGGGTTTTTTCATTTCACCGGTTTTTTTCCTGCCTTCTTTCCTGTACTCCTGGTAGGCCAATTTAATGTAATCCAGGAAATCATAATCACTTGCCCATGCGCAGAAGGCGTAGGAAGGACGGTATTTCACCATGAAGGAGTCGATCTCATCATCGTTGTTCATGCGGGTGACCTTTTTGACGATATAATGGCTGAAACGGTGATCGATGAACTTTTCCTGTTCCTCGTCTTCCAGCCTCCGCTGAAAGGCCAGGATCCGCCGGGTCCGGTTGAATCGAAAGACATTAATGAGCTCGTCGAGATCTACGCCCACTCCCGGGCCGGAGTTGGCGCTGCTAAGCTTAAATCCCGGTTTTTTAAAGTCAAAGATCTTTGCGTAGTCCTTCCGGTTCTGCAGGGAATCCATGCGATAATTCTGGGGCATGACCCGCACCTCTTTCAATTCCAGCGGATCGACGTGCAGGGCAATATCGAAGCTGCTCAAGGTATTGATCGTGCTGACGGGGTATTTGACCGTCGATCTGCCCAGGTAAGAAAAATAAATAGAGTCGTCCGGTCTTACCGTGATCATATAATTGCCGTTGGAATCGGTGGTGGTACCCCTGCCGGAGGTACAAATCACGCTGACGGCATCCAGGGGCCTGGTACGGTACATATTATAGACCGTGCCATGTATGGTGACCTCCTGCGCATCTACCCGATCCCCGGCCAGGATCAGCCAGAAGGAGGACAAGGCCAGTAAGAGTTTATAGGTAAAATGCGACAAATCAGCGAATTTAATATGATATTACCACCAAAAGGGGAATAAATGACCCCGAAATTATCGTTTTAACTAGGTTTTTGCACATCCCGCGTCTTTACTTCTTTTGCAGGGTGTCTTCAATGATCTTCGGAAAATAGCGGTGTTCCAGTGCATGCACCTTTTGGGCCAGCGTTTCGGGAGTGTCGTTTGGCTCTACTTTGCAGACGGCCTGAAAAATGACCTGTCCATGATCGTAGAATTCATCTACAAAATGTATGGTCATGCCGCTTTCTCTTTCTCCTGCCGCAATCACCGCCTCGTGTACGTGCTTACCATACATCCCTTTGCCTCCGAATTTGGGCAATAAGGCCGGATGGATATTGATGATCCGGCCCCGAAAAGCCTGTACCAGGGCTAACGGTATCTTCCATAAAAACCCTGCCAACACCAAAAAGTCGATCCGTCTTTCTTTCAACTCACCTACATAAGCGTTCCCGCGGAAGAATTTTTCCTTGTCGATGAGGATAGTGGGTATCTGCTCTTTCTGCGCGATGGCCAATACTCCTGCCCCCGCTTTATTGCAAACGATCAGGCCTATTTTAACAGCAGCGTGATGCCGGAAATGATCGATGATCCTCGCTGCATTCGTTCCTGCGCCCGAGGCGAAGATGGCAATCTGCTTCATGCCTCAAAACTAAGACAGACAGCGGAGAAATAAAAAAGCCGTGCGATGCAGGATTTTGAGGCGTGCGGGGGCGTTATTTTTCATCTGTCGGAGCGCATTGATGAAAACATGACAAAGGTTAATAAGCAAAACACGCAAATCGCTGAAATCCACGCCAGATGGACAAAAAAAAATTTAACGGATGTTGATATTTTGTTAAAATCCTGACTTATTTTTGCCACCTGTTAAGGAGATTTTTCCACATTTATACAACAGATTGTATATATGATCCATCAAAGGCCGTTTGCTAAACAGTTGTTTTTCGGTATCCTACTCTTCACTTTGGTTCTAACGGGAAATAGTTTATGTGCACAGGACGGAAAAGGCTTATTCCAGGCCAATTGCGCGTCCTGCCATAATCCGTTCAAAGTGGTGACCGGCCCGGCCCTGCAAGGGGTTACGCAAAGGATACCGGATAAAAATCTTCTGCACGCGTGGGTACATAACAGCACAGCCGTTCTTAAAACCGGGAATAAGTATTTTAACGACCTGTACTCCCAGTACAAGACTACGATGACCCCCTTCGGCGACCAGCTCAGCGATAAAGAGATCGACGCGATCATCAATTATGTCGAAACGGCGAAGCCCGCAACACCGCTCGGAACCCCCGGCCCCGACAATCAAAACACCAACGAAGACGACAATACCCTGTTATACGGTATCCTGACCCTGATCCTGGCCATCATCATGCTGATCCTGCTCCAGGTGAACAGCAGTCTCAAGAAGCTTTC
>Ga0207018_1141_pt1 | contig 11680 bp, 10 predicted proteins | sample Alteio_BWMinCont_52_FD_153476 | JGI IMG/M metagenome (GOLD analysis project Ga0207018, IMG submission 153476) | Enriched cells from forest soil in Barre Woods Harvard Forest LTER site, Petersham, Massachusetts, United States -... | ecosystem: Environmental > Terrestrial > Soil > Temperate forest >...
TAATTAAAAGATTCCGGCAGCACGGCGGAGGGCAGATCGTACTATGGAGCAAAAAGATCGATCCCGCAAAAGACCAGATGAATTCCCTTTTGCAGGACGGTATCGCAAAGATCGCCATCGCCAACCCCGCCCATGCCCCCTACGGCAAAAGGGCGGTGGAAAGCCTCAACTACTACAAACTTTATGATAAAATAAAAGACAGGCTGGTGATGGGAGAGAACATTTCGCAAACCGCCCAATATGCAGCCAGTGGCGCCGCGGACATCGGGATCATCGCCCTCTCACTGGCCCGCTCACCCGCTATGCAGCAACAGGGAGGGAAATACTGGTTGATCCCCATAGCCTCCCATCAACTCATGCAGCAAGGCTATACCCTGCTGCAACATGCCAAAGGGAACGCCGCAGCGGAAAAATTTTCGGACTTTGCAGGCACGGCAAAAGCCGTTTCCATTTTAAGATATTTCGGATTGGGCGACTGAGGGTGAAAATGGGTGACCGATCACGAAAATGAATTGACTGACCCGGAATTAATTCTTTATTGGCATGACAGATATGGCGCCTTTATGGCTGAGCTTTAAATTATCGCTGATCACGACGGCAATCCTGCTCCTTATCGCCATACCCCTGGCCAACTGGCTTGCCTATAGCCGCTTCCGGCTGAAACTTGTAGCGGAGGCCGTCATCAGCCTTCCCCTGGTTCTGCCCCCTACCGTCCTGGGATTCTATCTCCTGCTGGCTTTTAGCCCATCGAATGCCTTCGGCAAATTTCTGGATCAATGGCTGGGTATCCGCCTCGTATTCAGTTTCCCGGGATTGGTCATCGCCTCCCTGCTCTATAGCCTCCCCTTTATGGTGAACCCCATCCTGGCCGGGTTCAGAGGCCTTCCCCCTTCCTTACGCGAGGCAGCGTCCACCTTGGGCAAGCCGGGAGCCGTTACCCTGGTAAAGATCCTTCTTCCCAACATCCGCGCTTCGCTGCTCACCGGCATCGTGCTCAGCTTTGCGCATACCCTTGGCGAGTTCGGCGTTGTGCTGATGATCGGCGGCAATATACCGGGAAAAACAAGAGTGGCCTCGCTCGCTATCTATGACGAAGTGCAGTCCATGAACTATCATGCCGCCAATCGCTATGCCCTTATCCTCTTTGCTTTTTCTTTTACGATCCTGCTGGGCGTATATCTTATCAATCATCATTTCAGTAAGGCTAACGCGTTGACATGACCACGAACTTTCTTACCTGCCGGGCTACTAAAATGCTCCATACCGCTAACGGCAATCAACCGTTGGACGTCTCCTTCGAATTGCAAAAAGGCCGCCTGCTGACCATCTATGGTCCTTCCGGCGCGGGTAAGACCACACTGCTGCGCATCCTCGCGGGACTGACGGATCTGGACGCCGGGCATATCGAAACCAATGGCGAGACATGGCGCGACACCCAAAGGAAAATACATGTCCCGGCGCGTAAACGATCCGTCGGAATGGTATTCCAGGACTTTGCCCTGTTCCCGAACCTGACCGTTAAAGAGAACCTGGAATTCGCCTTGCAAAAAGGAGAGGATCGCAGGCTGGTCACGGAACTCATGGAGCTTATGGAACTATCCTCCCTGCAGGATATTCGTCCCGGCCGCCTGTCAGGAGGTCAGCAACAACGCGTTGCCCTGGGTCGCGCCATCGCAAGAAGACCCGGGCTCCTCCTGCTGGACGAACCACTCTCCGCCCTCGACGACGACATGCGCAACAAGCTGCAGGAGCATATCCTCCAGGCCCACCGCCAATACCAACTGACCACTATCCTGGTCAGCCATTCCCTGCCCGAGATCTTCCGCCTGTCCGATGAGGTCATCTGCCTGGAAGAAGGAAGGATCACCAAAAAAGGCGCCCCGGCAACTATTTTTCTGCGAGGCAGCGCCGGCGAACAACTTACCCTGCCGGGAGAGATCATCGAGATCATCCCCTCAGACCCCTCCGCCGACCGCACCCTCGAAGCTCCCTTCGCCTCCACCGTCGAAGGCGCCCTCACCAACCCCTCCTCCGACCCCGACGCCCTGCAAAAGACATTCATCGTCAGCGTACTTTGCGCTAATCTCATCGTTCCGGTGATCGCAACGGCAGAAGAGATAAAAGGGTTGAACAAAGGGCAAAAAGTAATGATCACCTCCGGATCTTTCCATCCTCAGATCATTCCTTTGAAATAAAATGTCAAATATTTTTGACATTTATTAAAACAAATTTTACATTTGGTAAAACAAACATTACATGAGACAACCAAGACTCTTCCCCCATTGGGCCCGATACCTGGGCTATTTCTGCATCCTGGTGCATATTCCCATAATGTGGCTACGGCACATGGACGCCTTTGGTCACAGCTCTGCAACCGCCCCGGACGACCATTCCCTTTTTAACAGGGATCATCTATTCTTCATTGTCACCTTCCTGCTGATGGTGGTCGGTCTGATCCTGGTAGCCTTCTCCAAGGAAAAGATAGAGGATGAACAGATCTCGAGGCTGCGCCTGGATTCCCTGCAATGGGCGATCTATCTGAATTACCTGATCCTGATCATAACCCTCATCGCTACCGATAAAGTGAATAATCATTTTATCCTGGCTATCGATACCTGGATCCCCCTCGTGTTTTTCATCGTCCGGTTCCGGTGGGTCATTTTCCGTCTTAACCAACCCCTGAAAACTGATAATCCATCATGAAAAATACTATCCGCGTCCAGCGGGCCATAAAGGATATTACCCAGGCCGATCTGGCCGCGCAGGTCAATGTGTCAAGACAGACCATCAATACTATCGAGGGGAATATCTATGTGCCCTCCACCGTCCTGGCACTTAAGATCGCGCGGGTATTCGGCCTGCCCGTCGAAGAGCTTTTTATCCTGGAAGAAAGGGATTAACTATCGTTGAAAGAGACTGACTATGGTTGAAGGGGAATGACCATAGTTGAAGGGGAATGACCATAGTTCAGTTAAAAGCCCTTAATTTTAGGCCATCTTATAACTGCTCATCGATGGCTCCATTGTCCCTCTGGGAAAAAGAAAGTTTTTTTGCACCCGCCGATATCATCATTGCAGGCAGCGGCTTTGCCGGCCTATGGAGCGCTTATTATCTCAAAAAGGCGCATCCTTCACTGTCCGTGACTATCGTAGACAGAGGCAGCATACCCACGGGGGCGAGTACCCGAAATGCGGGTTTTGCCTGTTTTGGCAGCATCACGGAAATGATCGCCGACTCAAGGCAAATGGGGGAAGACAGAATGCTGGAACTGGTGGAAATGCGTTACAAGGGCCTCAAAAAAATAGGCAAAACCTTCTCCAATAAAGAGATCGGCTATAAGGAGCACGGCGGTTTCGAACTGATCACGGGCAGCCAGGGAATGGATATGAATGCGCTCCGCAGCCATATCGACTGGCTCAACCGCCGGCTAAAAAAGATCATCAAGACCCAAAAGACCTTCCGCATCCAGGATGATAAACTGGCGGGGTTCGGATTTGCCGGCGTCCGGCATCTCGTGGAAAATAGAACCGAAGGCCAGCTCCATCCCGGAAAATTATGCGTGGCCTTATTGCGCCTGGTACAATCCATGGGTGTCACCGTCCTGAATAATATAGAGATCAAAGGCTTCGAAAAGGACAATGGCCGGCTGCTCCTCCACACCAACCAGCCCTTCACCTTATCCGCCGGCCAATTGCTGGTCTGCACCAATGCCTTCGCCAGGCAATTACTTCCCCAACTGGATACAGAACCTGCAAGAGGACAGATCCTGGTCACCTCTCCCATTGATAAATTATCCTTCAAAGGCGCTTTTCACTTCGAACAGGGATTCTATTATTTCCGTGACCTCGGCGACCGGGTCCTGCTGGGAGGCGCGCGAAACCTGGCGATGGAAGACGAGCGGACGGATCAACTGACCGTCACAGACACGATCCAGCACGAACTCGAACGCTTCCTTCGCGAGACCATCCTGCCCGGCAAGACTTATACGATCGATCATCGCTGGAGCGGCATCATGGGAATGGGAAAAGATAAACAACCTATCCTGGAACAGGTGGAGGACGGTGTTTTTTGCGCCGTGCGAATGAGCGGCATGGGCGTGGCGCTGACGCCCGTGATCGGGGAGAAGATCGCAGACCTCATGCTGAACGGAAAATAGCAGGCATTCACGTAGATTTTTTCACCAAAAAAATAAACCATGAACTGGAAATTGATCTTTCAGCTTTCTCTTTTCGGGCTGGCGATGGCCTTTGCCACCGTTTCCCTGATACCTACCCGGGTAGAATCAGGCCTGTGGCTGGTCATCTTCGTGATCTGCGCGTGGCTGATCGCAAGGATCGCACCCGGTAATTATTTCTGGCACGGTTTCCTGGTCAGCATGGTGAACAGTGTCTGGATCACTGCCGTTCACGCTTATTTTTACGGCAGGTATATCGCCCACCACCCCGACATGGTGGAAATGAGCGCCAAAATACCGTTCTTATCCGATCACGGCCGCCGCCAAATGATCGTGATGGGCCCCCTTTTCGGAGTGGCTTTCGGCCTGATCCTCGGACTTTTTGCCTTCCTCGCTTCCAAGGGGGTTCGACGCCAGCCAGCCCGAAGTTAAGCGCAGTGTAATGGCATCCCGATCGCCTCCCTCCCGGGATCTTTTTCCGGGAGCCGTCAATTTATTTTAGCGGAATATAAAAAAAAATCTAATTTTATGAACTCAGTATAGCTTTTCGTTCGACCGTCAACTTGCCAAAACTCAAACGATTTGAATACAATTGCCGCTTTACAGGGAGGTGATAGGTTTGTATTCCAACAGGTATTTATCGAATACCATAAGAAGCTATATTTTTATATCCTGTCAAAGACAAAGTCCGCTTACCTGGCAGAAGAAACAGTACAGCTCAGCTTTATCAAGCTATGGCGATTCAAAGAGTCGCTCGACGAAGACATCTGCATATCCAGGCAATTATTCCGCATCGCGCGAACCAGCCTGATCGATATCCTGCGCAAAGAAGAAACCAATCAGCGCATGGTCATGGAAATAGCGAAAGCCCATCAGGCGCCCCATGGCAACGAGATCGAAGAATGGTTTGACCAGGCTGAATTGACAGAAAGGATATTTAACGGGGTGAAAAAAATGCCGCCCGTTCGCAGAAAGATCTTCAAAATGAGCCGGTTCAACGGCATGTCCTATAAAGAGATCGCCACCGAACTATCCCTGTCCGTCAAGACGGTCGAAAACCATATCTCACGCGCAATTAAGCAATTACAGGAGATCCTGACCATCCTGCTTGCCTTTCTGTTCCTGCAATAAAGATTTTTTTTGCCGCCGGCTGGGGGCATGCCCGCTTTGGAACGTAGTATTAGCAACTAACTTCAACGCCGACTCAGCATGATTACACGGGAATTAATGGAGAAATTCTTAAGCAACGGGTGTGATCCGGAAGAAAAAGAAAGGATAGCGTTGTATTTGCAGGAACATCCCGAGACCCTTGAGAAATACCTGATCGAAGAAGAATGGGAAAGTTTCGAGGCGACCGGGGATCTGTCTCCCTTCGTCACGGAAAAAATGTATAGCCGAATCTTGCGGGAACAACAAAAAGATCCTTTTTCAAAGATCCTGCTCTTAAAAAGGATGGCGGCTGCCGCCTGCCTGTTCATCCTGCTGGGCGCCGGATGGATATTCTTTACCCGACGCAATCACCGGCTGCCTTCCCTGGCGAAAAACACCGTCACACAGGGTATTGCCGACTCGCTGCAGCATGTCTGGAATAATACTGGTGATAAAATGGCCATCACGCTGCAGGATGGCTCTTCGATCGAGCTATATCCCGAGAGCGGGATCAGCTATAGTAATAAGGCGGACGCCCCGCAACGGGCCATATACCTGAAAGGCAAGGCGCATTTTACCGTGGCCAAAAAGAAGAACAGGCCCTTTATCGTGTACAGCGACGAGATCGCCACGACTGTCTTAGGAACTTCTTTTACAGTCACTTCTTTTGATCGCGACAATACCATCAAAGTTGGTCTCCATCAGGGAAAGCTGTTGGTGAGATCCGCAGATCCGCAGCTTGTAAAACTCCACGAAGATCTTTATCTGTCCCCCGGCGATCTGCTGCTGTATAACAAAACAAGTAAAGTGGCGAAAGTGCTCACGCCACGGGAAAATTCACGGCGTCTTGTGGCGGGAAATAGTAATGCGGCCCCGCCGGACTGGTACATGTTCAAAAGCCAGTCGCTGGATCAGGTATTCGATCAGTTGAGCCTCTATTACGGAGTAGAGATAGACTACTTCCCATCCGATACCCGGAACAGGTATTTTACAGGCAGGTATGAGAACAAAGATACGGTAGAAGGGATCTTAAAGGATATTGCTTTACTGAACGGCCTATCGATCAGCAAGACGGACGGAAAATACATCGTTAAGAAAAAAATCCACTAGCATAATAAATAGCATCATCCGGTGAATACGCTGTGCATAACAGCGCATAACCATTCTTTTGCACTAACCAAAATAAACTTGCATATGAAAATCATGAAACTTGCCGGCAAGTCCTTTCTTCCATGGCTGATCCTGATCGCCATCCTTCCCCTGTCCCTGGCAGCCCAGGAAAAAAGAACCAGGGTGACGGGTATCGTAAAAAGCGAGACGGGCGTACCCCTCTCGAATGTCTCGATCATTATTAAGAATAATAAAACCAATTTCAGCGCCGGAACAACCACGGACAGCAGCGGCGTGTTCAACTTCTCCAGGCTGCCCGCCGGAGGCAGTTATTCATTCACGATCTCCTATATCGGATATGAGACACAAAAACTAAACGGCTACTCCCTGGAACCCGACGCCACTTTTTCGCTCGTTGCAAAATTAAAAGAAACAGGAAAATTGCTGGATGACATCGTCGTGATCGGCTATGGAACGGCAAAAAGAAAAGACGTGGTGGGCGCCCTCGATGTGGTCTCTGTAAAGGATGCCGGCGCCACGATCTCCACCAACCCCTCGGAACTGCTGATCGGCAAATCGGCAGGGGTCCAGGTGATCCAGGCGAACGGAACGCCCGGCGCCGACGCGCAGATCATCGTGAGGGGTACAGGATCTTTTACCGGGGTCGATCCGTTATACGTAATCGACGGGATCCAGGCTGACAAGAACCTGTTCAACGCGATCAGCGGACAGGATATCGAGAACATCACCATCCTGAAGGACGCCTCTTCCACGGCCATCTACGGATCTGCCGCCGCCAACGGCGTCGTCATCATCACCACCCGCAAAGGCCATCAAGGTCCTCCCAGGATCGCCGTGACTTCCCAATGGGGACAGGCCCGGGCCTGGAAACAAATGGATCTGCTCAATGCGTCGCAATACGTCGACCTCCTGAAGGATTTTGCCGCCACCAGCAATCTCGCCCTGCCGGCAAAATTCAACGGGCCAACCGTATTGGTCGATAGCAATAACTGGCAAAGCCGTATATTCCGCCCCGCACTGGTATCGGAGAACGACATCAGCATCAGCGGTGGCAGCGAAAAGATCCTCTACACTTTTTCACTGGGGTATATCAATCAGGAATCCATCGTGCAGCACCTTACCAACAGGAGGCTTAATGCCAGGGTCGGCCTGGATGAGAACCTGGGCCGCTTCCGCCTGGGCCAGAGCGTCGCCATCCGATATACAAATACCAAGGGCCAGATGTCTAATATCACGGACGCTATGCAATACGCTCCTTATAAACCCATCTTCGACCCTACGGTTCAGGGCGGCTATTCCATCGAATCCAATATCAATGACTTCAGCAACGCCACCAATCCGCTCCAGGCCATCAACCTGGTTCAGCCGGTCGCCAGCGAATTTGTATTATTCCCCCAATTCTATGGTGAGGTCAGCCTGGTGAAAGGGTTGAAATTCAGATCCCAGTTCTCGGCAGAGGTCGGAGGCGGAAAGAATACCAATTACCAACAACCATTCATAGGTTCCAACTTCCTGGCACAGGTCCGCCAGGCCCAACTCGGCTACAACGATTATTCCTTTTATACCCTGGAAAATTATTTATCCTACAACAGGGCCTTTGGCAAGAGCAATATCTCCGCTACCCTGGGTACCAGCTATCTCGATCCCGGTAATTCATCCTATACCAATTCTACCGGAACCAATTTCGCCAATGATAATATCCGCAATATCAGTGTGGCCCAGACCATTGCCGTTACCGGATCAGGATATACCTATGCACGTTCCTCGGTCATTTCCTATTTCGGCAGACTGGTCTATACCTTCGATGACAAGTATATCCTGTCGGCCAGCATGCGGCGTGACGGAGCCTCGAATTTTGGCCTGAACAACCAGTTCGGTAATTTCCCCGGCGTAGGTGTCGGCTGGAAATTTATCGACGAGAACTTCATGAGATCCCATCTTCCCTTTCTCAGCGAAGGGAAATTACGCGCCGGATGGGGGCGAACGGGAAATAATAATATTCCTACCACAGGCATTACTTCCGTGCTGACCTTTAGCGGGAACCCGAATGGCAACCTGGTCTATTCGCTCGGGCCAAATGAGGTCTATTACCCCGGAACCACCATCGCCAGCGTCGCCAACCCCGATATAAAATGGGAGACGACGGATCAGACGGATATCGGGCTCGATCTTGGCTTTTTGGAGGGCCACCTGACCCTGACGGCTGATTGGTATAACCGAAAGAGCAGCGGCCTGCTCGTCAGCATTCCCCTCCCGTCCAGCGTTGGGGCGGATCTTACCGGGGCCAACCCTATTAAATATGAAAATGCCGCCGACGCGCAAAACACCGGCTTCGAATGGACGATGGGTTATCATGATAAGATCAGCAATGATCTGAGCCTGACCATCAATGGCAATATGGCCTTCAATAAGAATAAGGTATTGTCCCTCGGCAGCCAGTTCACCGCCCCCATTACAGGCGGCACGATCCAACAATTGTCCACGTTCACGATCACCAAGGCAGGTTCCCCCATCGGTTCCTTCTACGGGTACGAATTGGATCATGTAGCCAAAGACCAGGCCGAGATCGACGCCCTGAATGCAAAGGCGGCCAAGGCAACCGGCAACCCAGCCGCCATTTACCAGGCCGGTCTCCGCCCGGGCGACTTTATTTTCAAGGATCTGACGGGCAACGGCACCGTGACCGACAGCGACCAGGCCGTTTTGGGAAACCCTATTCCAAAGATCGTTTACGGGTTCAACGCAGGTCTCAACTATAAGAACTTTGACCTCAACCTGGTCTTCTCGGGCGTGGGTGGATTAAAACTGCTGAACTCGGTGAAATTTGTTTCGGAGATCGAGGCCACGGGCCACAATGCTACAACGGCCATCCTCAACCGATGGAGACAGCCCGGCGACGTAGCGGCTTTGCCCCGGGCCGGCCAGGACGTCACCTCCAGCGGCAACCTGAGGGCTTCCGATTGGTGGCTGGAGAATGGCAATTACCTGAGGCTTAGGAATATTACCATTGGCTATACCCTGCCGCAAAGCGCCATCAACAGCTTAGGGACGCACGTCTTCAACAAGATCAGGATCTACATAGCGGCCCAGAACCTTTTCACCCTGACCAAATATTCAGGATACGATCCCGAGATCAGCACCCAGTCAGGAGGGAACTATATATTCACCAGGGGCATTGACGACGGGCAGTTGCCCCAGCCCAGAACCCTCCTGGGCGGTGTGCAATTCATATTTTAAAAACCACGACCGGTAATAGTATAAATCGATTGACATGAAAAAATTAATTATTTACCTGCTCCTCCTCAATACGGCCCTCTTTTCCGGGAGCTGCAAAAAATCACTGCTCGATCTGAAGAGCCAGAGCGCGTATGACTATAATACGTATTTTAATAACAGCACCGCACTGAACCAGGCAACGATCGCCACCTATTCCACCCTGCTCCACCAGGGCCTCTGGTCGAGAGAATACTATTTCATATTCGACCTGCTGGGCATGGAGGCCAAGCCGACAGGCAATCTGCAAGGCGATTTCAGGAACCTTTTTTCCTACAATTTCGGATCGAACCTGGCGGAGATCGGCCAGCTCTGGGGCTCCTTATACCGGATGATCTTCCGCGCCAACGTGGTCATCGACAGGGCCAGCGCGTGGGCTCCCACCAATCCTGCGGATATCCAAAATGTAAAACAATACGTGGCCGAAGTAAAGTTCCTCAGGGACTATGCCTATTTCAATATTGTCAATCTGTGGGGGAACGCGCCGCTGATCACCGCCTATGACAGCGCGATCAATAATAACTACACCCCGCGCAGCCCCGCCTCGTCTATATGGTCCTTCATTGAGACGGATCTGGCCGCCGCCATCCCGGATCTCCCGGTCACCTACGGTACGGCCAACCTCGGCCGGGCCACACAGGGCGCAGCCATTGCCTTGCTGGGCAAGACTTTTCTGTATGAAAAAAAATGGGCCAATGCCCAGACCCAATTCGGTTTGCTGACCCAGGCTCCCTATACCTACAAACTCGACCCGGTATACGATAGTCTGTTCAGCATCAGCAACCAGAACAGCCCCGAAGACATTTTCCAGGTAATGAACGCTCCCTACAATCCCAGCAATGGCAGCAATCAATATTATGAGTTCGGCGGCCAGGAGACCTGGGGTGGCGTGGTCACGCTCTCGGATCGCGCCCAGGAATACGGCTTTAATGATTGGTGGAACGTGTATGTTACTACCTCCGCCGTCAACACCTTTCATTACCCGAACCCCGTAAACGCCAGCGCCTATATCGATCCAAGGGCCTACTCCACTTTCTACGGGAATAAACCCAGCGGAGGCGATACGGTCTACTGCGAAGCATGCGCTTCGGGGAAAAAATCATATCCATTTAATGCCGCCGATCCCCAGAACGATTATAGCTGGCGGAAATATGAATATTATTATCTCACACCCACCTACGGCGGCCCCGCGAGTCCCATCAATGCGCAGGTCATCCGGTATGCCGACGTGTTGCTGATGCTGGCGGAGTCCTATATCCAGCAGGGAAATTTCGGCGGCCAGCCGCTTGCCCTCATCAACCAGGTCAGGGCCAGAGCAGGAGCAATCGCCTATCCCGATCTCGGTGGCAGCCAGACCAGCGCCATGACCATCCTGATGCGGGAAAGACAGCTCGAACTCTGCGGAGAACAAAGCCGGTATTTCGACCTCATACGATGGGGCCTTGCCCAGCAAACGATCAATAGCGAAATAACCGCCGAGCCCGGCGTGACCGGTACTCAACCCTTTACCCCAAAAAATCTGCTTTTCCCCATACCCGACATAGAAAAAGATTACAACCCGAATTGCACGGTGAGCAATGGATGGAATTGATCTGCGGGGAGGGATTTCCAGGCGGCAGTAGGGATTTGCAGGAGGCGGGGCGGCAGGATCTGATCGTTTTTCACATGACTTTAGGTGAACTTTTTTCAACTGATTACTAATCAATATCTTGAAAAAAGTTCACCATTACCCCCCATAGTAAAAAAGGTATAGGGGGTGGGGGCAACCCAGTCTATTCCGATGCAACGCAGCGGAACCCCAAATGCTCCATGCCGCTATCTTCTGTGCTCTTCATCCTCCGGGCAACCCTATATCCCGAGCAATAACTTTCATTGCATAAAAAAGAACCGCCGCGAATAACACGCTTCTTCGCATAAGGCTCATCGGGATCAAAGGCCTTTGCCGGCCCTTGC
>Ga0207018_1142_pt1 | contig 11484 bp, 9 predicted proteins | sample Alteio_BWMinCont_52_FD_153476 | JGI IMG/M metagenome (GOLD analysis project Ga0207018, IMG submission 153476) | Enriched cells from forest soil in Barre Woods Harvard Forest LTER site, Petersham, Massachusetts, United States -... | ecosystem: Environmental > Terrestrial > Soil > Temperate forest >...
TAAATGTTTATAAATACTAAACGAATATTAAGTATTTGTAAATTCCCGCAGCGACGGTTCCCGGAAGAAGAAAATGGCCTATTTTTTAAAGGGGGGGATAGGAGGCATTCCGGGCACAGGGGATCCGGGCCCGTTTAAAAAAGATAGGTGACCAGGATCAGGGCTTCCGATTTGCCGATATTCCTCAAACGGTGTTTGGCGCGTCCGTCAAAGAAAAGGGTGTCCCCGGCGTTCAGGTTGACTATCTCTTTTTCGACCTGGTATTCTACCATGCCCTTCAAAATATATTTGCATTCAAAGGCATCGGTCCGGATCATTTGTTTCCTCGCAGCGCCCTTTTTCAATTCCAGCAAAACCAGGTCGGTTGCCTGGAACACGCCGCTGCGGGTAAGGATACGCTTGTAAGAAAATCCTTTTACCGGTTCTTTTTCGAACATTTTCTCCTGGCCTTTTCTTATGACCAGGATATGGCCATTCTGAAAGCTATCGTGCATATCCTCGAAAAAAGTCTTAAGGTCTTCGCCGAGGGAGTGTATTATGTTGAAGAGTACCGGCAGGGAAGGCACGGTGCGGTTATTCTCGATCTGGGATATAAGTCCCTTGCTGACACCCGCCTTGGTCGCCAATTGCTCCAGGGTTAACTTTTTACGCCTTCTTTTAGTCTTGATCTTGTCGCCAAGCAGCAAAATGAGTTCCTCGTTCATATGGACAGCGCTATTTGATGCGCCCGGCCAAGATAAGTAAAATGCTGCAGGAGACTGATAATATTCTGTTCACAATAAGCTCATAATTCCTTAACGCTCAGTTAAAACTGGGGTAATACCCTCTTCGGAACTTTGAAAAACCACAAGAATGGAAAAACGATCCGTTGACGTAGTAGTACTATCCGATGTCCATCTCGGGACTTACGGATGCCGGGCCAGGGAATTGGTTTCTTATCTCCGGAGCATCACGCCGAACATGCTCATCCTGAATGGCGATATCATCGACGGCTGGCAATTCACCAAACGTTATTTCCCCGCCACGCACATCATGGTTCTCAAAGAGATCATCCAATTGATCGCCAACGGCACGCGCGTCTTTTATATCACGGGCAATCATGATGAGATGATGCGCCGCTATACCGATATACAGGTTGGGAATTTTACCCTGACGGATAAGCTGGTTCTCGAGATCGACAATAAGATGACCTGGATCTTTCACGGGGATGTCTTCGATAATACTACGAAAGGGAGCGCCAAAATACTGGCCAAACTGGGCAGCAGGGGTTACCAGTTGCTGATCCGGTTCAACCGTTTTATCAATTTTATTTTGAAGCTGTTCGGACAGGAACGGGTGTCGATCTCCAAAAGGGTCATGGCGGGCGTCAACAAAGCGGTGAGCAAGGTGAATGATTTCGAACTGATCGCCGCGGAACTGGCCATCGAAAAGAAATATGATTATGTCATTTGCGGGCATATCCATCAGCCTCAGAAAAAGGTCGTGGAGACAAAGAACGGGAAAGTGACTTACCTGAATTCCGGCGATTGGGTGGAGCATCTTACCGCCCTTGAATATCAGCAAAACGAATGGACCATCTTCGAATACAAGGAAAAGGATTTCCCGGTGACACAGACCATTGAAATGAAGCCATCCCTCAGTGTGATGACGGATGAGATCAATTTTTATATCAATTCCCTGGCGGCCATATGAGATCGCGCGGATACCATGCCGTATCCCGGCTACGGGGAAATGGACAGATAAAACGTCAACCAATGAAAATCTTTTATGCAGTACAAGCGACCGGGAACGGTCATATCAGCAGGGCCATGGAAGTCCTGCCTTACCTGGAACGCTATGGCCAGGTCGATATTTTCCTGAGTGGGGCCAACAGCACCCTTCAGTTGGATGCGCAGGTGAAATATCGTAGCAAAGGGTTATGCCTGTTCTATAACCGCGGAGGAGGACTGAATTATATGCAGATAGTAAGAAAGTTCGCTCCCTTGCGGATCATGCGCGAGGTTAGGGATCTGCCGGTGGAAAAATACGATCTGGTGTTGAATGATTTCGAGACGATCACCTCGATGGCCTGCGCCCTGAAGAAAGTGCCATCGGTGAACTTTGGCCACCAGGCCAGTTTTGTCTCGCCCAAAACACCCCGCCCCGAGCGCCGGGAATGGATGGGAGAATGGATCCTGCGGAACTATGCGAGGGCTACCCAATATATCGGTCTGCATTTCAGACAGTATGATGATTTTATCTTACCCCCGGTCATTAAAAAGGATATCCTGCAGGCCGAGCCGCAGGACAAGGGACATATTACGGTCTATCTTTCTTCGTACAGCGATGCCAGTCTGAGTAACTATCTCCGCCCTTTAAAGGATTTCCGTTTCCAGGTCTTTTCCAAAGAAGTGGATCAACCGGTACAGGCGGGTAATATCCTCTTTCTTCCCGTTGGCAAATCCGCCTTTGACAGAAGCCTGATCAATTGTAAGGCCATTATTACCGGGGCGGGGTTCGAGACACCCGCAGAAGCATTATACCTGGGAAAAAAATTACTGGTCATTCCCATCCGGGGCCAAAGAAGGAGACATATTGTTGATCACAGGTATTGGGGTTGCTAAACAGGAACAGGTTGTGAATGCGGCCGATCTTACGATCACCGTGACAGCGGATCTCAGAGAGCTCAACCAGGTAGTGGTTACCGCCACGGGTATCAAAAAGGAGGCCAAGCGCCTGGGATATGCCATTCAAACCATTGACGCCTCTACTCTTACAACAGCGCGGGAGGCAGATCCCATTAACTCTTTAAAAGGAAATGCAGCCGGGCTATCCATAAATATCAATTCGGAGATCGGTCATTCCCCGGACGTGATCATCCGCGGGGAAAACAACCCGAACGATCGACCGATGTTCGTGGTAGACGGTGTTCCCATTGCCTCGGATACCTATAATATCAATCCGGACGACATCGAGACATTCACCGTGCTGAAAGGACCGAACGCCGCCGCCTTATATGGTTTTCAGGGAAAGAACGGCGCGATCATCATTTCCACCAAAAAAGGAACCAAGGACAAAAGGGGATTGGTGATGAACCTCAATTCCAGTACCCAGATCAATAGCGGGTTTATCGCTTTGCCCAAATACCAGGACACGTATGGCCCCGGCGACAATGGCAAATATGCCTATGGAGGCGGTGGTTCCAGCCCGGCCTCCTATTTTGGCAGCGGCGCCGTTGGCGTAGGAGTGAACGACTATGATTATGATGTCTGGGGGCCGCAATTCAGAGGTCAGTTACTACCACAGTACGATGGGGCCTACGACCCGACTAAAACATATCCCACTACGTTTGCCGATGGAACGACGTATTCCGGCCATGTGATGCCTACGCCCTGGTTGGCCAGGGGTAAGGACAATCTGAAAAAATTCATACAGGCCGGCCTGCTTTCAGCGAACAGCCTTTCCGTAAGCTCTTCCACTGAGAAAACCGATATCCGGCTTTCCCTGGGCAATACCTACCAGCGGGGCATTGTTCCTAACACGCAATTGAATAATGGAAATTTTACCGGCAGCATTGTTCAACGGTTCAATCCCAGGCTCAGCATGACGACGTACTTTAACTATAGCAGGCAGTCGTCGCCCAATGTGCCCGATGTCAATTACGGCCCAAACAGTATCATTTATAATATCATTATCTGGGGAGGCGCAGACTGGGCAATGAGCGATATGAGGAATTACTGGCAGCCGGGCAAAGTGGGCGTCCAGCAAAAATACGAGGAGTACTACCGCTATAATAACCCGTACTTCATGTCCTATGAATGGTTGAGAGGCCATATCCAGAATAATGTATATGGTTATGTGTCCCTGAACTACAAACTAAATGAAAATCTCGATTTTCAACTCAGGCCAAGCCTGACGACCTATGATATGTTCAACTCTGAAAAATTACCCTATTCTGCAGATGTGTATGGAAGAGAGCTCCGGCAGGGTGATTACCGGGAAGATAGAAGATCGCTTTTCGATGCTAACGAAGATATCCAGGTCAGATATCATCATGGCCAGGTATTCGGTTTCCTCGACTTGCAGGCCCTTGGCGGCGCGACAGCCAGGAACCTCACTTTCAACTCCGACTTTGAGTCCACCAATTATCTGAATGTTCCGGGTATCTATTCCTTTTCTAATTCAAAGGGAGCGCTCACAGGCAGCGATTTTCATTCAAGCATGATGGTGTTGAGCGCCTACGGGTCCCTGGATCTGGGGTACAAATCTTATGTGACCGCCAATATCACCGGTCGCGTGGATAAATCCTCGAGCTTGCCGACCAATGCCGACAGCTATTTTTATCCCTCTGTCAACCTCGCTACGGTAATATCCGATTATGTCAGCCTACCCACTGCGATCTCGTTCTTCAAGATCAGGGGATCTTATGCCGAGAGTAAGAGCGGAGGAACCAGCGCGTTCTTTTCTCCTAATATAAGCGCAACCCCTGCCTCAGGGTACGGATATACCTGGAACTCCCCGTACAATGGCCCGAGCTATCAGTTTTCACAGCCCTATACCTTAGCGCCGACCTATAGCAACCAGAATAGCGCACGCTATTCCGATCAAACGGTTAGCAGTTCCATTCAAACGGCCGACAGGCAGGCATTCGAGGTCGGAGCCGACATCCGCTTCCTGCATAACAAGATTGGATTAGATCTAACCCGCTACCATTACAAGAACTCGGGTATCGTCAACCAGGGAACCTCCTCGGCATCGGGGTATTCCTCCTTCCTGACGAATGGCAATACCTATACCAATGACGGATGGGAAGCCACCCTGAACACCCGCATCATCACGAATCCGGTTGGATTTAGCTGGAACATGATCACTAATTTCTCAACGTTTGTCAGAAAATGGGTAAACAACTCCAACCCGGACAATTATGAAAAAAATGGCCAGCTTATCGATCTGGTCTATACAGACGCATTTGTAAGGACTCCGGACGGTAAAATGGTGATCGACCCGGTTTCCGGGCTTTATGACCGCATTTCCGACCTGGGTTCCTCCGCGAAAAAGATATATGGCCACTCGGATCCCGACTGGCAATGGGGAGTTGTAAATAACCTGGCCTACCGGAACTTTTCTCTTCGCTTCCAGTTCGATGGTATGGTGGGCGGGTTGCTGGAAGATTATGTAAGAGTGAAAACGCTACAGGGCGGCCGCCATATCGAGAGCGCGACGGGCGCTCTAGGCGTGGCAAGGCCCTCCGATGAAGCCAATATTGCGGCCTACACCGGCGACGGGGTCAACTTGACGGGCGCCGGCATCCAACTGGATCCGATCACGGGGCTGATCACCAACATGAAGGATCTGACGGAGACCAAGAACGCCACAAAGAGCCAGGTTCAGCCTTTTGTAACGCGCGAGTCTTCCATCGCCGACCTGGACATTATTAAGAAGACTTATGTCAAACTAAGGGAAGTGGTGATCACGTATAGCCTGCCCACAGGTTTGTTTGGCAAGAAATCCTTTATTCAGAAAGCCACGGTTTCCCTGGTTGGCAGGAATCTATTGTACTTCTTCCCCAACCGGTATAAAGACGTCGATGTCGATCAATATTCCCAGGGCACTTATACGCAGAATAGTGACGGATCCTATAATGGATCGACCTATTTGACGGCCTTACAGACACCTACCACACGCAGTTATGGTTTTAACCTGAATATTTCTTTCTAACCCATATAGCAACCATTATTATGAAACAGATAAGAACTATATCCTTCCTCATCCTGGCCGCCTGGGTGATGAGTTCCTGCAACAAGCAAATTCAGGAAAAGCAAAACAACCCCAATAATCCGACCAGCGTTCCCCCGGATCTGATCCTGGGTACCTTATTAACGGATATGTCCGGTACGGGAACTGCCGGCAGGCTAAGCGTCACCGGCTCCAATGAGGGCGCAAATGCCTGGGATGGCGCTCACCGCTGGAATCAATACCATTGTAGTAATTATGATTACTATGACAATAATATCTATGCCTGGACCAATGGTTCCTTTGATTCCTACCTGGTGTTGAAGAATGTGATTCAGATGGAGAAGGAAGTAACTTCGCGCGGAGTTTCCAATACAAACCCTTATGAAGCTGTCGGGCGATTTGTCCGCGCCTTTTATTACTACAACCTTAGCTCGCTGTTTGGTGACGTCCCCCAGGTCCAGGCATTGGAAGCGGGAGCAAATTCAACACCTGCCTATACTCCCCAGGCGCAGGTATTCGCCTACGTGCTGAACGAGTTGGACACGGCGAACACCCATCTGGCGACGTTGATCGCCGCGAATGACAATTCCTTATCATCCACACAGGATATCTATTATCAGGGTAATCTTACAAAATGGCAAAAACTGGTGAATTCTTTTAAGCTGAGGGTATTGGTCAGTTTGAGCGCCTTATCGACAAACACCACGTTGAATGTGCCTGCGCAATTCGCCAACATTATCAATAACCCGTCCAAGTATCCGCTTTTTTCCGGCCCAGGGGATGATATGGCGTTTGTTTATAATCCCGGTGGAGGGAACACATTCAGCGTCTACCCGTTCAATCCAACCAATTTTGGCTCTATCGCAGCCCGGTTTAATATGGCCAGGACCTATGTGAGCGCCTGTACGACAATAAACGACCCTCGTGTTTTCACTACCTGTGAACCCGCCTGGGCCCTCGTAGGGACAGACACGGCCAATCCGGTCCAATATAAATATTTCGCGGGGGCCAGCACCGGGGAATCACTGGCGACCATGTATAATAACGCAAACGTCGGATTATATTCTTTTATCAACCGGCGCCGGTATTACTCGAATTTTACAGGCGAGCCGGATGTGTTGGTGGGGTATAAAGAAATGTGTTTCAATATTGCAGAAGGGATCACCCGCGGTTGGGCCGCCGGTACTGCCGAGACCTGGTACAAGGCAGGGATCACGGCTTCCATGGCAGCCAATGGCATAGACATAACCAAAACCAATTTTACCACCTTCTTTCTGCCGCCCGGCGCCAATTCTGTGACACAGGTGGCGCCTTATCCGTTTACGTTCGACTTCAATGCTTATTATGCTCAGCCTGCCGTACAATTTTCTTCAACGGCGGCTACGGCCATTAACCAGATCGTCCTGCAGAAGTACATCGCCTCCTTTGAAAATTCAGGTTACGAATCCTATTACAATTTTCGCAGAACAGGCGTTCCTGCCTTTGATGGCGGCAGTGGCGTAGGGAACAATGGGGTAGTGCCGATGAGATGGTCGTACCCGGTTACCGAACAGAGCCAGAATGCGGCCAACTGGAAGGCAGCCCTTTCGAACCAGGGATTCACCGCAGACGATTTGAACCAAAAGATGGCCCTGATAAAATAAGTTGGCGCGTCCGTACAAACCGTCCAAAGAAGAACGGAGAACCTGGAGGTACTATACCATGAATATTCATCCGACCAATAAATGAATTGAACTAAATGACTTCTGAGCAAGCCGGAAAAATAGCAGACGAGATCCTTGGGCTGTACGAAAAATACGGAGGGGCGGAATATGCCGGTGAAAAGGTCTCGCAACTGGAACACATGGCGCAGACAGCCCGGCTCGCCGAAGAAGAGGGAGTTGATGAGGAAGTGATCCTGTCGGCATTCCTGCACGATATCGGGCATATTTGCGTGGCTGCGCAGAGCGACAGCGATGGTGGCGACCTGGGGGGCGCCCGTCACGAACAGATGGATGGTTTCGGCACCATGGATCATGAAGAGATCGGGGCGGATTTCCTCGCAAAAAGAGGATTTTCGCGGAAGGTCGTCAGGCTGGTGGAGTCGCATGTAGCCGCGAAAAGATGGCTTACCCTTAAACAGCCCGGCTACTACGAGCAGTTGTCGGAGGCCAGTAAGAAGACACTGGAATACCAGGGCGGTCCCATGGGACAGGAAGAGGCGGCGGCTTTCGAGCAATACCCGCTCTTCGATCTCATCATTAAAATGCGTAAATGGGACGAACAGGCCAAAATAGAACAGCAACCTCTGCCGGATCTGCTGCATTACCGTCAGATGATCGTCCATCATCTTGAATCATCTAAACTCACAACTACAGGCAAATGAGCACCATCCAACTGGTCGTTTTCGATATGGCGGGTACTACTGTGCGGGACAGGGGCAATGTGGCCGACTCGTTCATTACGGCATTCCAGGAATTCGGTTTTGATATGCCCCGTGAGGAAGTAACAAAAGTAATGGGTTTTCGGAAAATGGACGCCATCCGTCTCCTGCTGGATAAATTTTATCCGGGGAGTACAGATTCGCCGCTCGTTACGAAAGAACTGATCGCTACGATACACGAGCGGTTTATCGACAATATGATCTCATTTTATGAGAACGACGAACAACTGGAACCCCTGCCACATGCGGAAGAAATATTTTCCAGTCTGAAAGAAAAGGGTATAAAAATAGCCCTGAACACCGGTTTCACCAGGGCGGTCGCCGACGCCCTATTGCACCGCCTGCATTGGGACAATGGATTTAACCGGATCGACAAAGTGATCTGCAGCGATGAGGTAGCCTATGGGCGCCCTTCTCCCGATATGATAAAGACCCTTATGGCGGCACTTGGCATCTCCTCCTCTGCACAGGTACTAAAGGTCGGCGATACGGAAGTGGATATCGAGGAAGGCCGGAACGCAGGTTGCGGGATCGTGGTCGGCATTACTACGGGAGCCTATACCCGCGAACAATTAAAAGAAGCTCATCCCGATCATATCATCGATGGGTTGCAGGAATTGATCCCCATCATCGAAAAATCCTGATATGCCCCTTGTCCCCTTGCCCCTGACAGATCCTGCAAGAGAGAAAAAGGCTTTCCGGTCCGGTTCATTGCGCGCTAAACTGCAGCAGTCGCCGGCCTGGGTATTTATCGTCTATGTTTCTTTTTCTTCTTTCGTGGTCTATAGTTGCATGTATGGCTTTCGCAAACCCTTCACATCGGCCTCTTTTAGCGAGATCACTCTCTTTGGCATATCTTATAAGGTCGTGTTGGTCATTTCGCAGGTGATCGGCTATATGCTTAGCAAATTCTACGGTATCCGGTTTATCGCCATGATGCAGCCGGCCATACGGGCGGGATTCATTGTAAGGCTGGTTCTTGTGTCCTGGGGTTCGCTGCTCTTGTTCGCGCTGGTGCCGGCGCCCTATAATTTTATTTTCATGTTCATCAATGGCTTGCCATTGGGGATGGTATGGGGTCTGGTATTCGGCTTTCTTGAAGGAAGGCGCGTAACGGAGCTGATGGGCGCCATCCTCGCCACCAGTTTCATCTTCGCATCAGGGTTGGCCAAGACCGTAGGCAAGTGGCTGATGCTGTCCGCGGGGATCAGCGAGTGGTGGATGCCTTTTACGGCGGGCGCGATCTTCCTGGGCCCCCTGCTCATAAGCACCTGGCTCCTGAACCAAACGCCCCCGCCCGACCGGCAGGATATCGAGCAGCGGACCATCCGTCTGCCGATGGAGAAACCCGAAAGGAATGCTTTTCTAAGACGCTTTGGCCTGGCCCTGACCCCCGCCGTCATCGCCTATGTACTACTCACGATCTTGCGCGATTTCACCGAAGACTTTGCCAATGAATTGTGGGCAGAAACGGGCTATCGTAATAGCGCGGATATCTTTACCCGGACGAGCACCGTTACTTCACTGGTCGTACTGGCGGTCGTGGCGGGGTTCTTCCTGATCAAAAATAATTATAAGGCCTTCCGGATGAACAATGTAATTATTATCGGCGGCTTTATCCTGGCTGCAGGAGCAACCGTGCTGTATCATCTGCATGTCATTTCGCCCGTCGTCTGGATCGTTACGGCCTCAACCGGGCTCTATCTCGGCTATGTCCCCTACAATTGTTTTTATTTCGAGAGGATGCTGGCCGCTTATAAAGTGCCTGGCAATGTCGGCTTCCTGATCTATATCGCCGACGCCTTCGGCTACCTGGGTACGGTAGTCGTGCTGTTGGTCAAAGAATTCGTGAAGATCAAATATACGTGGGTGGATTTTTTTACGGGGATGTTCTGTATTGCTGCCGGGGCAGGTATTTTATTGGTCCTATGGAGTTCTGTCCTTTATGCAAGGATCTACAGGCGGAGCAATGCCTGACAAAAAAAACATCTCTAATCGAAAATTTATGCAATCGCGATCCGCTATTGTCATCGGGGCAGGTATCGTCGGACTGGCTACTGCAAGGGCATTGGCGGTAAGAGGATTCTCTGTGAAGGTTTTTGAACGGTCGGAAAAGGCGGTTGGCGCCTCTATCCGGAACTTCGGGATGATCTGGCCGATCGGCCAGCCCGGCGGCAAAATGTATGAACGGGCCATCCGTAGCCGGGAGATCTGGAAAGAGATTGCTGCGACCGGCAATTTCTGGCATGAGCCGGCGGGCAGCCTGCACCTGGCGTATAAGCCCGACGAATGGCAGGTCTTGCAGGAATTGCTTGAGCAATTTCATAAAGAAGGAAGGGCCGTAAAACTGCTGGATAAAAAGGCGGTTGCCAGTGTCTCGGCGGCAGCAATACCCGATGGCTTGCTGGGTGGGTTGTATAGCGGCGATGAATTGATCGTCGATCCCCGCGAGGCGATAGCGGCATTGCCCGGTTGGTTGGCGGAACGTCATCATGTCGAATTCTTCTGGGGGAAATGCGTTTCCTACATTTCCGATCAGGTAGTATATATCGGGATGGAGGAAGAATACGAAGCCGACCTTGTCTTCGTTTGTAATGGGGCCGATCTGGAGACCCTATACCCGGAAAATTTTTCGCAACTGCCCGTCACTAAGTGCAAATTGCAGATGATGCGCCTGATCCCGCAGCCCGGCGACTGGCGCATCGGCCCCGCCTTGTGCGGCGGTTTATCTCTCATTCATTATAACAGCTTTAAGACCGCTGCGTCCCTGCCGGCGCTAAAACAGCGATATACGGAAGAATTGGCAGGATACCTGGAATGGGGGATACACGTCATGGTGGCGCAGAATGGGAGAGGGGAACTCACCATCGGCGATTCTCATGAATATGGATTGACGCATGATCCGTTTGACAGGCAATGCATCAATAAAATGATCCTGGACTATTTACGAACCTTTGCCCGGTTCAGGGATTGGTCGGTCGCGGAGACCTGGAATGGCGTCTATACCAAGCTCACGGATGGCGAGGCCGATCTTTTCTTTTCACCGGAGCCCTTTGTCTACGTGATCAATGGGGTCGGCGGCGCGGGCATGACCCTTTCCTTCGGGTTGGCGGAAGAATTGGTGGCGGGGTTATAATTTGTATTTAATGCGGCTTTGTAGTTAATTTGCACGGGCGCGGTTTCGCCCGGTGGGATATGAACAGACTACGATCCATATTTGTCAGCAACCGGTATTACTTCATCGCCTTTGTTTTCTTTTTCCTGGTGGGCCTTTACCTGCTGCTTAGTGAAGGCAAAGCGGCCTCTTTCTTTTCCCTGAACGCCTATCATTCCACGATACTGGACGC
>Ga0207018_1143_pt1 | contig 11444 bp, 7 predicted proteins | sample Alteio_BWMinCont_52_FD_153476 | JGI IMG/M metagenome (GOLD analysis project Ga0207018, IMG submission 153476) | Enriched cells from forest soil in Barre Woods Harvard Forest LTER site, Petersham, Massachusetts, United States -... | ecosystem: Environmental > Terrestrial > Soil > Temperate forest >...
TTATGCCTTTCTTCAGGCCTGTTATATCTTTCATGGTACATTACCAGGCTATTTCCAAATGTTCCCAAATGGCTGGTATATTGCCTTATAGCATTGTCGCCATTCAGTATACATACAGGGCTGCGGGTTATTAATCCGGCATATGTTTTGTGTTTTGCCATTCCTTTTATGCTCTCGTATATTGAAACTCTTTCTATTTTCGAGAATCAGTATATAAAACCATTTTGGCGCTTTTTCTGGATGGGCTTAGGAATTTTAGCCGTATTTCAATTACATGCATCATGGGTATTTCTTTTCATATTATTTGGGACAGCATTTATTTATCTTTTGATAAAAAAACAAAGTATTGCATATATTACAAAGGCTATAATGTTTTCAGGTTTAGGGATGTTAATCGGGTTCTTACCTTTAATCCATGTTTTATATCATTATGGTATAAGCGTATTATTTAATGAAGGTAAAAACTTCCAATTCAGTTGGTCAAACATTACTTATGCCGGTAAAATTATATTCTATTTTTTTGCACAATGCGGATATGAAATTAATTCATTTGATAATGTATATCGAATTACTCCCGTCTTAAATTATGCCCATATCCCCGGTGCAATAATATTGGGAATAGTACAGATTACCGGTTTCTTAATCTTTGGCTCCGAATTATTTGTTTTGATTTTAAAAAAATGGAAACCTTACTTAATTCAGTACAAGAAATTTTTAATATTGATAGCCGGAATTTTAATCCAGTTAATCTTTACCTATATGTTTTCAAATGTGCCACCACGATCACATGCCAACATTATACTCTACCCATTATCAGCTATATATCTATTCTGGTTTTTAAATAAACTATTCTTAACCACTAAAATAAAACCATGGTTTTTTGGGGTTTTTGCTTCAGTTCTAATCATGTATTATATAATAATATTAGGCATTACAAATACTCTTCCCTACTACGGCTACCGCGAAAAAGCTAAGGATGCAATAGAGAAAAAAGACGCCTCCTTATTTGAAACGCAAAGGTTTCCATATCCTGCACCTGTACGGTAAATTTAGAAATCAATTTTCAAAGTCGTTTAATTAAGAAATTTGAATGGTGGTATTTGATGCTGGTTGGAGATCGCAACCACTGAAAAGCGCCAATTAAATCTTTTCCAAGGTTGGCGTCTCTCCAACCCGTATTGTACTCCATATAAATAAAACCGGATCAAAATTTAATCAATAAAAAGAATTTTACCTCGAATAATACTCCCTTTTTCTCGTAGAGTATTTCCATTTCTTAAATCCTGTTAAATGATTGTTAAGCTATTGCTTTTACTATAAATTAATTTTAAATTTGGATTCTAAACTTAAAACAAATTAATAAAATGAAAAAATTTCTCGTAACGTATCATGTGCCTGCAAGCGCAATGGCACAAATGGAAGGCGCCACTCCAGAGCAACAAGCTGAAGGAATGAAACAATGGATGGACTGGGCACAAAGAACTGGTGATCACCTTGTGGATATGGGTACTCCGTTAATGCCAGGACAGCAAATACATCCCGGCAACACTGCCACAAACAGTAATAGAGAGTTTTCCGGTTATTCAATCTTACAAGCTAATGACATGGAAGAAGCTAAAACGTTGATGAATGGCCATCCGCACATTAATGGTTGGAACAAAGATGCAACTATTGAAGTGAGCGAAGCTATGCCAATCCCAGGCATGTAAAAATCAAAAAATTGGGGAGTATACTTTACAACTCCCCAATTTTATTCTTGCCAATTAATTCTTTTTTTGGCCAACTCCATTCCTTATAAAATTTTACAATATTCTCGATCAATTTGTAACTTTGAGTTATGGCTATCCGTCCTAGGTCTATTTTATTGATTGAGAATAATTAAAAACTCCACCCATGAAAAAATTTTTCAAGATTCTATCACTCAGCGTGGGCATTTGCCTTTTGTTATTAATTGTGTTCTTTTTCCTTGTGAAGGAATTGGATGCTAAAGATATAAAAGGATTTACAAAGACAAATTATGATGAAAGTAAGCCGGTATTATTGCCATCATCATTTATAAATGGAGAAAGATTTTATTTAAAGCTTTCAACAACAAAAGGAGATACAATTTTGGGATATTGTGACACGGGTGGTGGTATATCAATGATGATTCCTTATGCAATTGACAAACTTAATCTTCAACCAAACGTAAATAGAGCAATATTTATGGGCGTTATGCCGGTAAAGTACATGGTGTTCAGTGATGTAGTAAGTGATAATAAGATTCCCCCTCCAATTCAGCTAAGAAGTAGAATTATCCGGAGATTATTTAGGCGGGTTTCTGAACCATGGCTTTTGATACCTCCTATCGATGAAGATTTAAAAATGATGAGCCAAAGCATGCCCCTGGATATTTTCTTTGGACAAAATTTTTTCATGGAAAAGTCTTGGACTATTGATTATATCCACAGGCAGGTATGGGTCAACACCCCAATCACGGTAAGCGACCAAGACAAATCTAATGTTCAAAAAGTAGGATTTAAAAAAAATGCTGATAAGGTAAACGTATACGGCCACCCAAGTATGACCATTGAAGTTGATTCTGAAAAAATTGATGTTTTGTTCGATACAGGCGCTACTATTGTGCTTTCTGAAAAAGGCAAAAAAGACTTAAATACAACCGAAAAATCTATTGGTGGGTCATTTATTGCAACATCCATTTTTGATAAATGGAGAAAAGACCATCCTGATTGGAAATATTATGAAAAAGCCGACCATAATGCTGATATAATTGAAGTACCAAAAGTAAAAATAGGTGGAAACGAAGTTGGTCCAGTCTTATTTGCAAAGAGGCCCGATGAAAACTGGTCTAAGGGTATGATTCAGACAATGGATAAAGTGGTGAAAGGCGCCATTGGAGGATCAGGCCTTAAATACCTCAAAGTAACCATTGACTATAATTCCGAATTAATAAAATTCGAAAAATAAATTCAACAATAAGGCAAAACCTTTAATCTGCTTCTATCACGTATCATAATCGCAAACTACCTGTTATGCGTTTATAATTAAAAATGCCATAATTTCGCGGTTCAAACAGAAAATCTTAATGGCAAGCAACTATATAACCAAAATATTCGTGGTTGAAGACGACCCTATCTTAAGCAGGGCTATACAATTTAAGCTTGAAGAAGAGGCTAATTATGAAGTGACGATGTTTAATTCAGGGGAGGAGTTCTTAAAAAACCTTGACCTCCATCCTGATATTGTAACACTCGATTATAACCTACCCGGGGTAAATGGATTGGAAATCTTAAAGAAAATTGTTGCTCACAATAAAGAAATTGCGACTATAGTTTTAAGCGCTCAGGAAGACGTTGAAGTGGTGGTGCAAGTTTATAAAAATGGGGCCAAAGATTACATCATAAAAAGAGAGAATGCTATTTTCGAGTTGATGAATTCCATTGGTAATTTTGCAAAGCAGGTTAATTTATCAAAAGAAGTCGAAGATCTTAAAAGCCAAATTATTGATCGCGATAAATATCTAACTTTTATTGGTGAAAGCAAACCCGTTTTATCAGTTCTAAAACTGGCACAAAAAATCGAAAAAACCAATATCATGGTGTTGGTTACCGGTGAAAGTGGTACCGGAAAGGAAGTGATTTCAAAAATTATCCATAATAATTCTCTTCGCAAAAGAGAGCCGTATGTTCCCGTTAATATGGCAGCCATTCCACCAGATTTAACAGAAAGCGAGTTGTTTGGACATGAGAAAGGATCATTCACAGGTGCAAACTCTAAAAGAATAGGACGGTTTGAAGAAGCACATAGAGGTACTATTTTCCTCGATGAAATTGGAGAAATGGACTTAATGCTCCAAACAAAAATGCTGCGCGTATTACAAGAGTCAACTATTACCCGTGTGGGAAGTAATAAGGAAATAAAACTGGATGTGAGGGTTATTGCAGCCACAAATAAAAACCTTGGGCAGATGGTGAAAGAAAATAAGTTCAGAGAAGACTTATTCTTCCGTCTCCAGGGATTTTTAATTCATCTTCCACCATTGAGAGATAGGGGAAACGACGTTCTGATCTTGGCTAAACACTTTTTAAAAGAATACTGTAAGATTAATCGCATTCCTGAGAAGACCTTCAGCAAGGAGGCAATGCAAAAGATGATGGATTATGATTGGCCAGGCAACGTTCGTGAATTGAAGGGCACTGTAGAACGCACAGCGATTATTTCAGATACTGAAATCATAACTCCAGATGATTTTGTATTCTCATCTTTTTCAGCTTAGCATTAGCCGTAGCTTTAGAAGATCACAATAAGCAAATATTAGCGAGAAGTTAAGGCTTCATTTTCACTCATGAAATGATGCTATAGTTAATTGTTATTCTTTTTATTACTGCTTCAATAATTTGTTTGGTTTAGTAATTAGCGGCATTACCAATAATTACAAATCATTAATTAGTAATATATTATATAAAAATTACCCTTTATATTTTGTAATTATTTATTTCTCAAATGCATGATAATCTTACATATGAAATTCTTAGGCAAGACGTGATTTTTTTTATTTTTTCTTAAACCTAATTTTGACAAGTTAATTTAAGAGCAATAAAAAATGAAGCTTAGACAAGTCCAACGCCAACGCCAAAGCCAAAAAACTAAACTCATTTATGCAGCGAGTGCTACAATGATTTTAGCACTGATTGCTGTATTTTCTTTTGTATTTAATATAGGTAACATACGGACAGGATTTTCCGCTCCCGCAGGAGCATCAATTACTTGTGCTCAAAGCGGTAATTGGAATTCAACAAGCACCTGGACAGGTGGTGTAGTACCCACTTCTGCAGACAATGTGACGATTTCCGATGGCAGAACGGTAACAGTGAATATTACAAATGCTGCTTGCAGCAGCCTAACACTTGGTGGTGGTGGAACTAGTAATGGAACGATAACTTTTGCATCAACAAGCTCCCCTTCATTAACAGTAACAAATAACATAACCAGCAATACAGGGACAGGAACAGCTTACGTTACAATGGTAAGTGGGGCTACATTATCTGCCAACTCATTTGTCCAAGGACCGGGCCACGTTATTTTAACTTGTGATTTTAGTACCGGAACTGTAATATATACGGGTGCTACCTCCACAACAATTATTGCTACCACTTATAACAATCTTACCATAGCTTCAACTACAAATAAAAAGACCCTTGCTGGTACTACAACAGTAACTGGCACTCTGACAATTACAAGTGGCGCCCTAATTGAATCAACTTATACTTTAGACTTAAAAGGCAATTTTGTAAATAACAGTACTTTTTCTGGAGGTACCGGAACTATAATATTTGATAACAATTCTGCTCAAACAATTGGTGGATCTGGTCCATATGGAGTTATTGCACAAACTTTCTATAATTTAACTATAAACAATAGTTCAGGGGTAACTCTTTCAGCTCCTGTAACAGTTAGCAATATATTGACGCTTACGTCGGGAATATTAACGCTTGGCAGCAACAAGTTAACTGTATCAGGAAGCATATCAGGTGGCAGTAGTTCAAGTTTTATAGAAACAAATAGCACGGGCGTATTAGAGATGACAGCGAGTCATACTTCACCAGGTACAGTATTCCCAATAGGCGATGGCTATAATCCTATTACTATACAACCAGTAACCGCTGATGCAACTTTTGATGTAAGTGTACTGAATGGAGTAACCGATAAACTTGGTGCCACCATAAGTTCTCACTCTGTTGGCGTTACATGGAAAGTAGTTCTTACAACTGGGAGCGCTCAAAATGTAACAGTTACGCCTGAATGGTTTACAAGTGATGAATTGACATCTTTCGGCAGATCAACATCTTACGTGGCATCCAGAACAACAAGCCCTACAGGTACTTGGGTGCCAATGTCTGCCGGTGGTGCTGCTTCAGGAAGCAATCCATATACCCGGTCAGGTTCAATATCCTCAATGGCACTTAGTACAAGCTATTACATTGGCGTAGGTGATAATGTTGGTGCATTGCCTGTTACCTTAATTTCTTTTGAAGCGATGTATGAAAACAGCCGGGTAAGTCTCAACTGGGCAACCGCGTCCGAAATTAACAACCATTATTTTGAAATTGAGAGATCAACAGATGGCCAAATTTGGCAATCAGTAAGTCGAGAAGATGGTCATGGTAATTCTACTGAACGACAAGATTATTCTTATACAGATGATCTTGCCGGAATTGTTCCCGCTGGAGATATTTATTACAGGCTTCACCAGGTAGATTTTAACGGAGCAGCTACCTATTCAATGATTAGGTCTGTATCTATAAATGCTCCTGCACCTTCCTCATCAATAACAGTTTATCCAAATCCAACCTCAAGAGAACTAAATGTAAATTGGAATAGCGAAGACAATGGAAACGCAATGTTAAGAATTGTAAATATAAATGGGGCAACCTTATATTCTGAAAATGTGACCGGGATGGGTACCATGCATAAACAGTTGGATTTGTCTTCGTACAAATCTGGAACCTATTTCGTCCAAATTGTAACTGATAAAAACACAAGTTCTCAGACGGTGATAAAAAAATAAAGATTTGTCTAATTGCCCTTTTTTAACCAATGGCCCTGCAGAGATGCGGGGCTGTTTTTGTTAAAAGGATTCTTATGCTAATCTCAGCTAAATCTTTTGGAGAACATTTTATTTCCTTTCATCTGGTTCGTTTTATAATGGTTTAAAACATGAACTTATACCACTCGAAGTGAGCAACTTGAAAATATCCCGGAGTTGGTTTCTGGGCAAATCCTATATACTGTCATTCTTGAATGAAATAAATGGTAATATCTGCCATTATGATTACTGGCAATAACTAACTGTAAATAGGTACTTAATTAAGAATAAATACATTATGATATATTCATAAATTATTTATTATCAATGTTTTAAAAAAGAATTTTTTTATTAAGATTAAACCAAAATCACTATTAATTACATGCTTACCTTACAAATGAAATTGCAAATCAAATCATCCCTTTTTTTAATACTTTCTAAATCTAATTTTGCTATATTAAATTATTGAAAATAAAAAGGTTAAAAAAGCAATGAAAAAGAAAAGTTCACTTGGCCAAAGCCAAAATCAAAAAATGAGACTGGTATATTCAGTCGGCGCTACAATTATAGTCGCACTAATAGTAGTGTTTTCGTTTGTCTTTAATATCGGGAATGTTCGTCATGCATTTGCAGTATCAGGAACTAAATTTACGTCCAGTGGTAACAATGTTACAAGCAACTGGAATTCACCGGCCACCTGGGGTTTAAGTGGTAATGGCGGTCCAGGTGTCGGATATCCCGGACCAAATGATCAGGTTGAAATTCACCAGGGAGATGTTGTGGTAGTAAATATTGCCGGAGCACAATGCAGTAGTATGTTACTTGGTGGCACCGTAAGCACAGATGGCACTTTGACATTTGCGTCAACAGGTTCTCCTACTTTAGCAGTTGGCACAACGATAACTGGGAATACCGGATCAGGATCAGGATATATTACCATGGTAAGCAGTGCAACTTTAACAGTTGCCGGTACAGTAAGCAGTAGTTCTGGAGATGGATTTACCATTACTATGGCATCAAATTCAACTTTATCTGCTGACCATTTTGCAGATGGTGGTGGTGGACTTGTAACTAATTTTAATAACGGGACAGTAATATATACAGGTACTTCCAATCCGACAAGCATATTAACTACACCATACAATAATCTTACAATAGCTTCCACTTCAGGTGTAGAAACTCTTGCAGGAGCAACCACGGTAAATGGTAATCTTACTATTACAAGCGGAACTTTAGCTTTGTCCACATATGCTTTAGATATGAAGGGGAATTTTACAAATAATGGTACATTTTCAACAGGAACAGGAACGGTTACATTTGACAATACTACTGCACAAACCGTTGGCGGAAGTACAGGTCCTTCATTTTACAACCTTACAATTAACAATAGTGCTGGTGTAACGCTAACTGGGCCAGTAACAGTTAGCCATACACTTACTTTAACAGCAGGTGTTTTAGCGCTAAGTACCTATAAATTGACAATAGCAAGTACAGGTTCAATAACTGGAGCCGGGAGTACACATTATGTAGAAACTAACAGCACTGGCGTACTAGAAATGACGGCAAGCCATACTTCGCCAGGAACACTATTCCCTGTTGGTGATGGATATAATCCTATCACAATTTTGCCAACGACGGATGCGGTATTTGATGTAAGCATTGCAAATGGTATAACTGACAAACTTGGCGCCGTAATCACAAAACATGCAGTCGGTATTACATGGACAGTTAAACTTACCTCAGGCACGCAAAATGTGACCGTCACACCGCAATGGAATTTATCACCTGATGAACTAACTTCTTTTGCCAGGGCGACTTCTTATGTTGCCTATAGAACAACAAGCCCAACCGGCAACTGGATAAATGGAACATCCGGAGCAGCACTTGGAGCTAACCCTTATACTAGGGTATCAAGCAGTATTTCAATGGCATCCACCAATACATATTATATAGGAGTAGGAGATAATGCGAGCGCATTACCCGTCACCCTAGTATCTTTTAGTGCCGCTTATGAAAATAATAAAGTTGATTTAAATTGGTCAACTGCTTCCGAAATTAATAACCATTATTTTAATATTGAACGATCTACAGATGGTGCCAATTGGGAAACCACTGCCCGTGTTGAAGGTCATGGCAACTCAACTGTAACTCAAAATTATTCTGAATCTGATGACCTGGCCGGAATTATACCTACAGGAGATATTTATTACAGGCTGAAGCAAGTTGACTTCAATGGTGCATCCACTTATTCAATGATAAGATCCGTGAGTATTGGCGGAAGTAAATCTAATTTATCATTAAGTGTTTATCCAAACCCAACTTCAAGGGATCTGAACGTAAATTGGAATAGCGATGAAAATTCTAATGCTACTCTTAGAATTCTAAATATAACTGGCGCCACTCTGTATACTGAACACGTAACAGGTACAGGATCTATGCATAAACAATTAGATTTATCAGCCTACAAATCAGGCACCTACTTCGTTCAGATTGTTACCGATAAAAACACAAGCTCACAAACTGTGATCAAGAAATAAATATAGATAGTTTTGTTACCCTTCATGAAAAAAAACCTCGTAGCGATACGGGGTTTTTTTGTGTTTTTATTTTCCCTCTTTGCTGGCGCGAATCTTAGCTTAGCGCGATTCGTGTCTCGGCTGTTCCCGTCTCTGACGGTTTTTTAGACATACATAATAATCAATAATTATATCAATCTACCGACGTAATAATTACAAATAGTAAATAATACTTTATACCTTTGGCAATTGAGTGTAAAATATAAAATACTAAATCCTGATGGGATATATTTCCTAACCTATGCCACTGTAGATTGGGTGGACGTTTTTACACGCGAAATGTACTATGACGTAGTCGTTGACAGCCTTAAATTTTGCCAAAAAGAAAAAGGATTGAATCTCCATGCATGGTGTATTATGCCAAACCATGTGCATCTTATTGCATCTGCTGCACGAAGTCATATTGAACCTAAGCCTAAATTAGAAGATATTTTGCGTGATCATAAAAAATTTACAGGTGCCCAATTAATACGGGATATCAAAAAGAACCACCTTGAAAGCAGAAGGGAGTGGATGTTAAAACATTTTTCTGAAGCTCGGATGGATGATTTAAACCAATTTTGGCAACATGATAACCATCCCATTGAATTATATTCTAATAAAGTAATAAAACAGAAGTTGGAATATATTCATTACAATGCAGTAAGGGCGGGTTTTGTCGATGAAATATGGCACTACCGCTACAGCAGCGCAAAGGATTATTGTGGAATGAAAGGATTGCTTAAATTGGAAATGTTATTATGAGTAGCATAAGCCGTCAGAGACGGAACAGCCAAAGACACGAATCCCACTTCGTTAAGATTCGCGCCAGCTGGGGGCACAGATCAGTCTTATAACATATACGGTATCAAAGTACCAGGTTATACCGCAAACTCAACCTGACTAAAGAAGAAACTCCGACACAGTATCAAGTACTAAGACGGCAACCCTCTTATCAGCCAAGTTAGCCTTTCTAAATTATTTTACAAACATATAAGACGGAACAGCCAAAGACACGAATCCCACTTCGTTAAGATTCGCGCCAGCTGGGTTTTCCGGATGTGCAAAATAACCAAAGCAGCCCAATGGTACTTGAAATATTTAATACTGTTGGCAAACGCTGCTATACGCAAACCCTTGCAAATAAGCAAGATTTAATAAGCATTGACGCTAACATATACGAAAATGGGTTATATTTGTATAGGTTTACCAGTGAAACCGGTATTATAAAAGAAGGTAAATTTATAGTTCAAAAATAAAAATAGCATTAAACATTATTAACAACCATTGGGTGTGGATATATGTGTGTATCCGCATTCAATGGTTACTATTAGTAAAATCTAATAGTATCATATATGAAGTTGCCATACAGATATATCCGCATTATTATTATCAATTGTTTAATCATTGTTATAGCTGTTACTGCGCAAGCTCAGCGAAATAATTTTGTCCCCTGGTATATAGAGGGTATAGAATCCGTTCAAGTTTTTAATCCGAGAGGTAGTTATTTTCCTGACACATCCCATGCACTAGATTTTAGGACAAACCCTCCATCACAAATAAACACCCGACCAAATTCTGCCGGACCTTATGCCAGTATTTGCGATAGTGTAGGGAATTTGCTGTTTTATGGATCAAGCCATACCTATTACAATAGCAGTCATAAATTGATTAAAGGCTGTTGCATATATAATCCTTCCTTGCAACAAGGCTGTGCTTATGTTGGATTTCCTTTTGTGCAAGGGGGCTTGGCCCTGCCAAACCCTGCAAAGCCAGGGCAATATTATGTTTTTGTAATTTCCAATGGAATACTGAGATATGATATTATTGACTTTAGGTTTTCAAAACAAGGCCAGTTCTATCCGGGCATATCTGTATATAATTTCCCATCCGTCAATAGCATTTTTACTGCTGTGCATAATGCCACTGGCGATGGGTACTGGATCACAGCGAGAAGTGGTGACAGCCTCTATGCCTTTGCTTTTAATAACAAGGGCATAGGCAGTCCTGTATTTTCTTATGAACCAGAGCCAAAATATTTGCTGGGTTCTCTCCCATATTCTCATCTTTCATTTAGGCCGTCACATCAGGGAAATTTCTTCGTGTCAATATTTTACAACAACGATTCTGGAGGGAATGTATTCACGTATGATTTCAACAATCTAAACGGAAAATTTAGTAACCAAAAATTGATTGTTGATTACAGAAAAAAACTTCCCCAATATCTTTTTTTAAATTTAATTGATGTCGCCTTTTCTCCAAACGATTCCTTATTTTATATTATAAGTGGGCAAATGGCAAGT
>Ga0207018_1144_pt1 | contig 11291 bp, 11 predicted proteins | sample Alteio_BWMinCont_52_FD_153476 | JGI IMG/M metagenome (GOLD analysis project Ga0207018, IMG submission 153476) | Enriched cells from forest soil in Barre Woods Harvard Forest LTER site, Petersham, Massachusetts, United States -... | ecosystem: Environmental > Terrestrial > Soil > Temperate forest >...
TGCGCCCTGGACAGCGCTCGGCACGCCCGCCGTCTCCATCCCCATGCCCGTGGGCAGCGACCTGCCGCTTGGGCTGCAGCTCACCGCCGACCTCGGGCAAGATGCAAGAGTGCTGCAGGCAGCGCTTCAATTGCAGCAACATTTCGACGTCGTTCGCTTCATCGAGCTTTTTGAGTTGGTCGCGAATGTCAATCGGCTGTACGCGGATCCCCGAATTGCGCAATTGCGTAACGGTCTGCTGGAACGCGCGCGCCATTTCCGGCTCGCAATCGGGAATCGGCTCGCACGCGCCAAACGAGAATTGTTCTTGCGCGCCCGTCGGGTGTCCCAGCGCATTCCACAAAGCAATCATATCGGCCGGGGTGTGCGTGAAGAGTCCAAGCGTGTCCAGGCTCTTGGACAGAATCAGCATGCCCTCGGTGGATAAGAGATCGTGTGTCGGCTTGAATCCGGTGACGCCGCAATAGGACGCCGGGCGAATCATCGAGCCGCGCGTTTGTTCGCCGATCGTGAACGGCACCATGCCCGCCGCGACCGCCGCGGCGGAGCCGCTCGAGCTTCCTCCCGGGGTATGTTCCGGATTGCGCGGGTTTCGCGTCGGGCCCGGGGTCCGGTACGCGAATGCTGTCGTGACTGTTTTTCCGACCAGCACGGCGCCGCGGGAGCGCATCTCGCGAATGATCGCCGCATCCGCCGTTCCGACCCGCCCCTTGTACAGCGGCGAGCCGTATTCAGTCGCCATGCCCTGAGTCTCAACGATATCCTTGACGCCGAAGGGAATCCAGGCGAGCGGCCCATCGGCCGTCGGCAGTTCCACTTTCACCTGCACCCAGGCGTGTATGGAGGGCTCGAGTTCCTTGATGCGAGCAAGGCACCGCGTGAGCCCGCGCTTACGTGCTTCACGGTCCGCATTCAACCATTCAGTGAAAGTTTCCAAGCCAGGAGACTCATTCGCGGCCGCGGAGCCGCCCGCCAGCGCCGCGCGTGCAGAAATTCCCGCAATGGCGCCAACCGCGGCGCTGCGCTTAATGAAATCGCGTCTTGTGTACTTCATGGGATGAACGGCCGCAATTTTACTCTCGGTGAGCGGCATGCACAAGGCCAGGAGCGGATAGTCGGCATTCGTCAGATGGCCCGAGGTGTCGAATCCAGAGGATAATCAAATCTGTTGAGTTTATCGATCTTTAATGCTTGACAGCCAATATCTACAGAAGTACATTCTGGCCAAATCCGACAGGAACAACTTCTCGACGCGCGGATCGAGAGACGACATCCGGATTCAACAGGCCCCAAAACTGCCAAGTCTGGAGTTTCTGTCGCACCTTGCGGATTAGCGGACCGAGTCTTCTCTCGGCTTCTGGCGGTTCGAGCCGCAGCAAGCGTTGGAGGATGCGCGCAAATGTCTACCGATCCCGTTCAGCTAACCTCACCCCCTCCCGACCCGCTCCCGCAGGTGAGCCGAATCGCTCAATTCATTTTCGGCGTGTACATGGTCGTCCTCAACGTCCTGATCATCTATCTGCTCTGCAAAATATGGCCGGACAGCATACCGCCTCAGGATTCCATAGAAACAATTTCGGTTTTTTTTGGCAAAATCCGCTTCGACATGTCGTTGGAGGTGAGATTTCTAGCCATTGCGGTCCTGGCAGGAGCGCTGGGGTCGCCGGACTGCTCGTAGGGATCTACTCGCGTAGGGTGAAGCGCTACGAAGGCGAGGTGATGAGCCGGACTCAAAAGGAGAACGATCGCCTCAACAAGTTGGAACAGGCAGCTTCAACTCGCCAAGAGGGCTATCAGCAGGTTCGCCAGAGGGAATACGACGACGCCCTGAAGCTTTTCAGGACTGCCCTCCAAACGTAATCGGTCGCAAACAAAGTAATTAGTCCGCGGAACGCGGGCCTAAGCCCTGCCATTGGTGTTGAATTTTGGGCGCTTTGTCCTTCGTTTCTTTTTTAGGGCGTAGCTCGCTTGATCCGGCACTATCTTCGTGCGATCACATTCGGCTACGGCTTTAGCCCTAATGCGAGCGCCGGGTTGGTCTTCGTCATCAGGTCAATATCAGCCACGGAGATTCCTTCCTTATGCAGCGCCTGCATGAAATCGAGCAAACCTTGCGGTTCGAGCGGGCGCTGCGGCTCCGGCGGCTTTTGGACAGCGCCGAAATCGGTGGCGACGATGCACGATTTCGGGCCGATGGCGCGAATCGCCTTGGCATAATCGCTGATGCTGACAACCGGATTCGCTCCAAGGGTAGCGCCATACACAAATTCGATAAACGCGCCGTCTTGCGCCGCCGCTTGCATCTGCGGGAGCGTCATCCGGACGGAGGCTGCCATCGCATGCGTGACCACCACGTGCATTACGCCGCGCTGGCGCGCCTCGTGAACCACCATGTCTCCCTCTTCCCCTGAGATGTGTCCCGTCTCCAGCACCAGGTCATGATGCTGCGCAATGAAATCAATCAACTCCAGCACGTTCGGCAGCAGATGGCCGTTTTCCGAAACGCGGACAAACGGACCCGTTCCTTTTCACGGCGCTTTCGGCGTCGAATGTGGGCAGCCAAACGATTCGGCCCCAGCCGCCCTTCATGGCGGCCATGTGTTTCACCGCTTCCAGATTGATTCCGCCAACCGCCAGATCCTGCGTAATGCCTCCGAAGAGCTCGATGCCCGGAACTTCCTTCCGGACCATGTAGGCGAGCGCAGCCGTATCCTCCCAGTGATTCTTCATCACCAGGCCGCGCATTCTCATCTTCTTGGCAAGGCGTGCCAAATCGTCGGCGTCGATCGCGCGGTCCACACTGTCAGGACCTTGATGCACGTGGAAGTCGATCGCGCCCTTTAAATTCAATTCCGAATCGGATTGCCCGGACGATGACACGGGTAGGAGGAACAAGGCGAACAAGACGATCCAAGCCCAGCCAAAATGCTTCGTCAAATTGCGTGAGAATCGTGAAAGCATCTCATCGACCTTTCTATGGCATCGACCTCGGCGTTTTTTCCCGCCGGGAAGCTTTCTTGTGCGTACCCTGGCGCAGCAGGATTTTTTGGGCTGCTATCCGAACGGATGTATACTCTCAACTTCTAGCGAGGCCAAGAGAAAAATCCCAGTTACTTGAAGTGCGAAGGAGCTCCCATGAGTTCTAAGTTATCCGGTCGACGGAAATTCCTGAGGGATAGCGCCGCGTTGGTCGGTTTGGCGGCGGGAGTGGCGCCGTCCGCCGATGCGCAGATGTCGCATTCCGAGGCGCCTCCTAAGGACAGCAAAGATAACAAGGACCTGATCGCTTATGGCGAGCGCTCCCATTACGTGAAATCGGTCCGTATTCCCGTGACGGAGAGGATGTCACCGGATGAATTCGGAATGACGTTTCACGTATTGTCGCCGCTCCAGGATTCGGTGGGAATTATCACGGCCACGTCGCTCCACTACGTGGCGACGCACCGCGGCTCCTATGTTCCGGACATCAATCCCGCCGAACATCGGCTGATGATTCACGGCATGGTGGACCGGCCGCTGGTTTTTACGGTGGACGAGCTAAAGCGCCTGCCTTACGTGACGCGCACCCATTTTCTCGAGTGCAGTGGAAATCGCGCGAAGCCCACGCATAAAACCGTGCAGCAGACGCACGGGATGACCAGTTGCTGCGAGTGGACCGGCGTGCCCCTGTCTCTGTTGCTCAAGGAGGCCGGCGTGCAAAGCGGCGCGTCCTTCGTCGTCGCGGAAGGGGACGAGACCGTGAAAGGCGCGACGAGCCTTCCGCTCGCCAAGGTCATGGACGATTGTCTCGTATGCTACGGCCAAAATGGCGAGCCGGTGCGGCCCCAGCACGGCTTCCCGCTTCGATTGATCGTGCCCGGCTACGAAGGAATTCATAACGTCAAGTATCTGAGGCGAATCAAGGTGGTGGACCAGCACTACATGACCTACAACGATTACGGACATCTCGCCGCCGATTCCCGGGTCGCTGCTCTCACTCGCCAAGTGGGGCCGAAATCGGTCATCACCTTTCCTTCCGGGGAGCAGAAGTTGCCCGGGCCCGGATTCTATGAAATAACCGGCCTGGCCTGGTCGGGGTCGGGCGCCGTTCGAAGCGTGGATCTCTCGCTCGATGGCGGGCAGACCTGGACGCCCGCTGAGCTTCGATCCCCGGCATATCCCATGGCGCATACCCGGTTTGGCTTTCACTGGACGTGGGACGGGAAAGAGTGCGTGATCATGTCACGCTGCACGGACGAACTGGGCACCGTGCAACCCACGCGAGCCGAGATCGCGAAATACTGGAATGTGCCAAACGACAAGGACCTCCAGATAAAGGGCCTGGACAATAGTGTTTTCGGGTGGCGAGTGGCCGGCGACGGGAGCATTCACAATGGTCTCGCGTAGGCTTCTCCTCGTTGTGATGATTCTGGGGCTAAGCCAGACTGGCAGGGCGCAGTCACCCACTTACGGCGTGGGGAGAACTCCCACAGCGGAAGAAATTCAAAAGTTGGACATCTCGATCGGCCCCGACGGAAAGGAGCTCCCGCCAGGACACGGAACCGCCGTGGAAGGGGCGGGAGTCTTTCTTCGTAAGGGGTGCTTTACATGCCATGGGGAAACAGGTTCAGGGGGCCCGGCTCCTACTTTGATAAAAAGCGACGGCAAAACGAAGTCCTCCTATCCTTGCCTCAACCCTTGTGTGAACGATTCAAACCTCATGTCGTTCCACTCGCCTTACGCGACCACGATCTGGGATTACATCAACCGCGCCATGCCGCTCACCAAAGAGGGCACGCTAAAGCCGAACGAGGTGTACGCCCTGACGGCCTATCTCCTCTTCAAGAACGGCGTGATCCGAGAGGACGAGGTCATGGATGCCCAGAGCCTGCCAAAAGTGAAAATGCCAAACCGGGATCACTTCGGCCTGGCTCCGGAATGGAAGCACGGCACACCAAGGCTTCAGGGTTACCCCTGATCCCACGCAGTTCATGAAAGGGAAGGGCTGGCTAAGCGGAAAATTGCGCCAGAGTTGTGTCGAACGACCGCGCGGCCAATTCATCCAGAGGGCGCTTGCGAAGTTCTTTGTTAAGGACTTCGATGCCGACCGGGCCGCGGTATCCCGCTTTCCAGAGCTGATCCAGAAAACCGCGAATATCGAATTCGCCTTCGCCGCAGAGCCGTCTGTGATTGATCGTGTCTTCGTGCAGGCTCCAGGGGGCGGTGAATGTGCCGTCATTGATCTCGACGCCAAAGAAATACTCGAGCGGAAAGCGTCCGATCTCGTCGTAGGGGACGCCCATCTTTACGAGGTGCCAGAGGTCAAAGATGATGCCGCCGTTTTTCTCGCCGGCACCCTTCAGCATCGTCAGCGTGTCCGGAAGGGTATCGATCATGGCGAACGGCATGAGCTCGTAGACAATCTTGGTGCCGTAGGCGGCTGCGTCCTTGCAAAGCGCGCCGAACGCGTCGATCACCTGGGGCATGGGTGTGTCTGTATGGAAGAAATCACCCACCTTAATGTGCCTTGCGCTCAGGGCCTGCGCGGCGGTCAGCAGGTCTTGTTTTACCAAATCCGACTGCTTCTTTTTTTCACCGGTGAGAAACCAATCCCCGAGGAATTCGATCTCGATGTGCTTCATGCCGTTGTCGTCGAGGATGCGTTTGATTTCCGTTAGCGGTCGCCGCTTGAGTGTGTGGATTAGGTCGGCGTGCCAGATCCCCATTCCTTTGAAACCTACTTTGGCGCATGCCTCGACGCGGTCCTTGAAATCGAAGACGCTATACTCGTGATCGGTGTGCGGCTCGGCGCCGCCCGCCAGCGTCCAGTACGAGGCGATCAGTTCGACGTTGTTCTTCATAGTGACGCTCTGCCTCGCTTACCGCTCAGGCTTTTGACTGCTTCAGCTCCACCGTCAGCAAGTGCACTTCTGTGCTGCCGACATTTTCGATGGAATGGGGCGGGAGCGGTCCCACCCATTCGACGGTTGGCGTTTTGGGGAGCGCCCCCGCTTTGCGCGAATCGAACGTGACTCGGCCCTCGCCGTCGCGGCGGATGAAATCGCTTGTGCTCCGTACATAGATGACGCTGGGCCAGCGATGCGTGTGCACGGGAACGAAGTCCCCCGGACGGATGATCACTTCGAGGTAACGCACCAGATCGTTTTCAAACAAATTCTTGTGGAAAGCGGGAGCGGCAATCAGGGCGTCGAGTTCATCCGGCCAAGGCCACGGTTGCCGTTCACCGGATTCTATCCCCATGGCCGCGCTCCCCTCCCGCGCTCGAATGGCGACGCTAGCTTCCGGCACTTTACACGAATTCGAGATGGCGGGAAGCGAAAACTGCCGTGCGGGCCGTGAATGCGGAATTCATGATATTGTTTTCGGCAATTCGAATCACGCGCGCCAACGAATACTCCGCCGAGGAGGAACACGCATGGACGACCTCGTTACTCTGAACCGGCGAGAGCTGCTGAAAACTACGACCGGATTGTTGACCGGTTGGGTACTCGCAGGAAGCCCTTTGGCCCTGATCGCACCGGCGCGCGCGTGGGCTGTCGATCTCACCACCCTTACGAGTTCCGAGGGCACCAAGCTCATAAGCGCCGCGCGCACGATCGCGCCGCACGACAAGCTGGATGATGCTGCCTATGCGCTGGTAGTCCAGGCGCTCGACAGCGATGCCGCAAAAGACGCCGGCACGCAGAAAATGATTCGGGAAGGTCTGGCATCACTGCCGACTGATTTTTCCGCGGCATCTGAGACCGAGCGGGTCACGGCGCTAAAGCAGATTGAGTCTTCCGCATTCTTCCAGGCGATGCGCCTCAAAACTCTGCAGGTCCTTTACTCCAACCCGATCGCTTACGCCTACTTCGGCTATGAGGGCGAAGCGTTTTCCAAAGGCGGATATTTGCTTCGCGGGTTTAATGACTTGCGCTGGTTGCCGGAAGTTCCGGCGGAAGACAGCGGTCCGCTTCCGCAGGGCGCCTGATCGGCCGAGAGGAACAGTATGGCCCGCATCGAGTTCCAAGACGAAAGTGCAGTCGTCATCATCGGATCGGGCGCCGGCGGCGGCACGCTCGCACACGAACTGACGACACGAGGAATCAAGGTAGTGGTCCTGGAAGCCGGCAAGCGGGAGTCGACAGCGAGCTTTTCCCAGGTCCCGGGAAATGCTTTTCTTCAACTGACCTGGCTCGATCCGCGCACACAGAGCGGGAACTGGGGCGTGGCCAAGAATTTTCCCACCCTTCCTGTGTGGCACTGCAAAGCCGTGGGGGGAACGACGGTTCACTGGACCGCGGCCACACCGCGCTTCGAGCCGTGGGAATTGAAGGCACGAACCACGTACGGCAATATCCCAGGCACTTCGCTGATCGACTGGCCGATTTCTTACGACGAACTGAAGGCGTACTACTTGCTGGCGGAGCGCCGCCTTGGCGTGACGCGCCGCAACGGAGTTCCGGGCCTGCCGGCCTCGAACAATTTCAAGGTCATGTATGCCGGCGCCAAAAAGATGGGCTACAAGCGCGTGCACACAGGCCACCTCGCGATCAATTCACGTCCCTTCGACGGCCGCGCCAGTTGCATCCAGCAGGGTTTCTGCGCGCAGGGCTGCAAGATCGGCGCGAAATGGAGCACGCTGTACACTTCGATCCCGCGCGCCGAAGCCACGGGGAATCTCGATCTGCGCATCGAATGCACGGCCACGCGAATCGAGCACGGCGCCGACGGTCGCGTCAACGCAGTGATCTACCGCGATCGTGAAGGGCACGAGCAGCGACAGAAGGCGCGCGTCGTCTGCGTGGCGGGCAACGCGATCGAAACGCCGCGGCTCCTGCTGCTTTCGGACTCCTCGCAATTTCCTCAAGGGCTTGCCAATTCCCACGGCCAGGTGGGGAGAAACTACTGCCACCAGATTCTCGGATTTGTCTGGGGAATCTTCGACAAGCCGGTTGCTGCCTGGCGCGGCGCGACGCTGGCCGGAGTGGTCGAGGATGAAGTGAAAAACGATCCGGCTCGCGGATTCGCGGGCGGTTATCGAATGGAATTGTGCACGCTCGATCTGCCGACGTTTCCGCTGGTGGGCCTGCCGTATGGATGGGGCCGCGATTTCGCGTCCATCCTCGAGAACTATCGGAATATGGCGGGCATGTTGATCAATGGCGAGGACATGCCGCGCGCGGAGAACCGAATTACGCTGAATCACGACGTCAAGGACTCCTTCGGTCTGCCGGTTCCGAATGTCCACGTCGATGAACACGCAAACGATCAGGCGATGCGCAAGCACGCCGAGACGCAGATGTCCCGCATGTATGAGGCGGTCGGGGCCAAGCGGGTCGTGTTCGGTCCGGTTCCTCCTGCGACCCACAATACTTGCAGCGCCCGCATGAGCGCGGACCCGCGTGAGGGCGTCGCCAACGCCTGGGGACAAACGCACGACGTCAAGAATCTTTTTATTTCGGACGGCAGCGCATTGCCCACGTCGGGCTCAGCCAATCCCACTCTGACGATTGTGGCCCTAGCGCTCCGGCAGGCGGAATACATCAGCCGGGAAATGAAGGCGCGTAGAATTTGAGTTTCTTGTGGCGCAGGCTTCAGCCTGTGGTTCGTCGAGATCGGTCTTCCTCTTGCGAAACCCCATAGGCTACCCTTCAGGCTTTCAGGGTAAAAAGCCCGCGCCACTCGATCAATCCGCTGACGCGGCGTTCCGTGCGGAAACCGCCAGGAGTTCGCGGGCCAGCTGTTCCGGCCGGTCGAGCATCACGTCGTGGCCACAGTCGATCGCGATCGTTCTCCAACCCTTCGTTTGCGCCTTCTCGTAGAATTGAGGAAATGGTGAGGGAGACCAACCGCTCGCCCAGATGTACGTCACATTTTTGATCTGGTTGATGGCTCCGGTCAGATGCAGCGGTTGTTCAAAGCAGGCCAACGATTGCATGGTGCTTTGCCGGTTCACCCAATCGCGGTCGCTCGGATTGACGTTAAATTCTTCCGCGGAAATTGGCGGCAGTTTCCAGCCCTCGCCTACTTCGTTCGCTTGATCGAGGCGCTCTCGCCTCACTTCCGGCGGAATCATGTCGTTCAAGCATTGGCCGTTCTCCAGAACGAACGCATCGAGATAAACCAGCGCGCCGATTCGCTCTGGAACTCGATCCGCCACGCCGCTTGCCACGCAGCCGCCATAGGAATGGCCGCACAGGACTACGTCCGAAAGTTCTTCCCAGCGGAGGAGATTGGCGACATCCGTAATGTGCGTATCCAGATTCACATTGGGTGAGGAGAGGTGGCTTCGGTCAGCCACTCCGGTATGAGTCGGCGTAAACACTTCGTGCCCTTGCGCCTGAAGCAGCCGCCGGACACGTTTCCAAATCCAACTGCCGCGCCAGGCCCCATGGACCAGAACATATGTGGACACGACCAACCTCCTCGGTCGAGAGCTCTTCTCGACGAGATTCAGGCTCCTCGACTCATTGAGTTGAGGACATATTTCACCGCTTCAATGATCTTCTCTTCGTTGGGCAGCACGTATTTCTCGAGCGGCTCGCTGTACGGAATCGACGTATCGAGCGCCGTAACCATCTTGACCGGCGCCTTCAAATACTGAAGACCCTTCTCGGCGACCTCGCCGGCAATGATCGCGCCCACCGAAGCGTGGCGCGTCGCCTGGTCCACCACGACTAGCCGTCCGGTCTTTTTCACGGACTTCACGATGGTCTCGATGTCCAGAGGTTCGATCGTCCGCGGGTCAACCACTTCCACACTGATGCCTTTCTCCGCCAGCGCCTCTGCAGCAGCGAGCGACTTCGATACCATCCAGCCCGTTGCTACCACCGTGACGTCGGTTCCAGCTCGCTTTACATCCGCCACGCCGAACGGAATCACGTAATCGCCATCCGGCACCGGCCCCTTATCCAGCATTTGCATGTAGTGATGAAGATAGATCACCGGATTGTCGTCGCGGATCGCCGCAGCCATCAGTCCCTTGGCGTCCGCGGCGCACGAGGGCATCGCCACCTTCAAACCTGGAACGCCCATCATCGTGTGATAGATGCAATTGGAGTGCTGCCCCGCCCAGCCCGCGGCAAAGCCGTAGCCGGCCTTAAAAACAACCGGCACTGTCACCTGCCCGCCGGACATGTAGCGCAAGCGCGGCGCCTCGTTGAGCACCTGGTTCATGGCCACGAGCATGAATTCGCTCATCCACAATTCGACGACCGGGCGCAAGCCAGTCATCGCCGCGCCGATGGCAATGCCCAGCTCGGCCGTTTCCGAGATCGGCGTGATGCGCACGCGATTCTTCCCGAACGCCCGAACCATGGGATCGCGGTCCGTCATTCCCAAATTCTGCCCGTAGAAAATCACGTCCGAGTCGCGCTTCATCTCTTCGGTGATTGCGACGGCCATCGCTTCGGCGTACATCATTTCACGCGGCATACGTACTCCTTCTTCTTATGCATTATGCAAACACATACTTCGTCGCTTCTTCGGGCGCCGGAAAGGGACTCGCCAGGCCAAATTGCACGGCTTCTTCCAACTCCGCTCGAACCGAGTCCTCAATGCGCTGGGTGTCCTTCTCCGACAAGACTTCGCAGCTCCTCAATTTCCTGCGAAACATCTGAATCGGGTCTTTCGCCCGCGCGGCGGCGTATTCCTTCTTCCTGCCGTAGGTCTCGATCGCTTCGTGCTTGGGAAATTGTGTGGGCACAGGAGGGATCGTGATGGCATTGCCATGGGCGCTGAAACGGTAGAATTTCGATTCAATCAGGCTCGGTCCCTTGCCGGCTCGCGCGCGCTTCACGGCATGGCCGACGACTTCGTACACTTTGAGCGGGTCCGTCCCATCCACCGTGACGCCCGGCATGCTGAAGGCCTCGGCCTTCTTCGAAAGGTTGTCGCCCGCCACGCAGTTGGCATCTTCGAGGCTGATGTGGGTATAGGCCTGGTATTCGTTGTTCTCGAGGACATAGACAATCGGCAGCTTCCAGACCGCGGCCATGTTCAGCGATTCGAAGAAGGCCCCCTGTTTGCTGGCGCCATCGCCGAAGAAGCAGTAAACAACTTGTCCGGTCTTTTTCACCTGCGCCGTCAAGGCAGCGCCGGTGGCGTGCGCGATGGCCTGTCCGATGATGCCCGAGGTTCCGGGAAAGTGGTGTGCCGGGTCGGCAAGGTGCATCGAGCCACCAAACCCGTGGCAGAGGCCGTCGGTACGGCCATAGATCTCCGCCATCATTTTTTTGACGGAAGTCCCGAGAACGATCGGATAACCATGGCAACGATAGCTGGGCATGGCGAGATCGTTCTCTTGCCGG